>Ga0308176_10000235_pt1 | contig 38050 bp, 35 predicted proteins | sample PhyCR2_3_FD_203890 | JGI IMG/M metagenome (GOLD analysis project Ga0308176, IMG submission 203890) | Soil microbial communities from UC Gill Tract Community Farm, Albany, California, United States - DLSLS.C.R2 | ecosystem: Environmental > Terrestrial > Soil > Agricultural land | place: USA...
CCCGGCCGACCGCCCGGGTCGAGCCGGCGCCGCGGGCGATCTCCCGCAGCACGGCCCGTACGCCGGCCGGTCCCTCGGCGAGGCCGACAGCACCCGCGACGTCGGCGGCGACCGCGTCGGGATCGAGGGTGGTGGGCGCGCTCACCGCGCGGCGGCCAGGCCGCGGTCGAGACGCTGCGTCCGGACCCGCTCCAGCCCGAGCCGGCGGACCAGCTCGTCGATCACCGTGGGGCCGTCGATGCTGCCGCAGCTGAACAGGTCGACGGCGACGAGGCCCTCCTCCGGCCAGGTGTGCACCGACAGGTGCGACTCGGCCAGCACCAGCACCAGCGTGACCGCGCCGTTGGGGAACACGACCGCGCTCTCGTCCAGCACGTGCCCGGCGCCGGCGGCGACCGCGACGCGCGCGGCGGCGGCGATGCCCTCCGGGTCGGTGGTGACCGAGTGATCGCCGACCGCGCCGTCCACGGCGTAGAGCACCTTGGTCGTGAACGCCTCCAGTGGCCGCAGATCGCTCAGCGGCCGCTGCGCCCGCTGCACCCGCAGCGGAGTCCCGGAATCCACCGGACGAGGGTACCCGCCGGGATCGTCATACCCGTGCGATAGAAACCGGGCATGGACCTGCCCGTGGTGGAGTTGCGGCGATACACGTTGGTGCCCGGCCGGCGCGACGAGATGATCTCGATCTTCGAGCGGGAGCTGATGGAGCCGCAGGAGGCGACCGGGATGTCGATCCTCGGCACGTTCCGCGACGTCGACCGGCCGGACCAGTTCGTCTGGCTGCGCGGGTTCCCGGACATGCTCTCCCGGCACGAGTCGCTGACGGAGTTCTACTCGGGGCCGGTGTGGAAGCAGCACGGCCCGTCGGTCCGGCCGACCATGATCGACACCGACGACGTGCTGCTGCTTCGCCCGGCCGGTCCGGGCACCGGGCTCGGCCCGCTGCCGATCCCGCCGCCGGACACCGCGCCCGGCGACCGGGTCGTCGTCCGGGTCTACCCGGCCGAGATCGCCGACCGCGCGCCCCGCGGCGAGCTGGCCAGCTTCGTCACCGAGCCGGCCGAGAACACGTTCGCCGGGCTGCCGGTCCGAGCCGACGCCTCGGTCTACGTGACGCTCGACCGCGGCGACGGACCCCGGGAGTACGACGATCGGGCCGAGATCGCCCGCCTGTCCCCCACCGCCCGCTCGCCCCTGCGCGGCTGATCGGGCCGCCGGGCGGCGCGTATAGGGTCTGCCGCATGGCTGACGGGTTGATCGCGGTGACCGGGGCGACCGGGGTGGTCGGCGGGAAGGTGGCCGAGCTGCTCGCCGCCCGCGGCATCGCGCAGCGGCTCGTGGTCCGCGACCCGGCCCGGGCGCCGGAGCTGCCCGGCGTGGAGAGCGTGCGCCGGATCGCCGCCTACGGGCACGCCGACGACGTGCGCCGGGCGCTCGACGGCGTCGACACACTCTTCCTGGTGCCGGCGCAGGAGGCGGCCGACCGGCTGCAGCAGCACTTCGCCACGGTCGACGCGGCCGCGGCCGCCGGCGTCCGCAAGATCACCTACCTCTCGTTCGTCGCCGCCTCCGCGACCTCGACGTTCACCCTCGGTCGCGACCACTGGGCCACCGAGCAGCGGGTCAGGGCCAGCGGCGTGGTGTGGACGTTCCCCCGGATGAACCTCTACCTGGACTTCCTGCCGCTGATGGTGACCGAGGCGGGAGCCATCGAGGGCCCGGCGGACGGCGGCCGGACCGCGTTCGTCACCCGCGACGACGTGGCCGGGGTGTGCGCGGCGCTGCTCGCCGAGGGCGGTCACGACGGCGAGATGCACGACATCACCGGTCCCGAGGCGATCACGATGACCGAGGCGGCGGCCCGGATGTCGGCCGCGTCCGGCAAGCCGATCGAGTTCCGTGACCAGACGATGGACGAGGCGTACGCATCCCGCGCGGTCTACGGCGCCCCCGACTGGCAGGTCGAGGCCTGGGTGAGCACCTACGTCGCGATCGCCGACGGCGACGTCGCCGACGTCACCGACACCGTCCCCCGCTTCACCGGTAGGCCGGCCACGAACCTCGACGCGTTCCTGGCCAGCCACCCCACTGCCTTGGACCACGTCCGGAGCTGAGCCGAGCAGTCACTGGGGACCCGGCCGGCCGGCTCAACGGCGCAGCTGGAAGTGCAGCGAGACCAGCACCACCGCGGTCCAGCAGAGGACGCCGATGACGAGCAGCACGAGCGCGGTCGCGTCGCCCGGCAGGGCCAGCATGACCAGCGCGCCGAGGGTCAGTGCCAGCGCGGCGCCGCCGGTCGCGGACAGGTAGTAGAACAGCGCCCGCGGTTGCGGCATCGACCCGATCTGCAGCTTCGGCATCGCCTCGGCCGAGTCCATCGTCACGGTGGGCCGGGTCGGCGCCGGCCCGCGCGTGCGCGCCATGGCCAGTGTGAAGGCGAACCCGATGAGCACGGCGGCGACCGGCAGCAGGGCCCAGCCGAGCCCGGTCCGCGCCAGCCCGAGGCCGATCCCGAAGCCGAGCGTCGCGAGCCCGACGAGGACGAGGATCAGCTCTCCGGTGGTCAGCCGCCACCTCGCGGGCTCCGGGTCCACCTGTCCGACGGTACCAAGAACCGCGCTCCGGGTGGACCAAGGCTGGTACTCGACGGCGCCCAGCCGCGCTGGTGTTGGATGACGGCATGGCCGACATCTGGGACCGGGTCGACGAGTACGTGACCGAGCGGCTGATCGGGGCCGATCCCGCCCTCGACGCCGCGCTGGCCGACAGCGCCGCCGCCGGCCTCCCCGCGATCCAGGTCTCCGCCCCGCAGGGGAAGCTCCTTCAGCTGCTCGCCCGAATCATCGGCGCGCGGCGGATCCTCGAGATCGGCACGCTCGGCGGATACAGCACGATCTGGCTGGCCCGCGGTCTCGCCCTCGGCGGCCACATCGACACCTTAGAGGTCGACCCGCGGCATGCCGAGGTCGCCCGGGTCAACCTGCTGCGCGCCGGCGTGGCCGACTCGGTCACCGTGCACCTCGGTCCGGCGATCGACACGCTGCCGACCCTGACCGGCCCGTACGACCTGGTGTTCGTCGACGCCGACAAGAAGGGCAACCCGGACTACGTGCGGGCGGCGGTCGGGCTGACCCGGGCCGGTGGCGTGATCGTTGTGGACAACGTGGTCCGCGACGGGCGGGTCGCCGATGCCGGCGACACCAGCGACGCCGTCGTCGGCACCAGGGCCACCTACGACGTGCTCGCGAGCGAGCCGCGGTTGGACGCGACCGCGCTGCAGACGGTCGGCGTCAAGGGGTACGACGGGTTCGCGATCGCGGTCGTGTCGGAGGCGTGATCCGCCCGGAGGCGGGGCAGGATCGGCTCATGACCTCCACGTCCGTCTTCCGCCCGCTCGTCCTCGGGGTCGTCACCGGGTTGCGCAGCCAGCTCGGGCTGGCGGTGCTCGCCTGGTCGGAGCCGGCGTCCAGGCAGGACACCCGGGCGCTGCGGCTGCTGCGCTCGGCCCCCGGCCGCGGGCTCACCGGCGTCGGCGCGGCGGCCGAGCTGGTCGCGGACAAGCTGCCCAGCACGCCGAGCCGGCTCGAGCCGCAGGGCCTGGCCTTCCGGCTGCTGGCCGGGGCCGGGATCGGCGCACTGGCGGTGAACTCGACCGACCGCCGCACGGTCGGCGTGGCGAGCGCGGTCGGGCTCGCCGGCGCGGCGATAGGGACATACGCGGGGGCGTACTACCGGAAGATCCTGCCGGCGCGCACCCACACGCCGGACCTGCCGTGGGCGGTGGGCGAGGATGCGGTCGCCGCCGGGCTCGCCGCGACCGTGGTCAAGGTCTGGCCGGAGCCGCGGCCGTGGTGGCAGCGGGCGCCGCGGGCCCTCGTCCGCGGATCGACGGCGATCGCCCGGGCGGTCGCCGCCGCTCCCGAGACCGTCGCGCGCGCGCCGAAGGCGGCCGTGCAGGGGGTCGCGCGGACGCCGCGCGCCGTTGCCGGCGCGGTGCCGTCCCGGCGACGGTGATCGGAACCGCAGCCGAACCCGGTTGACGCCCGCCCGCACCGGCTGCGAACGTTGCTGACGTGAGCGGCCAACTGGTGTCCCGGGTCTTCCTCGACCTGCGCCGGCACGCGTCCGCGGTATGTCCCGTCTCCTGACGACGCGACTGCCCGACCGCCCACCCGTCCCCGGCGCCACGCCGGCGGAAGATCTTGGAGAAATCGTGAGCCCCACTACCCAGCTACGTTCCGTGTCGACCGAGCAGGGTGAGAGATACGCCGTCGCCGCGATCGTCGTGCAGGAGGTCGCCGACGGTGCCGGAACGACCGAGCTGACCGAGCTGGCCAGCCGGCTGGCCGACGAGGCCCGCCGGCTGCTGCTGGAGGAGCGGCCCGGCACCACCGTGACCGCCGCGGTCGCGATCAGTGATTCCCCGGCCGAGCCGGCCCGGCCGGCCCAGCCGACCCAGCCGGCCAACCACCGAGTCGAGCCGACCCAGCCGGCCCACCCCGCCGAGCCGGCCCACCCCGCCGAGCCGGCCCACCCCGCCGAGCCGCCCGGGCCCCGGTCAGACGCCGGCCTCCACATCGACCGGCACGCCTACCGGGTGAGCGTCGACGGCCACCCGGTCGAGCTCAGCTACCGCGAGTTCGAGCTGCTCGCCTTCCTCGCCGAGCACCCGGGCCGCGTGTTCAGCCGGCGCCAGCTGGTCGGCTCGGTCTGGAACGGCGCGGACGTGGGCAGCCGCACGGTCGACGTGCACGTCCGCCGGCTGCGGATGAAGCTCGGCCCGTACGCGGCCGGCATCGTCACCGTCCGCAACGTCGGCTACCGCTACGAGCCCAGCCGCACCACCCTCGGAACGGTCGCCTGACAACAGTCCGCAGGAGTCGGGTACGATCCGGACAGGAGGGGCGTTCTCGCCCCGATCACGACGTCCGGGGCCGCGATGGACAGCGACGTGCTCGTGGTCGGCGCCGGCATCGCCGGTGCGGCCGCCGGCTTCTTCCTCGCCACGGCAGGCGCGCGGGTCACCGTGCTGGAGATGGAGGACGCGCCGGGCAAGCACGCCACCGGCCGGTCCGCCGCGCTCTACTCGGAGTACTTCGGGCCGCCGGAGGTGCGCGCCCTCACCGCGGCCAGCCGGGACTTCCTCGCCCACCCGCCACCAGGGTTCGACGGCGCGCCGCTGCTGAGTCCGCGCGGCGTGGTGACCGTCGCCCGACCCGGCGCCGAGGCGGAGTTCGAGGCGGCGCTGGCGAGCGCCCGCACCGCACCGGGCGGCGCGACCGAGATCTCGCCGGCCGAGGCGGCACGGCTGGTCCCGGTGCTGCGGGCCGGCCGGTACGCGCGGGCCATGCACAAGCCCGGCGCGCTGGACATCGACGTGGCCGCGCTGCACCAGGGCTACCTGGGCGGGATTCGGGCCACCGGACGGGTGGTGACCCGAGCCGTGGTCCGCGAGCTGCGGCACGACCGCGGGTGCTGGCGCGCCGGCGACCACACCGCCCCGGTGCTGGTCGACGCAGCCGGCGCCTGGGCCGACGGGCTCGCCGTGCTGGCCGGGGCCGAGCCGCTCGGGCTGGTCCCGTACCGGCGCACCGCCTGTCTCGTGGACGCGGGCCGGGACGCGACCGGCTGGCCGCTGCTCAACGACGTTCCGGAGACGTTCTACTGCAAGCCCGAGTCCGGCGCCCTGCTCGTCTGCCCCGCCGACGCGGAGCCCGACGAACCGGACGACGTGCGGCCCCGCGACCTCGACGTGGCGATCGGCGTCGACCGGCTCGAACGGGCCACGACCCTGTCGGTCCGCCGGGTCGCGCACTCCTGGGCCGGGCTGCGCACGTCCGCGCCGGACGACCTCCCCGTGGTCGGCCCGGACCCGCAGGTACGGGGCTTCTCCTGGCTCGCCGCCCTCGGCGGTTACGGAGTGCAGCTCTCGCCCGCGGTCGGCCGGCTGCTGGCCGCCGCCGTGCTGGATCGTGACGTGCCGGCCGACCTGCCTCCCGAGGCGGCAAAGGCGCTGTCACCCGGACGCTTCGCTCGTGACCGGGACGTGGCCACCCGAACGTGACGATCATGGCTCCGACTGGGCCGACCGCATGAAAAATGGGATGATCAGTCCAAGCATGCATAGCCTGGGGCACGGTACGGACGGCGGCCTATGTCTCAGGGAGCGACGACCGGTGGCAACGCAGTGGCAGGACTCGTGGCAGCGACCCGGCCCGATCGGCGAATACCACCGCAGGACGCCACCGGGAATCGACCCCGCGACGCTGGTCCGGACGGCCACGCTGGCTGTCGCCGAGGCGCTGGCCCGGCTCGGTCGGGACCTGCCGATCCGGGTGGTCGCCGGTGATCGGTCGACCGACCTCGCTGCCGGCATCCCGCCCGAGGTGCGGATGCTGCCGGCGGCGCAGGCGGCCGGCCGGCTGCCGGGACTGACCACCACGGCGATCGGCATCGCCCCGGCCGGCGGCCTGACGCTCACCGTCGGGCGGCAGGCCGGCGCCGGCGCCGCCGCGGTGAGCGTGGGATGCGTGGTCGGCGACGAGATCCTGGTGCACGTCCGGTGCGCGCCCGGCGATCCGTGGCGGCGGTCGGCGACCGCGGTGGCCGAGATCGTCGCCGAGGTGCTGGGGGAGTTGCTGGCCGACCCGACCCGCAGTCCGGCCGAGGCGGCCGGTCTCGGCGTGGCCTCCCGCCGGCGGGTGCTCACCGACCTGGCGGGGCCGGTCGTGCCGCCCGGCCGGTTCCGCCCGCTCGCCGAGCTGGTAGAGGCGCGGGTGGACCTCGACCCGCACCGGCCGGCGGTGGTGCACGCGGGCGCGACGCTCACGTACGGGCGGCTGGACCGGCTGGCGAACGGCCTCGCCCGGGAGCTGGCCGAACTGGGCGTGACCCGCGGCGACGTGGTGCCGCTGCTGCTCGGCAACTCGCTCGAGCTGCCGGTGAGCATGCTCGCGCTGCTCAGGCTCGGCGCCGCGGCCGTGCCGCTGGACGAGAAGTGGCCGGACCGGCGGCTGGCCGCCGCCCTGGACGTGCTCGAACCGCCGCTGACGATCACCACCGGCGCGCCGGTGCCGCGCGGCAAGCAGCTGCCCATCCGGGTCGCGTCGCTGGTCGAGACCGGCGAGCGGCCGGCCGTCCGGGTCGGCCCGGCCGACCTCGCGTACGGGGTGTTCACCTCGGGCACCACCGGCACCCCGCGGTGCGCGCTCAACCACCACGGCGGCCTGGTCAACCGGCTGGCGTTCATGACCAGCTGGTTCGGGCCGGCGCCGGACGGGGTGGAGGTGGTGCTGCAGAACAGCAAGCACACCTTCGACTCGGCGGTCTGGCAGCTGTTCTGGCCGCTGACCACGGGCGGCCGGACGGTGGTGCCGGCGCCCGGCGACTTCCTCGACCTGCACCACACGGTGGAGACGATCGCCGCCCACGGCGTCACCGTCACCGACTTCGTGCCGACCACGTTCAACCTGCTGGTCGCCCGGCTGGAGCGGGACCCGGAGGCGCTGCGCCGGGTCGGCGCGCTGCGCCACCTCGTGGTCGGCGGCGAGGAGATCAGCCCGCGCCAGGTGCACCGGCTGCGCGAGCTGCTGCCGGGCCTGCGGGTCTCCAACGCGTACGGGCCGAGCGAGACGACGATCGGCATGGTCTTCCACGACGTGCTCGCCGCCGACGGCGACGACGTGCCGCTCGGCCGCCCGATCGACAACTGCGCGGCGGTGGTGGTCGACGAGCGGCTGCGCCCGCTGCCGCCCGGCGCGGTCGGCGAGATCGCCATCGGCGGCGCCTGCGTCGGCGCCGGCTACCTCGGCGCCCCGGAGTCGACCGCGGCCAAGTTCGTGCCCAACCCGTTCCCGGAGATCGCCGGCGAGCGCCTCTACCGCAGCGGCGACGTCGGCTGGTACGACCCGTACGGCCGGCTGCACTTCGGCGGCCGGCGCGACTTCCAGGCCAAGGTCGGTGGGGTCCGGATCGAGCTCGGCGAGCTCGAGCTGGCGGCGGAGGGCTGCCCGGGCGTGCGGCAGGCGACCGCGCTGGTCGCCGGGACCGACGCCGCCCGCGGGCTGGCCGTGTTCGTCGCCGCCGGCGGCGGCGCCACCGACGGCACGGTGACCGAGCGGGACCTGCGCGATCACCTGCGGCGGGTGCTGCCGCGCACCTCGCTGCCCCGGCACGTGGTGGTGCTGGCCGAGCTGCCGCTGGCCGACTCGGCCAAGGTGGACCGCTCGGCGCTGGTCGAGCTGCTCGAGGTGCGGCTGGCCCGGGCGGCGACCTCCGAGGCGGGCGAGGCGGGGCTGACGCCGGCCGAGCGGGTGCTCGGCGCGTTCCGGGTCGCGCTGGCCGAGCCCGAGCTGCCGGCCGACGCCGACTTCCTCCGCGCCGGTGGCGACTCGCTGCGCGCGGTCTCGCTGGTCGCCGCGCTCCGCACCGGCCTCGGCGTCGACGTCGGCGTGCAGGACCTGCTCGAACACCCGACCTCGGCGGCGATGGCCGGGTTCGTCGCGCGGCAGCGCGCCACCCCGGGCGTGCCGGCGGACGAGCAGGCGGCGATGGACGCCGACGCGCTGACCCCGCTGCCCGGGCCGCTGACCGCGGCGGCTGCGGGGCCGGTACGGACCGTGCTGCTCACCGGCGCGACCGGGTTCGTCGGCGGGCGGCTGGCGTACGAGCTGCTGGCCCGGACCGACGTGCGGGTGGTCTGCCTGACCCGGGCCACCGGGGACAGGCAGGCCCGGCACCGGGTGGTCCGGGCGCTGCGCGAGCGCGGGCTGTGGCGGCCCGGCTGGGGCCATCGGCTGGTCGGCGCGGCCGGCGCGTTGGACCGGCCGCTGCTCGGCCTGACGCCGGCCCGCTGGGACGAGCTCGCGGCCGAGGTCGACGCGGTGCTGCACGCCGGCGCGCTGGTGAACTTCCTCTACGACTACCGCAGCCATCGCGGCGCCAACGTGCTCGGCACCGCCGAGCTGCTCCGGCTGGCCCAGCGGGGCCGGCCGGTCCCGCTGCACCACGTGTCCACGCTCGGTGTGCTCGACCGCGAGGCCGCGCTGCGCGACGCCGCGCTGGCCGAGGACGTCGACCCCGAGCGGGCACGCCCGCCGGAGACCGGCTACAGCCGGTCGAAGTGGGTGGCCGAGCGGCTGCTGGCCCGGGCGCGGGAGGCGGGCGCCGCCGTCACCGTGCTGCGGCTGGGCGAGGTGATGCCGGCCGCGGCCGGACCGGCCAACCCGCGGGCGCTGACCCACCTGCTGCTGTCCGCGTTCGCGCACCTGCGGGCCTGCCCGGACGTCGTGCTGCGGTCGGACTACACGCCGGTGGACTGGGCCGCCCGGGTCACGGTGGCCGCGCTGTTCGACCGCACCGCGGCCGGCCGCGACCTGCACGTGTTGCACCCGGAGTCGGTCTGCCTCACCGGGGTGCTGCCGCGGGCGGGGGTGCCGCTGGAGCGGGTCGAGCCGGACGAGTTCCGCGGCCGGGTCGCGGACGCGGCCGCCGGCGGGCCGGCCGAGCTGGTCACGCTGGACGGGATCCTGCGCCGGCTGCCCGGCGATCTGGACCGGCTGGTAGTGGACAACCCGGCGCTGTTCCGGGCCGACGCCGGCATCCGGCTGGCCCGCCGCGCCGGCATCCGCCCGCCGGACCTCGGTCGGGCGATCCGCGGCTACGCCGGGCGGCTGCTGGCCGGAGCGGAGGAGGACGCGTGCGCGAGCGGGTGATGGGACGGCTCGGCTGGCGGGTCGGCGAGGTCGGCTACGGCATGTGGGGCATCGCCGGCGGCAGCGGCGGGTTCGTCGACGCCGACCTGGCCTCGGCCCCGGACTGCCTCGACCTCGCGGTCCGGCTCGGCTGCACGTTCTTCGACACCGCCGCCTCGTACGGCCGCGGGGTCAGCGAGCTGCTGCTCGGCCGGACCCTGCGGGCCGCGGTACGGTCCACTCCGGATCGTCGCCTGTGGACGGCGACGAAGGTGCCGCCGAAGAACGGGGAGTGGCCGCCGCGGCCGGGCGACGAGCTGGCCGACGTGTTCCCGCCGGACCACGTGCGCGCCTGGACCCTGCGCAGCCTGGACAACCTCGGCGCCGACCGGATCGACCTGCTGCAGTTCCACGTCTGGGAGGACCGCTGGGCCACCGACCCGTCCTGGCAGCGGGTGGTCGGGCAGCTCAAGGAGGACGGCGTGATCGGCGGCTTCGGGCTGTCGGTGAACCGCTGGGAGCCGACCAACTGCCTGGCCGCGCTGGACACCGGCCTGGTCGACGCGGTCCAGGTCATCTACAACGTGTTCGACCAGGCGCCGGAGGACGAGCTTTTCGGCCGCTGCCAGGCCGACGGGGTCGCGGTGATCGTCCGCGTCCCGTACGACGAGGGGTCGCTGGCCGGGACGCTGGCGCGGGACAGCCGCTGGCCGGAGGGTGACTTCCGGAACACCTACTTCGGCCCGGAGAACCTGGGGCCGACGGTGGACCGGGTCGAGGCGCTGCAGAAGGTCGTGCCGGACGGGATGACGCTGCCCGAGCTGGCGCTGCGGTTCGTGCTCGCGCACCCCGCGGTGAGCGTGGTGATCCCGGGCATGCGCACCGCCGCGCACGTACGGGCGAACCTGGCCGCCGGGGACGCGCCGCCGCTCGACCCCGGCCTGCTCGACGAGCTGCGCGTGCACCGCTGGGAGCGCACTCCCACGGCCTGGTCCGGATGAGCGTCACCTGGCTGTGGGCCCATCCGAGGTCCCGCTCGACCGCGCTGGAACGGATGATGATGCAGCGCGGGGACGTCACCGTGCTGCACGAGCCGCTGGTGACGGTGCTCGACGAGGGCAGCGTGACCATCTCCGGCGGTCCGGTGCTGTCCTCGGTCGCGGCCGTCGTCGCGTACGCCAGGTCGCTGCCGGGGCCGGTGTTCGTCAAGGACACCACCGAGCACCGCTACTCCGACCACCTCACGCCGGAGCTGGCGGCCGGGATCACCCACACGTTCGTGGTCCGCGAGCCGTCCGCGGCGATCGCCTCGCACGTCGCGGTGAAGCCGGACGCGTCCTGCTCGGACATCGGCTACGAGAACCAGTACCTGCTCTTCGCGCTGGCCTGGTCGCTGGCCGGCCGCCCACCGGTGGTGCTCGACTCCGACCTGCTGGTGCGCGCGCCGGCGGAGGCGGTCCGGGCCTACTGCGCGGCGATCGGCCTGCCGTACCGGCCGGAGGCGATGTGCTGGCCGGCCGGCGACCGCCCGGAGTGGGCGCGCACGGCCGTCTGGCATGTGACCGCCGGCCGGAGCACGGGTTTCGAGACCGCCCTGCCGCGGCCCGTGCCGCTGGCCGGCCACCTGCGCGACTACTACGACCACCACCGGCCCTACTACGACCGCATGCTCGACCACGCCCTCTCCCTCTCCCCCATGGAGGCGACCCGGTGACCGACTCCCCAGGTCAGGCGTTCTACAAGGCGTACGTGGAGGACCCGACCGGCGCTAGGGTCCGCTTCGACTACACGATCACCGAGGCGTTCATGCCGACGAAGGAACGGCCCCGGGTGACCGTCCGCAACCTGCTCAGGGTGCGGCCGGTCGGCGCCGACGTGACCCGGTTCTGGCAGGAGAACCGGCCGCCGCGGGCGGAGACCGCCGGCGTCACCGAGTCACGGCTCCGGCAGGAGGCGACGTTCGTGGCCGGGATGGCGTCGGCCGGCCTGCACCCGGTGCGGGCCTGGGTGCGGATCCCGGACGGGCTGGCCGACGACCCGGACGCGTTCGCCGAGTACATCGACTACCGGCTGCTGGTGCGGCTGGCGACCGCGGAGAACCAGGCCCTGACCGTCGGCGAGCACGGGATCCTGCACCATCCGGCGCTGACCCGGCTCCCGTACCGGGGCGACTTCCTGGCCGGGGTGCTGGCGGCCTGCAACGAGATCGAGCAGAACGGCGCGACCGCTCACGCCATGATCGTCAACCCGTACGACTGGTGGTACACGATGCTCGGCAAGGGCATCCTCGCCGAGCTCGGCTCGAACGGGACCGTGATCAGCCGGACCCGGATGATCGCGCCCGGGCACGCGCTGGTCGGCGACTTCGCGGTCGCCGCCCGGCTGCTGGACGGCGGCCGGTCGGAGATCCGGGTCGAGGAACCGCCACCGGGCACGTTCGCGACGCCGGGGCCGGCGGTGGTGGCCGAGATCTGGGCCGGGCTGGCGATCCACCTGCCGACCCACTTCTTCTCCGTGGTGCCGGTGGTGGACGAGGGCTGGACGCCGCGGTGAGCACGACCGGCACCGGTGCCGGCCTCGGTGCCGGGCAGCATTCCCTGCTCGCGTTCTACCGGCCGTTCCTGCCGCTGTTCGGGACGATCTTCTTCTGCCTGCTGTCCGTGGGCGCCTCGCTGGCGACCCTGCCGTTCTGGGTGACCGACCGGCTCGGCGGCGGCAACCTCGCGGTCGGGTTCGTGGTCGCGACCATCGCGGTGGCCGCGATCGTGGCCCGGCCGATCGCCGGGCGGCTGGCCGACCGGCGCGGCTACAAGCCGATCCTCATGGCCGGGACGCTGGCCTGCGCGGCCGCCGGCGCCCTCTACTTCAGCGCGCTGCACGTGACCGCGGTGCTGCCGATCCGGCTGCTGCACGGCATCGGCGAGGCCGCGGTCTACACGGCCGGCGCCGCCTGGCTGGTCGCGATCTGCCCGCCGGCCCGGCGCGGTCGCGTGGTCGGCCTGTACGGGACGGCGATGTGGCTGGGCATCACGCTCGGCGCGCTGTTCGGCGAGCTGCTCCGCAACGGCGCCGGCTTCCCGGCGGTGTGGGCGTTCTGCCTGCTCATGCCGCTGGTCGGGCTGGCGCTGGCGGCGTCGACGCCGCCGCCCGGGCAGACCGGCGGAGCGGCCCGGCCGGTGCTGGTGCCGCGCGGGGCGGTGGTGCCGGGGATCGCGCTGTCACTCGCCTCGCTGGGCTACGGAGCGTTAGCCGCATTCGTGGCGCTGCACCTGCAGCACAAGGGGATCGCCGGTGGCATCGCGGCGTTCAACGCCTACGGGATCACGTACGTCGCCGTGCGGCTGCTGCTCGGCAACTGGCCGGACCGGTTCGGCCCGCGGCGGGTCGCGTTCTGGTCCGGGCTGGTCGAGGCGGTCGGGCTGCTGCTGGTGGCGATGGCACCGGCGCTCTGGGTCGCGGTCGCCGGCGGGCTGGTCATGGGGGCCGGGCTGTCGCTGCTGTTCCCGTCGCTCGCGCTGATCGTGATCAACCAGACACCGGCCTCCCAGCAGGGCGGTGCGATCGGCACGTTCACCTCGTTCTGGGACCTCGGGGTGGCACTCGGCGGCCCGATCGGCGGCGTGGTCGTCGGCCTGTCCGACTACCCGTCGATCTTCTACGTCATGGTCGCCGCCGCCCTGGCCTCCGCCGCCCTCGGCGCTCTGCCCATCCGCACGCCCGTCCGGGCACCACCAGCCGTCACCCCCGCCGACATGGAGGCCGCCGAGGAAGCGGCTACCTAGCCCCGCTCCGAGCACGCTCAGCGGTCGACGGGCACGATCTCCGGGGCGCGCAGCCGCAGCTCGTCCGCGGTCTCGTCGTCGGGCACCTGCTGGGAGCGCCGCTCGGCGTCGACCCGGGCCAGGTATGCGTCGACCTCCTTCTTCACCTGCTCCGGTGACCAGCCGAGCGCGCCGGCCATCAGGTCCGCCGCGGCCGGCGCCGCCCGCACGCCGCGGTCCCAGGTCTCGATCGAGATCCGGGTCCGCCGGGCCAGCACGTCGTCGAGGTGCCGCGCGCCCTCGTGCGTGGACGCGTACACCACCTCGACCCGCAGGTAGTCCTCCGCGCCCTCCAGCGGCTCGCCCAGCGCCGGGTCGGCCGCGATCAGCTCGAGCAGCTCGTCGATGAGCGTCCCGTACCGGCCGAGCAGGTGTTCGATCCGGGCCACGTGCAGGCCGGACGCCGCCGCCGTCAGCGACCGCCGGTTCCACGCCGCGGCGAACCCCGCGGCGCCGACCAGCGGCACCCGGTCGGTGACGCACTCCGGCACCTTTTCGTCCAGCCCGTGCGCGACCGCGTCGACCGCGTCCTTGGCCATCACCCGGTATGTCGTGTATTTGCCGCCGGCGACGACGACCAGCCCCGGCGCGGCGTGCCCGACCACGTGCTCCCGGGACAGCGCCGAGGTCGACTCCGACTCGCCGGACAGCAGCGGCCGCAGCCCCGCGTAGACGCCCTCGACGTCCTCCGTGGTCAGCGGCGTGGTGATCACCGCGTTGACGTGGTCGAGGATGTAGTCGATGTCGGACGCCGTCGCGGCCGGGTGTGCCTTGTCCAGGTTCCAGTCGGTGTCGGTGGTGCCGATGATCCAGTGCCGGCCCCACGGGATGACGAACAGCACGCTCTTCTCGGTACGCAGGATGAGCGCCGCGTCCGAGTGGATGCGGTCCTTCGGCACGACCAGGTGCACGCCCTTCGAGGCCCGGACGTGGAACTGCCCGCGGGCGGCGACCAACGCCTGCGTCTCGTCGGTCCACACCCCGGTCGCGTTGATCACCTGCCGGGCCCTGACCTCGATGTCCCGGTCGTTCTCCAGGTCGCGGACGAGCGCGCCGGTGACCCGCTCGCCCTCCCGCAGGAACCCGATGACCCGCGTCCGGGTGGCGATCAGCGCCCCGAAGTGGGCCGCGGTCCGGGCGATGTTCATCGTGTGCCGGGCGTCGTCGACCTGGCCGTCGTAGTAGCGGACCGCGCCGACCAGGGCGTCCTTGCGCAGCGACGGCGCGATCTTCAGCGCGCCGCGGCGGGTGAGGTGGCGGTGGTGCGGCAGCCGGCCACGAACGCCGGCCGGCGACGCCAGCGCCATCAGGTCGTACAGCAGCACCCCGGAGCCGACGTACGGCCGCTCCCAGAACCGGTGCTGCAGCGGGTAGAGGAACGGCAGTGCCCGGGCGAGGTGGGGCGCGAGCTCACCGATGATGAGCCCGCGCTCCCGCAACGCCTCGTGCACCAACCCGAAGTCGAGCATCTCCAGGTAGCGCAGGCCGCCGTGCAGCAGCTTGCTGGACCGGCTCGACGTGCCGCTGGCCAGGTCCCGCCCGTCGACGAGGCCGACCCGCAGTCCCCGGGTCGCGGCGTCCAGCGCCGAACCGGCGCCGACCACCCCGCCCCCGATGACCAGGACGTCGAGCTCCGTCTCGGCCATCCGGTCCAGCGCTTCTGCCCTGGCCTGCGGTGACAGTGCGACGGCAGTTCCCACGGCGTACCTCCCCGAGCCGGAGGTCAGTCGACCTCCACCCAGTCCAGTGTGCGCTGTACGGCCTTCTGCCATCCTGCGTACCCAGCCCGGCGCTGCTCATCGCTCCAGTTCGGGGTCCACCGCTTGTCCTCGTTCCAGTTTTCCCGCAGCTCGTCAGTGTTGTTCCAGAAGCCGACCGCGAGCCCGGCCGCGTACGCAGCGCCGAGCGCGGTGGTCTCGGCCACCACCGGCTTGCTCACCGGAACTCCGAGCACGTCCGCCTGGATCTGCATGCACAGCTCGTTGGCCGTGATGCCGCCGTCGACCTTGAGCACGTCCAGGTCGACCCCGGAGTCCTTGGCCATCGCGTCCACGACGTCCTTCGACTGGTAGCAGATCGCCTCCAGCGTGGCCCGGGCGAGGTGCGCGCTGGTGTTGTACCGGGACAGCCCGACGATCGCCCCGCGGGCGTCGGAGCGCCAATACGGTGCGAACAGGCCGGAGAACGCGGGCACGAAGTACATCCCGCCGTTGTCCTCCACCGACCGGGCGAGCGTCTCGGACTCCTCGGCGCCGCGGATGATGCCGAGCTGGTCCCGCAGCCACTGCACGGCCGAGCCGGTCACCGCGATCGAGCCCTCCAGGGCGTACACGACGTCCTGGTCGCCGAACTTGTAGCAGACCGTCGTCAGCAGGCCGCTGTTCGACCGGACCAGCTCGGTGCCGGTGTTGAGCAGCATGAAGTTGCCCGTGCCGTACGTGTTCTTGGCCTCGCCGGGCGCGAAGCAGACCTGGCCGACGGTGGCCGCCTGCTGATCGCCCAGGTCACCGGTGAGCCTGATCTCCCCACCGAGTGGACCGGCACCGTGGGTGACGCCGTAGCCGTTCGGGTCGGACGACGGGCGGATCTCCGGAAGCATCGAGCGGGGGATGTTGAAGAAGCTGAGCAGCTCGTCGTCCCAGTCGAGCGTCTCCAGGTTCATCAGCATGGTCCGGCTGGCGTTCGTCACGTCGGTGATGTGCGAGCCGCCGTTGGCGCCGCCGGTCATGTTCCAGATCACCCAGCTGTCGGTGTTGCCGAAGACCGCGTCACCGCGCTCGGCAACCTCCCGGACCCCGTCGACGTTCTCCAGGATCCACTGGATCTTGCCCCCGGAGAAGTACGTCGCCGGCGGCAGCCCGGCCTTGCGCCGGATCACGTCGCCCTTGCCCTCCCGCTCCAGCGCGGAGGCGATCCGGTCGGTGCGGGTGTCCTGCCAGACGATCGCGTTGTACAGCGGCCGGCCGGTGGTCTTGTCCCAGACGACCGCCGTCTCCCGCTGGTTGGTGATGCCCACCGCGGCCAGGTCGGACGCGCTCAGGTTGGTGCTGTTGAGCGCGGTGCGGATCACCGTCTCGGTGCGCTCCCAGATCTCGGTGGGGTTGTGCTCCACCCAGCCTGCCTGCGGCAGGATCTGCTCGTGCTCGAGCTGGTGGATCCCCTTCACGTTGCCCGAGTGGTCGAAGATCATGAATCGCGTGCTCGTGGTGCCCTGGTCGACGGCGCCGACGAAATCAGGCATGGACAATCCTCCCGTCGCGGATCAGATGAACGCGTTGGCGAGCAGTCCGGCGAGCACGCCGCCGATGAGGGGGCCGACCACCGGTACCCACGAGTATCCCCAGTCGCTGTTGCCCTTGCCCTTCATCGGCAGGAGCGCGTGCGCGATCCGGGGGCCGAGGTCACGGGCCGGGTTGATCGCGTAGCCGGTCGGGCCACCGAGGGAGGCGCCGATGCCGACGACCAGCAGCGCGACCGCCAGCGGGCCGAGCCCGGACGGAGTGCTGCCGAAGAGCAGGATCACGAACACGAGCACGAAGGTGGCGATGATCTCGGTGACGAGGTTCCACGCGTAGGTGCGGATGGCCGGGCCGGTGGAGAACACGGCCAGTTGCAGCGCGGGGTCGTCGGTCGTGTCGAAGTGCTCGCGGTAGGACAGCCAGGCCAGCACCGCGCCCACGAACGCGCCCAGGAACTCACCGCAGAGATACACGAGTGTCGACCCGAACGTGACGTCGACGCCCGGTGCGTACTGATCTGCTCCGTTAGCGAGCAGGCCGAACGTGACGGCCGGGTTGATGTGCGCCCCCGACCGGAAGCCCACGTAGACGCCGGCGAAGACGGCCAGGCCCCATCCGAAGTTGATGAGGAGCCATCCGCCGCCGAACCCCTTCGTTCCGGCGAGGACCACGTTCGCGACCACGCCACAGCCCAGCAGGGTGAGCGCGGCGGTCCCGGCGACCTCGGAGATGAATACCGTCCACAAGCTTGTGTCCATCGCGGTCCTCACTGTGCGGCGGGAAAGAATCGACGCACACCGTCACAGGAACCCGGTGTCGTGAAATCAGACCGTAAACAGCGGCGGCCCGCGCCGCAATGATCTCGTGGGAGGATTATTTTGGTGGCGTGTCCGGCAACTGTCCGGTGTGGACAACCTCGTCCGCGATCTCCCGGAGCTTGCGGTTCGTCCGCTGACTCACCCTCCGCAGGAGATCGAACGCCTCGTCCTGTCCGACCCGGCGGATCGCCATGAGGATGCCGATCGCCATGCCGATCGAGCGGTTGCTGGCGACTGCCTGCTCGAGCCCGGAGATCTGTTCCCGCTCCCGGGCCCTGGCCAGGGCCAACGCGGCGTGCGCGGCCAGGATGGTGCCGATCGCCTCCGCCTCGTCGTCGAACGCGTCCCGCTCCCGCGAGTAGAGGTTGAGCGCGCCGAGGGTGTCCGCCTCGGTGAACAGCCGGTAGGCCAGCACACTGTGCACGCCGGTCCGCTCGACCGCGGGCCCGGAGAACCTCGGCCACCGGGTCTCCGCGGCCAGGTCGCCGGTCCGGTACGTCGGCTGCTCCAGGATCGCCGAGAGGCACGGACCCTCGCCGGTCTCGTACTGGACCCGGTCGACCGCGCCCGACACGTCGTCGGTGGCTGCCGGCGTCTCCGGCCGGCCGCGGCGCAGCACGGTCACGCCGGCGTGGTGGCAGCCCGGGACCGTCGCCCGGGCGATCTCGACCAGCCGCTGCAGGGTCTCGGCCACGGTCTCCTCGGCGGCCAGCGCGCGGGCGACCGCGGCGAACTGGCTCGCCAGTCCGGACAGGTCGCTCGCGCGCTGGGCGGTGTCCTGGGGCGCGCTGACGTCGAGGCTGCGGGGGGCGATGCCGTCGAGGCTGATCCCGTCGGTCGCGGTCAGCTGGGTCGTGAGGTAGCTGCCGTCGCCGGCGCGGTGCGGCTCGGCGATGCGGGCGTCGGCGCTGGGCAGGATCCGCGTCCCCCCGGCGGGGTCGAAGGGGTCGCCGACCGGCTGCGGGAAGGTGGGGTCGGAGGACATGCGGCGCATTCCGTTCGGTCCGACGCCGCCTGGGCTCGTGCGTATGAACCTGGCGGACCAGGGTGGAACATAGCGATACGTCACATCGTCGCGGCAGGGACCTCCTGCCTCACCGCTGCCGCGTGCCGGCCGGGCCGCGGGCCCCGCGGCTCGCCAGGATGGGCATGCCCGAGCCAGCCGACCCCCGTTCGTCCTGACCAGACCCCGGACCGGATCAGCCCGGCGACGCTGGCCGCGGCCGCCCGCCGGTCAGAGCGGGACCGGCTGCTGGGCCGCCGCCGCGGTCCGCAGCGCCCGCTCGAGCAGCAGCCGGTCGCCGAGCCGGCGGCGCAGCAGCCGCTCCAGCCCGCCGATCGGGTAGAGGTTCTGCGGTGCCCGCGGGTCCTTGTGCTCGACGGAGGCATACCGCGGCAGCACAGCCTGGGACAGCTCGGCCAGCTCGACCGCGTCGCCGAGGCCGACGTCCGGGCACTCGACCCTGACCACGCCCGACCAGGGCGCGCCCGGCCGGCACGGCAGCCGCAGGTACCAGGAGTAGCGCGGCCAGTCGGAGGTCAGCCGGAACACCGGCGTGCGCTCGGCCGGCCCGAGCTCGGCGACCAGCGCGTGCAGCTCCGGCGGCAGGTAGCGGGACCGGTGCGTCTTCACCATCCCGAGCACCCGGGCCAGCTGGCCGCGCTGGCCGAGCGGGCCGTCGAGCACGAGCAGGTCGTCCGGCCCGGTCCGGGCGGTCAGCGCGGCCTCGGCCTCGGTGTCGGCCATCGCCCCCTGCAGCGCGTTGGACAGTCGCAGGTCGTCGGCGCCCTCGGCCCGCTCGGCCCGGTAGGTCACCCTCGCCAGGGTGAGGTCAGGCACGCCCGGCACCGAGGTGAACAGCCCGCGCCGGATGTCGATCCGGTCGACGCTGGCCACGCCGGGACGGCAGCTGACGACGCCGGCCGCGTACGAGGCGGCGATGCCGGCGACCGCACCGTCGCCGGCCGCCTCGATCCAGACGTGCGCGTCGACCCGGCGCACGCCGTCGACGAAGTGCACGGCCGGCGGCAGCGGAAGCAGCGGCGCCGGCACCGGCCGCCACCGGTCGACCGGGTGCTCGACCGCGGCGTCGGTGTCCGCCGCCGAGGCGCCGAGCGGATCCTGGTCCGGGCTCGTCCCGTACGCCGGGTCCCACGCGTCAACCCAGAATCTCATACCTCTCGTCTCTCCACTGTGGACCCGGCCGCAGTGCGGCTGACCACATACCGGACCGGCACCCGCTCGGCCAGCGCGCCGACGTGGGTGACCACGCCGACCATCCGGTCGCCGTCCGCGGCCAGACTCTCCAAAGTGGACGCGACCACGTCGAGCGTGGCCTCGTCCAGCGTGCCGAAGCCCTCGTCCAGCACGATCGCATCCAGCCGGGCGGTCCCGCCGGCGGCCAGACCGGCCAGCTGGGCCGACAGCGCCAGGGCAAGGGCAAGGCTGGCCTGGAACGTCTCGCCGCCGGACAGCGTCCGGACCGGCCGGACGCTGTCGGCGTCGGCGTGGTCGACGACGGCGAAGTCGCGCCCGTCGTGGGTCAGCTCGAACTGCCCGCCGGACAGCTCGAGCAGCGTCGCGCCCGCGTCCGCGACCAGCACGTCCAGCGCCGAGCCGAGCAGCCACCGCTCGAACCCGTCGGCCTTGAGCAGCTGGCCGAGCAGCTTCGCAACGCCGGCGGCCTGCTCGGCCTCGGCCAGCTCGGCTCGCTCCGCCCCCGCCTCGGCCTGCCGCTCGGCGATCCGCTCGGCCGCGGCGCCGGCCTGCTCGGCCGCGCGGGCGACCGCGGCCTCGGCGGTCCCGGCCAGCGACCGGCCCGGCGGCACCTCGATCCCGGCGGCGGCGAGGTCGGCCCGCAGCGCGTCCTCGTCCCGGCGCACCGCGTCCCGCGCCTCGTCCGCGGCCCGCTCGGCCTTCTCCAGCGCCGCGGCGCGCTCCTCGGCCGCCGCCAGCGCCCACTCGGCCAGCGCCAGCCAGTCGGCGGCGAGGTCGTCCCGGGCCGGCGGCGGCGCGCCCAGCGGCACCAGCGGGTCACGGGCGCGGTCCAGTTCGGCCCGGGCGCCGGCCACCCGCTCGTCCACCTCGGCCAGCGCCCGGGCCGCCGCTTCGCGGTCATGCCGGGCCGCTCGGAGCGCGGCGTCGGCGTCGCGGGCGGCTCGTTCGATCCGGGTCAGCTCGGCCAGGCCGGCGGTGACCGCCGCCGCGTCCGGGCCGCCGTCCACCCGCGCCCGCAGCGCGTCGGCCCGCGCGGTGAGCGCCTCGACCCGGCCGGCGGCCTGCTGGGCGGCCCGGTTCGCCGCCTGCCAGTCTCGCTGCAACCGCGCGACCTCGGCCTCCGCGAGCCGCAGCTGCTCGTCGGCGGCGGCCAGCGCCTCGCCGTCGTCGGCCGTACCCCTTCCGGCCGGGGTTGCCGGGCGGCCGGTTCGCCGGCTCGGGGCGCCGACCTCAAGCCCGGGGATCACGCCTTCCGGTTGGTCCGCCGGCCCGCCGGCGCCGGTGTCGTGCCGATGGGACTGCTCGGCGGGGGCGAACGGGTGCGCGCAGACCGGGCAGGGGCGGCCGGCGACCAGGTGCGGGCGCAGGGCCGCGGCCATGTCGGCGCGCAGCACCTCCTCCCGCCGCTGCCGGGCCTGCGTCACCGCGTCCCGGGCGGCGACGCCCGCGGCCTCGACCGCGCGGACGGCCGCCTCGGTCCCGGTGCGCGCCCGCCCCGCCTCCGGCAGCTGTCCAGCCAGCCCGGCCAGTTCGGCCCAGGCCTCCCCGGCCCGCTCCAGCGGCGCCCGCTCGGGCGTGGCTGCCAGCGCCTCCCGGGCCGCGGTGTCGGCCTTCTCGGCCACGGCCAGCTCGGCGTCCTCAGTGGCCAGTGCGGCCGCCGCGGCCCGCCGGGCTCCGGTCAGGTCGTCCAGACCAGGGGGCATCCGCAGCCCGGCCAGCCGGGCCTGCTCGCCGGTGAGCCGGTGCACCTCCTCGGCCGCCGCGGCCACCGCCCCGGCCGCCTCGACCAGTTCCGGCACCCGCCGGCCGACCTCGGCACCGGCCGCGGCGATCGCCTCGATCCGGGCCGCCGCCGCGGCCGACGCCTCCGGCGTCGCGTCCGCGTATCCCTCCAGCCGGTGCGCCGCATACTCGGCGCGCTGCCGGGCTGCCGCCTCCTCCGCCCTGGCCCGGGTGGCCACCTCCCGGTAGATCCGGATGCCGAGCAGGTCGACGAGCGTGTCCTGGCGCTCCTTGGGGCTGGAGTGCAGGAACCGGGCGAAGTCGCCCTGCGGCAGGATCACGCACCGGACGAAGTGGTCATAAGAGAGCCCGAGCAGCTTCTCCACCGCGCCGCTGACCTCGCCGTCGGCGGCGAGCACCTCGCCGCCGCGCTCCAGCCGGGCGTTCTTCACGGTGACCCGGCCCTGGGCGGACCGGCGCAGCTCCCGCGCCACTACGTACCGGTCGGCGCCGACGTCGAAGCTCAGCGTGACCACGCCGCGGGTCGCGGTCGGCGCCAGCGCCCAGCCGACCGCGCGCCGGTCCTCCCAGCGCGGCACCGACCCGTAGAGCGCGAACACGATCGCGTCGACCACCGTCGACTTCCCCGACCCGGTCGGCCCGACCAGCGCGAAGAAGTCCGCGTCGGTGAAGTCCACAGTGGACGGCTGCCGGAACGAGCCGAACCCGTCGAGCTCCAGCCTGACCGGTCTCATCCGGGCACGTCCTCACTCACCGGCCAGGACCTCGTCGTGCAGGCGGGCGAACAGGGCCTCGACCCGCGGATCCGTCACGTCCCGGCTGGCCAGGTAGTCGTGCAACAGGTCGGCCGGCGCCCGGTCGGTGCGGGCCCGCTCGGGGGTACGGGCCGCGGCCGGCTCGGACCGCTCGACGTGCACCTCGAGCGCGTTCGGCAGCAGCTCGCGCACCTCCTCCCGCAACCCGGCCCTGGCCGGCTCCGTCACCACCACCTTGACCAGGTCGTCCGGATCGACGTCCACAGTGGACAGCTCGGCCAGCGTGCCGCGCAGCGTCCGCAGCCGGCGGGCCGAGGTGATCGGCACGTCGGCGACCCGGGCCGGCGTGTCCGGGCCCGCCTCGACCAGCAGCACCACCGGCGTGCTGTCCACCTCGCCGAAGTCGACCCGCAGCGGCGCGCCCGAGTAGTGCACCGGGCACGGCGCCGGCACCGACTGCCGCCGGTGCAGGTGTCCGAGCGCGACGTAGTGCGCGTCGGCCGGGAACGCCGCCGCCGGCACGTGGTATTCGAAGATCGACTGGGCCTGCCGCTCCCCGCCGCCCATCGCCGCGCCGGTCACGGTGAGGTGGGTGAGCAGGACGTTGACCGCGCCGGGCTCGAACCCACCGGCGAGCGCCGCGATGATGCCGCGCACCCAGGCGTCGTAGCCGGCCGAGTTCTCGGCCGGCGTGTGCGCCAGCAGCTCGGCCGCGCGCACCGCGTACCGCTGGGACAGGAACGGCAGCGCCGCCACCCGCACCGGCGTCCCGTCCGAGGCTGCGTCGAACGCGACCACCCCGCCATCGGCCGGCCGGCGTACCCGGCCGACCAGCGTGATCCCCGCCGCTCCGGCCAGCGGCCGGTAGGCGTCCAGGGTCGGCGCGTGGTCGTGGTTGCCGGCGATCGCGATCACCTGCGCGCCGGTGTCCCGCAGCGCGAGCAGCGTGCCGACGACGAGCTGCTGCGCGTCGGCGCCGGGTGTCGCCGTCTCGTACAGGTCGCCGGCCACGAGCACGGCGTCGACCTGCCGCTCCCGGGCGATCCGCACGATCTCGGCCAGCACCTCGCGCTGCTCGGGCAGCCGGTCGTGACCCTTGAGGGTCTTGCCGACGTGCCAGTCCGAGGTGTGCAGGAAACGCACGCAGACTCCGATCAGAACGGCGGCGGGTCGTCCGCCGGCAGCAGGTCGAACGGGTCGTCCACAGTGGACCCGGCTGGCGGGCCGCCGCGCTCGCTGGCCCGGGTCGCCCAGGCCGGGAACGGGAACTCCACCGCGAGCGGCACCGGGATCCCCGGCTGGGACACGAACATCGCGCCCGGCGTGGCCAGCGTGGCCCTGATCCGCTGCGAGGCGGGCAGGAAGCCGTACTCCGGCCGGCCGGCCTCGGCCGGGTCGAGCCGGCCGACGACCTTGACCGCGCTGTTGGCGATGACCCGCCGCTCCACCTCGGACGCGGTCTGCTGGGCGCCGATGAGAATGATCCCGAGCGACCGGCCGCGCTCGGCGATGTCGAGCACCAGCTCCTTGATCGGCGAGGACCCCTCCCGCGGCGCGTACTTGTTCAGCTCGTCGATCATCGTGAACAGCAGCCCGCCAGGGCCGGCCGCCTCCTTGCGCTCGGTCTCCGCCCGCAGCACGACCCCGACCACGAACCGCTGCCCGCGGTCGGGCAGCGCGTGCAGGTCGATGACCGTGACCTGCTGACCCTCGGTGGACACCGCGTGCTGCCCGGTGCGCGGCAGGTCGGCCCGGACCAGCGGCCGGATCGCCTTGAGCGAGGACCGCAGCCGCCGGATGAACGCGTTCACCGTGCCGGTGCCGACCGCGGGGCCGGCCCACTCCCACCGGCTGTCCTCGTCGCCGACCTTCGCCACCACGAAGTCGACCAGGTCGTCGTAGGTGCGCAGCAACGTGCCGTCGACGGTCCAGGCGCCGTCGGTGCCGGCCGGCGCGCCCTGGGTGCGCAGCCGGGTGGCGACCTGGTGCACGACCATCGTGTACTGGTTGCGCTCGTCCTCGACGTCGGCGAACACGTACGGCAGCAGCTCCTGCTGGCAGAACTCGGCGATCGTCCACCAGAACGCGCCGACCCCGTCGGTCCGGCCGGTCACGTTGGGCCGGCCGGTCACGTCGCCGGGCCGCGGCGGCGCGAAGAACGCCACCGACCGGAACGGCTCGGCCGGCAGCTCCAGCCGCTCGTACTGCTTGCGCGCGGTGCCGCCGACCGCGCCGTCGTCGAGCCGGTTGTTCGGGGCGTCCAGGAACAGCAGGTCCTCACCCTTGACCGAGAACACCAGCGCCTTGGCGTTGGTGGCCCGGTTGCCCAGCACGCCGGACCGGAACAGCGAGTGCAGCAGGAACAGCGCGAAGCTGGTCTTCGTCGCGACCCCGGAAATGCCGGAGATCGACACGTGCGCACCGCGGGCGCCGTCGAGGAAGTCGAGGTCGACGTAGACCGGCAGGCCGTCCCGGCCGAGCCCGATCGGCACCTTGCGGTCCATCCGGTCGAAGCACAGCGCCCGGTCCCGCTCGTCGTCCACCGCCCGGTAGACCGCCGAACCCGGCTGCGGCGGCACCCACACCTCGGGCTCGGCCCTGGTCGTCGCCACCTCGGCGACCTCCTGCACCTGGGCCGGCAGTACGCCGTCGGAGATCAGGAACACGTCGGAGGCGAACTGGGCGCCCTCGTGCCGGGCGATGACCTCGGTGACCACGCCGGCGACCGTCACCGCCCCCGCGCCGGGCACCTCCCGCGAGGTGACGACCACGTCGTCGAGCTGCAGGTATGCCTCCGGGCGGACCGCCACCCGGAACACCAGCGGCGTGGCGTCCTCGGTGCCTGCGATCCGGCCGACCGCGTCCGGGTCGGCGCCCGTGTCCGGGTGCGAGATCTCCGCCGCGTCCACCCCCTCGTCGTGCCGGGACCGGCATACGGTACGGGGTTCGCCATGATCAGCGTGGGACGCTCGCCGACCGCACTCGATCCAGCGCCGATCGTCTCCAGCCGGCGCGCCGGCCGGCGTCGGTCGTACCGGCCTGGCGCGGGTCCGGCACCCAGCGGATCGGCGGAGGCACGGCGGCGAGGACGTCGCGAACACCGATACCGGTTTGTGGTGCACGTCACTGCGGGTACATCCGACGCCGCCTTTCCGCCGCTGCAGGGAGGGAACAGACGATGCGCCGGTCCCGTCTGCCCGCAGTTCCGACTCCGCTGCTACTGCGCCGCCGTCGCCTGGCCGTGCCCTGGCTCGCGGCCCTGCTGGCCGTCCCGCTCGCGGTCGCTGTCGCGGTCGTTCCGTCCGCGGCGCGCGCACCGGTCAGCGCACCGGCGCTGGCCGCGGCCCCCGCCAGCCCGTGCCCGCAGTCCGCCGGGTCGAACGGCTGGGAGTTGTCGACGACGAGCGTCGACCCGGCCTTCTACCGCCATGCCGCGGTCGGGAACGGTTACCTCGGGCTGCGGGTGCCGCCGGCCGGGATGGGCTACGTGTCGACCGGAGAGCCGACCGGCTGGCCGCTGTTCACGCCTCGCTACGACGGGGCGATCGTCGCCGGACTCTACGCGCGCGACCCTGACCTGGCCGGTGGCCGCCAGGCGATCGCCGCGATCCCGAACTGGTCGACGCTGACGGTCGGGGCCGGCGGCGAGACCTTCACGCCGACCACCGCGGCCAGCCGCATCACCAACTACCGGCAGACCCTCTACCTGCGCTGCGGCCTGCTCCGCACATCGCTGACCTGGACCACCGGCACCGGCAACCGGGCGACCGACCTTGTCTACGACGTGCTCGCCGACCAGACCAAGCAGCACGTGGGCGCGGTCCGGTTGACGATGACGCCGCACTGGAACGGCGACGCGACGGTCTCCGACGTCATCGACGGCGCCGGCGCTCGGCGGGTGGTGCCGACCGGCGGCGGCCCGCAGGACGGGGCCCTCACCCAGGACGTCGTGTTCGACGCCGAGACCCTCGGCACCGCGGGCGCGGTCGCCTCGACGCTGGCCGCCGGTCCGGGCGTGACGGCCACAGCCACGACACGGACCGCGGCCGCGAACCTCACCGCCCGCCAGGCGCTCACCTTCCGGGCGCGCAAGGACCAGTCGTACGAGTTCGTCAAGTACGTCGGTGTCGACACTGAGCTCTCCTCCGGCAACCCGGAGAAGTCCGCGGTGGCCGCGTCCCAGCAGGCGGCGGACCAGGGCTGGTCGGCCCTCTCGAGTGCCCACGTCGCGGCCTGGGACGCACTGTGGCGCAGCGACATCGTGCTGCCCGATCGGCCGGACCTGCAGCAGTGGGTGCGCGCGGGGCTCTACGGCCTGCTGTCCAACATCCGGCAGGGCGCCGACGACAGCATCAGCCCGGTCGGCCTGACCAGCGACAACTACGCCGGGTTGATCTTCTGGGATGCCGAGACCTGGATGTACCCGGCCGTGCTGCTGACCCACCCCGAGGTGGCCAAGTCGATCGTCGAGTACCGGTACCGGACTATGCCGGGCGCGCAGGCCAACGCGCGGCGGCTGGGCTACCAGGGCCTGTTCTACCCGTGGAACAGCGCGAGCAGCGGTGATCTGGCGACGGAGTGCCACAGCGTGGACCCGCCGCACTGCATCACCCAGATCCACCTCCAGGGCGACATCGCTCTCGCGGTCTGGCAGTACTACCTGGCCACCGGCGACACGTCCTGGCTGCGCGGGCACGGCTGGCCGATGCTCAGCGGCATCGCCGAGTTCTGGGCCGGCCGGGTGACCGCGAACGCGGACGGCACCTACTCGATCAACAAGGTCGCCGGCCCGGACGAGTACAGCAACGGCGTCGACGACGGCGTCTACACCAACGCCGTGGCCGCCACCGCCCTGCGGGCGGCGACCAGCGCCGCGGCGGTGCTCGGCCGGAAGGCGCCGGCGACCTGGACCACGATCGCCGACCACCTGCGGATGCCGTTCGACCAGACCCAGCAGGTCTTCCTGCAGTACGACGGCTACACCGGCTCACAGATCAAGCAGGCGGACACCGTGTTGCTGATCTACCCGGTGGAGTGGCCGATGACCGGCCAGGTCGCGTCGAACACGCTGGACTACTACGCCGAGCGGACCGACCCGGACGGCCCGGCGATGACCGACTCCGTGCACGCCATCGACGCCGCCCAGATCGGCCAGCCGGGGTGCGCGACGCACACCTACCTGATGCGGTCCATCGTGCCGTTCGTCCGAGAGCCCTTCGCCCAGTTCGCCGAGGCGCGCGGAGACAAGCCCGGCGCGCAGGACCCGCTGGCGGGCTCGCCCGCCCTCAACTTCCTCACCGGGGAGGGCGGCTTCCTGCAGGTCTTCACCAACGGCCTGACCGGGCTGCGGTGGCGCTCCGACCGGGTGCACGTCGACCCGATGCTGCCGCCCCAGCTCGGCTCCGGTGTGGCTCTGCGCGGGCTCCACTGGCAGGGCCGAACGTTCGACATCACAGTCGGCCCGAGCCAGACGACGCTCACCCAGACTGCCGGGTCGCCGTTCGCGGTCGAGTCGCGGGAGGGCACGCAGACGTCGGCCACCGGTGCGTCGGTGCGGCTCCCGACCCGCCGTCCTGACCTGACGCCCACCGACGACGCCGCTCGCTGCAAGCCGGCCCAGGCGACCTCGGAAGAGCCGGGCATGTACGCCGAGGCGGCGGTGGACGGCAGCGCCGCCACCATCTGGGCGCCGGACCCGGCGGCCACGACCGCCAGCCTGACCGTCGACCTCGGCCAGGCCACCACGGTGACGCGCATCACTCCCCGGTGGACGGACGTGCTGCCGACCAGCTCGCAGGTGCTGATCTCGGTCGACGGTACGACCTGGACCGCGGCCCCGGTCGCCGGCGCCGACGGCAGCCTCACGGCACCCGTCACGGCGAGGTACGTCCGGGTCGAGTTCACCCGCGACCCCACCGCCGACCGCACCGGCCTGCGCGAGCTCGAGGTCATCCGCGCGACGTGACCGCGAGCGGATCGGCGCGCACGCCCGGTCGCCTACCCTGCCCGGGCGTGGACCGCGACCCGCGCCGCGCCGGAGCGGATGCGGGTGACCAGCCCGGCCGAGGTGACGGCGCCGCCGACCGCGACGGCAACACCACCGCGGCGTTCGTCTGCCGGCCGATCCGCGGCCGGACGACCTGGTCCGCGCACGCGTACGGGCTGGCGATCGACGTGAACCCGTTCCAGAACCCGTACACGAGCGGGCAGCGGGTGCTGCCCGAGCTGGCGACCGCCTACCTGGACCGCGGCCGGCACCTGCCCGGCATGATCACCGCGGACGGGCCGGTGGCGGCCGCGTTCCGCTCCGTGGGCTGGACGTGGGGCGGTGGCTGGAGCTCACCGACCGACCTCATGCACTTCTCGTCGACCGGCCACTGACGACCGCAAAGGCGGTACTTGCCCCCGAAAACTTCCGTGGATGCGGTGCTAGTCTCGGCCCCGTGCCGAACTGTCGACTCGCGACCGTCGCCGCCGTCGCGTCCCTCGCCCTGGCCGCGGCCTGCGGCTCGGGCGACGACAACTCGTCCGGCTCCGGCTCGAGCCCTGCGGCCCCGCGCTCGGGCGGTGCCTCCGGCACCGTCACGGTGTTCGCCGCCGCCTCGTTGACCGAGTCGTTCACCACCCTCGGCCGGCAGTTCGAGGCGGCCCACCCGGGCACCACGGTGAAGTTCAACTTCGGCGCCAGCTCGTCGCTGGCCGAGAACATCGACCAGGGCGCACCGGCGGACGTGTTCGCCTCGGCCAGCCCGAAGAACATGCAGCAGGTGGTGGACGCCGATTGGGCGAGCGACTCGAAGACCTTCGCCAAGAACGTGATGCAGATCGCGGTCCCGGCGGACAACCCGGCCGATGTCAGGGAGGTGACCGACCTGGCCAAATCAAACGTCAAGGTCGCCCTGTGCCAGCCGCAGGTGCCTTGCGGCGCGGTTGCCCAGCAGGTGTTCAAGAACGTGAACATCACCGTGAAGCCGGTCACCCAGGGTGCGGACGTCAAGGCCGTGCTCACCACCGTGCGGCTCGGCGAGGTTGACGCCGGCATGGTCTACCAGACCGACGTGCGGGCCGCCGGCACCGAGGTCACGGGCATCGAGATCCCCGTCGACCAGAACGCCTCGACGTCATACCCGATCGCGGCCCTGACCGAGGCGCCCAACCCCGCGGGAGCCGCGGCCTTCGTCGACTACGTCCTGTCCCCGGACGGCGAGAAGGTGCTCGAGCAGGCGGGGTTCACCGCTCCGTGACGTCCGGGCGGACCGACGGCACCCCGTCCCGGGTGGAGGGGGTCGCCGACGGCACCCCGTCCCGGGCGGAGGGGATCGCCGACGGCACCCCGTCCCGGGTGGAGGGGGTCGCCGACGGCACCCCGTCCCCGCGGTACGGCCCGCGGCGCCGGCAGCCGGAGCTGCTTCGGTCGCGGCCAGGACGTTCCGGTGCGCCCTGGCCACTGGCCGTGCCGGCCGCGATCGCGATCCTGTTCCTGCTGCTGCCGCTGGTCGGACTCCTGGTCCGGGCGCCCTGGACCGAGCTGCCCACCCTGCTGTCCGACCCGACGGTCCGCGAGGCGCTGCGGCTGTCGCTGATCACCGCGACGCTCGCGACCGGGGTGGCGCTGGCCATCGGGGTGCCGCTGGCCTGGGTGCTGGCCAGGGTGCGGTTCCCGGGCCGGTCGCTGCTGCGGGCGCTGGTGACGCTGCCGCTGGTGCTGCCGCCGGTGGTCGGCGGCGTCGCGCTGTTCCTGGCGCTGGGGCGGCGCGGCCTGCTCGGGCAATACCTGGACCGCTGGTTCGGGCTGACCATCCCGTTCACGCCGTTCGCCGTGGTGCTGGCCGAGACGTTCGTCGCGATGCCGTTCCTCATCGTCACCGTGGAGGGCGCGCTGCGGGCGGCCGACACCCGCTACGAGGAGGCGTCGGCGACGCTCGGCGCGTCCCGGTGGACCACGTTCCGCCGGGTCACGCTGCCGATGATCGGGCCCTCGGTGCTGGCCGGCTCGGTGCTGTGCTGGGCCAGGGCGCTGGGCGAGTTCGGCGCGACGATCACGTTCGCCGGCAACTTCCCGGGCCGCACCCAGACCATGCCGATCGCCGTCTACATCGCGCTGGAGACCGACCCGGACGCGGCGATCGCGCTCTCGCTGGTGCTGCTGGTGGTCTCGGTGGTCATCCTGGTCTCCCTGCGGGACCGGGTGCTGAACGCGGGGCGGAGCTCGTGAGCCTCGACGCGCACCTGGTCGTCCACCGTGGACAGTTCACTGTGGACGTCGAGTTGTCCGTTCCGGACGGTGCGGTGCTCGGCATGCTCGGCCCCAACGGCGCCGGCAAGACCACCGCGCTCCGGGCGCTGGCCGGCCTCGAGCCGCTCACCGGCGGCCACGTCGTCCTCGACGGGACGGACGTCACCGCCGCCCCGCCGGAGCAGCGCGACGTCGGCGTGGTGTTCCAGGACTACCTGCTCTTCCCGCACCTGACCGCACTGGAGAATGTCGCGTACGGGCTGCGCGCCCGCGGGCTGCACAAGGCAGCGGCACGGGCCGGCGCGGCCGAGTGGCTGGACCAGGTCGGCCTGACCGACCGGGCCGGGCACCGGCCCCGGCAGCTGTCCGGTGGACAGGCGCAGCGGGTCGCGCTGGCCAGGGCGCTGGCGCCGCGGCCCCGGCTGCTGCTGCTGGACGAGCCGCTGGCCGCGCTGGACGCCGGCACCCGGCTGGCGCTGCGTACCGACCTGCGCCGGCACCTCGTCTCCTACGGCGGGCCGGCGGTCGTGGTCACCCACGACGCGGTCGAGGCGATGGTGCTGACCGACTCGCTGGTGGTGCTGGAGGGCGGCCGGATCGTCCAGAGCGGACCACCGGCGGAGGTCGCCCGCTACCCGCGGACCGACTACGTGGCCAGGCTGCTCGGGCTCAACCTCTACCGCGGCGCCGCCCGGGGCGACCGGGTCGAGCTCACCGGCGGCGGCGAGCTGGTCCTCGCCGAGCACGCCACCGGAGAGGTGCACGTGGCGGTGCGACCGTCCGCGGTCGCGCTGCACCGGGACCGGCCGGAGCACTCAAGCCCGCGCAACGTCTGGGCCGGCCGGATCGCCGGCGTCGAGGCGGTCGGCGACCGGGTCAGGGTCGCGCTGACCGGCCCGCCGGACGCGCTCGCCGACGTCACCACCGACGCGGTCGCCGACCTCGAGCTGGCCACCGGGGCCGAGATCTGGGTGTCGGTGAAGGCGACCGAGATCACCGTCTATCCGGTGTAGCCGTGCCGCCGGGTAAAGTCTTCTTGGGAGTTGCGGCGGAGGAGGCGGCATGCGGCGGTGGGGTCTGGCCGCCGTGCTGGCTGCCCTCGTCGCGGTCGGCGCCGGCTGGGGTGAGCCGCGGTCGGCCGGCGGGCCGTTGCGCGGCGCCGGGCCGGCGTCGGTCGAGCTTGCCGTGCCGGCCGGAGTCGCGCAGTTCGCGGTGACGCTGCGAGGCGACCCGCGCGACCCCGCTCCCCTCGTGGCGCTCCCGGCCGAGCCGGCCGGCGCGATCCCGGCCGCCATCCCGGCCGCCCCAGCCGTCCGATCGACCGCGCCCAGCCCGGCCGCGGTCCCCGGCTCCGGCGGCCGCTCCCCGCCCCTCCCGGTCGCCTAGGAACACGTCCGGCGCCGCCGGGCGTGTCCGCACCGCGGAGATCCCGCGACGCGCCGCCGCGTCGTGGGGCGGTGGCATCCCCGGCGCGGCTCGACCGTGCCGTCACCGCCGCGCGAACACGCCGCGCGGCGCTCAGGCGAGGAGAGTGAGATGACGTTCCTGTTGGTGCTCGTGCTGGCGGTCGCGGTGGTGTCCGTCGGCATGCTGGTCCAGATGCAGCGCCGCAACGAGCCGGTGCTCGGCCTGTCCGCGCTCGGCCTGCTCACCGCGGACGGCGTGCTCGGCGCCGCCTACGGCGCCCTGACCGCAGTCTGACGGCGGGCCCTCGGCTCGACGGGTGACGCACCGGTCGAGCCGAGGGAGGCGGGTCACCGCTGCGGGCTGGTGTTGTCGGTGCCGCCGAGCTCGCGCACGAACTGATGGCACCGGTGCGCGGAGAGCAGGTCGAAGGCGACGTCGTCGAAGCCGGGCTCCGCGGTCGCCATGGCTGCCTCCTGCGTCGTCGGAACGGCGGACGGCCCGGCGGCACCCGGGAGCCTGACGGTTACGCGCGCCCGGTGACCGGGCTTCTCAGTGGACGGGCGGCGGCCGCAGCGATGAAGCCGACCAACGCCGCGCCGCAGGCGACGAGGATCGCGTCCCGGACGGTGACGTGGTCGGCGAGCAGGCCGACCAGCGGCGGTCCGCCGAGGAAGGCGGTGTAGCCGATGGAGCCGACCACCGAGACCCGGGCGGCCGACCGGGCGGCCTCGTCCCCGGCCGCGCTCATCCCGAGCGGGAAGCCCAGCGACGCACCGAGCCCCCAGAGGACGGCACCGCCCAGCGCGCCCGGGATGCCCGGCGAGAGCACCACCGTCAGCACGCCCGCCACCGCGAGCAGCGCCGTCACCCGCAACGTGCCGACCCGCCCGTACCGCTCCACGAACGACCCGCCGACCAGCCGGCCCACGGTCATCGCGGTGACGAACGTGCCGAACCCGACGGCGCCGACCGCCTGGGCAGCGTGGTAGCCGTCCACCAGCGAGAGCGCCAGCCAGTCGTTGGCCACGCCCTCGCACAGCGCGAACGCCAGCACCAGCACGCCGATCAGCAGCGTGCGCGGCTCCCGCCAGGCCGCCAGCACCGAGGACCGGTTGGCCGCCGCCGACTCGGCCACCGCCGGCGGCAGGAACGCCCGCACGCCGGAGAGCCCGGCCACCAGGATCGCGACCACGGTGACCGCGAGCTGCCATTCCAGCGAGATGCCGGCCTTGGCGCAGCCGGCGCCGATCAGCGCGCCGAGCACGGTGCCGAGGCTGAAGCCGGCGTGGAAGCGCGGCATCACCGTCCGGCCGAGCCGGCGCTCGACGTCCGCGCCCTCGACGTTCATCGCGACGTCCCACGTGCTGGTGCCCACGCCGTACAACAGCATGCCGAGCGCGACCGCCGGTACCGCCGCACCCGCAAGCCCGACCGCCATCACCAGCAGCCCGACCGACCCGGCCACCACCCCGGCGGCGACCGTCCGGGCCGGTCCGAGCCGGCCCACGACCAGGCCGGACAGCGGCAGCGCGGTCATCGTCCCGGCGGACACCGACAGCAACAGCAGGCCGACCCGGCCGGGGGTGAGACCGAGGGTGTCCCGGATGGCCGGCACCCGGGCCACCCACGAGGCGAAGGCCAGCCCGTTCACCACGAAGATCACGCTCACTGCGACCTTCGCCCGCTGCACCGCCTGACCCACCCGCGCTCCTCGATCGAAACGATTCGACGTTCTACTTCACACGCGCCGGGCTATCCTGTCAAATCGATTCGATCGAGGCGACGAGGCAGAGGAGTGCGATGTCGGACCGGGCGACGCTCAGCACGGTGGCCGCGCGGGCCGGCGTGTCGTCATCCACCGCGTCGCTGGCATTCGCCGGGTCGCCCCGGGTGGCCCCGGCCACCGTCGAGCGGGTGCTGCGGGCGGCCGACGAGCTCGGGTACGCCGGGCCGAACCCGGTGGCCGCCTCGCTGCGCACCGGGCGCAGCGGCGTTGTCGGGGCCGTCGTGGGCGAGCGGCTGCTCTACGCGTTCCGCGACCCGGTCGCCGTGCAGCTGCTGGACGGCCTGACCGAGGAGCTGGGCACGCTCGGCGTCGGCCTGCTGCTGCTGGCCGGCGACTCGATGCGGTCCGGCCCGACCCCGGCCCAGCTCGGCCGGCTGGCGCTGGACGCGGCCGTGTTCGCCACCTGCGGCCTGGAGGACGACGCGGCGTTCCGGCTGCTGCAGGCGCGGCAGGTGCCGCTGGTCGCCGTCGAGGGACCGGTGGTGCCCGGGGTGCCGCTGGTCGGCATCGAGGACCGGGACGGTACGGCAGAGCTGGCCCGGCACCTGGCCGAGCTCGGCCACCGAGACGCGGCGATGGTCGCGATGCCGCTGCGGCTGGACGGCCGGCGCGGTCCGGTGGACGACACGCGGCTGGCGGCCGGCGTCTACCGCGGCACCCGGGAGCGGCTGCTCGGACTGCGCTCGGTGTTCCCGGACGCGACCGTGGTGGAGACCGCGGCCAACTCGATCGAGGAGGGCGAGCGGGCCGGCGTCGCCCTGCTGGACCGGTCGCCCCGGCCGACCGCGGTGGTCGCGCAGAGCGACCTGCTCGCCGCCGGCGTGCTGCGGGCGGCCGCCGCTCTCGGGCTGGCCGTGCCGGGCGACGTGTCGGTGGCCGGCTTCGACGGCGCCGACCTGCCCTGGCTGGAACCGGTACGGCTGACCACCGTCGTACAGCCGACCACCGAGAAGGGCCAGGCCGCCGGCCGGGCGGTCGCCGCGCTGCTGTCCGGGCAGGTCCCGGACGACGTCGTGCTGCCGGTGCGGCTGCGGCTGGGAACCACGACCGGCCCCGCCTGATCCGGCCCGGCCTGATCCCGCCCGGCCGGGCAGCCGAGGAAAGTGGCTTCCGGCCGGGCCCCGGGTACTTCACCCAGGGCCGGGCCGCCGGCGCCAGCGCGACACGCCGTGACCGTCCGTTGTGGACGGTCGATCGCCGGGACACTCAGGACGGCCAGCCGGCGAGGGCCGCGGGCGCGGGCACGGCGTACACCCGGCCGCCCCTGGTGTTCTCCACGCCGCCCCACTCGTTCGCGACGATGTAGAGCGTCGAGTCCCCGAGCATGCACGCGAACGCGCCGCGGTCCAGGGTGACCGTGTCCAGCACGGTGCCGCCGTCGGCGACGCGGACGCAGCAGCGGTTGGGTACGTCCGCATACCAGACCGCGCCGTCTGAGTCGACGCAGATGCCGTCCGGCACGCCGGTGCCCAGCTCGGCCCAGGCCCGCCGCCCGGACAGCGTGCCGTCGGCGGCCACGTCCCAGGCGGTGAGCCGGTTCCCGTACGACTCGGCCAGCACGAGCGTGCCGTTGTCCGCGGTCATCGCCACCCCGTTCGGGAACGCCACGTCGTCGGCCACCCGCAGAACCTCGCCGGTCGGCCGCACCAGCGCGACCGTTCCCGGCGCGAACGGCGCGCCGTGGCCGAAGTCGAACCCGAGCGCGCCCACGTACGCGTTGCCGCGCCCGTCGACCACGATGTCGTTGAAGAACGACCCCGCCACGGACAGGTCCGCGTACGGCTCCAGGCTGCCGAACGGCGTGCCCACGAGCAGCCGGTCGCGGTCGACGACCAGCCACCGCCCGTCCGGCAGGAAGTCGAAGCAGGCGGCCCCGGTGATGCTCGCCGCGACCTCGGTCTTCCCGTCCGGGTCGACGGCGACGATCGTGCCCGAACCCCAGTCCGAGACGTACAGCCGGCCCTCGTGCCAGCGCGGCGACTCACCCATGACGATCGCGTCGGTCAGCAGGTCCATGACCCCTCCTCGGTCTCTCGTGCCGGGCTGTCGATGCCGCCCGCCGATTCTCGACACCGCGCAGCAGGACGCCCGGCGGCACGCTCAGCGGGACGCGACGAACCGGTGCACGGCCGGGTTGTCCGAGGTGATCCCGGCGACGCCGAGGTCAGCCAGCTCCTCGGCCTGGTAGAGCTTGTCGACGGTCCAGGCGATCACCCGCGGTTGGTGCTGGCGCAGCCGACCGACCGTGGCCTCGTCCAGGAACGTGTGCCGCACCGCGATCCCGTCCAGGTCGGGCGGCACCAGGCCGTTGAGCGCACCGACGAACTCCGGCCGGGTCGACACCGACAGCCAGGTGCGGTAGCCGGCCGCGGCGACGATGGCCAGCGCGCCGGCGTCCTTGCCGCTGACATACCAGCCCTCCGGCGGGCGCCCGGTCTCGGCCAGCAGCTCGACCAGGATCTTCGCGTGCAGCACGTCATCGGTCTTGAGATCGACGAGCACCGCGCAGCCGGCCGGGATCCGGTCCAGCACCGCGGCCATGTCCTCCTCGGCGCCGATCCGGGACCGCAGCGTGAACCGCCAGCGGTCGTGCCGCAACAACGGCATCCGCGGCCACGGCGGCAGGAAGTGCGAGACGACCGGAACCCCGTTCATGAACTGCAGGTCGATCTCGAACACGGCGGCGCCGGAGTCGGCCAGGCGCTGGCAGTCGACGGCGTTGCGGGGTGTCCGGTGGGCGATGGCGAGCATGGGTCCAGTGTGGATGGCACGATGCAGCCCGTGCCGCCCGGACTGGAGCAGATCCTCGACCTGGAGCAGATCGAAGACCTCGTGTTCCGCGGTCGCTCGCGCCCGGTCGCCGAGACCAGGGTGTTCGGCGGCGAGGTCGCCGGCCAGGCGTTGATCGCCGCGGCCAGGACGGTGGCGGCGGAGCGGACGGTCCATTCGCTGCACGCGTACTTCATGCGTCCGGGCGATCCCGGCCGGCCGATCCTCTACCAGGTGGACCCCATCCGGGACGGCCGGTCGTTCACCACCAGGCGGGTGGTCGGCGTCCAGCACGGCGAGCCGATCTTCACGCTGTCCGCGTCGTTCCAGCGGACCGAGCCGGGCGTGCACCACCAGGTGCCGGAGCTGTCCGCGCCCGACCCGGACGAGCTGCCGACCGCGGCCGAGCTGATCGAGCAGGGCGGCGAGCGGTCCGCGGCCTGGTTCGCCCAGTTCAGCCGGCGGTTCCCGCTTGAGCTGCGGTTCCCGGGGGAGCCGCCGGCGATGGCCACGGTCCGCGGTGAGACCCGCGCGCCGGAGCAGGTGGTCTGGGTCAGGGCCACCGAGAAGCTGCCGGACGACCCGGCTCTGCACGCCTGTGCGGCCACGTACGTGTCCGATCTCATGCTGCTCTCGACAGCGCTGCTGCCGCATCGGCTGATGTTCGGCCGGCCACAGTTGCAGATGGCCAGCCTCGACCACGCGGTCTGGTTCCACGCCCCGTTCCGGGCCGACGACTGGCTCTGCTACCAGCAGGAGTCGCCGTGGGCGGGCAACGCCAGGGCGCTGTGCCGCGGGTTCCTGTTCGACCGCGGGGGCACGCTGGTGGCCACCGTCATGCAGGAGGGACTGATCAGGGTGGGGGACCGATGACAGTGCGGGAGCAGCGGCGGGCGCGCCGGATCGCGATGACTCCGGACGAGGTCGACGCGTTCCTGGCCACGGAGCGGACCTGCCGGGTGGCCACCGTCGGCGCGGACGGCCGGCCGCACGTGGTGCCGCTGTGGTTCGCCTGGGACGGGCGCGCGCTCTGGCTGACCTCGCTCGTCCGCAGCCAGCGCTGGACCGACCTCACCCGCGACCCGCGCGTCGGGGTGGTCGTCGACACCGGCGACACGTACGGCGAGCTGCGCGGCGTGGAGATCTCCGGCACCGCAACGCCGGTCGGCGACGTCCCGCGCGGCAACGCCGACGTGCCCGAGCTGGCCGAGCCGGAGCGGCTGTTCGCCCGCAAGTACGCCGGCGTCGACACGTACACGCCGGACGGCCGGCACGCCTGGCTGAAGGTGGTCCCGGACAAGATCGTCAGCTGGGACTTCCGGAAGATCCCTGGCTCCTGAACCCGGCCGGAGCGGATACGTTGGCCCCATGAGCACGGTGCTGCCGCCCCCGTCCGATCGCGCCCGCGAGCTCCACGACCGGATGCTCGAGTTCATGCGGGAGCGGGTGCTCCCGGCTGAGGCGGACTACCGCGCCTACCGGTCCAAGGCCGGTCCCGAGGACCACTCGGTGCCGCCGGTGGTCGAGGAGCTCAAGGCCGAGGCCCGCCGGCGGGAGCTGTGGAAC
>Ga0308176_10000236_pt1 | contig 37971 bp, 26 predicted proteins | sample PhyCR2_3_FD_203890 | JGI IMG/M metagenome (GOLD analysis project Ga0308176, IMG submission 203890) | Soil microbial communities from UC Gill Tract Community Farm, Albany, California, United States - DLSLS.C.R2 | ecosystem: Environmental > Terrestrial > Soil > Agricultural land | place: USA...
CGTTCCCCGCCGGCACAGCTGGTTCACGACGCCGACATCCGCGAAGTAGAACTTCGGCGCGGCGATCACGCGTCGCTTGGGGAGCTTGGTGTATGCCGGAAGCCAGCGTCCGAGCAGCGTGTCTTCGAGGATCTCGAAGTACGACGAAACCGTGTGGCTCGACACGCCGCAGTCTCGCGCGATGTTCGAGAAGTTGACCAGATCGGCGTCCGACAGCGCGGCCACGTCGAGAAACCGTGAGAACGCAGGCAAGCTGCGGACGAGCCCTTCGGCGGCGATCTCTTCCTTGAGGTAGTCCGCGATGTACGCACCCAGCAAGCGCGCGGGCCGCTCCGACGTGTAGATCCGCGGCAGGTAGCCGTGGTTCAGCATCCGGACGAGGTCGAACTCGCGTCCGATCTCGTGAGCGGTCAAGCCGAACAGCTCGTAGCGGATCGCGCGACCGCCGAGGAGGTTCGCGGCACCGCGCTTGACCTTACGCGCGCTCGAGCCGCAGAGCGCGAAACACGTGGCGGTGTTCTCGATCAGCCAGTGGACCTCGTCGAGCAAGTGCGGGACCTTCTGGATCTCGTCGATCACGACCTGCCCGGCTGGGCGCGCCGCGAGCTCCTGGCGGAGCAACTCGGGGCGGTCGAGGTAACGCCGGAACTCGTCCGCCTTCAGCAGATCCAGCCATACCGCGTCCGGATACGCCTGGCGCAAGAGCGTCGTCTTGCCAGTCTGGCGCGGCCCCCACAGGAAGAACGTCTCGGTTCCTGCGGCTGGTAAGCGTAGCGACCTCGTGAACATGTACTTCAAATTATCATGATAGTTTGAAGTACTGCTTCCGATTGGCGTTATATAAACTACTGAAACTACATGGAAATGTGGGCCGGCGAAGGTCCGTGGCCGGCAAAAGAGGGCCTGCGAGAAGGCGTGACGGCGCTCTGCCAGGTGCTGGGGATCGAGCTCACCGACGAGCGCAGGCGAGAGCTCGCAGACCTGGACACGGCGCGGTTCGCAGCACTACTTGCGCGGCTCCGCGAGCGGCGCAGCTGGACCTGAGCAGAGAGGCTGTGCCCATGCTCGAGAGCACCTGTACGGCCCGATCCGGTGGACGCGCGGACGCAGGAAGTTCACCGGGCGGCCGTCGCGGGTGACGACCGCGCGCTGCATCACGTCGAGCTGGACGTCTCGTGCCAGGCGTCCGGGATCACCGCGAGGATGTCCAGCGGCGCGAGCAGCACGAGCTCGTCGCGCATCAGCGAGGCGCCACCGCACCTTATCGATTGCCTCCGGGTGGTTTAGCTTCGGTGGGTGGCGACCTACAAGATCGTGCAAGTGGGTGATCCGGTGTTGCGCCGGCGGGCGAGCGAGCTGACCCGCGAGGAGCTCGCGACGCCGGCGATCCAGGAGCTGATCGCGCGGATGCGCGACACGATGCGCGATGCCCCGGGCGTCGGGCTCGCCGCGCCCCAGATCGGCGAGTCATTGCAGCTCGTGGTGATCGAGGACCCGCCGCGGCTGCACGCGGGGCTGTCGCCGGAACAGCTCGCCGAGCGCGAGCGGGCCGCGGTGCCGTTTCACGTGCTGGTCAACCCCCGGCTGAGCGCCGTGGGCGACGAGGTGGTGGAAGCCTACGAAGGCTGCCTCAGCTTCTCGGGCTTCATGATGATCGTGCCGCGCTGGCGCTCGGTGCGCGTCGAAGCGCTCGACGAGCATGGCGCGCCGATCGTCAAGACGGCGTCGGGCTGGTACGCGCGGATCCTGCAGCACGAGGTCGATCACCTGCGCGGCATCGTGTGCTGCGATCGGATGGATCCGCGCACGCTGACCACGCACGACAACCAGGCGCGGCACTGGCGCAACCTGACCATCGCCGAGGTGCACGCGACGCTCGGCCCCATGCCGGCGGACGACGGATCCGGCAGCTGAGCAGGCGCACGAGGCGCACGAGGCGCACGAGGCGCAGGGAACGGGCCGTGCTTGCCGCCGAAGTCACCGAGCGAGGTCGGCCCTGGACGCCTGGACGTAGGTCAGAATGGTGACGGTGACGGTGTAGTCCTGGGTCGTGCCATCGGCGCCCATCACGCTATAGATGATCGGGCTGGTGAAGTCGTTCCGGGTCACGCCGCTGGTCTGCGCTGTTCCGCCGACCGTCACGCTGGTCCCCGTGATCGAGAACTCGGCGATCAAGCCGCTGATCTGGGTCCCGTACGGCACGGCCGCGGTGACGTCGGTGCCCTTGATCGTCGCGAACACATCGTCGGGCAGCCCCTGGTTCTGCGCATACCGGAACGAGAAGGTGGTGAGATCTTTCTGCGCCGCTGCCACGGTGACGGTGACGGTGTAGTCCTTGGTCGAGCTGTCCGCCGCCACGACGCGGTACGTGATCGGGTTCGTGAAGTCGTTCACGGTCACGCCGCTGACCTGCGGGGTGCCGCCGACGGTCACGCTCGCCCCGGTGATCGAGAACGCCGCCACGAGGGTGTGGAGGCTCATGCCGTACGGCACGGCCGCGGTGATCGTGGTGCCGCTCACCGTCGCGGTCACATCGGCGGACAGGCCCGGGTTATTGGTCGAGCGGAACGACATCGCGACGAGATCCTTGGCCGAGCCGTCTGCCACGGTGACGGTCACGGTGTAGTCCTTGGTCGAACCATCCGCCGCCGTCACGTGATAGATGACCGGGCTCGTGAAGTTGTTCGGGGTGGTGCCGCTGGTCTGCGCCGTGCCGCCGACGGTCACGCTCGCGCCCGTCGTCGAGAACGTGGCCACCAGGGCGGTGATGTTCGCGCCGAACGGCGCGGTCGCGGTGACGGTGCTGCCGGTGATCACCCCGATCACGTCGGTCGAGAGCACCGCGTTCTGGGTCGACCGGAACGACAGCGCGGTGAGGTCCTTGGCGGACGACGGGGCCACGGTGATCGTCACCTGGTAGTCCTTCGTCGTGTGATCCGCCGCGGTCACGTGGTAGATGACCGGCCTGGTGAAGTCGTTATGGGTCTTGCCGCTGACCTGCGCGACATCGCCGACGGCGACGCTCGTGCCTGTCGTCGAGAACGTGGCCACCAGGGCGGTGATGTTCGTGCCGGCCGGCACGGTCGCGGTGACCATGGTGTCGTTGATCGGCGCGGTCACGTCGGCCGCAAGCCCGGAGTTCTGCGCCGAGAGGAACGCGAACGCGCTGATCTCCTTGGCCGAGCTCGCGGGAGGCGGGGTGCCCGGGGGGCTGTCGCTGCATCCGCTCGCCAGGACTGCGGCGAAGATTGCGAGCAGCGAAGCGACGACCGCGCGTGCGCCGTGGCCTACGTGCCAGATGCCGCGCGCCCCTGCGCCGCCGCCTTCGCGGCGATCTGCGATGCCGGGGTGCAAGCGACGCGTCGATGGAGGAAGGGGGAGTGTGAGCGTGCCCATGCGGTGGCCTGAGTCTAAGGCTGATGCCATCCGGACCAACCCACCGATCGCGGTTTGTCACGGTGTTTTCCCGATCCGTGACCTTGGTCGCAGGCTGGCGCGCGTTCGTCTTCGAATCCGAGCGCGGTTCGCTCCATGCGGGTCGAATGATCGCGCGTTCGGTGAGTGGTCGGCGCAGGATGGTGGCAAGTGTACGCAAGCAAGGGGGCGACCGACCGGTGCTTCTGCGTCCCCGCCGACGACCACGGGGTGGTGTCGTACCAGTGTGCTAGAAGCGCGGCGAGGTAACCCGTGAGTCGAAAGCGCGGAAAACGCCCCAAGCCCGTCGTCGAGGCCATCCCGGATGATATCCTCGCGGAGGGGAGCGCTCCCGTCGGCCGCGCCTCCAAGAGCGCGGTGGCAACGGTCGAAGATGTCGTAACCACAGACGATATCGCGACAACCGAGGATGTCGTCACCGCCGATGACGTGGTGGTAACGGCGGCCGGTCCCCGGGGCCTGGCCGCGGCCGGCGGCATTCCGGAGTTCCATGAGCCGGTGGACGGCGAGCCTCGGTGCATGCCCGAGGAAGCGTCGATCGGTGATCTGGCCGACGCTTCGCCCGGTGCTTCGATGGACGCTTCGGCCGACGCCTCGGCACGTGCGTCCGTCGAGCAGGCGGAGGCTGCCGAGCTGGATCTCGCCGAGCCCGACGCCACCCTGCACGGTGCGGGTGCAGACCCCGATGAGCCGGGCGACATCGGGGATGACGGGGATGGCAGCGGGGATGGCAGCGGCGACGACGCAGGTGGCGACGACGACGATGACGACGCGGTCATCGTGTTTCCGACCAGCGCGGCGACGATGGACGCCGTCCAGCTCAAGCACCTGGTCGAGGCGCTGATCTTCGCGTCGGACCGGCCGCTCACGGTGCAGCGGCTGCGCCAGCTCACGCGCGTGGGCGACGTGCGCCGGCTCGAGGCCGCGCTCGTGGAGATCGCCGAGGATTACCGCGAGCGAGGCCTGGTCTTGCAGCAGGTCTCGGGCGGCTATCAGTTCCGGACGCGGACCCAGTTCTCGGCGTGGGTGCAGCAGCTGATCGCCGGCAGGCCGGTGCGCCTGTCGCGTGCACAGCTCGAGACCCTCGCGATCATCGCGTACCGCCAGCCGATCACGCGGCCGGAGATCGACGACATTCGCGGCGTCGATTCGACGGCGACCTTGAAGCTCCTGATCGACCGCATGTTGATCCGGGTGCTCGGCAAGCGGGAAGAAGTGGGCCGGCCGATGCTCTACGGTACGACCAAGGAATTCCTCGATTTCTTCAGCCTCGGCGATCTGCGCGAGCTGCCGACCTTGCGCGAGTACTCCGAGCTCACCGCCGAGAGCCGCAAGGTCATGAGCGATCGGCTCGGCATCGCGCCCGACGGCGATGAAGGCGATGGCTCCGGCGGCTCAGGTGATGGCGGGGGCGGGGGCGGGGGCGGCGAGGGCGATTGCGGCCCTGGTGAGGGCGGCGCCGGTGGCGATGGTGGCACGGGTCCGATCCCCGGCTTCGACGGTGACGAGGGCGGAGCCCCCGCGAACGCGTCGGCCTCAGATCTGGCAGACGCCGTCGCCACGTTCCTGTCGGCTGCCGACGTGGTGGAGCGGTCGAACGCGGCCGCCATGGCGGGGCTCGAAGACGACGACGCCCCCCCGGCCGACGCGCCCACGGACGACGCGCTCGCGGACGATGTGCTCGCGGACGATGCGCTCACGGCCGACGCGCTCGTGGCCGATGTGCTCGCAGGCGACGCGCTCGCGGACGATGAGGCCGGCGACGTCACGAATGACTTCCAGGTCGAGGAGCCCGAGCTGGGCTCCGTCGCGGGTCCCTCGCTCGCCGCCGCGGAGGATGTGTCGAACCTCGAAGGCGATCGTCCAGCCGATGGGGACGGCCGGGTGGAAAGCCCTCAAGCGGACGGTGATCCGAGCTGGCCCGCGGGGTCTCAGCGGTTTGCGGTCATGGCGTCGATCGACGTATCGCTCGACGATCGCGAGCATCCTGCCGAACCTCCCGTGATGGATCCCAGCCCTGGTGATGCGGAGGCCCCAGCGGCACGCATCGAACCGGCCGCGGAGTAGTGGAGCCGAGCGATGACCACCCCTGTCCGCTTGCAGCGCTACCTCGCTACCGCCGGGGTCGCCGCACGCCGCAAGGCCGAGGAGCTGATCGTCGAAGGCCGCGTGAAGGTCAACGGCAAGGTCGTCACGGTGCTCGGCACGAAGGTCGATCCGGACAACGACTCCGTGCTGGTCGACGGAGAAGCCGTCGCCGCGCTCGACCACTTCTATGTCCTGTTCAATAAGCCCAAGGGCTGTATCACCGCGGTGACCGACGACCGCGGCCGGCCGACGGTGATGGACTACCTGCCGAACCTGCCGGTCCCGGTCAAGCCGGTGGGGCGCCTCGACTTCTACACCGAAGGCGTGCTGCTCTTGACCAATGACGGTGAGCTGGCGGCGCGTCTGCTCGCGCCCGGCAACCACGTTCCGAAGACGTATCACGTCAAGGTGCACGGCAGGCTCGGGAAGGGCGGCCTCGAGGCGCTGCGGGAGGGCGTCCCGCTCGATGACGGCACGACCACGATGCCCGCCGAGGTCGAGATCCTGCCCGGCGAGAGCAAGCACACGTGGCTCGGGATCACGATCCACGAAGGGAAGCACCGTCAGATCCATCGCATGCTCGAGGCGCTCGGCTATCAGGTCGACAAGCTCCAGCGGGTCGCGTTCGCAAACCTGACGTTTCACGATCTGCGGGTCGGCGATGCTCGCGAGCTGACGCAACAAGAGCTCAACGCGCTCCGCGATATCGTCGGGCTCGATCACCGCGCGGTGGCGCGAGGGCGATGGCGCGCGGAGCGCGAAGCAACCGACATCCCCAGGCGCGCACGCGCGAAGGCGCGCGCAGAGCAGGAGGCCGAGGCAATGGCGGCCGGCCACGCGCCGGATCCTCAGGAAGCATGGGACGATCACGACCCCGACGCTGGCGAGGAAGCTTCGGGCGGTGTACGTACCGACAGCGGTCGAGACCAGGCGATACCTGCGGACAGCAGTGGCCGCAGTCAGGGCGAGATACCTGCAGGCCGCAGTGGCCGCAGCTGGGGTGGGGGGCCTGCCGAGAGCAGTGGCCGCAGCCAGGGCGGGGGACCTGCCAAGAGCAGTGGCCGTAGCCAGGGCGGGATCCCGGCCGGCCGCAGTGGCCGCAGCCGGGGTGTGGGACCTACCGAGAGCGGTGGCCGCAGTCAGGGCGGGATACCTGCAGGCCGCAGTGGCCGCAGCTGGGGTGGGGGACCTGCCGAGAGCAGTGGCCGTAGCTGGGGTGGGGGACCTACTGAGAGCAGTGGCCGCAGTCAGGGCGGGATACCTGCGGGCGGCAGTGGTCGCAGCCGGGGTGGAGGACCTGCCGAGCGCAGTGGCCGCAGCCGGGGTGGAGGACCTGCCGAGCGCAGTGGCCGCAGCCGGGGTGTGGGACCTGCCGAGCGCAGTGGTCGCAGCCGTGATGTGGGACCTGCCGAGCGCAGTGGTCGCAGCCGTGATGTGGGACCTGCCGAGCGCAGTGGTCGCAGCCGTGATGGGGGACCTGCCGAGCGCAGTGGCCGTAGCCTGGGCGGAATACCTGCCGGCCGCAGTGGTCGCAGCCGGGGTGGAGGACCCGCGGGCAGCAGTGTCCGGACCTGGGGAGGGGGATCGACAGGCAGCGAGCGCGGCCGGGGTGGAGGACCTACAGGCAGTGGCGGTCGCAGCCGGGGTGGCGGATCCGCGGGCGCCGGTGGGCGTGGCAGGCCGGGCGGGGATCGCGCGGCGGCACCGCGATCGCCGCGACCCGGTGGCTCGTTCGGTCCGACCCGGCCACGACCGGCGCGGGGCGCCGGAGAAGATCGCGGCGGTGATCGCGCCTCCCCCGGAGGCCGCTGGGAGCGCCGTACCGACGGAGCTGGCGCGCGCGACCGTCGCGCTGGATCCGGCCGGCGCCCGGATGACAGGCGAGCCGATCGCGACCGCGAAGCGCCTCGTCCGCGCGACGCCGGTGCGGCAGAAGGCCGCAGCGGGCGGCGATCGCGTGACGATACCGGCGCCGGCTCGGAAGGCCAGGGGCGGAGCTTCGGGCCGCGTCCACGGCCGCGTGGTCGCAACAAGTGATCTCGCGCTCGCCGTCCGAGCTCGTGGGTGGCCGACACCTGCGGTGATCGGGCTGTGATAGCGTCTTGCGATGGAGCTCCGGGCGCTCGCCGTCCTCGATTCGCTGCAACCGCAGCTGACCGGATTTCTGCAGACCGTGTGTTCCGGCTTCATGCCGCTCGAGGAGGAGGCCGCGCTGTTCATCGAGATCTCGCCCGGGATCGCGATCAACCAGCTGACCGACGTGGCGCTCAAGGCGACGACGTGCCGGCCCGGCATGCAGATCGTCGAGCGTGCGTACGGCATGCTCGAGCTCCACAACGACGACAAGGGGCAGGTCGAGGCCGCGGTCGATGCGATCTTGTCGCGCATGGGCGTGGTCCGCGAGGAGCGCATCAAGCCGCGGATCGTCTCGTCGCAGATCATCACCGGGATCGACGGCAAGCAGAGCCAGCTGATCAACCGGATGCGCCACGGCGACATGATCATGTCCGGGCAGACGCTCTACATCCTCGAGGTGTTCCCCGCGGCGTACGCCGCGCTCGCCGCGAACGAAGCCGAGAAGGCGGCGAACATTCACCTGATGGAAGTGATCACGTTCGGCGCGTTCGGCCGGTTGTGGCTCGGCGGAACCGAGGCCGAGATCAAGGCCGCCGTCCTCGCCGCCGAGGGCACGCTGGCAAACGTGGCGGGCCGCGACGGCAAGGCCTGATCGCCTCGCCGCGCGACCAGCCCGTGGCGGTGCCGCATTCGGCGGCACGGGGGCCGTAAGCCGTGTTGCAGGCGAAATGACGACCATGCGGTGATATCTCACGCCAAGGTAGCCCCTGATCCCCGTAGACGAAACTCGCTGATCGAGCAGGGCCGGGCGAGGACCGCCGCGCTACAGTTCCGTCATGACGACGACGCTCCCTGCGGCGCTGCGCGCGCCGTTCTCGGCTGGCGGTCCCAGCGCGATCGATGCCCAGCTGGCCAATCGCCTGCTCGGCCTCGCGCTCGAGGCCGGCGGTGACTACGCGGACATCTACTTCGAGTTCCGCGTCTCGGCGAGCTATGCGCTGGAAGAGGAGCAGATCCGGACGCTCGGCCGGGGCATCACGCTCGGCCTTGGCGTCCGCGTGACCAAGGGAGACGCGACGGGCTACGCGTATTGCGAGGATCTCGCCTGGGAGAAGATGGCGCACGCGGCCCGCACTGCCGGCCAGATCGCGGTGGGTGGCGGCCACGCGCCGGTCGGCGTCGCCCCGCTCTTGCAGGTCGCGCTGCCGAGCTTCTACGTCGTGCCCACGCCGTCGATCGTCGTGTCAACGCACGACAAGCTGGCGCTGCTCCGCGCGGCCGACAAGGCGGCCCGTGCGTACGATCCGCGGATCGTCAAGGTCCAGGCGTCGTTCGCCGAGGAGATCAAGGAGGTGCTGCTGTTCACCAGCGACGGCCGGATGGCGTCCGACGTCCAGCCGCTGATGAAGTTCGGCGTGGGGGCGGTCGCGGAGGAGCATGGCAAGCGGCAGTCGGGCTCGGGCGGCGGCGGCGGACGCTACGGCATGGACTACTTCGCCGAGGTGCACCACGACGCCACGGCGCACGGCCGCGAGGCCGCGCGCGTCGCGATCGCCATGCTGGACGCACGCGAGGCACCGGCGGGCCAGATGCCCGTCGTCCTCGGCCCCGGCGACTCGGGGATCCTCCTGCACGAGGCGGTCGGCCACGGCCTCGAGGCGGACTTCAACCGGAAGCAGACGTCGAACTACACCGGGCAGCTCGGCAAGCTGGTCGCGTCGGAGCTGTGCACCGTGGTCGACGACGGCACGATCTCGAACGCGCGCGGTGCGATCAACGTCGACGACGAGGGCTACGCCGGTCAGCGCAACGTGCTGATCGAGAACGGCGTGCTCGTGGGTTACATGCACGATCGGATGAGCGCGAAGCACTTCGGGCTCACGCCGACCGGTAATGGCCGGCGCGAGTCGTTCCAATCGATGCCGCTGCCGCGCATGACCAACACGTCGCTGCTCGGCGGCAAGGACAACCCCGACGACATCATCAAGAGCGTCAAGCGCGGGGTGTACGCCAAGCGGTTCTCGGGAGGTTCGGTCAACATCTCGAACGGCGACTTCGTGTTCGCGCTGTCGGAGAGCTACCTCATCGAGGACGGCAAGCTGACCGCGCCGCTCAAGGGCGTGCAGCTGACCGGCAACGGTCCGGACGTGCTTCGCCGCGTCGACATGCTCGGCGCCGATTACCAGCTGTCGGATGGCGTCTGGATGTGCGGCAAGGATGGCCAGAGCGTGCCGGTCAACGTCGGGACGCCGACGGTGCGCATCGCGTCGATCACGGTCGGAGGAACCCAGGCATGAGCAGCGCACGTCATGGCAATCTCTTGGGCAGTGCTTCCGGCGCCGGGGTGTCGGAACAGACGATGAAGGAGCTGCGCGACGTCGCCCAGCTCACGGTCGAGGTCGCGAAGCGAGCGGGCGCGGATCATGCCGAAGTGCTCGTTCGCGACAGCAGCGAGCTGACCGCGAAGATCCGGCTCGGCGAGCCCGAGCTCGTGCAGGAGGCGGGCAGCCGGTCGCTCGGGCTGCGCGTGCTCCGCGGCGGCCGCTGCGCGATGACGTACACGAGCGACCTACGGCGCGAGGCGCTCGAAGCACTCTGTGCAGAGACCGTGACGCTCGCCGACTTCGCCGAGGTCGACGAGTTCGCGCTGCCGCCGGATCCGGCGCTGCTCGCCACGGCCGTGCCCGAGCTGGACCTCTACGATCCCAACCTCGCCGAGGTCGATGCCGCGTGGGCGCTGCGCCAGGCGATGGCGGGCGAGGCCGCGGCGCGCAAGTCCGACGCGCGGGTGACCAACTCCGAGGGCGCGACGTGGTCTCGCGGGCTGGGCGCGTCGGCGTTCGCGACCAGCGGCGGCTTCCTGGGCGGCTATCGCGGGAGCTCGGCGTCGCTGGTGGTCGTTCCGTTGTGCGACGACAGCACGGATCCAGGGAACCCGAAGAAGCGCAACGGGCACTGGTGGACGACCTCGCGGTACCTCGCCGGGCTCGAGCCCCCGGAGGCGGTCGGGATCGAGGCGGCGCGCCGGACCGTGGCGACGATCGGTTCGCGCAAGGTCGAGACCCAGGAGTGCGCGATCGTGTTCGATCCGGAGATCGGGCGCTCGATCGTCGGGATGGTGTTCTCGGTCGCGAACGGCTCATCGTTCTGGCGCAAGTCGAGCTACCTCGTGGGCAAGGAAGGCGAGCTGATCTCGTCGCCCCTGGTCACGATCATCGATGATCCGCTGCGCCCGCGCGGGCTCGGCTCGCGGCCGTTCGACGGCGACGGCCTGCCGACCCGCAAGAACCCGGTGGTCGAGCGCGGTGTCTTGTGCCCGGTGCTGTGCGACGTGTACAGCGCCCGCAAGCTGGGCCGGCAGTCGACCGGGTCGGCGGGGCGCGGTGTCGCAGGACCGACGACCTCGAACCTCATCATGCAGGCCGGCGCGATGTCGCGACCGGACCTGTTGCGAAGCACTATGAAGGGGTTGTACGTCACCCATTTGATGGGGCCGGGCTTCAACGCTGTCACCGGCGACTTTTCGCGTGGGGCGCAGGGGTTCTGGATCGAAAACGGCGAGCTGACGTTTCCTGTTAGCGAGGTTACGATCGCTGCGAACTTCGATCAAATCCTGAAGAGAATCGATGCAGTAGCGGACGATCTCGAATTACGCAGCGCGACAGCGGCGCCGACATTTCGTGTGTCCCACATGACACTGGCGGGTACCTCGCGCAACTGAACCCACATGCCCGAATTCCTTGGAGGCCGGGAGCGTTTTGGTTGACTCCCATGACTCCAGGTGAAACGCTTTGTTTGTGTCGGCAGTAGCCACTGCAGGAGGGCTACCCACCCGTCTAGGGAAGTACGAGATCCTCTCTCCTCTCGCCTCTGGTGGGATGGCCAGGATCTATATCGGCCGATCCACTGGCCTTGGAAGTTTCGAGCGCCACGTGGTGCTCAAGATGATCTTGCCCGAGCGGGCGAATGATTACACCGCGGTGCAGATGTTCCTCGACGAGGCACGACTTGCCGCGTCGTTGAATCACCAGAACGTCGCGCAGGTCTTCGAGGTCGGGGAAGACGGCGGCATCCATTTCCTGGCGATGGAGTACGTCCACGGCCAGGATCTCCGGGCGTTGCTCGCCAAGGCGGGCAGCGAGGGTACGCGGGTCCCGCTCGAGCTCGCGCTGACGGTGGTCGCCGGAGCCGCCGCCGGCCTCAACCACGCGCACGAGCGCCGCGCCAGCGACGGCACGCCGATGGGCATCGTCCATCGCGACGTCTCGCCGTCGAACATCATGATCGGTTACGACGGCTCGGTGAAGTTGCTCGACTTCGGCATCGCGAAGGCGACGTCGCGCTCGGTCGAGACCCAGAGCGGCATCATCAAGGGCAAGTTCGCGTACATGGCGCCGGAGCAGTGTCGCGGCCGCGACGTCGACCGGCGCAGCGACGTGTTCTCGCTCGGCATCATCCTCTACGAGGTCACGACGCAGCACCGCTGCTTCCGCGCCGACAGCGACTTCGACACGATGCATCGCATCGTCACCGGGGACGTCGTCCGGCCGACGCGGCTCGTGCAGGGCTACCCGCAGGCGCTCGAAGCGATCGTCATGAAGGCGCTCGCGATCGATATCAACCAGCGCTACCAGAGCGCCGGGCTGCTGCTCGAGGCGATCGAGAGCTTCGCGGTCGCGGCCCGGATGTCCTTGTCGACGATGTCGCTCGGGCGCTTCATGCGCGACATGTTCGGCGACATCCAGGAGCCGTGGCTGGTGGCGGGGCGCAGCGACCAGGCGCTGCAGCCCAGGGAGCAGACGATCTCGAGCACCAACGGCTCGCGTGGCGGCTCGCAGGCTCGCCCGTCGCCGTCGTCGTCCTCGCCGGCGCCGGTGCACCCGATGAGCCACGAGGAGGCGCCGTTGCACCTGCCGCCGGAGGGCACCGAGCTGCCGCAAGACCGCCCCTCGCAGGCGCGGTTGCCGCAAGACCGGCCCTCGCAAGATCGGCTATCGAAAGATCGTCAGTCGCAAAGTCACCTACCGCATCACCGTGAAGGCGTGTCCCAGAGCAACGCCGCCGCGGTCCCGTGGAATGCGCAGGGCTTTTCGCCGATGCCGCCGGTCTATGCCGTGGCGACGCCCCAGCCGGAGGGCCGCGTGTCGTCACCGCACCTGCCGCCGATGGCGCCGCAGCTCCCGAGCGGCCACCCGATTCCGCCGCTGCAGTTCGGGGCCCAGCCCGGATCGGGGTCGGGACCGGCGCACGGCGCGCTCCCGATGGGCTCACAGCTGATCGCGAGGACGCGACAGGGCTACACGGGGGCGCCGGGGGCGAGCCAGAGCGAGGTCTCGTATCCGAGCTACCAGCCGCCGGCCGATCTGGACGGGGACATCGACATCCATCCGAGCCGTCGGCTCCTGTACATCGGCCTCGGCGTCGTGCTCGTCGGTGTCGTCGCCTTGCTCGTGATGTGGATCTCCGATGGCAGATCGGACGACCCGCGCCCGGCGTCGCCATCGTCGCCGACCGCCGCGGGCGATCCGCCCGGCAGCGGCGAAGCGAAGCCCGTGCTGGTAACCCCGGAGGCCGCCAAGGCCGGGGGAACCCCCGGGGCCAACGTCGTGAAACCCGGATCGGACGGCCCCGGCGCGACGGCGCAACCGAGCGGCCCGGAGCCCGGCGCGGCGACCGTCAGCGACGACTCGATCAGCATTCGTCTCACCTCGGTGCCGCCGGGCGCCGAAGTCACGCTCGCCGACAAGGTGCTCGGCGTGACGCCGCTCAATACCCGGATCAGGCGCGGCACCGGGATCGCGACGCTGACCTTGCGCCACGTCAAGTTCGCCGACGCGACGGCCACGATCGATCTCAGCGGCGACTACAAGCGAGAGCTGACCCTGACGGCGCTCCCCGACGAGGTCGCCCCGAAGCCGCCGGTGCCGGGCCGGGATCACGATCCCAGGCTCCCCGGGCCACGCGAGCACACCGCGCCTCACGACGGAGCGCACGAGAACCGGCCGCACGTGCCGCCCTCGCAACAGCCAGCGCCGCCCGTGGCGCCGCCGCCGGCGCCGCCGGTGAAGAAGTGCCAGCCGCCCGACAAGTTCAATCCGTTCGACGCGAGCTGCGGTGGGCAACCCTGCCCGCCGTGCAAGTAGCCGGGCAGCCCGAAAAGACGATGCCAGGGCAACGTAGGGCAACGTAGGTTGGGCTGATAGCAGGGACTCGGTAACGAACAACCCCCTGCTGCATCCACCATCCCGACGAGCCAGAGACCCGCGTCAGCCATGGCTCGTGGATGAGCCACGAGATGTCTATGACGATAACGCACAACGAAGGCGTGGGTATGACGGGACCCTTGGGTCGCGAGTGGAGCGTCACGACCTGTGGTTCGCTCGCGGGCGCGCCGGCATCGTCCTGGAGGGTGGATGCGCAAGTCGCCTGAGCCGGGGGGGCAGACACCCCCGCGGAGGGATCTCGAGGAGCTCGCCTTGCTCGACCTCGTCGGAGAATCTCCGGCTTGGAAGGCCACGCTTCACCTGCTGCGGCGGATCGCCGATGGTGATGCGACGACCCTCATCGAGGGCGAGACCGGCACGGGCAAGGAGCTGGTCGCGCGTGCGATTCACCAGCTCAGCAGGCGCCGCGACTTCCCGTTCATCCCGCTGAACTGCGGTGCGCTCCCCGACAACCTGCTCGAGACGGAGCTGTTCGGTCACGAGAAGGGCGCGTTCACCGACGCCCGGGAACGGCGCGACGGCCTGGTCGCGGAGGCACGCGGAGGCACGCTGTTCCTCGACGAGGTCGAGGCGATGACCCCGCGCGCACAGGTCGTGCTGCTGCGGTTCCTGCAGGATCAGACCTACCTGCCGGTGGGCGGCCGAGCGGTGGCCACCGCCGACGTGCACATCGTCGCAGCCAGCAACGCCAACCTGCACGAGCTGGTCGAGCGCCAGCAGTTTCGCCGAGATCTGCTGTTCCGGCTGTGCGTGCTCCAGCTCCACTTGCCGCGGCTGCGTGATCGCGCGGGCGACGTCACGCTGCTGGCGCGGTGCTTCCTCGAACGGCTCAGCCGCACGCACCAGCGGCCGCCGCGCCGGCTGTCGGCACAGGCGCGCGCGGTGCTCGAGGCACACGACTGGCCCGGCAACGTGCGCGAGCTCGAAGGCGTCGTTCTTCGAGAGTTCCTCATGCACGACGGCGATGGCGACGAGCTCACGATCCTCCGGCCGCTGTCCGGTGGCACCAGCCCCACGGGGGCCAGCGTGCACCACCCGGTCGATTTCAAGCACGCCAAGGCCAAGGCCGTATCCGAGTTCGAGAAGACCTACCTGCGGCAGCTCCTGGGCTTCGCGCATGGCAACGTCAGCCTGGCCGCGCGGCTCTCGCGCAAGGACCGCGGCGCCCTCAACAAGCTGGTCAAGAAGCACGGTATCGACACCGATGAGTTTCGCATTCAGACCGAGATAGCCGACTGATCAATAAACCTTCGCGCCACCCGGCGTAGGCGATCGCCGCCGATACCGGCGGTGTCGATCCAGACACTGCGGCCAGGCCCTGGCGTCGGGTGCCGCCATTGTCGGCGGCCGGCCCTGAGCGCCGAGCAGGACCTGCTGCGATCCGCGCCAATCCGGCCGGCGGGCGCGGCGTGTGCCGTGGTCGCCGCGCGCGAAGCCCGCGCGCGGCACGGTTGGGCCGCTCTGCCGGTGCGATGAAATATCGCTCACGCCCTGGGTCAAAAACATCTCAGCTCAAACCCCTGGATCTCGCGCCGAAAACCTCGACGGAGCCGCCACCTGAGATCATTTTGCGCCAGGCGCACTGCCATACGCGTACGGCGATATCACCAATTCCGCGGGATTGCCATACGGCATGGATGCTGCACCGTCGGATCATCGATGCGGACATAGCAGGCGCCGAGCGGAGTGCCTGTCGACCAACAACGTGGGGCAGCTGTGAGCTCCATTCTCGTATGCGGGAGGTGTCATCGTGCCTGTAGCGACCAGTTACCCGGGAGTCTACGTTCAGGAGATCCCGAGCGGTGTTCGGACCATTACCGGCGTGGCGACCTCCATCACCGCGTTCGTCGGCCGAGCTGCGCGCGGACCTACTGATCAAGCAGTGGTCTTGACCAGTTTCGGCGATTTCGAGGCCACGTTTGGCGGCCTGTGGACCGACAACGCGCTCGGGTTTGCCGTGCGTGACTTCTTCCTCAACGGCGGCGGCACGGCGGTGGTCGTCCGGATCTACAATCCCGACCCGAAGGTTGCCGCCCTCGCGCCGCTGGACGTCGGCGCGCTGAAGTTCATCGCCGCGAGCGAGGGTACGTGGGGTGTTGCCCTGCGCGTGACGGTCGACGTGACCAACACGACCGACGCCGTCGCCGTGCAGCTGGGGCTACCTGGCAAGGCCGACCTGTTCAACGTGACGGTGGCCGACACCTCGACCGGGCGCAGCGAACGACACCTGAACCTCACGGTCAAGGACAGCCCCCGCCGGGTGAACCGGGTCCTGGAGGCCGAATCGGATCTCCTGCGCTACAGAGGTGTGCCCGACCCAGGCGCCGTGTTCGTCCCGGGCCGAGACGTGCTCGGTGCGAACGAGGACACCCTCGCGAAGGCCCAGGCGGCGCTCACCAGCAAGCAAAACACCTCGCCCGGAGCCGATACCACCGCGGAGACCACCGCGAAGTCTGCCGCCGCCGACGCACTCAACACGGCGATCGCCGGAGCCAGGAGCGCCGTGTCCGACGGCCTCTGGCTGACGGTGCCGAATTTTCTGCCGCCGAACGGCGAGACCGACAAGAAGGGGCTGTTCGCGCTCGAGCAGGTCGATCTGTTCAACCTGCTGTGTATTCCACCATTCCACGCACCGGTGGATGCGATCGATGTCGAGCCGAACCTGGTCGCGGCGGCAGCGGCCTATTGTGAAAAGCGGCGTGCGATGCTGCTGCTCGATTCGCCCAAGAACTGGACGAAGCTCGGGATCGCCACCAAGGAATTCACGGATCCGAGCAACGACACCATCGGCACGCGCAGCGCGAACGCCGCCTTGTTCTTCCCCCGCCTGAAGTACCCCAACCCGCTGCGCAACAACCAGGCCGAGGTGTTCTCCGCCGTCGGGGCGATCGCCGGGATCTTCGCTCGCACCGACGCCTCGCGTGGCGTCTGGAAAGCCCCGGCGGGTCTGGATGCGACGTTGACCGCCGTGCCCTCGCTGAGCGTCTCGCTCACGGACCCGGAGAACGGCGAGCTCAACCCGCTCGGCGTCAATTGCCTGCGTGCGTTCCCGATCGGAGGGCGCGTGGTGTGGGGCGCGCGGACCTTGCGCGGTGCCGATCAGCTCGCCGACCAGTACAAGTACATCCCGGTACGCCGAACGGCGCTGTTCATCGAAGAGAGCCTGTTCCGCGGGCTCAAGTGGGTCGTGTTCGAGCCGAACGACGAGCCGCTGTGGGCGCAGATCCGCCTCAACGCCGGCGCGTTCATGCATGACCTGTTTCGGCAAGGGGCGTTTCAGGGCAGCTCGCCACGCGATGCCTACTTCGTCAAGTGTGACAAGGAGACCACCACGCAGACCGACATCAACCTCGGTATCGTCAACGTGGTCGTCGGCTTTGCGCCTCTGAAGCCCGCCGAGTTCGTGATCATCAAGCTCCAGCAGCTCGCTGGACAAATCGAAGTCTGAACGACGACAAGCGCGAGGGAGTCGCCATGGCAGAGTTTACCGTCAATGCGCAGCGATTTGACCCGTACAAGAACTTCAAGTTCCTGGTCAAGTTCGTCGGCAATAACACGCCGGTCGCGGGGATCAGCAAGGTCAGCATGCTCAAGCGCACCACCGAGGTCGTGAAGCATCGCGACGGTGGCGATCCCAGCACCAGCCGCAAGTCACCCGGGCGCACCGAGTACGAGGCGATCACGCTGGAGCGCGGCGTGACCCACGACCCGGAGTTCGAGCACTGGGCCAGCAAGGTCTGGAACTTCCAGGGCGGGCCCGGCGCCGAGTCGTCGCTGAAGGATTTCCGCAAGGACATCATCATCGAGGTCCTGAACGAGGCCGGCCAGCTGGCCCTGCGCTACTTCGTCTATCGCTGCTGGGTATCGGAGTACCAGGCGCTCCCCGATCTCGACGCCAACGCAAACGCCGTGGCGATCCAGCACATCAAGCTCGAGAACGAAGGCTGGAAGCGCGATCCGGAGACTCCGGAGCCGACCGAGCCGACCCTCCCCGACGGGCCTTGAGTGAACGCCATGGTCATGTTGAGCCCAGCCGTGCTGCTCTCCGTGTGGGAGCGCAGCTATCACAAGCACCCGATCGAGCGAGCCCTGGCGATGCTCGATGCGGCCTGGCCCGAGGTGGGCGCTGGCACCTGGGCGAGCGCGCCGATCGGCCAGCGCGACTGCGGTCTGCTGGGGCTTCATGAATCGCTGTTCGGGGCCGAGCTCGGCACCACGACCCGCTGTCCGCGCTGCACCGAACGACTCGAGTCGTCGTTCGCCGTCGGCGATATCCGGGTCCGCGCACCGGCCGCGCCGGTCATCCAGCCGCCTGGCCAGCTGAGCGAGCAAGACTACGAGATCGATTACCGGCTGCCGACCAGCGAGGACCTCCTGGAGGTCCTGGCCGGCGGGATCGACACCGAGGCCGCGACGCGTGAGTTGCTGCGCCGCTGCGTCCTCTCCGCGCAGCAAGCTCATCAGCCGATCGATCCGATCGCGCTGCCGCTCCCGATCCTCGCGCGGCTCGGCGAGCAGATGACCCGCGAAGATCCGGAGGCGGAGATCTGCCTCCGCTTGACCTGTCCGAGCTGCGGGCATGCGTGGCGAGCGAGCTTCGATATCACGAGTTATCTGTGGAGCGAGCTGGAGGACTGGGCCCATCGCATGCTCGCCGACATCCACAGCCTGGCCGGTGCCTACGGTTGGAGCGAGCGCGAGATCCTGGCGCTGTCTCCGGCTCGCCGCCAGCTCTACGTCGAGATGGTGCGCGCGTGAACCAGTTCCTCGCCGGCCTGGTCGAACGAGCAACGCGGCGTGTGCCGGTGCTGGAGCGGCGTCCGCGCGCGCTGTTCGAGCCGATGGCGGGGCAGGGCGGCGTGGCGATCGAAGGCATCGCGCCGGCAGCGCCGGACGAGCTCGAGGGTCGCATCGATCCGATCGAGCGAGAAGATGCACCGAGCGCGCTGGGCCGCGACCGCGCGACCGGTCGTGATCCGGGCGCACACGCACCTCGGCTCGAGGACCCGGCGGAGGCGGCGCCCCCGGATCGCGGCGCGGCGTTCCGCGCGTCGCGACCGCCCAGCAACGAACCACGGGTGGCATCTGCCGCCGGAGCTCCGCACGGCGAGCGCGAGCCGGTCGCCCCGCTCGACGAGCGCGATCCGGTCACGCGGCGCGACCCGAGGTCCGCCCCCGCGCCACGGGAGCAGGCTCAGCCCTCCGAGCGGCGGCTCCTGGCGATGCCGCCGCGGGTCGCGGCACCGCCGTACCTTGCCGGGCGCGCGGACGGCGTCATTCGTGGCCCATCGCGGGCGCGCAAGGATCCGGCGGCGGTGGATGCGCTATTCGCGGCCGCACCGGCGCCGCCCATCCCGGCTGACCTGCGGGCGGTACCGAGCGTGCCGCTGCTTGGTTCGGGGGCGCACATTCCAGGGCTGCCCGCGTCGATCGTGCAATCGTCGGCGAGGCGCGCCCCACGACCGAACGGGGACGGCGAGCCGCCTGCCCCGGTGCACGTCACCATCGGCCGGATCGAAGTGCGAGCGAGCGCCCCAGCCGCGGAGCGCCCGCCGGTCCGCCGGTCCCCAGCGGGGCCCCGGATGAGCCTCGATGACTACCTGACCGGGCAGCGCCGAGGTTCGCGAGGTTCGCGAGGTTCGCGATGAGCAGCGCGCTCGCGATCGCGGCGGTCTCGGCGTCGCTCAAGGATCTGCTGAACAACGGGTTCATCGATCATGATCTGTCGTCGATCGGCAGCTTCACGGTCACGGCGCAACCGCCCGATCGGATCACCACCGGGCAGGCCGAGCCGAACCAGCTGAACGTGTTCCTGTACCAGGTCACGGCCAACGCCGGCTGGCGCAACGCCGGGTTGCCGTCGCGCGACAGCCGCGGCACGCGCATCAGCAACCCACCGCTGGCGCTGGATCTGCATTACCTGCTGACCGCGTACGGCGCCTCGGATCTGAACGCCGAGGTGTTGCTGGGATACGCCATGCAGCTCCTGCACGAGAACCCGGTGCTGACGCGGCAGCAGCTGCGTACGGCGCTGACCGCGCAGCCCGCCATCGACGGGACGCTCCTGCCGGGGCCGTTCGGCAAGCTCTCGGCGGTGGACCTCGCCGATCAGATCGAGCTGCTCAAGATCACGCCGGTCTACCTCGGTACCGAGGACCTCTCGAAGATCTGGACCGCGATGCAAGCGCGCTATCGCCCGTCGATGGCCTACCTGGTCTCGGTGGTGCTGATCCAGAGCGACGCTCGTACGACGTCGGCACCGCCGGTGCTCAGGCGAGGGCCCGACGATCGCGGGCCGGTGACCAGAGGCGTGCCGGCACCGGCGCTGGCCGGCATCCGTCCGGCCGCCTCGGATCTGCTGCCCGCGATCCGCCTCGGCGAAGACCTGGTGGTGAGCGGGACCAACCTGGCTTCGGCCGCGGCGACGCTGCAGCTCGAGAACGTGCGTCTCGACATCAAGCGAGAGCTCATCACGACCTCCGGCGCGGGCACCGGTCAGCTCACGGCCCATGTGCCGAGCGTCGCCGAGGAGCCCGGTGGCATGAGCGGGTGGGCGATCGGCGTCTACACCGCCGCGATCCGGATCGCCGAGCCGGGCCTGCCGGTCTGGATGACCAACGGCGTGCCGATCGCGCTCGCGCCGCTCATCGCGGTGACTCCCCCGACCGCGCCGGCCGGGACGGTGAGCCTGACCGTGACGTGCACGCCGCGGCTGCGGCCGGAGCAGGAGGCCCAGGTACGGCTGCTGTTCGGCGACACCGCCATCAAGGCCGCGTCGATCACGACGCCGCCGGATCTGCTTGCTCCGACCACGTTGACGTTCACGGTCCCCGGCGTGGCAGCAGGCACGTACCTGGTGCGCCTGCGCGTCGACGGGATCGACAGCCTACCGATCACGATGTCCGGATCGCCGCCGAAGCTCGACTTCGATCCACAGCAGATGGTGACGGTGTCATGACCGAGACCGACTGGTTCGACGGCAACAATGAGTACCTGGCGGCCTCGCTGCACTGGCTGCGGCTGCGCCTGCGCCTGCTCGCGCTTCCCGCGCAGGCGACCGACGCCGTCGCGCCAACCGGCGATGCTGCGCTGGCCGAAGCGGCGGCGCGGCGCCAGGCCGCCGCCGAGATCCATCCACCGCCGGCGCTGGTGCTCCTGGCCGAGCGGTTGGGCCTCAGCGCGTTCGAGCGTGACACGGTCTTGCTGTGCGCTGCCGCCGAGCTGGATCCCGCGACCGAGTTGCTGTTTGCCTCCACGCAGGGCGGGGTCGCGCGTGGGTTTCCCACGTTCAGCCTGGCGCTGAGGGTCCTCGACGATCCGACCTGGGACGCGCTCTCGCCGCATCGGCCGCTGCGCTACGCGCGCCTGCTGGAGATCAATCAACCGGGCGCGACGCCCCTCACCGCGGCCGCCCTGCGAGCCGACGAGCGGATCGTCAGCTTCCTCAAGGGCCTGAACGTCCTCGACGAACGAGTGGCCGCGCTCGTGACCCTGGTCTCCGGAGCTCGGCGCGCGAACGGCGGCGGACCCGAGCTCGCGCCATCGCAGCAGGAGGCCGCCGACTCGCTCGTCGAGCGGCTGCGCCTCGGCGCCGGCGAATCGCTGCCTTCCGTCGTGCATCTCCTGGGTGGTAATGCAGGCGGCAAGCTCGCGGTCGCGCTCGAGCTCTGTGAGCAGCTGCACCGGCGCTTGTACCGCATCCGCCTCGAGGTGCTGCCCACCGCCCGGGGCGAGGTCGAGACCCTCACCCGCCTCTGGCAGCGCGAGACCGCGCTCCTGCCGGTGGCGCTCTATATCGACGCCGAGGACCTGGATACAGCGCCGGCGGAGCTCACGGCCGCGTTTCATGCGCTGATCGCGCAGGACATCGGCCTGGTGTTCGCCGCATTGCGTGATTCGCCGGTGCGCGCAGCAGCCTCGCAGGGATATGCCATCGAGGTCGAGCCGCCCACGCCTGCCGAGCAACGCGACGCCTGGATCGCCGTGTTGCACCAGATCGAGGGCGGCGCTGGAGGGGAGGCGAGCTCCACCGCGGAGCTCCTCGCGGGTCAGTATCACCTCAACATCGAGGAGATTCGCGAGGCGGCGGAGCTGGCGGCACGATCGACGCGGACCGCGACACCGCTCGCCGAGCGCGTCTGGGATGCGTGCCGCAACCTCACCCAACCGCGGCTCGATGCGCTCGCGCAGCGCCTGGTCCCGAAGGCGACCTGGAACGATCTGGTGCTGTCCGCCGAAGCGACCGCGCTGCTGCGCCAGATCTCGGGCCAGGTTCGCGAGCGGTTTCGCGTCTACGAGGACTGGGGCTACGCCCGCCGCATGACGCGCGGCCGGGGGATCAGCGTCCTGTTCACCGGCGAGAGCGGCGTCGGCAAGACCATGGCCGCCGAGGTGATCGCCAACGAGCTGCGGCTGCACCTGTACCGCATCGATCTGTCGGCGGTGGTCAGCAAGTACATCGGCGAGACCGAGAAGAACCTGCGCCGGCTGTTCGACGCGGCCGAGCACGGCGGCGCCATCCTGCTGTTCGACGAGGCCGACGCACTGTTCGGCAAGCGGAGCGAGGTCAAGGACAGCCACGACCGCTACGCCAACATCGAGATCAACTATCTGCTCCAGCGCATGGAGGCATTCTCCGGGCTGGCGATCCTGGCCAGCAACATGAAGGGCGCCATGGACTCGGCCTTCCTGCGGCGGCTGCGCTTCATCGTCAACTTCCAGTTCCCGGGGCCCGCCGAGCGCAAGCGGATCTGGCAGAAGGCGCTGCCGCCGGAGGTCCCCTGCGAGGGGCTCGACTACGATCGCCTGGCGCGCTTCAACCTGTCGGGCGGCAACATCCACAGCGTGGCGCTGAACGCGGCGTTCCTGGCCGCCCAGCGCGCGACGCCGGTGACGGCGCCGCTGATCTTGACCGCGGTGCGATCCGAGCTGCGCAAGCTCGACAAGCCGATCACCGAGGCGGAGTTCCGATGACCGCGCGTCGCCCCCCGATCGCCTTGCACATCGAACGGCTGGTCCTGGACGGCTTGCCACTCACCGCGGCGCAGGCCGTGCGCATGCAAGCCTCGCTGGAGCGCGAGCTGGCGCGCCTGATCGCCCACGGCGGTGACGTCCGCGCATGGCCCGGCGCGGGAGCCGCCCAGCCTGCCGCGGCGGCGCCGGTGCGGTGGGACGCGACGCGGCCGTCCCAGCTCGGCCGCGCGGTGGCCCGTAACGTCTTCACGTCGTTGAACAGCGGATCTCCGCAAGCCGCCGATCCGCGAGGCCGATCATGAGTGCATTCCCCGATTCCCCCCGACTGCTGCGCGGCGGCCTGGTGCTGGTCGATCCAGGGACCGGCAGGGTCTTGCGCATCATCGCGCTGCAATACAACCCCGACACGATGACTCGTACCCTGCAGATCCGGGGCGTCGGGGCAGAGAGCGGCGATCACCTGGAGGCGCTGCGGCTCAAGGGCCCACCCACCGAGACGATCAAGGTCGAGGCGGAGATCGACGCGACCGACGATCTGGAATCGAATGACAAGCAGACCAGGGAGGCGGGGCTCCATCCGCAGCTCGCGGCGCTGGAGACGATCGTGTATCCGACCAGCGATCACCTCACCTCGAATCACCGGGACGCACAGTCCGGCTCGCTCGAGATCGCGCCCGAGGAAGCCCCGCTGCCGCTGTTCGTGTTCGGACCCAAGCGCATCGTGCCGGTGCGGATCACCGAACTCAGCATCACCGAGGAAGCGTTCGACACCTTCCTCAATCCGATGCGCGCGAAGATCAGCCTCGGCATGCGCGTGCTGACGACCGACGACCTCGGCTTCGATGCCAAGGGCGGCTCGCTGTTCATGGCCTACCTGCAGGCCAAGGAGCAGCTGGCGCACCAGCGCGGTGCCGGAAGTTTTTCGGCCCTGGGGATCCCGGGCATCGCGTGACCCAGGACGACCCACCGACGAGCGAGCCAAGCGATGAGCACCTACAACTTCCCCCCCACGAGCCGCTATTACGGCATCCCGATCGTCGCGTTGACCCGCGCCGGCGGCGAGCAGACGCCGTATCTCACCCGGCGATTTCTGCCGCCGTCGGACCGGTTCGCGTTCTTGCATGCACACCGCGTCACCGCGGGCGAGCGCATGGACCTCATCGCGGCGAGCGAGCTCGGCGACGCCGAGGCGTACTGGCGGATCTGCGACGCCAACGACGCGATGCGGCCGGACGAGCTCGCCGGCGCCGGCCGCTCGCTGCGCATCACCTTGCCCGAGGGCATCCCAGGTACGCCGACCGTCTGACCGCCATGATCCAGGGCATCCACCTCACGCTGATGATCGGGCCGCTGGTGGCGGTACCGGCGCCGCAGGCAGTCATGGACGCGTTCGTCAGCGCCAAGGTGACGAGCGGCAAGGACAAGAGCGGCTTTCAGCTCACGTTCGCGGTGAGCAAGCGCTCGCCGCTTTTGACGACGATGCTGCCGGCTGGCTACTTCGACCCGATGGTCACTCGCGTGATCCTGACCGTCACGATGGGGGGATTGCCCCATGTGAACATGGATGGCATCGTCACGAATCAAGAGCTCACGCCGAGCAACGAGCCCGGCCAGTCGACGCTGACGATCACCGGGTCCGACCTGAGCGTGCTCATGGACATCATCGAGCTCAAGCGGCCGTTTCCGGGCATGAACGAGACGTTGCAGGTCTACGCCGTCCTCGCGCCGTACCTGGCGCTCGGGGTCACGCCGATCGCGCTGCCGTCGCTGTTCACCGAGTTCGTGCCACCGACGGAACGGACCACCTCGCAGTCGGGGACCGATCTGTCACACATCAGGAAGCTGACCGGGCAGACCGGCCACGTGTTCTACGTCGAGCCGGGGCCGGTGCCCGGGCGCAGCATTGCCTACTTCGGGCCCGATATCCGGATCCCCGTTCCGCAACCGGCGCTGAACGTCAACATGGACGCCGAGACCAACGTCGAATCACTGAGCTTCTCGCTCGATGGCCAGGCCAAGGAGGTCCTCGTCGTCACCCTCATGGACCCGATCACCCGAAAGATCCCGATCCCGGTGCCGATCCCCAACGTCAGCATCTTCCAGCCTCCGCTCGGCCTGCGGCCGGTGCCGCCGGCGAAGATCACGTTCCCCGCGGACAACGCGCGGAAGACGGTGATCGAGGCGCTGAACAACATGATGGGGCGGCTGCTCCAAGGATCGACCAACTCGATCACCGCGTCAGGCACGTTGAACGTCTTGCGCTACGGCCACGTGCTGCGTTCTCGCATGGTGGTGGGCGTGCGTGGGGCGGGGATTGCCTACGACGGCTTCTATTACGTTGACAGCGTCACCCACGACCTCAAGCGTGGCGAATACAAGCAGAGCTTCCAGCTCAGCCGCGATGGCCTCATCTCCAATACACCCAAGGTGCCGGTATGAACGAAGGCGCAGCGCGCGGCCGCTACCCTGGCCTCTATCGAGGTACGGTCACCATCAACGTCGACCCCATGCAGCGCGGGCGTTTGCTGCTGCAGGTGCCCGACGTGTTGAGCTTCATCCCGACGACCTGGGCCGAGCCGTGCGTCCCGCTGGCCGGGCCGACGGGGCCCCCGATGGGGGTGTACATGGTCCCGCCGATCGGCGCCGGTGTCTGGGTGCAGTTCGAGCAGGGCGATCCGGACTACCCGGTCTGGATCGGCTGCCGCTGGGGCTTGCCGTCAGACATTCCGCCGCTGGCGAGGCTGGGCAATCCCGCCGATCCGAACATCGTCATTCAGTCCTTGTTGCAGCACACGTTCATGATCAGCGATATGCCGCCATCCCCCGCTACCGGCGGGATCATCCTCAAGAGCACCACGGGAGCCATGATCGTGGTCAACGACTCGGGCATCTACATCTCGAACGGCAAGGGCGCGACGATCACGATGATCGGCCCCGTGATCGATATCAACGCCGGGGCCCTGACCATCACCTAGGAGGTAGTGCCATGCCTGGACTCGCTCTTCACGTCAACGCCGGCTGCCAGTGCACGCACGCCGCGCCCGCGACCATCACACCATCACAGGCGCGGGTGCTGGTCAGCGGACAACCCGTGGCCACCATGGCGAGCCAGATCGTGGTCGCCGGCTGCCCGTTCCAGATCCCGCCCCCCGCCGGGCCCAAGCCTCAGCCGTGCGTGACGATCAAGTGGTTGATGCCGTCGGCGCGGGTGCTGGTCGGTGGCGTGCCGGCCATGCTGCTGCCCGCGCCGGGGCCCGGGCCCGGCCTGTGCCTCAGCGCCGAGCAGATTCCGCAGGGGCCGCCGATCGTGAGCGCGGTCCAGCCGCGCGTGATCGCGACCTGAAGAGCCCAGGGAGACCACCATGGACATCGCCTTTCCTTATCGCTTCGACAGCCGCGGGCGGACCACCGACCCCGGCATCGCCGATCACGTGCGCGACATGATCGAGCTCCTGATCTTCACCAGCCCCGGCGAGCGGGTGAACCGGCCGGAGTTCGGCAGCGGTCTCCTGCAGCTGGTGTTCACGCCGAACAGCCCCGAGCTGGCCGCCACGGTGCAGTTCACGCTGCAAGCAGCGCTCCAGCGCTGGCTGGGCGACGTGATCGAGGTCCGCGACCTCGAGGTGCGATCCGAGGACTCCACCGTGACCGTCGATATCATCTACCTGGTGCGCGAGCTCGGTCAGGAGCAGACCGCCACGTTCAGCCGGCGTGTGTGAGCAGGAGTGGAACATGGACATCATCTGCCAACATGACGCACGCCGCGACGCCGTGCGACGCCTCGCCGGCCGCAATGGGCTCGACCATGTCGAGGTCGCAGGCGACCGGCCGACGCTACACGTCTACTTCCTGGGCAAGCTGCCGCCCGAGCTAAGTACGGACCGCGCCGGGCTGGAAGGCTTCTTCCGTGTCGACGGCGGCGAGCGCATCACCGGGATCAAGGTGGTGGACGTCGAGCCGCAGGTCGATCCCGATCCGGAGCGCGACGACTACCTGGTGGTGGCGCTCGACCGTCGCGGCGATCTGTCGCCCTATACGCTGCGCCTGGTCGGCGTCGGCGGCATCGACCCTCACTACGATCGCGCGTCGTTCTCGTTCGCGATCGATTGCCGGTCTGATCTCGATTGCCGGCCTGTCCGTGAGTGCGCCCCGGCGGCGCTGGACGAACCGCGCATCAACTATCTGGCGAAGGACTACGCCAGCTTTCGCCAGCTGATGTTCGACCGCCTGGCCCTGCTGGTGCCGGGCTGGACAGAGCGCCACGTACCAGATCTCGGCATGACGCTGGTCGAGATCCTGGCCTACGCCGGCGACTATCTCAGCTACTACCAGGACGCGGTCGCCACCGAGGCCTATCTCGGAACCGCGCGGCAGCGCATCTCGGTTCGCCGGCACGCGCGCCTGGTCGACTATCGACTTCATGAGGGCTGCAACGCGCGCGCCTGGGTGGCGATCACGACCTCGGCGGATCTCGAGTTGTCGCCCACCGACGTCGCGTTCGTCACCGGCCTCAACGCCGCGCCACCGATGCTGCAGACGATCGTGAGCGCCGAGGATCTCGACTCCAGCTTCAGCGACGGCTACGAGTACTTCGAGCCGATGGTGTCGGGCGCCGGCGGGCCGCTGCGGCTGCGCGCCGCGCACAACGAGCTTCGTTTTTACACCTGGGGGCGCCGCGAATGCTGCCTACCCCGGGGCGCGACCAGCGCCAGCCTGCTCGATGGCTGGCGGCCGGACGCGGCGGCGAAGTCGGGGTGGGGGAGGGTGCTGTCGATCCAACCCGGCGACGTGCTGATCCTCGAGGAGGTCATCGGCGCCCGGACCGGTGTCCCGCCCGACGCCAATCCGAGGCGTCGCCACGCCGTGCGCATCACCAGCGTTCAGGCGGCCGAGGATCCGGTGTATCCGATCGCGGTGGGCGAGGTACAACTGCCCACTCCGGTGCTGGAGGTTCGCTGGGCGCCCGAGGACGCGCTGCCGTTTCCGCTCTGCGTGTCGGCGATCGGCGCGGCTCCCGATTGCGTCTACTTGAGCAACGTCTCGGTCGCGCGCGGCAACGTGGTCCTGGTTGATCACGGCCGCACGGTCGATGATCCGGACTTCGAACCAGTCCCGGTCGTGACGGCGTCCGCTTGCTGCGAATGCGAGGGACAACCGGCCGATGTCGCCATCCGCGCCGGGCGCTATTGCCCCGCCTTGCGTGGCACACCGCTGACGTTCCGAGATCCGCTGCCCGAGGCGATGGGTCCCGCCGCGCGCGCGCTGGTCCAGGACGTGCGCGCCGCGATCCCGGTGGTCACCCTCACCGACAGCATGGGCGCGACCTGGACGGCGGCGCCCGATCTCCTGAGCAGCGGCCCCGACGATCGGCAGTTCGTCGTCGAGCTCGACAACGACGGCGTCGCGCACCTCCGGTTCGGAACCGGCGAGCTCGGGCGCGCGCCCGCCGCCGGGTCGACGTTCCACGCGCGCTACCGCGTCGGGTGCGGCGTGCGCGGCAACGCTGGCGCCGAGGCCATCTCTCGACTGGTCCTGCGCAACACCAAGCTCGCCGGCGTCTCGCTCAGCGTGCGCAATCCATTGCCGGCGCAAGGCGGCACCGAGCCCGAGCCCATCGCCGAGGCGAAGCAGGTCGCGCCGCGCGCGTTCCGCAAGCGGCTCGAGCGGGCCATCACCGCCGATGACTACGCGAGCCTGGCGGCGAGGAACCCCGCGTTGCAGCGGGCCGCCGCTCAGCTGGCCTGGAACGGCAGCTGGTACGAGGCCGAGGTCGCGGTCGACCCGCTGGGCGGAAGACCGCCCGACGCGACGCTGATCGACGCCATCACCGGCGATCTGTACCGCTATCGCCGCATCGGCCACGATCTGCGTGTCGGGCCGGCGGTCCTGGTTCCCATCAAGCTGACGCTGGAGGTCTGCGTCCGACCCGGGTACGACCGCGGGCACGTCGAGGCGGCGTTGCTCGCGCGATTCTGCAGCCCTCCAGGCACAGCGGGCACGGCGGCGTTCTTCGATGCCGACAACCTCAGCTTCGGCGACGCGATCTACCTGAGCCGGATCGTCGCGGTGGCGCAAGCCGTGACCGGCGTCGAGTGCGCGACGGTCATCGAGCTGCGCCGCCTGTTCGAACCACCCAACCGCGAGCTCGAGACCGGCCTCTTGCCGCTCGGCGGGCAAGAGATCGCCCAGCTGGACAACGATCCCAACCATCCCGAGCACGGCCAGCTGGCGCTCATCATGCGAGGTGGGCGATGAGCGGCGGCACCTGCGGTTGCGCGGCGCAACCCTGCGGCTGCTGCGAAGGCGTCGCGCAGCTGACCCCCGCCGCGATCTACAACCGCCCTGGGCTCGACTCGCTGGCCTATCGGGTCGGGACGCACGCGCGGTTCTTCGAGACCATGCAGGCGCGGCTGTCGGCGATCCGCGTGGACGGCGTGGGCCCCGACGGCCAAACCGTGCAGACCTGGCGACCGCTGCAGGGCCTGACCACGCGCGACCGCGGCGATCTATCGATCGCGCTGCTCGACGGCTGGGCCACGGTCGCCGACGTCTTGACCTTCTACCAGGAGCGCATCGCCAACGAGGGCTTCCTGCGCACCGCGACGGAGCGCCGCTCGGTGCTGGAGCTCGCGCGCCTGGTCGGCTACGTGCTGCGGCCGGGCGTGGCGGCGACGGTCTACCTCGCCTACACGCTGGACGACAAGCAGACCGAGCCGACGACCATCGCCGCCGGTGCGCGGAGCCAGAGCGTGCCGGCCCCGGGCGAGTCGCCGCAGTCGTTCGAGACCAGCGAGGACCTGGTCGCGCGCGCGGCCTGGAACAACCTGCAGGTCCGCCGGCACCGGCCGCAGAACATCACGCTCGACACCGCACTATCGCTCGACGACAAGGACGTCACGGCCGACGAGGTCTTCCAGGTGCTGCTGGCCGAGCGCAACGCGCTGGCCATCGAGACGATCGTCGTCGACGGCGTGGCCACCAACCTCAGGCCGGGTGACAAGCTGCTGCTGACGTTCAGCGAGGATGGCAGCACCTCGGTGGTGCGCTCGGTGGCAGCGGTCGATACGCAGTTCACGGATCATCGCACGGCGATCGCGCTGCAGCCGATCGATCGCAAGGTCATCGCCCTCGCCGCGCTCCTCGCGTCCTGCATCGTCCAGCTGCAAGACGATCAGCAGGACCGCGATCAAGTGGGCAGCGAATCCGCCGAGCAGCGCGCGATTCGCTCCGTGCAAAACTTCCTGAGCGACGTCTATCTCGGTGTGCCAGGCGATCCTGCGCAATGGGCCCAACGCCTCTGGATGGCCATCAAACCTGATTCGACCGGAAGGCTCTACGATCTGGCGCTAGACCTCTCCAGGCGCATCGCCCAGCTGCTGACGCCGGGAAGCGCGCGCGACACGCCGGTGACCAAGCCTGGATCGTTCATCAAGAAGCTGCTGATTCCCCCCGTGCCGCAGGCCGCGAGCAGCTTGCACTTGCCACGAGACCTCGCCACGTCGTTCGCGTTGCAGCCGCCTGCTTCGCGGCGCACGAAGGCAAGCAGGACGTCGCAAGGCGTCGGTTCGCCACAGACTCCGCAGGCCGACGCCAGCTCGCAGCTGCTGGTGCACTTTGCTCCCGTGCTGCGCGATACCTTCTACCGCGCCTGGTCGGGGGCCAAGGTCAACGCCGCTGTGCCGTCGCTCAAGAACGTGTACGCGCTGCGCGCACGAACGACATTGTTCGGTGCTGGCGCGCCGAGGATTCCCAAGAGCGTTACCAATCCGGCTGGCATCCCCGCCGGGCAAGACGATTGGACCTACGCCGCCGACGAGACCGACGACAACGCCTTTCTGGATCAGGCGAACGAGGCGATCGCGCCAGGTAGCTACGTGCTAGCGCACATCGGCAGCTACGTGCCGCCGGCCACTCGCGATACCGTAGCTGAACCGGTGCCGCAGAGCCGGCAAGTATTGCAGGTGGCCGAGGTGTCGGTGTCCCCGCGCTCGGAGTACGGCCTAAGCGGTCCGTCGACCGAGCTGGTGTTCTGTCCCTCCAAGGACGGAAGGACCTGGCGTACGACCATCAGCGAGATCGAGTCCCCTCCCAGTAGCAAGGCCAAGATCACCTCCCTGCGCCGCACCCAGATCTACGCGCAGAGCGAGCCGCTGACGCTGGTCGACGAGCCGATCAGCGACGCCGTCGGCGGCACGCAGATCGAGCTCGGCGCCCTGTACAGCGAACTCAAGTCCGGGCGCTGGGTGATCCTCTCGGGCGAGCGCGCCGATATTCCCAGCGTCAGCGGCGTTCCGTCCGCCGAGCTCCTGATGCTCTCTGCGGTCAGCCAGGGCTTCGATACCGCGCTACCTGGTGATCAGACCCACACCACGCTGACCCTGGCCACCCCGACGGCCTATCAGTACAAGCGCGAGACGCTCACGATCTACGGCAACGTCGTCAAGGCGACCCACGGCGAGACCCGCAACGAGATCCTCGGCAGCGGCGACGGCGCACAGCCTTTGCAGTCGTTCACCCTCAAGCAGCCTCCGCTGACGTTCGTGGCCGCGCCCACCGTCGCGGGTGCGGAGAGCACCTTGCACGTGTACGTCGATAACGTCGAGTGGCACGAGGCCGACTCGCTCGCCGGGCTCGGCCCGCGCGACCGCCGCTTCGTCACCGCCACCGACGACGCCGGCAACACCCAGCTCACCTTCGGCGATGGTGTGCAGGGCGCGCGCCTGCCGACCGGCGTGCAGAACGTGACCTCGGTGTACCGCAACGGCATCGGCGTGGGCGGCAACGTCAAGGCCCAGCAGGTGAGCCTCTTGCAGACCCGTCCGCTGGGCGTCATGTCGGTGATAAACCCGCTGCGCGCCTCGGGGGGCGCCGACAAGGAGTCGCGCGATCTGGCGCGTGAGAACGTCCCGGTGTCGGTCATGCCGCTCGATCGTCTGGTGTCGGTGGCCGACTACGCCGACCTCACGCGGAGCTTCGCCGGCATCGCCAAGGCGATCGCGCAGCGGGCCAGCGATGGCAGGCGCCAGCTGATTCACCTCACCATCGCCGGGGCCGACGACATCGCCATCGATCCCAGCTCGGACCTCTATCGCAACCTCCTGACCGCGCTCCGCAAGCTCGGCGATCCAGATCTGCCGGTGCAGGTCGTCCGCCGCGAGCTCACCGCGCTCGTGTTGAGCGCCGGGGTGAAGCTCCTGCCGGACTACCTGTGGGAGCCGGTGGCGACCGCGCTGCGCGCGCGGCTCCTCGACGCGTTCGGCTTCGGCAAGCGCGCGCTCGGGCAGCCCGCGCTGCGCTGCGAGGTCCTGAGCGTCATGCAGGGCGTGCCGGGGGTCGCCTACGTGGACATCGACGCCTTCGGCGGCGTCACCGAGAAGACCTTTGACAAGCAGACGCAGACCCGCGTGCTGCGGGGGCCGGATGAGATCACCGATGCCGTCAGGAAGATCATCCAGCGGACCGTCCGCGGATGGTTCACCGACGATCGCGTGGATGCATTCCCGGGCGGAACCAAGCACGGCGTGCTCCGGCCCGCGGAGCTCGTCATCTTCACTCCCACGGTCCCGGACACCCTCATCTTGAATCAACTGCCATGACGACCACCACCATCGGCCCCGCTGCTCCCGTCGCCGCCGACACCGGCGATCCGCGACGCGATCGGTTGTATGCCCTGCTGCCCGCGATCCTTCGCATGCGCGACGCCGAGCGTGGCTATCCGCTCAAGGCGTTGCTCCAGATCATCGCCGAGCAGGTCAACGTCGTCGAGGACGACATCGCCCGGCTCTACGAGAACTGGTTCATCGAGACGGCCGACGACTGGGCGGTGCCGTATCTCGGCGATCTCGTCGGTTATCGGCCGGCCGTCGAGGCGGGGCCGGCGGGCAGCGCGAATGGCCCCCTCGGTCGTGTGCTGATTCCGCGGCGTGAGATCGCCAACCTGATCGCGTCCCGCCGGCGCAAAGGCACGCTGGCACTCCTGGAGCAGCTGGCCAATGACGTCGCGGGCTGGCCGGCACGCGCCGTGGAGTTCTTCAAGCTGCTCGGCTGGGCACAGCACGTCAACCACCTGCACCTCGATCGCCATCGCACCGCCGACCTGCGCCAGGTCGAAGCGCTCGAGCGGATCGATGGTCCGTTCGGCTCGCTGGCCCACTCGGTCGACGTCCGGCGCCTCAACGCGCACCGCACGCGCGGCCGATACAACCTCCCCAGCGTCGGCGCGTTCGTCTGGCGGCTCAAGAGCTATTCGGTCACCGCCATGCCCGCGCATTGCGCGGAGGAGGTAGGCCCGCATTGCTTCACGTTCAGCGTGCTGGGCCAGGACACGCCGCTCTACGTCCGCCCGGACCCCGAAACCGATCCCACCCACATCGCCGAGGAGCTGAACCTGCCGGTCCCGATGCGGCGGCGGGCCTTCGACAGGCGCCCGGGCGACTACTACGGCGCCGGCCGCAGCCTGGCGATCTGGGCGGAAGGCTGGGCGGGATTCCCGGCCGACCAGCCGGTACCGACCTTTGCGCTGATACCTGCCGACCTGTCGAGCTGGCATTACGCGCCGCCCGCACGCCACATCGCCGTCGATCCGGTGCTGGGGCGTCTGGTATTCCCGCGCGGCCAGCTGCCCAAGAAGGGCCTGCGCGTCAGCTATCACTACGGCTTTTCCGCCGACATGGGCGGGGGCGAATACTCGCGTCCGCTGATCCAGCCGCGCGGCACCGTCACGCTGTATCGCGTCGGCGAGCAGGAAGCCTACCGGCGCATCGGCGATGCGCTCCGGCAATGGACGCAAGATCGCCCGCCAAGCGCGGTCATCGAGCTCGCGGCCAGCGGCGTCTACGTCGAGCCGCTCAACATCCAGCTCGGCGCGGGCCAGAGCCTGCAGATCCGGGCCGCCGATCGCGCGCGGGCGGTGATCCGCATCATCGACTGGCAGACCGACCTGCCCGATGCCTTCGCGGTCGCCATGGCGCCGGACAGCCGCCTCACCCTCGACGGCTTGCTCGTCACCGGGCGGCCGGTGCAGATCACCGGCACCGCGGACGAGGGTACGGGCGTTCGCGGCGCGGTCTGCGCGGCCGAGCTGGTGATCCGCCACTGCACGCTGGTCCCCGGCTGGGACATCGACTGCAACTGTGAACCCGGCCGCCCCGCCGAGCCCAGCCTGGAGCTGACCAACCTGCGCACCCGCGTCCGCATCGAGCACAGCATCGTCGGCTCGATCCAGGTCCACGAGGACGAGGTCCAGATCGATCCCATCCCGATCGCGATCAGCGACAGCATCATCGATGCCACCGGCGGGTCGCGCCAGGCGATCGCGGCGCCGGCCTCGACCTGGGCCCACGTCACGCTCACCATCCGGCGCAGCACGGTGTTCGGCATCATCGACGTCCACGCCATCGAGCTGGCCGAGAACTGCCTCTTCAACCACTGCGTCAACGTGGCCCGCCGGCAGATCGGCTGCATGCGCTTCTGTTACGTTCCCCCCGGCTGCCGCACGCCGCGCCGCTACCGCTGCCAGCCCGACGGCGTGATCGCCGCCGTGAAGGACCGGGTGACCGATCCCATCAAGCAGGCGGCCGAGATCGCCGGCGAGCTCTTGCGCGTGCGGCCGCAGCTCGGCAGCGCGCGTTATGGCAAACCCACCTACGCCCAGCTCGGCCCCGGCTGCGCGCCCGAGATCGTGCGCGGCGCCGACGACGAATCCGAGATGGGCGCGTTCCACGATCTGTTCCAGCCGCAGCGCGAGGCCAACCTGCGCGCCCGGCTCGAGGAGTACACACCTGCCGGCATGGATGTCGACATCGTGTTCGAAAGCTGATCGCTCACCGAATTGAGGAGCTCCGATGAAAGGCGACTTTTCCCGCGTCACGTTCGACGTTGCCAACCACTTCAGCCGCGTGCTCATGCAGCAGGGCCGCGTCACGATCGATGCCGACCCGAACGAGCAGGCCGCGATCCTGCTGCACTACGTGCGCACGCTGGCCCGCGATCTGATCGGCCCCTTCGGCGGCCCGGCGGACGGTGATCTGGGCTTCAAGCTGGACGTCCTTCCAGCAACCACGAACCCACCGGCGCCTCCGGCGCTCAGCATCGGGCCTGGACGCTACTACGTGGACGGAATCCTCTGCGAGAACGAGAGAGCTTGCTCGTACGCCAGCCAGCCGGACTACCCACTCCCGCAAAGCGATTCGTTACCGGGCGAGCTTGGCAGGTCGAGTCCCTCGACGACCGTGTTCTGGCTGTACCTGGATGTCTGGGAGCGGCACATCACGCCGGTCGAAGATGATCGTATGCGTGAGGTCGCCCTGGGCGGTCCCGACACCTGTACCCGCGCCAAGGTGATCTGGCAGGTCAAGGCGCTGTCGCAGGACGCGTTCACCGCGCTCGGCATCGGGATCTCGGCCAACGACCGTGATTGCACTACCCCGCTCGGGGCACTCACGAAGATCTCTTCCGGCCAAATGGCCGCCGGGGTCGATCCAGGGAAGCAGATCAAGGATCCTTGTGTGGTTGCGCCTGACGCCCGCTATCGCGGCGCCGAGAACCAGCTGTACCGGGTGGAGGTTCACCGCGGAGGCACCATCGATACAGTCAACGGCCAGGTCGTCAAGAAATCCGACGGGCCGACGTTCAAGTGGTCGCGCGACAACGGCAGCGTCGCCACCGCCTGGCTCGGGACGGAAGGTAACGATCTCCTCGTCGCCAGCGCGCGTGGCTTCTCCGCCGGCACCTGGGTCGAGCTGTCGGACGACGCCCAGGAGCTGCACGGCGAGCCCGGCGTCCTGGTCAATCTGTCCAGCGTCGATGGCAACCGCCTTCGCGTCGATCCCGGCAGCGTGCCGGCCGCAGTATCGCTAGCCTGGACGACCAGCTTGCGGAACCCCAAGGTCCGCCGCTGGAACCAGACCGAGAACGACGACATCGTGCTCGCGGACGGCGCAATCCCGATCCCCACGGACACCAGCTGGATCGACCTCGAGGATGGCGTCCGCGTGCAGTTCGGTCCCGCTGCGTCGCCTCGGTCCTCGAGCACGCGCCAGTACCGCACCGGCGACTACTGGCTGATCCCTGCGCGTGTCGCCACCGGCGACATCGAATGGCCGCGTACCGGCTCCACGGCCGACTTCTTGCCGCCGCGCGGGATCGAGCATCACTATGCGCCGCTCGGCTGGCTGACATGGAACGGTTCAGCGTGGAACGTATCCAGCTGCCTCCGCACGCTGATCCCGGTCACCACGCCGGAAAACGCCGGGCCGACGAGAGCTGCGCCCACGCCCCCGAGTCTGACTCCGCCGCAACCCCAGCCGCCGCCGCCCGCGCCGTCGCAACCCGCGCCCGCGTCCGCATCACCCCAGATTGTCGACCCACAAAAAAACGAGCCCAAGCAGAAATGAAATGTGGTCTCTCCTCCGTTCTGACCTACGCGGATGCAACCGACGCTTGCCTCGCCGCACTCCAAACATCGTGCGGCTGCCAAAGCGGCCCAGAACTGAGATGACGCCAGTATCTATTCTGTTCTGTGTTGATGATGACCAATATACAAATGACGAACAGGGCGAGCTGTGGGGAGCGCCCGAGAGATGGAGATTTGGCCATGTTTGTGCATTCTCCTGAATCAAGGCATGGAAATCAATCTACTACGCAGAAAAATAATGTAAAAGAAACGGGTGGACGTCCTTTACGTCGGAACCTTCGCTCTCATTTTGAGTCGCGTTTCGGTCACGACTTTAGCCGAGCATGGATTCGCGATGAGGTGGGTTCGACCGCTGCGGCACGTCTGCTCGAAGCATCTGCGGACACGATCGGTCGCGATATTTCTATTGCTAAAGGGCAATATCAACCTTTCGGTCTGACGAGCATCCCCGTCATGCCGCCGGGGATCCAGCGTAAGTCGACCGTCAACTCGCCGGGCGACGCATATGAGCGCGAGGCCGACCAAGCAGCGGATCAAGTGCTACGGATGGCCGTGCCGCCGCCGCTCCATGCCGAGCGACCGTCCTCGTCGGTTGTCGAGGCAGCAGCTGATGCGGGAAACGCACTTCCAGGAACCGAGCACGGCGGTGAGCCGCTCCCAAAGGCGGTCAGGTCTTACTTCGAGCCGCGTTTCGGCCACGACTTCAGCCAGGTGCGTGTGCATGCAGACCGTGCGGCGGCTCACGCAGCGCAGGGACTGCAGGCGCGAGCATACACCATAGGGCGGAACATCGTCTTCGGCTTGGGCGAGTATACCCCAACGAGCGCGAATGGCAGGCAGCTCCTCGCGCACGAGCTGGCCCACGTGGTGCAACAAGGTGCAGCGCGACCTTCTCGAAGTGGTGCCATGCCCGCGCGAGCACAAGCCACGAATGTGCCTGCAGTGCAACGCCAAGTCGTCGTGTCCTCAGACGCGGACAGGGCCGAAGCGGAGCGTATGATTAAGGCGTTTCTAGAGGCTGATGCCCCCAAGACTTCCTTCGGCGATGTCGATGTCGAAAAGATTGCCCCGCAGCTCATGAACCTCGGGAACTTTGGACCTGCCCTGCCGGGACCCCGTAGAGACCAGCGTAACGACGTGCGCGAAGCGATCAGGCTCGTGTTGGAGCGCGGTCCGAGAAAGCCCGGACCGCTGGCCAAGGCCATCACCGACGTCCTTCCGATGCCGTTCCCGCGCAAGCCGCTCTCGGAGCTGCACAGGCTTCCCGTCGTGGAGAAAAAGCGCCTGACGGAGCAGATAACACAGACGCTCCGCAAGGGAACCGACAAGAACCAGCCAACGATGGGGCCGAGCGACGCACCTACCTCTGCGGGACGCAGGGATCCTGGTGAAGAGGCCAGTAAAAACATTCAAACACAAACCTTGCCTGGGGCTCCTATCGACAAAGTGATTGACAGTATACGGGGAGACAAAAAGCCGAGATTGAACTCTGTAGTGGACGAGGTGCCAAAGGAAGGGGATGCGAAGCCAGAGAACGCCAGTAACGAAACGCTAAAGCCCGCTTCCCAGGGGAGCCCAAGTGTGCCCCCAACCGCGGATTCAGCAGCCCCCCCCGTTCCGTCTGCCGAGCCGGCAGGCAACCAGCCTGGGTTGGGTGTCTTGCCACGCTTCGCCCTGGCGGCCCTGCGCCAGGCACAAGCCGACGGTAGGACAACCGCGGACCTGCATCTGGCCGCAAGCCTACGGAGCCAGCAGGAGACG
>Ga0308176_10000237_pt1 | contig 37823 bp, 42 predicted proteins | sample PhyCR2_3_FD_203890 | JGI IMG/M metagenome (GOLD analysis project Ga0308176, IMG submission 203890) | Soil microbial communities from UC Gill Tract Community Farm, Albany, California, United States - DLSLS.C.R2 | ecosystem: Environmental > Terrestrial > Soil > Agricultural land | place: USA...
GGCTCGTCGCATCCTGGGGCTGGAGTAGGTCCCAAGGGTTGGGCTGTTCGCCCATTAAAGCGGTACGCGAGCTGGGTTCAGAACGTCGTGAGACAGTTCGGTCCCTATCTGCTGTGGGCGTTGGAGAATTGAGAGGAGTCATCCCTAGTACGAGAGGACCGGGATGAACATGCCTCTGGTGTATCTGTTGTCCTGCCAAGGGCATCGCAGGTTAGCTACGCATGGAACGGATAACCGCTGAAAGCATCTAAGCGGGAAGCCGTCCTCGAGATAAGTTCTCCCATCCCCTTGAGGGAGTAAGACCCCTGGTAGACCACCAGGTTGATAGGCCGGCGGTGGAAGCGCAGCAATGTGCGTAGCCGACCGGTACTAATGGGTCGAGGGCTTGACGGATATTTAATTACTTACCCATATTGGCCTGTGCAGTTTTCAAGCTTCACCGGGGCTGTCTCGCAAAATTCCGGTGGCGCATAGCGAGTGGGAAACACCTCTTCCCATTCCGAACAGAGCAGTTAAGCCACTCTGCGCCGATGGTACTTGGGGGGCAACCCCCTGGGAGAGTAGGTCGCCGCCGGTTCTTCATTGAGGTCCGGGCCGCGCATTGTCGCGGCCCGACTTCGTTCTGGATAGCTGCGCGCTACGCCACGGTCGAGCGGCTTGCGTAGCGCTGCTACGCGGCGCCACTCGCCCGCGGCGGATCGCTTGCTCCCAGAACGCCTCGGGCTCGCGCCTAAGCGCGGCCCGAACCTCGTACAGCTCTCCTCTGTCTGAAGAGACCTGATTCCTGAAGCAGACTGCAGTTGGAGCTCCGTGCGATCACGCGGGTACTCGGTGCGCGGCCCGGAGATCGTCAGGCGCGGGTCTGCGCAACCCTGGCGAGTTCTCCCAACGGGCTCTAGCCCGTACTCGCCTAGGGTTGCGAAGTCGATCAGGAGGTCTGCGGCGTCGGTCAGCCGGTTGGTGATTTTGGTCTTCGAATCGAACATGGGTTCGTACTGTAGGTCTACCCTCGGACGGGTCTCCGAAACTGCAAGTTGGGTTGCAGCCCTCCCTCTTATTTGGCTCTACAGAGCCGTATCATTTGGTTTCGCTGCTGAAGCGGTCGACGAGTTTGGCGACCAGGGCGGGGCGCTCTACGTTGGGCGAATGGCCGGCGCCGGCGATCAGATGGATCTGGGCGCTGGGAACCGAGGCCTTGTACTGGTTCAGGGCCCTTTGCGGGTCGTTGACGATCTGCTCTTCGGCGCCCATCAGGACCATCAGCGGCTTGCCGGTGTCGGCCATCCGCTGATCTAGCGGCTCGGCGCCGAGGAAGTCGTCGACGCCGCCGGGCGAGTCGTCGTAGGAGCTGTAGGTCATCCGCTTGACGTCCTCGACGAAGGCGTCGGGAACGTCATAGCCGGGCGCGAAGGCGACCCCGAGACCGTCGCGGACGGAGAAGTCGGGCTTGATCCGCCAGAGCGCCGGTCCGATCAGGGGCTGGAAGGCGAGGCCCGCGATGAAACCGAGGTCGCCGTAGGAGTTGTCTGGCGGCATGTCGATGATCACCGCGCGCCCGACGAGCTGCGGATCCTGCTGGGCGAGGGCGCCGGTGACCGAGCCGCCGAGGGAGTGGCCGACGACGGTCGCGTCGCTGATCTCCAGCCGTTCCAGGGCCTCGGCGACGACCTTTGCCTGGTTTTCGGGCGTGTAGCCGGAGTCGGGCTTTTCCGAGCCGCCGTGGCCGAGCAGGTCGAGGGCGACGACGCGGTGGTTGCGTTCCAGCAGCGGCACCATCCCATCCCACCAGTTGATCGCGCAACTGAAGCAGTGGATGAGGACGATCGGCGAGCCTCCCTGAGGGTTGTGGTCGACCACCTGCAGGTCGCCGTCGGGCAGCTTGAAGATGCGACCGCCCGGTTCGGTTATCTCGGCGCCCTCGGTCTGGCGGTCGGTGATCAGCGCGTTGACGAGCAGCAGCGCGAGCAGCGCCACGACCACCGCTATGCCGACCTTCAGCCGCCTCCCCATAGCTCTCGTTACCCTAGCCGGACCATGGAGAAGTTCGTAATCCAGGGCGGCGTGCCTCTCTCCGGCGAGGTGACCGTCGCCGGCAACAAGAACGGCGCCCTGCCGATCCTCGCCGCCTGCCTTTTGACCGAGGAGGAGGTGCTGCTGCACAGGGTGCCGCGGATCCGCGACACCGAAGCCCAGCTGGCCCTGCTCGAGGACCTCGGGGTCGAGGTCGCCTGGGTCGCCGACAACAGCGTCCGCCTTTGCGCCCGCGGCGTCGCCGGGGGATCCGTCGACGAGGAGCTCTCGCGCAAGATCCGCGCCTCGTTCCTGCTCGCCGGGCCGCTGCTGGCACGTTTCGGCGCCGCGAAAATGCCGCCGCCGGGCGGCGACTTCATCGGCCGCCGCCGCCTCGACGCCCACCTCGACGCCTTCAAGGACCTCGGCGCCCGCGTCGACGGCAGCCGCTGGATCGAGCTCTCGGCGCCGAACGGGCTCAGCGCCTGCGAGATCTTCATGGACGAGCCCTCGGTAATGGGGACCGAGAACGCGCTGATGGCCGCCGCCCTCTGCCCGGGGGCTACGCAGATCTCCAACGCCGCCTGCGAGCCGCATGTCCAGGACCTGGCCCGCCTGCTGACGAAGATGGGCGCCCGCGTCGACGGGATCGGCTCCAACGTGATGACCGTCAACGGGGCGGACAGCCTCGGCGGCGCCGAGCACGCGATCGGCGCCGACCACATCGAGGTCGGCAGCTTCATGGCCCTCGCCGCCGCGACCGGCGGCGAGCTGCGGATCCGCGACGTCGACGCCGCTGATCTGACGATGGTCCGGCGCCAGTTCAAGCGGCTCGGCCTGCGCTCGGAGATCGACGGCGCCGACATGGTCGTCCCCGCCGGCCAGCAGCTGCAGGTCGAAGCCGACCTCGGCGACGCGATCCCGAAGATCGAGGACGGGCCCTGGCCCGCCTTCCCTGCCGACCTCACCTCGATCGCTCTGGCTCTCGCGACCCAGGCCGAGGGCGAGGTCCTGATCTTCGAGAAGATGTTCGAGAACCGCTTGTTCTTCGTCGACAAGCTCGTCGCAATGGGCGCTCGGATCACGTTGTGCGATCCCCACAGGGCGATCGTCAGCGGTCCGAGCCGGCTTCACGGCGAGCGCGTCTCCAGCCCCGACATCCGCGCCGGGATGGCGATGCTCATCGCCGCCTGCGCGGCGGAGGGGACCTCGGAGATCGGCGAGATCCGTCAGATCGACCGTGGCTACGAGCAGATCGACGAGCGCCTCCGCGCGCTCGGCGCACAGATCGAAAGGGTCTCTGCAGAGGTCCCTGCCTAGCGGCGGGGATTGCAGGGGTTTCTCGAACCTCCGCGTAAGGTCAGGCCGATGATCCACCCGATTCCGCCAGGAACGCGCGATGTCCTGCCCGACGAGATGCGCGAGCTGCGCCGGCTCAAGGCCGCGCTGATCGAGGTCTTCGAAGCCCGCGGCTACGGCGAGGTGGCGACGCCTTCGATCGAGTACGACGAGACGATGGCGCGGGCCGATGGCCCCGATCGCAGCTCCTACAGGTTCTTCGACGAGGGCGGCGAGCTGCTGACCCTCCGCTCCGACATGACCGTGCCGATAGCCCGCCTGGTGGCGACCCGCTTCGCCAAGGCGGAGCCACCGTTCCGATTCAGCTACCTCGCCGGCGGCTACCGCGCCGTCCGCCCCCAGCGTGGCCAGATGCGCGAGTTCGTCCAGGCGGGAGTCGAGCTGATCGGCGCCTCCGCGGAGGAGGGCACGGTCGAGGTGATCGAGGTCCTCGAGGCGGCGCTCGACGCGGCCGGCCTCGGTCGGGCGGTGATCGGCCTCGGCGACGCCGACCTCTACCGGCAGTTGCTGGCCGAGCTCGGGGTCGAGGAGGAGGCCCGCGACGCGATCCTCTCCAGCCTGGCCACACACGACCTGGTCGCGCTCGAGCAGGGCCTGCTCGCCGCCGGGATCGGCGCCGAGCAGGCGCAGACCTGCGTCCAGCTGACCCAGCTGCGCGGCGGCCGCGAGGTGCTGGAGCAGGCGCGCGGGCTCGGCGGAGCGGCCGTCGAGCGGGCAGCCACGCAGCTCAGCGAGACCTACGAGGAGCTGGAGCGGCGTGGCGCTGCCGACCGCGTCCAGATCGACCTCGGCCTGCTGCGTGAGCTCGGCTACTACAGCGGTGCGATCATCGAGGTCTACGACCCCGCCGTCGGTCACGTGCTCGGCGGTGGCGGCCGCTACGACGGCTTGATGAAGCAATTCGGCCTCGATCTCTCGGCGGCCGGCTTCGCCCTCTACCTGGATCGCGTCCACACCGCCCAGCTGGAGGAGGCGCGCCGTGGCTGAGGCGCCGCTGACGCTCGCCGTTCCGCGCGGCGCCCTCTTCGGGGAAACCCTCGACATCCTCGACGCGGCCGGGGTCGACACCTCCGAGCTGCGCGGCGACTCGCGCTCGCTGATCTTCGAGGCCTCGGGGATGACCCTGGTGACGATGCGCCCCTCCGACGTGCCGACCTACGTGGAGTCGGGCGCCGCCGATGTCGGCATCACCGGCAAGGACGTGCTGCTGGAGCAGGGCGACCGAGTTGTCTACGAGCTGCTCGACCTCGGCTTCGGGCGCTGCCGGATGGTGCTGGCGGCGCAGACCGGCGACGACCGGCTCGGTGAAGCCCAGCGGCGCCTGGGGATGATGCGGATCGCGACCAAGTACCCGCGGATCGCCGAAGAATATTTCGAGTCGACCGGCCGCCGGGTCGAACTGATCGAGGTCAAGGGCTCGGTCGAGCTGGCGCCGCTGGTCGGCCTCGGTGACGGGATCGTCGACCTGGTCGCCACCGGTCGTACCCTGGAAGAGAACGAACTCGAGGTGCGCGAGGAGATCCTCGAGTGCACGGCGCGCTTCGTCGCCAACCGGGTTGCCCACAAATTGCGGGCGGCGGAGATCGACGATCTGACCGCGAAGCTGCGCGAGGCGAGCGCCCGATGAGGGTGCGCCGGTTCGGCTGGGAGGGGCCGGCGGAAACCGCGGCGACCTTGCGCGGCTGGGCGAGCGAGCTGGCGCCGCCGGTCGACGTCCAGGAGATCTTCGACGAGATCGTCGCCCGCGGCGACGAGGCGGTACTGGAGATGACCGCCCGCTTCGACGCCCCCGGCGCCGCGATCGAGTCGCTGCGGGTCGACCCGGGGGACGCGCTGGCAGCGCTGGCAGTGCTCGAGCCGGAGCTGCGCGACGCAATGGAAGTGGCCGTCGCCAACATCCGCGCCGTCGCCGAGGCGCAGATCGGCGACGAGCGCACGGTCGAGCTGCCGGCCGGCCAGAAGGTCCGCCTGCGCGAGGTCCCGGTCGGCGCCGCCGGCGTCTATGCCCCCGGCGGTCGCGCCGCCTATCCCTCTTCGGTGTTGATGTGCGCGATTCCCGCTCAGGTCGCCGGCGTCCCCCGGGTGGCAATCGCTTCGCCGCCGGGTCCCGACGGGCGCGTCCACCCGCTCGTCCTCGCCGCCGCCGCGCTCTGCGAGGTCGAGGAGATCTACGCGATGGGCGGGGCGCAGGCGATCTTCGCCCTCGCCTACGGGACCGAGACGGTGCCGCCGGTCGACGTCATCGTCGGCCCCGGCAACGCCTGGGTGCGGGAGGCGAAGCGGGCCGTCTACGGCCAGGTCGGGATCGATTCCCTCGCCGGGCCCTCCGAGCTGATGCTTGTCGCCGGCCACGACACCGACCCGCAGTGGGCGGCACTCGACCTCTGTGCCCAGGCCGAGCACGGGCCAGAGAGCCCGCTGGTCGCGGTCGCGGTCGAGGAGCGCGTGCTCGACGCGATCGCCGAGGCGACCGAAGCCGCCGCGGCCGAGCGACCGAGCGTCAGCGAAGCGCCACTTGCCCTGGTTCAGGTGCCCGACACCGAGGCGGCGATCGCGCTCGCCAACGCCTACGCGCCCGAGCACCTGGAGCTGCTGGAGACCGATGCGGCGCTGCTCGCCGACCGCGCGGTGACCGCCGGCTGCGTCTTCGTCGGTCGGCACGGCGCCACCGCCTTCGGCGACTACGTCGCCGGCTCCAACCACGTTCTCCCGACCGGCGGCGCCGGTCGCTACGTCGGTCCGCTCGGGCCGGGCGCCTTCCGCCGCCGCATCTCCAACGTCGAGATCGACGGCGCCGCCGCCGAGCTGGCGCCGCACGTAAACGCCCTCGCAACCGCCGAGGGCTTCCCCGTCCACGGCGAGTCGGCGATGATTAGGCGATGAGCAGGACTTCGGAAAAGCAGCGGCAGACCGCCGAGACCCAGATCAAGCTCTCCCTCGACCTCGACGGGGGGGAGGCGAGCGCGGCGACTGGGGTCGGCTTCCTCGACCACATGCTCGACCTCCTGGCCCGTCACGGGCGTCTCGGATTGAAGGTCGAGGCGCAGGGCGATCTCGAGACCGGAGCGCACCACACGGTCGAGGACGTCGGCATCGTCTTCGGGCAGGCGCTCGACGAGGCGCTCGGCGACCGCGCCGGGATCCGCCGCTACGGCTCGGCCCTGGTGCCGATGGACGAGTCCCTGGCCGAGTGCGCGATCGACATCTCCGGCCGCCCCTACTGCGACTTCGCCGCCGAGCTGCCGGTCGTCTCGATCGCCGGCTTCGACAGCGAGCTGGCCGAGGAGTTCTTCCGCGCCGTCGCCAACAGCTCCAAGCTCACCCTCCATATCTGGGTCCGCTCCGGAACCAACGCCCACCACATGATCGAGGCCTCGTTCAAGGCCTTTGCCCGCGCCCTGCGGGTCGCCGTCTCGATCGACCCCGAGGAGAGCGGCGTGCCCTCGACCAAGGGGACGCTGAGCGAATGAGCGCCCGGATCGCGATCCTCGACTACGGGATGGGCAACCTGCGCTCGGCCGAGAAGGCGCTCGAGCACGTCGGCGTCACCGCGACGATCAGCCGTGACCCCGACGAGGTGCGCGATGCCGACGGCGTCATCCTCCCGGGCGTCGGCGCGATGCCGCGGGCGATGGAGCGGATCGGCGAGCTCGGCCTGGCCGACCTGATCGCCGACCGACGCGGGGCGGGGGTGCCGATTCTCGGCATCTGCCTCGGCCTGCAGCTGCTCTTCGACTCGACCACCGAGTTCGGCGGTTCCAAGGGCCTCGGCCTCCTCGGCGGCCCGGTCGAGGGGCTCGAGGCCGGGGGGCTGAAGGTTCCGCACATCGGCTGGTCGCCGGTTTCCTGGGAGCGCGAGTCGCGGCTGACCGAGGGAATTCCCTCCGGCACCCCGTTCTACTTCGTCCACTCGTTCGCCCCGCGTCCCGCCGCCGAGGATCTGCTCGGGAGCGCCGAGTACGGCTCCCGCTTCGCCTGCGCGGCGGAGCGCGACAACGTCTTCGGCGTCCAGTTCCACCCCGAGAAGTCGAGCTCCGCCGGGCTGCGGCTGCTCTCGAACTTCGCCGGCATCTGCGTTTCCTCGCCCGTCGCCGGCTGAGCGCCGCCGCGCCGTGATCCTCTATCCCGCAATCGACATACGCGGCGGCCAGGCCGTCCGCCTGCTGCAGGGCGACTACGAGCGCGAGACGACCTACGACGCCGACCCCGTCGACGCGGCCAAGCGCTGGGCGGGCGAAGGGGCCGAGTTCCTCCACGTCGTCGACCTCGACGGGGCCAAGGCGGGCGAGCCGCGCAATCTCGAGGCGATCCGCCGGATCGCCGCCGCCGTCCCCTGCCCGATCCAGGTCGGCGGCGGCCTGCGCGAGCCGGAGGCGATCGCGGCTGTCTTCGCTGCCGGGGCCGAGCGGGTGGTGCTGGGAACGGCGGCGCTGCGCGACCCGCAGCTGCTGGAGGCGGCGGTCTCCGCCCACGGTGAGCGCGTGGTCGTCTCCCTCGACACCCGCGGCGGCAACGTCTCGCTCCACGGCTGGACCGAGACCAGCGACGTCGAGGCGCCGGACGCCGTCGCCGACCTGACCGAGCGCGGCGTCGGCCGCTTCCTCTGCACCGCGATCGAGGTCGACGGGACGATGGAGGGGCCGGCGACGCGGGAGCTGAACCGGATCGCGGCGGCGACCTCGGCGCAGGTGATCGCCTCCGGCGGGGTCGGGGAGCTCTCGCACCTGGAGGAGCTGGTGAGGGAGGCCGCTCCCAACATCGAAGGGGCGATCGTCGGCCGCGCTCTCTACGAGGGGAAGTTCAGCGTCGCCGAGGGCATCGCCGCCCTAAGCTGACCCGATGGCGATCCTCAAGCGCGTGATCCCCTGCCTCGACGTCAACGCCGGTCGGGTGGTAAAGGGCACCAACTTCGTCGGCCTGCGCGACGCCGGCGACCCCGTCGAGCTGGCTGAGCGCTACGACGCCGAGGGCGCCGACGAGCTCGTCTTCCTCGACATCACCGCCTCGCACGAGCAGCGCGAGACGATCGTCGAGCTGGCCCGGCGGACCGCTGACAACGTCTTCATCCCCTTCACGATCGGCGGCGGCATCCGCTCCGTCGAGGACGCCCAGGCGGTGCTGGACGCCGGCGCCGACAAGGTCTCGGTCAACTCGGCGGCGCTGGCGCGCCCGGAGCTGCTGGGGGAGCTGGCTGACCACTTCGGCGCCCAGTGCGTGGTGATCGCGATCGACGCCAAGCGCGAGGGTGAGCCGCCCGTCGCCTCGTCCCCATGTGCCGCGCCGCCCAGCTGGGGTGTCTACGTCAATGGCGGTCGCAAACGGGTCGAGTGCCGGGATGCGGTCGGCTGGGCTGAAGAGGCGGTCGAGCGCGGGGCGGGGGAGGTCTTACTGACCAGCATGGACCGCGACGGCACCAACGACGGCTACGACCTCGAGCTCACGCGCGCCGTCGCCGAGGCGGTCAGCGTGCCGGTGATCGCCTCCGGCGGTGCCGGCGAGCTCTCCCACCTCAGCGAGGCGATCTCCGCGGGCGGCGCCGACGCCGTTCTCTGCGCTTCGATCTTCCACTACGGGCATTACCGAGTCCGCGAGGCGAAGGAACAGATGGCCGCCGACGGGATCAGCGTCCGGCTCTAGGAGGCTTCGGCGGCGCCGGCTCGCATCGCCGCGGCCAGGTCCGGCAGGCCCCAGCTGCCGAGCACCTCGATCCGCGCCAGTTCGTAGGGGTGGTCCCTGGTGGCGAAGCCGGGGATCTCGGTCGTCGCACCACGGTAGCCGGCCGCTTCGACCGCGGCGACGACGGTGGAATCGAAACGCCCGGCCGGGTAGCAGAAGTCGGCGACCGGAACGCCGTACTCGCGCTGCAGGATCCGCCGCGACTCGTCGACTTCGCGCCGGAGGGATTCCGGGTCGAGAGTCGTCAGGTCGGAGTGATCGATGGTGTGGGAGGCAAGCTCCCAGCCGGCGCCGAGCATCGCCCGCACGTTGCTTTCGTAGAGGTCGGAGCCTTCGGCCTTGAGGTTGAGGACGCCGGGCCAGCCGCGCTTGCGCAGCTGCGGCATCGCGAAGGTGAACTGCGGGCGGTAGCCGTCGTCGAAGGAGATCACCACCGGTTTCGGCGGCAGCCTGCCGCCGTGATACCAGGCGTCCTCGACCTCTTCGAGGGTGACGCCCTCGTATCCCTGCCGCGCCAGCCACTCCATCTGCTTGCGGAAGGCGGCGCGGGGTACGTAGAGGTCCGGGTAGGGGACTTCGCTCTGCGGGCGGCCGAGGACGTGGTACTCGAGGATCGGGACGGGGCCTGTGTGGGTTCGCCAGCCGTCCTGGGAGCGGGAGGCCACCTGTTCGTGCTGCGGCGCTGGGGTGCTCTGGTTGTCCTTGGCGTTGGTGCCGTGAGTGGTTCCGCCGCCGCTGAGGGCCATCACCACTGCCACGGTCGCCCCGATCACGAGGATCAGCACCCCGGCTGCGAGCAGGCGCTGCCGGCGCAGGCGACGCCGCTGCTCGTCGCGCCGCCGGGCCCGCTCAGCCAGCCGCTCGTCTCCCTGGTCTCCGAAGTTGCCGGTCATCCGCGAAGTCGGTCATCGTAGGCGCTCGATGACCGATCTGGCAGCAGCGCTTGGCCACGCCCACCCGGAGCTGGAGGCCGTGCGGAAGGCCGCGGCGGAGCCGGTCTACCTGGTCGGCGGGGCTGTGCGAGACCTCCTGCTCGGGCACCCGCGGGCGGACGTCGACCTCGTCGTCGAGGGCGATGCGGCGGCGCTTGCCGAGAGGCTGGGCGGCGCAGCGGTCGAGCACGAGCGCTTCGGTACGGTCAAGGTCGAGGTTGAGGGGCACGAGCTGGACATCGCCACTGCCCGGACCGAGACCTATCCCGAGCCGGGGTCTTTGCCGGTGGTCGCACCGGCGGAGGACCTCGAGGCCGATCTCGCCCGGCGCGACTTCACGATCAACGCGATGGCGATCCCGCTGAACGGAGAGGCCCGGCTGATCGACCCGTACGGGGGGGAGGCGGACCTGAAGCAGGGTCTGCTGCGCATCCTGCACCCAGCGTCCTTCGAGGACGATCCAACGAGGGCGATCCGCGGCGCCCGCTACGCGGCCCGCCTCGGCTTCGCCCTCGAGCCGGAGACCGAGCGCCTGCTCCGCGCCGCCGACCTCTCCTCCGTCTCCGCGGACCGGCGACGGGCGGAGCTAAAGCGCCTGGCTGGGGAAGCGAGCGCCCACCGCGGCTATGAGCTCCTGGTCGGGTGGGAGCTGATCGAGCTACGCGAGGGTGGACTGGAGCTGATGCTCGCGGTCGACGAGTTGCTCGAGCGCGAGCACTGGGCCGAGTTCGTGCCCCGCGAGGAGGCCCTGATCTCCGCCGCTCTCGGCCCGCCGGGGGGAGAGGAGCTGCTGGCCTCGATGTGGCCGCCGAAGCCGGGGGAGGGGGTGGAGGTGGCGGAGAAGCGCGACCCGGTCGAGCTGGCGCTGGCGCGGGCGATGGGCGCCGACTGGATCGAGCACTACCTGACTATCTGGCGCAATGTGAAGCTGGAGATCGACGGCAACGACCTGATCGCCGCCGGCGTCCCCGAGGGACCGGCGGTCGGGCGGGGGCTGCGGGCGGCCCGCCGCGGCCGCCTCGAAGGGGAGATATCCGGCCGCGAGCAGGAGCTGGCGGCGGCACTGGAGGCGGCGCGTGGAGTGGCGTGAGCGCGACGGCATCCGCTGGCTCGAAGCCGACCTCGGAGGCGCGAAGGCGGCCTTCTCGACCCGGCAGGGCGGAGTCAGCAAGCCTCCCTTCGACAGCCTCAACCTCGGACTGCTGACCGATGACGACGAGGACTCCGTGAACGAGAACCGGGTGCGTCTCGCCCAAGCGCTCGATTTCGAGCCCGAGCAGGTCCTCTTCGCCCGCCAGGTCCACGGAACCGACCTGATCGCGCACCCGACCGAGTTCCGTGGTTCCTTTCGGACGGTCAGCGACCGAAAGGAACCACGGAACGAGATTCCCGAGGCGGATGGGCACATCGTGCGCTCTGCCGGCCCGGCGGCGCTCGTCTTCGTCGCCGACTGCCTGCCGGTGGCGCTTGCCGGACCTGAGGGCGTGGCGATGGTGCATGCGGGCTGGCGCGGGCTTGCCGGCGGCATCGTCGGCACCGGAGCCAAAGCGGTGGGAGCGACCTCGGCGGCGATCGGTCCCGGGATCGGCCCCTGTTGCTACGAGGTGGGCGAGGAGGTCCTGGGCGCCTTCGGCGACCTCGGCGAGGGGATCGCCGAGGGGCGGATGCTCGACCTTCCCGAGGTGGCGCGGCGGCTGCTGTCCCGCGCCGGAGTCGAGCGGGTCGAGTCCGCCGGGCTCTGCACCAGCTGCGAGCCGGAGCTCTTCTTCTCGCACCGCCGCGACCAGGGCCGGACCGGGAGGCAGGCGGGGATCGCCTGGATCGGGGGCTAGATGGCGGAGCTGATCCACGACATCGACGCTGCCAAGCTGGCCGCCAACCTGGAGGAAGCGCGGGCAGTCGTCGGCGACCGTGCCGAGATCCTCGTCGCGACCAAGTACGTGCCCCTGGAGGAGATGGGGAAGCTGGCCGAGGCGGGGGTGCGGCTGGTCGGCGAGAACCGCCAGCAGGACCTCGCGGCCAAGCACGAACTCTGGGGCGAGGCCTTCGAGTGGGACTTCATCGGCAACCTGCAGAGCCGCAAGCTCAAGCTCATCCTGCCGCTGTGCAGGCTTATCCACTCGGTCGCCACCGATTCGGTCCTCGCCCAGCTGGAGAAGCACGGCACGCCGGAGACCGAGGTCCTCGTCGAGGTCAACGTCTCCGGCGAGGAGGGCAAGGGCGGGGTGGAGCCCGAGGCGCTGCCGGCGTTCATCGAGCGCTGCCCGGTCACCGTCACGGGGCTGATGACGATGCCGCCCTTCAGCACCGACCCGGAGCACTCGCGGCCCTATTTCGCCCGCCTCGCCGAGCTCGCCGCCGCCAACGGACTCAGCCGCCTCTCGATGGGCACCTCCCAGGATTGGCGGGTCGCGGTCGAGGAGGGAGCGACGATCATCCGCCTCGGTCACGCCCTCTTCGCGTGATTTCGCCTCGAAACTGGGGATAATCTGTAAAGGAGTCGGTCCCTAGAGGCCGAAACACGCTGCAGATATGGCTCTCAAAGACACCTGGCACCGCGCTCTCGTCTACTTCGGCCTCGCCGAGGATCACGACTACGGCCCCGAATACGAGGAAGACTTCGAGCCCGAGACGGGGACCGAGGAAGTCTTCGAAGGTCGCCGCGAACGCGGCGAGGGCGGCTCCTCGGTGCGCCGCCTGCCGACCTCACGCCGGCCGCGCCGCGACGAGATCGACGACATCTTCGCCGACGACGAGCCGATCGCGGGCGGCCGCACGCGGACGCTGCGCCCGGTCGACAACGGCGGCAACGACATCCAGGTCCACCTCGTCATCCCCCGCAACTTCAACGACGCCCAGCAGGTCGCCGACCAGTTCAAACGCTCGGTGCCGGTGATCCTCAACCTGCAGACCGCCGACCACGAGCTCTCGAAGCGGATGATCGACTTCTGCTCCGGCCTCACCTACGCGCTCGACGGCGGCATGCAGCGGATCGCCGAGAAGATGTTCCTGCTGACCCCGCGCAACGTCGAGGTCTCCGCCGAGGAAAAGGCGAGGCTGATCGACAAGGGCTTCTTCAACCAGTCCTAGGCCGTCGCCTCCGGCCCGGGGATAGTCTCCCGGCCATGATCGTCGGTTTCGTAGGCTCGGGCAGCATGGCCGCGGCAATGGCCCGCGGCTGGGTCGGCGACTTCGAGCGCATGCTCTTCTCCGACAGCGGCTCCGGGCGGGCGCAGGGGCTCGCCGAGGCGATGGGCGGAGAGGCGGTCTCCAACGAGGAGATCGGTCGCCGTGCCGACCTGGTGGTGCTGGCGGTGAAGCCGAACCGGCTCGAGGAGGTGGCGCCGCAGCTGGGCGAGGCGAAGGAGGTCGTCTCGGTGTTGGCGGTGACGTCGCTGGAGCAGCTGCGGGCGGCGCTGCCTGGCGCCCAGCGGATCCTCCGGGTGATGCCGAACGTCGGCGTCGAGATCCGCAGGGGGGTCCTCTGCGCGGCCGGTTCGGCCAGCGACCTGATCTGGATGAAGATGTCCGTCCTCGGGCGGATCTTCGAGATCCCCGAGCAGGACTTCGACTTGGCGACCGCGGTGATGGGCTGCTCGCCCGCCTACTTCGCGCTGGCCGTGGAAGCGATCGCCGATGCCGGGACGGCGGAGGGCCTTGACCGGGAGCTGGCGCTGGAGTTGGTGGTGGAGACCGCGATCGGCAGCACCGAGATGCTGCGCGCCCGCCACCCGGCTGCCCTCCGCAAGGCCGTCGCCTCGCCCGGCGGCAGCACCGAAGCGGGGCTCGAGGCGCTCGATCGCGAGGGCGCCCGCGACGTCTTCGCGGCCGCCGTGCGGGCCTCGCTGGAGCGGATGCGCGGATGATCCCCCTGGCGCTCAACCGGGGCGACCTCGCCGACTACGTCAGCGCGCTGATCATCGTCTACGTGATCCTGATCTTCATCCGCATCGTCGCCTCCTTCGTCCCGCGGATGCCCTACAACCCCTATCTGCGCGCGGTGCTCGACTTCTGCGTCGAGGTCACCGACCCGTATCTCAACTTCTTCCGCCGCCTGGTCCCGACGGTGGGGGCCGGGGGCTTCGCGATCGACCTCAGCCCGACGCTCGGCCTGCTGGTCCTCCTCGTCGGCCGCGTGTTGCTCGTCAACCTGATCGCAGGGTGACCGCCACCGCCCGCGCCTGGAGCCTCGCGGTCGGCGTCTGCCTGCTCGTCCTGGCGGTCGACCAGGCGGCCAAGGCGGTGATCGAGGCGCAGCTCGTCCCAGGCGAGCAGGTCGACGTGCTCGGGCCGCTGGGGCTGGCCCTCTCCCACAACCGCGGCGTCGCCTTCGGGCTTGCCGGCGGCGCCGGGGCGGGGCTGGTGCTGACCACGGTCGCGGCCCTCGCCCTGATCGGCTACCTCTTCGCCCGCAATCCCACCCGACCCGGGATGTGGGTGGCGACCGGGCTGCTGGCGGGGGGCGCGCTCGGCAACCTCGTCGACCGCGTGCACGCCGATCAGGTGACCGACTTCGTCGAAGTCGGCTCCTGGCCGCCGTTCAACCTTGCCGACGTCGCGATCACCTGCGGGGTGGTGATGATCGTCCTCCTCTACCTCCGCGACGCCGAGGACGGGGGCGGCGATGGCTGAGCCGGAGCTGCGGATCGTCCACCTCGACGAGCACCTCGCCGTCGTCGACAAGCCGGCCGGCCTGGTCGTCCATCCCGCCCCGTCCCACAGCGGCCCCACCCTAGTCAGCGAGCTGGCCGAGATCCTCGGCGGCGGCTCCGAGTCGGAGCGGCCGGGGATCGTCCACCGGCTCGACAAGGGGACCAGCGGCCTCCTCGTCGTCGCCCGCGACGACGCCACCCACGCGGCGCTGCAGGAGCAGGTGCGAGAGCGCGAAGTCGAGCGGCTCTACCAGGCGCTGGCCGGCGGCAAGCTCGCCTCCCGCACCGGCACGATCGACGCCCCGATCGGCCGCGCCGCCCGCCAGCGGCACCGGATGGCGGTCTCAGGGGCGGCCTCGCGCCAGGCTCGCACCCACTTCACGGTGATCGAGCTGCTGCCGCGGGAGACCTACCTCGAGGCCAAGCTGGAGACCGGGCGCACGCACCAGATCCGCGCCCACTTCGCCGCCATCGGCCATCCCCTGACCGGCGACGAGACCTACGGCGGCGCGGGGCGCTACGGCCTCGAGCGCCAGTTCCTCCACGCCCACCGGCTCGCCTTCCTCCATCCGGTGAGCGGCGCCCAGCTCGACTTCAGCTCGCCGCTCCCCGAGGATCTCGAGCGGGCGCTGGAGGCGGCGCACGCCGAATAGCCATGGCGCCTACAATTCTCCGTTCCAATCCAACCCTCACCTGAAGGCGAACCGGATCCTGCCTGGCCACCGCCAGGTCCCGGCGAGCGGGGTGGGGCGCTTCACCACAACGCAAGGAGAATCGACATGGAGGCTGGCACCGCAACGCCGCAGGCGGACCTGCGAGACCTGCTCGAGGCAGGGGTCCACTTCGGCCACCAGACGCGCCGCTGGAACCCGAACATGCGCCGCTTCATCTTCGGCGAGCTCGACGGGATCCACATCATCGACCTGCTGCAGACCGAGGCTCTGCTCGAGGACGCCCGCCGCTTCGCCGGCGAGCTCGCGAGCGGCGGCGGCACCGTCCTCTTCGTCGGGACGAAGAAGCAGGCCCGCGACACGATCCAGGAATGGGCCGAAAAATGCCGCATGCCCTACGTCAACAAACGCTGGCTGGGCGGTCTGCTGACCAACTTCAACACGATGTCGGGCCGAATCGGCCGCCTGCACGAGCTCAACGGCTGGAAAGAGGAGGGCAAACTCGACCTCCTGCCGACCAAGGAGCGGATGGGGATGGAGGCCGAACTCGCCAAGCTCGAGTTCAACCTCGGCGGCGTCCGCGACATGGACCGGCTGCCCGACGCCGTCTTCGTCGCCGACCTGAAAACCGAGGAGATCGCGGTCAACGAGGCGGCGCGGCTGCGGATCCCGATCATCGGCCTGGTCGACACCAACTGCGACCCGACCCCGGTCGACTACGTCGTCCCGGGCAACGACGACGCGATCCGCTCCTGCCAGCTGGTGATCGGCACGATCGGCGGCGCGATCGAGGACGGCTCCTCCGCCTGGCGGGTCCAGGAGGAGAAGCGGATCGCCGAAGAGATGGAGCGCCGCAAACGCGAGGAAGAAGAGCGGAAGAAACGCGAGGAGGAAGAGAAAGCCCGCGTCGAGGCTCTGGAGGCGAAAAAAGCCGCCGAAGAGGCCGAAAAAACGGCGCAGGCCACGGCCGCGGCGCAGCAGAAAGCGCAGCAGGTTCAGGGGCAGCCGCCGAAACAACAGCCGCAGGCACCTCCCGCATCGTCGCCACCCGCGCCAGAGGCCGCGAAGGCCGAGGCTCCGGCCGCCGAACAGGCAGCGCCGGCCGCCGAAGAGAAAGCCGAGGAGGGGAAATGAGCATTACTGCTGCTGACGTGAAGGCGCTTCGGGATCGGACCGGGGCGGCGATGATGGACGCGAAATCCGCTCTGGTCGAGGCCGACGGCGATGTCGACCGCGCGGTCGAGCTGCTGCGCGTCAAGGGTCAGGCCTCCGCCGCCAAGCGCGAAGGCCGCGGCACCAACGAGGGCGTCGTCGCCTCTTACATCCACGCCAACGACAAGGTCGGGGCGATGGTCGAAGTCCAGTGCGAGACCGACTTCGTCGCCCGCAACGAGGAGTTCCGGGTCTTCGCCTACCAGGTCGCCCTGCACGCGGCGGCGACGGCGCCGCAGTACGTCTCGACGAACGAAATCGACGAGGCAGAACGCGAAGCCGAAAAGAAGGTCTTCGAAGAGAAGGCGCGCGAAGAAGGCAAGCCTGACAACGTCGTCGAGAAAATCGTCGAAGGGCAGCTGAACAAGTGGGCGAGCGAAGTCGCGCTGCTCGACCAGACCCACGTCAACGCCGAGAAACACGAGGGCAAGACGATCGAGGAGCTGCGCCAGGAGCTGGCGGCGAAAACGGGTGAGAACATCCAGATCGCCCGCTTCTCCTATTTCCGCGTCGGCGAATAGAGTCACACCTCAGTGGCTGACTCTTCTCCCGAGCCGCGCTTCGGGCGCATATTGCTGAAGCTCTCCGGCGAGGCCCTGATGGGCAGCCAGGACTTCGGCACCGACGCCGCCGAGGTCGACCGGATCGCCAAGCAGGTGGCGGCGGTTCGCGACCGCGGCGTCGAGGTGGCGATCGTGGTCGGCGCCGGCAACATCTACCGCGGCCTCGACGGCGCCGCCAGCGGCATGGACCGCGCCACCGGCGACTACATGGGGATGCTGGCGACGGTCCTCAACGCGCTCACCCTGCAGGACGCGCTGGAGCGGCACGGGCAGCACACGCGGGTGATGTCGGCGATCGAAGTGCAGGAGGTCGCCGAGCCATACATCCGCCGCCGGGCGATGCGCCACCTGGAGAAGAACCGGGTCGTCATCTTCGCCGCCGGCACCGGCAACCCGTTCTTCACCACCGACACCGCGGCGGCGCTGCGGGCGCTGGAGATCCACGCGGCGGCGATCCTGATGGCGAAGAACGGGGTGGAGGGGGTCTTCGACTCCGACCCGGCGACCAACCTCGATGCGAAGTTCATCCCCGCGATCACCCACCGCGAGGCGATCGAGCGCGGCCTGCGGGTGATGGATTCGACTGCGCTCTCGCTCTGCATGGACAACGACCTGCCGATCTACGTCTTCAACATGGGCGACGAGCAGAACATAGATAGGATCGTTTGCGGCGAAAAAGTGGGGACGCTGGTGTCAAGCTCCCCCGCCGACTGACGAGGACGGGACCCTGTGGAGCTGATCGACGAACTGCTTGCCGACGCGAAGGAGCGGATGGCCAAATCGGTCGAGTCCAGCCGTGGCGAGCTCGCCACCGTGCGGACCGGCCGCGCCTCGCCGCATCTGCTCGACCGCATCGTCGTCGACTACTACGGCAGTCCGACGCCGCTGAAGCAGCTGGCCAACGTCGCCGCCTCCGACGCCCGCCTGCTGACCGTGACGCCGTTCGACAAGGGCGCGGTAGGGGCAATCGAGAAAGCGATCCAGGAGTCCGACGTCGGCCTCACCCCGAGCAACGACGGCAACCTGATCCGCCTGCAGATTCCGGAGATGACCGAGGAGCGGCGGCGGGAGATGGTCAAGGTGGTCCACGGCGTCGCCGAGGAAGGCCGGGTCGCGATCCGCAACGTCCGCCGCGACATCATGAGCGATCTGCGCGAGCTGAAAAAAGAGGGCGAAGCCGGCGAGGACGACGAGCGCCGGGCCGAGGCGGCACTGCAGAAGCAGACCGACGAGGCAATCAGCGAGATCGATTCCCTGCTCAAAGGCAAGGAAGAAGAGATCCTCGAAGTCTGAGGGCGGGCCACCGCAGCGTGACCGCAGCCAAGTACGTAGCGATCATCACCGACGGTAATGGCCGCTGGGCGAGCCAGCGGGGGCTGCCGACGGTGGAGGGCCACAAGGCTGGCGCCGACACCCTGAAGGCGCGGCTGCGCGACGCCGCCGAGCTGGGGATCGAGGAGCTGACCGTCTACTCGTTCTCGACCGAGAACTGGAGTCGCCCCGAGGATGAGGTCGGGGGACTGATGCGGATGTTCGGCGAGCGGATTACCTCTGAAACCCCGGAGTTGAAGGCCGAAGGCGTGCGGATGCGGTTCATCGGCCGTCGCGGCGGCGTCGAGGCGAGCCTGGTCGAGCAGATGGACTGGGCCGAAGCCGAGACGGCCGCCAACGACCGCATCGTCCTCTTCGTCGCCTTCAACTACGGCGGCCGGGCCGAGATCATCGACGCGGCGCGGCGCTACGAGGGGGACTCCGAGGAGGAGTTCCAACGGCTGCTCTACGCGCCGGAGATGCACGACCCCGACCTGCTGATCAGAACCAGCGGCGAGCAGCGGCTCTCCAACTACCTGCTCTGGCAGTGCGCCTACTCAGAGCTGGTCTTCCGCGACGAGCTCTGGCCGGACTTCGACCGCGCCGCGCTCGAGGCCAGCCTGCGCGAGTACGAGACGCGGCAACGACGGTTCGGGAGCCGGCAGTGAAAATCGACCTCTTCGACGACGACGAGCTGTTCGACGACGAGCCGCCGGCACCGCCCGAGCGGCCACCGCGGCAGCCCCGCCGCAAACGGCGGGGCGGAGGTGGCGGCGAGACCGCGAGGCGGATCCTCGTGGCGCTGCCCTGGATCGTCTTCGCGATCGCGATCACGATCGCCGGCGGCCTCGTCTTCGCCGCGGCGATGATCGCGATCGGCGTCGTCGCGATCGGCGAGTACGCGGGGATGACGAGCCGCTACCGGCCGCTGGTCATCCCGGCCTACGTCGCGGTCGCTGCCCTCGTCGTCGCCGCCCACTTCGGCAGCGCCTTCAATGTCCTCTACGTCCTCGCCGCGACCTTCCCGCTGCTCTTCTTCTTCGCCGCCCGGGGAGACCATCGCGAGGGAGCGACCGTCTCGCTCGGGGTGACGCTGCTGGGGATCCTCTGGATCGGGGTGCCGCTGGCCCACGCGGTCTTCCTCCGCGACCTGCCCGACCACGGGGCGGCGTTGCTGATCGACGTCCTCGTCGGCACCTTCGTCGCCGACACCGCCGCCTACGCAACCGGCCGCATGTTCGGCAGCCACAAAATCGCCCCCAACCTCTCGCCGAACAAGACGATCGAGGGACTGATCGGCGGCTTCGTGATCGGGACGATGGGATTCTGGTTCGCCGGCCTCTACCAAGACTGGCTCTCGGGAGTGGACGCGCTGACGATCGGCGCCGCCGTAGCCGCGGTAGCCCCGATCGGCGACCTCTTCGAGTCGATGCTGAAGCGCGACCTCGGCACCAAGGACACCGGAACCCTCTTCGGCCCCCACGGCGGCCTCCTCGACCGCCTCGACGCCGCCCTCTTCACGATCGTGATCGGCTACTACCTCGCGGTCGCGGTCGTTTACTGAGGAATCCCCGTCAATTTCCTCTGCAATGCTCGCCGCGTGGCGGGACCCAGGCGATCTACTACCGCGATAAGCACGGCGTCGAGCCGGTGCGGCAGTTCGTGGAAGCCCTTCCGGCGAAGCTGAGGGTTCGCTTCGCCGCCACCCGTTATCGAATCCTCTATCAGCGGTCGGACAATCTGATCGTCTTACTGCATGCGTTCGAGAAGAATTCCGGGGCAGTTCCCGCGATCGACAAGACGATTGCAATCAGGCGGATGGTCGATTTCAAGCGCCGGATGAACGCCGAGCCCCGGAAACCGCTCGACCCGCGGGACGCGATGCTCCGCTTCGGCGCCGGGTGCGACCTTGATTTATTTATCGATATAGATAAGCTAGCTAGCCATGAGAACCGAGCCGAATCGCCGCGTCAGCCCAAAGGGACGGGTCGTGGCCGAGGCAGCCAAAGATCATGCCCGTCGCAGTGAGTCCTATCGCGAGGCGCGGGACGAGTATGCGGCGATCCGGGAGCTGCGGAAGCGCAACTGGCTCGCGGCGCATATCCGGGAACGGCGCTACGAGCTTGACCTAACTCAAAAGGACGTGGCCGACCGTGCCGCCACGTCGCATTCCTTCATCTCCAAAGTCGAGAGCGGTGATCATATCCCGACGATCCCTGTTCTAAAGCGCATCATGGCCGTCCTTGACGAGGAGTTGCTGATCGGCTTCGAGCGGCAGGTTCCCGACGAGGAGCCCGAGCGCGAGGTCGCGCCGGCCCCCGAGTTGGCGGCTGCCTGATCCAGGCTGGGGTATTCGTGAACGACGATTGGCGACTGCAGATCGACTTCCGCGAGGACGGGGTGCTCGATGCGCTGCAGGACCGTCTTGACGCGGAGGAGCTCGAGCATGATCTCAGCACTGCCTTCCACGATCGGGTGATCGTCTCCCGGGACGGGACGACGATCTTCCTCTATGCCGGCGACAGGGAGCAGGCGGAAAAGGCGCGGGACCTGGTCGTCCGGCTCTGCGAAGAGGCTGAAGAGGAGGTGACGATCGACCTCCGCCGCTGGCACCCGTTGTCGCTTGAGTGGAGACCGGCCGACGAGCCGCTGCCGGAGGACGTCGCCGCGAGACTCGCAGAGCACCAGGCGAGGATTGCCAAGGAACGCCAGGAGGCCCAGGAACAGGGATATCCCCGATATGAGGTGCAGGTCAAGATGCCTTCGTGGAGGGAGGCGGATGCATTGCAGGATCGGCTGCGGGACGAAGGCCTGCCTGCCGTTCAGCGCTGGCGAGTAGTCCTCATCGGAACCGCCGACGAGGATGCGGCTGACGAGCTGGCGGACCGAATCCGCGGCGAAGTGCCGACCGGCATCGTCGTTGCTGTTGCGGGAACCCTGCGCGAGGCCGAAGACGACGTGCCCAGGCCTTTCGCATTTCTCGGCGGTCTCGCCGGGTAGCCGAATCCACCTCCTCCGTATCCTCTGTCAGGCATGAAGAAAGTCCTCGTGCTCGGCTCGACCGGGTCCATCGGAACGCAGGCGCTGGAGGTGATCGGCGCCTCTGAGGAGCTGCAGGCTGTCGGCCTGGCGGCCGGCCGCGCCTGGGAGAAGACGGTGGGGCAGGCTCGGGAGCACGGCGTGCCGGTCATCGCGCTCGCCGACGAGGCGGCTGCCGAGAGCGCTCGCGGCGCCTGGAACGGGCGGGTACTCGCCGGCGAGGACGGCGTGCGGGAGCTGATCGCGACGACCAAGCCCGATCTCGTCCTCAACGCGATCGTCGGCGCCGCCGGGCTCGGATCGACGATCGTCGCCCTCACCGAGGGGATCGACGTCGCCCTCGCCAACAAGGAGAGCCTCGTCCTCGGCGGCGAGCTGGTGATGGCGCTGGCCGAGGCGACGGGGGCGCAGTTGCTGCCGGTGGACTCGGAGCACTCGGCGCTTTTCCAGCTGATCCACGGCGAGGCGCCGGGAACGGTCGAGAAGCTGGTCCTGACTGCATCAGGGGGACCCTTCCGCGGCCGCGGCGACCTCTCCGACGTCAGCGTCGCCGATGCCCTCGCGCACCCGACCTGGCGGATGGGGGGGAGGATCACGATCGACTCGGCGACCTTGATGAACAAGGGCTTCGAGGCGATCGAGGCACACCACCTCTTCGCGGTGCCCTACGAGCGGATCGACGTCGTCGTCCACCCGCAGTCCCTGATCCACTCGCTGATTCACCTCAACGACGGATCGACCCTGGCCCACCTCGGCTACCCGGACATGCGGGTGCCGATCTCCTACGCGCTCAACCACCCCGAGCGGGCCGACGTCGACGTGCCGCAGCTCGACCTCGCCACGGTCGGCTCGCTGACCTTCGAGGAGCCCGACCTGGAGACCTTTGCCTGCCTGCGCCTGGCGCTGGAGGCGGGCACGGCGGGGGGAACCGCGCCCTGCGTGCTGAATGCCGCCGACGAGGTCGCCGTCGCCGCCTTCCTCGCCGAGCAGATCCCGTTCGCGGCGATTCCGGCCGTGATCGAGGCGGTGCTGGCGGAGATGCCGGCGCAAGGGGTCGGCCACTTCGACGACCTCTTCGCCGCCGATGCCGAGGCGCGCGAGCGCAGCGAAGGCCAGATCAGGGGGTTGATGCCCGCATGAGCTGGTTCTGGGTCTTCGTCGGCTTCTGCCTGCTGATCATCCTCCACGAGGCGGGCCATTTCTTCGCCGCCAAGGCGACGGGGATGCGGGTCGAGCGCTTCTTCCTCTTCTTCGGACCGACGATCTGGTCGGTCAAGCGCGGCGAAACCGAGTACGGGGTGAAAGCGATCCCGATCGGCGGTTACGTGAAGATCACCGGCATGAACCCGGAGGAGGAGGTGCCTCCGGAGCACGCCGAGAACGCCTACTTCCGCAAGCCGGTCTGGAAGCGGATCGTCGTCGTCGCGGCGGGGCCGGCCGTGAACATCGTCCTCGCCTTCGCGATCCTCTTCGGCGTCTACTGGACAAACGGCCACGAAGAGATCCAGCAGACGGTCGGCGAAACCCGCAACGGCTCTCCGGCCGCCAAGGTCCTGCAACCCGGCGACAAGATCGTCGCCGTCGACGGCAACCGCTTCGCCGGCCTCGGCACCGAAGAGCGGCTGGTCAAGTTCGGCGAAGCCGTGGCGGCGCACAAGTGCGAGGGCAAGCAGGTCGAGGGCTGCGTCGCGAAGACGCCCGTGCACCTCGAGGTGCAGCGCGGCGACGAGGTGAAAACGTTCACCGTCTATCCGCGCTACGACTCCGAAGCGAAGCGGGCTCTGGTCGGGTTCTCCTACGGCAGCGTCAACCATCCGGTGGGCCCCGGCACCGCCGCCAAGGAAGCCGGCGACGCGATCTGGGAAGTCGCCTCCGGCACCGTCCACGTCTTCAGCCACCTGTTCGAATCCGAACAGCGCAAGCAGGTCTCCGGGGTCGTCGGGATCAGCGACGTCGGCCACCAGGTGATCGAGCAGGGACTGGAAAAGGCGCTGCTCCTCCTGGCTCTGGTCAGCCTCTCGCTCGGCCTCGTCAACCTGCTGCCGATCCTGCCCCTCGACGGCGGCCACATCTTCTGGGCGGTGGTCGAGAAGCTGCGCGGGCAACCGGTCTCGCTGCGGGTGATGGAGCGAGCGACGATGGTCGGGATCGCCCTCGTCCTGATGCTCTTCTTCCTCGGCCTCTCCAACGACATCGGCCGGATCACCGGCGAAGGCTTCGAAGTCCGCTAGCCGGCCGAGCGAGCCCAATAAGCTTCGGATATGGCTTCCAAAAGGCAGATCTTCGTCGGCAGCGTGCCGATCGGCGGCGGCGCACCGGTCGCCGTGCAGACGATGACCAAGACCGAGACCGCGAACCTGGCGGCGACGATGGAGCAGATCCGCAAGGTCGCCGACGCGGGCGCGGACCTGGTCCGCTGCGCGGTGCCGCGCGAGCAGGACGCCGAGGCGCTGAAGACGATCGTCAAGGAATCGCCGATCCCGGTGATTGCCGACATCCACTTCAACCACACCCTGGCGCTGAAAGCGATCGACGCCGGCGCCCACTGCATCCGCCTCAATCCGGGCAACATCGGTGGCCGCGACAAGGTCGCCGAGGTGGCGGAGAAGGCGAACGCGAAAGGCGTGCCAATGCGGATCGGGGTCAACTCCGGTTCGCTGCCCAAGCACCTGCATGATCTCGAGCGCGAATCGCCGGTCGAGGCGCTGGTCGGCGCCGCGGTCGAGTTCGTCGAGTTGATGGAGGGCCTCGACTTCGAAGACTTCAAGGTCTCGATCAAGTCGACCAACGTCCCCTACACGATCGCCGCCAACCGGCTGCTCTCGGAGAAGATCCCCTATCCGCTGCACCTCGGCGTCACCGAGGCGGGGACGAAATGGGGTGGCTCGCTGAAAAGCGCGGTCGGCTTGGGGACGCTGCTCGCCGACGGGATCGGCGACACGATCCGGATCAGCCTTTCTACCTTCCACGCCGAGGAGGAGGTAAAGGTCGCCTGGGAGATCCTCAAGGCGCTGCAGCTGCGCGAGCGCGGCCCGGTCCTGATCGCCTGCCCGACCTGCGGACGCCTCCAGTTCGACATGGACTCGGTCGTCGCCGAAATTGAGAAGCGGCTGGAAAGCTACGCCGAGCCGGTCGAGGTTGCGGTCCTCGGCTGCGCGGTCAACGGCATCGGGGAGGCCAGTCACGCCGACTTCGGGATCGCCGGCGCCAAGAACGAGGGCCTGATCTTCGCCGGCGGCAAACCGCTGCGGAAGGTCCCCCAGGCCCAGCTCGTCGACACCCTCTTCGAGGAGATCGACAAGTCCCTCGACCGCGGCGGCGAGGTCGAGTTCGACGAGGCCGAGTCCCAGGAGGGGGCAGAGTGGGTCGCCAACATCGAGCGCGAAAACGCCGGCGACCTCACCCCCGAGAAGATCGCCGCGATGGAGAAGGAAGCGGTCGAGCGCGGCGAGTCCGACAAAGTCCTCCTCGACGAGGAGGCTTCTCCCACCGCAGGCCGCCGCTTCACCAGGGCCTGATCGACTAGCTTCCGGGCTCCCGCCCGTGGCCAAGCAGAAGAACAGAGGCGTCTCTCCCTCCAGGCAGGAGGATTTCCCGGCCTGGTTCCAGGCAGTGGTGCGGGAGGGGGAGGTCGCCGAACTCGCGCACGTGCGCGGGGCGATGGTGATCCGGCCCTGGGGCTATGCGGTCTGGGAGCTGATGCAGGCCGAGCTCGACCGGATGATCAAGCGCAGCGGCGCTACCAATGCCTACTTCCCGCTCTTCATCCCGCTCAGCTACATCGAGAGCGAGGCCGAGCACGTCGAGGGGTTCGCCAAGGAGATGGCGGTGGTGACCCATCACCGGCTGGAAGAGGACCCGGAGAACCCCGGCCACCTGCGACCCGGCGGCAAGCTGACCGAGCCGCTGGTCGTGCGGCCGACCTCGGAGACGATCATCGGCCGCTCGTTCGCCAAATGGATCAACTCCTACCGCGACCTGCCGTTGATGGTGAACCAGTGGGCGAACGTCGTCCGCTGGGAGATGCGGCCGCGGGTGCTGCTGCGGACGACCGAGTTCCTCTGGCAGGAGGGGCACACGGCGTTCGCCACCGAGGCTGAGGCGCGGGAGAACGCCGAGCAGATGCTCGAGGTCTACCGCAGCTTCGCCGACGTCTTCCTGGCGATGCCGGTGCTGACCGGTGAGAAGCCCGAGGAAGAGCGGTTCCCGGGCGCCGTCCAAACCCTCTCGATCGAGGCGATGATGCAGGACGGCAAGGCGCTTCAGGCCGGGACCTCGCACTACCTGGGGCAGAGCTTCGCCGAGGCGGCCGAGATCACCTTCCTCGACAAGGAGGGCGAGCGGGGGCTGGTCCACACCGCCTCCTGGGGGGTCTCGACCCGGCTTCTCGGCGCCCTGATCATGAGCCACAGCGACGACGTCGGCCTGCGGCTGCCGCCGACGGTGGCCCCGCAGCAGGTCGTGATCGTGCCGATCCCGCGCGGCGACGACGGCCCGGCCGTGCTCGAGGCGGCCGAGGAGCTGGCCCGGGAGATCGGCGAGCTCTCCTTCGAAGGCGTGCTGGTGCGGGTCAGCGCCGACCTGCGCGACCGCGAACCGCCCGACAAGCGCTGGGAGTGGACCCGCAAAGGCGTGCCGCTGGTGCTCGAACTCGGACCGCGGGACCTGAAGGAGGGCGTGGTGGCGTTGCGGCGGCGGGACGGCGGCGACGCCAAGCCCGAGTCGCTGGAGCGGGCGAAGGTAGTCGACGCCGTCCCGGCGCTGCTGGCCGAGATCCAGGGCGCCTACCACCGCGCCGCCGCCGAGCGGCTGCAGTCGCGCACCCGCAACGACATCTCCTCCTTCGACGAGTTCCGCCAGTGGTTCGACACCGATCCGGCCGATGCCGAGGCCGGCGGCTTCGTGCGCGCGCCCTGGAGCGAAGCCCCCGAGTCCGCCGAGCTGCTCGACGAGCTCAAGGTCACGGTCCGCTGCCTGCCCTTCGACCAGCACCTATCCGACGGCGCCAGCTGTGTCCTCACCGGCAAGCCTGCGGTCACCGAAGCGATCTTCGCGAAGGCCTACTAGGGCGATGGCCCGCTCGGCGCCCGCCGATGTCTGAGCACGACCCCTTCGGTCGCGGCCGCATGCGCCGCCTCTTCGGTCTCGACCGCAGCGCCCCGCCGCCCCCCTCGACCCGCAAGGGCGAGCCCCTTCACCCGTGGACGATCCCCAACGCGGTCGGCTACCTGCGCCTGGCGGCGCTGCCGGTCTTCCTCGTCCTCGCCTACAACACCGACGACGGCACCTCGGTCGCCTCGGCGATGGTCTTCTGGGCGATCGCCGCCGGCGACTACCTGGACGGGATCCTCGCCCGCATCACCGGCCAGTACAGCCGCATGGGGGCGCTGCTCGACCCGCTGGTCGACCGGCTGACGATCCTCGCCGGCGCCGTCGTCTGCTGGAGCTTCGAGCTGCTGCCGCGCTGGGCGCTGGCACTGCTGGCGCTGCGCGAGCTGACGATGCTCTTCCTCGCCCAGTATGGGCTCCGCCACGGCGTCGACATCGAGGTCAACTGGCCGGGCCGGATCTCGGTCTTCCCGATCATGGGCGGGATCTTCCTCGCCCTAGTGGCGCCCGGCTGGGTCGCGACCGCGCTCCTGATCTGGGGCCTGGTGATGGCGATCATCGCCACCGTGCTCTATGCCCAGACCGGAATCCGCGCCGTCCGCAGCCGCCAAGCCGCAAGCTGACGCCCAGGTTCACCCGAACCTTCAACCTAGGGTTGAACCTTTGGGGTGGAGGCAGCTATCATCGTCATCCGCAAACGGAGGCTCGGCCTCCTCGAGTTAGGAGCACGATGGAGGAGACCTTTCCCGATCTCGGTTCTCTCAGCGACAAGGAGCTGAAGGACATGATCGACAACCTGACGGCAGAGGAGAACGAGATCTCCTACAAGCGGCGCGTCCTGCACGGGAAGATCGACATCCTGCGCGCGGAGCTCGTCAACCGCCTGCGCCAGAAACGCGAGGCGGGCGAGTCGATGATCTCGGGCGACGACGTCGAGCAGCTGACCAGGATCCTCGCCGGCGAGACGCAGTCGCCGACGGAGGACGAGCCCGCCGCCTGAGCGGCGGCACCAGTCATGGCTGTCCACTGTCCCGAGTGCGGCTTCGCCAACCCCGAGGGGGCGAACTACTGCCAGAAGTGCGGCGCCTACCTGGGCGGGCCGAAAGAGGCGGGCGACGACCCGACGACGATGACCTACCGGGTCGACGAGACCGGCGAGATGACGCCGGTCGACATCGACGAGGTGGTCTCCGAGAGCGGCGCGGCCTTGGTCATCCGCAGCGGCGGCGGCCGCGCGGGGGAGAGCTTCAGCGTCGCCGAGGAGCGGGTCAGCATCGGCCGCAGCCCCGACGCCGGCGTCTTCCTCGACGACGTCACCGTCTCCCGCAACCACGCGCTGCTGGTGCGCCGGCGCGACGGCCTCTACATCGACGACCTCGGCTCCCTCAACGGCACCTACGTGAATCGGCGCCGGATCGAGTCCCACCGGCTCGCCGACGGCGACGAGATCCAGGTCGGCAAGTACAAGCTGAGCTACCTGGAGCGCTGAGGTGGCGATCTCCGAACAGCAGGGCCGCACCGCCGAAGCCCCGAGCCGGCCGCGCAAGGCGCTGACGATCGGCGCCGTCTGCAAAATCCTCCAGGGCGAATTCGACGACGTCTCGATCTCGAAGATCCGCTACCTCGAGGACCAGAAGCTGCTGAACCCGCGGCGGACCTCGGGCGGCTACCGCCTTTACAGCCAGGCCGACGTCGAACGGCTGCGGACGATCCTGCGCCTGCAGCGCGACGAGTTCCTGCCGCTGCGGGTGATCCGCCAGGAGCTTGCCGCCGGCGGCGACGTCGTCCTCGGCGACGGCGAGCGCAAGCCGGCCGCCGGGGGAGTGCGGCGGGCGATCCTTGTCGACACCTCGCGCGCCTACCTCTCGGTCGAGGAGATCGTCGAGGAGACCGGCGCCCGCGAGGAGCTGATCCGCGAGCTCGAGAACTTCGGGATCGTGCAGCCGGAGAAACGTGAGGGCAAGGTGGTCTACGACGAGACCGATCGCGAGATCGTCCGCGCCGCCAACGAGCTCTCCCGGGTCGGAGTGGGGGCGAGGAACCTGCGCGTCTTCCGCTCTTCGGCCGACCGCGAGGCGAACCTGCTGGAAGCGCTGCTCGGCCCCTCGCTGCGCTCGCGCAACCCCGAGCGTCGCAAGGAGGCGCTGGAAAGCCTCGAAAGCCTGGCGGCGACGGTCAGCCACCTCAAGCACCTGCTGCTGGTCCGCGACCTGCGCCGCCTGGCTGGCGAATAAGCCGGCTTCCGTGGCTCGCGTCGCCCGCAAGCGCACGCTCGAGGCGCCGCTCGGCGACGTCTGGAAGCTCGTCTCCGACCCCTACAGCCTGCCGCGCTGGTGGCCGCGGACCGGCCGGGTCGAGAACGTCGAGGGGAGCGGCGGTCGCCGGACCCGTTGGACCCAGGTGCTGGAGACGGCCGAGGGGCGGGGCGTGCGCGCCGACTTCCGCTGCGTCAGTTCGGCCGAGAAGGAGCGTTACGTCTGGGAGCAGGAGCTGGAGGGGACGCCGTTCGAGCGGCACCTAAAAGGGCTGCAGGTGGAGGTGAGGATGCGCGAGCGCGACGGCGGCACCGAGATCAGCATCGCCGAGGAGCAGTCGCTGAAAGGGATGTCGAAGCTCGGTTCGCCGCTGATGCGAAAGGCCCGCCGCGACATCCTCGATGAAGCGCTCGACGGGATCGAGGCGGCCCTCGGATGACCCCCTTATTCAGTTGTTCCTTTTCGTTGCCCAGGGCCGATAAGGAACAGGCGAATCGATGACTGCGCCCAGATGTGACACGAAGTGGTGGGGGTGGGGGGAGGCCTCCGTGGGGCCGGCGCTCGATGACAAGGCACTGGCTGTACTGCGGGAGCGGATCGGGGATCTGGAGCCTTGGCCGTTGGCGCGCGAGCTCGGTGATGTCGAGCTGCCTGGCGCAGAGGCGATCCCGCAGGCGCTCGTGGAGGCGGTGGGGGAGGCGAACGTCTTCACCTCGGACGAGGATCGACTGCGGCACGCCACGGGACGCGGCTACGTAGATCTAGCTCGTTTGCGTAACGGTGCCCTGGAAGTTGCTCCCGACGCGGTTGTGATGCCGCCGGATGCCAACGCCCTGCGCCGCGTCATCGACGGCTGCGCCGCCGAGGGCATCGCGATCGTCCCCTTCGGCGGCGGCACCAGCGTCGTCGGCGGGGTCGAGCCGATGCGCGGCTCCCACACCCGCCTCGTCAGCCTCGACCTCGGCGCGCTCCAGGAGGTCAGCGTCGACCGCCGTTCGCTCCACGCCCGGCTCGGCGCCGGCCTGCGCGGGCCCGAGGCGGAGGCGGCGCTCGCTCGCGCGGGCCTCACCCTCGGCCACTTCCCGCAGTCCTTCGAGTACGCGACGATCGGTGGCTTCGCGGCGACCCGCTCCGCCGGCCAGGCCTCGAGCGGCTACGGGCGCTTCGACTCGCTGGTCAGCTCGGTCAGTCTGCTGGCTCCGGCCGGCGACCTGCGGACGCTGGAGACTTCTCACACCGCTGCCGGACCCGCTCTGCGCGAGCTGGTGGTCGGCTCCGAGGGGGTCCTCGGAGTCATTCCCGACGTCACCGTGCGGGTGCGACCGGCGCCCGCCGTGCGCCGCTACGAGGCCTGGATGGCGGAGAGCTTCGACGCCGGGGCGGAGATCGTGCGCGCCCTCGCCCAAGGACCGGGGCTGCCGGAGATCATCCGCGTCTCCGACGAGGAGGAGACCGAGGGGACGCTGGCGCTGAACGGCCCGCGCGGGCTCAGCGGCAGGCTCTTCGACGGTTATCTCGGCGCCCGCAAACGCCGCGGCGGCGCCCTGATGATCGTCGGCTTCGAGGGCGACGAGGAGCACGTGGCGCGGCGGCGCGCCTTGACCGTGCGGGCGCTGCGCCACGGGGGTGCCGCCTACCTCGGCCAGTCGGCGGGCCGCGCCTGGGAGCACGGCCGCTACCAGGGCCCGTATCTGCGCGACACCCTGATGGGGATGGGGGCGATGGTCGAGACGCTCGAGACCTCGCACACCTGGAGCCGCTTCGGCGAGCTGCACAACGCGGTCGGCGAGGCGATCCGCAACTCGCTCGCCGCCCAGGGCACGCCAGGGCTCGTCTTCTGTCACCTCTCGCACGCCTACGCCGACGGCGCCTCGCTCTACTTCACCTTCATCTCCCGCGCCCGCCCTGGCGAGGAGATCGAGCAGTGGGCAGCGGTCAAGCGCACCGCCTGCGAGGCCATAGTCGCTCACGGCGGCACGATCACCCACCACCACGCCGTCGGCCGCGACCATGCCCCTTACATGGAGGCGGAGGTGGGCCGGGTGGGCCTCGACCTTCTGCGGGCGACGAAGGACGAGTTGGACCCAACCGGGATCATGAACCCGGGCAAGCTGCTGCCCTAGCTAGCTACTTCCCGTTCTGTTTCTGTTCTTCGATCCGCTTGGCGGCGCCGACGATCGGGCCGCGGACCTCGCCGCGAAGGACTTCGGTGCCGGTGTAGACGGGCGCCTTTTTCTCTTTCGTCGCCGTGGCGAGTGAGGCTTTCAGCTGCGATTCGTCGGTGCGGGTGATCGCCAGCTGGCCGAAGGTTTCGTTGGCGAGATAGGCGAGGACTTCGACCGGGACTTCGACCTGGGCGTTGATGGCGCCGTTCTTGACCACCTTGGTCGAGGCCAGCGGCAGCATTTTGTCCTCGGAGGCGGCCAGCCAGATCGTGTAACCGCATTCCCCACTCGGCGGCAGCCCTTCGGCGGCGACCTGAAGCGCAAGGCTGTTTTTGACCCGACCGAAGACCGCCAGCCCTTTGGCGTCGCTGCCGTCGACGGGATTGAGTACCGCCCGGGTGACGTTTTTCCCGGTTTTCACCGCTGCGATAGCCAGCGCTTCAACGTTTTTCCCCGTCGGTTCGGGAGCCTTCCCGGTCAGCTTGCAGCCATCACTCGAAGCGGTGGTAGAGCCATCCCCAGAGTCGCCACCATCGCCACCCCCACCGACAAGGATGAAGACCACAAACAGCACCACGATCGCAACCCCAGCAAGAATCGCCCAAAGCCCCCGACCCTCCAAAAGCTTCAACTCTTTTTTCAGCGGCGGCTTCGGCTCCGCGGGTTCCGGCTTCGTCGGCTTTTCCGGCTTCGAAACGACAGGGGGCGGCGGGGACTCCCCCGGAGGAGCCTCCCCATCTTTTGCGACGGAGGGGGAGTCCCCGCCGCCCTCACCCGGCTCAGGAACCAAAGGAGCAGGAATCCCGTCCGCTTCCAACTCTTCCGCAGCTTTTTTAGCCCGCTGATGAACCTCAGCAACGGAGATCCCCAACAGGGCCGATAGATCCTCGTATCCCGCCGCCCCCCGCTGGGCAAGCAGGCGCAGGATCGCCTTCTGGTCGTCGGACAGCGCCACCGGACCGGAAGCCTATTAGTGTCCGCCGTCGTGAACGAAGACGCTGAGGTTAAGGCTGCGCATTTCGACGAGCTGATCGGCACCGAGTGGATCAGCAGCGACCCCGACGACGCCCGCGTGCGCCTGCGCTTCCGCGACGACCTGCGCCAGCCGTTCGGGCTGATGCACGGCGGCGTGCTCTCGACGCTGGTCGAGAGCGTCTGCTCGGCCGCCACCTTCGCTGCGGTCAGCGAGCAGGGGATGGCGGCGATGGGGCAGTCGATCGAGGTCAGCTTCATCCGCCCGATCACCGAGGGCGGCGCCGAAGTCCGCGCCAAGGCCCGCCACCGCGGCCGCACCACCTGGCTCTGGCAGGCCGAAGTTCTCAACGACGAGGGCAAGCCCTGCGCCATCGCCAAGATGACCATCGCGGTCCGCCCGCGACCGGACGCTTAGCTCTCAACCGCCGAAGCGGTTCGTAATCGGCAGCCGCCGATCCTTGCCGAAGGCTCGCGGCGTAATCCGGATCCCCGGCGCTGCCTGGCGGCGCTTGTACTCGGCCCGGTCGACCAGCCGGATCACCTCGTCGACGGTCTCCGCCGGCATCCCCGCAGCGATCATCTCCTCGCGTCCCTGGTCGCGCTCGACGTAGGCCTCGAGGATGCGGTCGAGCAGCTCGTAGGGCGGCAGCGAGTCCTCGTCGCGCTGGTCGGGCCGCAGCTCGGCCGAAGGGGCGCGGTCGATCACCGAGGCCGGCACGAGCTCCCGCCCGGCGGTCTCGTTGCGCCGTCGCACCAGCTCGTAGACCAGCTGCTTCGGGACGTCCTTGATCACGGCGAAGCCGCCGGCCATGTCGCCGTAGAGGGTTGCGTAGCCGACCGACATCTCGCTCTTGTTGCCGGTCGTCAGGACCAGCCAGCCGTGGCGGTTGGAGAGCGCCATCATCAGGTTGCCGCGGATCCGCGCCTGCACGTTCTCGGCGGTGAGGTCGGGCTCAGAGGGTTTGGTCGGGTCGCGTGGCACCGCCGCCTCGGGCTCGGAGAGGTAGCCGCTGAGCGAGCGTTCGTAGCTCTCCATCACCGGCTCGATCTCGATCTCGAGCAGCTCGCAGCCGAGGTTGGCGGCGATGTCGCGGGCGTCCTGCTGGGTCTCTGAGCTGGAGTGCGGGGAGGGCATGACGACGCAGCTGAGCCGCTCGGGCCCGACCGCGTCGGCGGCGACCATCGCCACCAGGGCCGAGTCGATCCCGCCCGAGAGGGCGAGGCCGACGTGCTTGAAGCCGTTCTTCTCGACGTAGTCGCGGAGCCCGAGGGCGAGGGCGCCATAGACCTCGTCGAGGTCTCCCAGCGGCTCGGCCATCGGCCCGGGGCCGGAGTGGGGGACGTCGCAGACCAGCAGCTCCTCCTCGAACTGGGCAGCGCGGGCGATCACGCTCCCGTCGGGGGCGGTGATGAGGCTCTGGCCGTCGAAGACGAGCTCGTCCTGGCCGCCGACCAGGTTGCAGAAGGCGAAGTAGGCGCCGTAGGCGCGCGAGCGCTCGCAGAACATCGCCTCGCGCTCGCGTCCCTTGCCGCGGTGGTAGGGAGAGCCCGATGGGTTGGCGATCAGCCGCGCGCCTCCTTCGGCCTCTTTCTGCGCCGGCGGCCCCGGCTGCCAGACGTCCTCGCAGATCGTCGCCCCGACCGCGATCCCGTCGACCTCGGTCACCAGGGTCTGGTCGCCGGGGATGAAGTAGCGCTGCTCGTCGAAGACGGCGTAGTTCGGCAGCCGGTTCTTGCGGTAGATCGAGGCGACTTCGCCACCGGCGAGAATCGCCATCGAGTTGTGGGCGTAGCGGGAGTCGCTCGGCTGCGCCGCCGGCTCGGCGAAGCCGACCATCGCGACGATCCCCTCGGCCTCGGCGGCGAGCTCCTCGACGGCACGCTGGTTGGCGCGGAGGAAGTGCGGCTTCAGGTAGAGGTCCTCGGCCGGGTAGCCGGGGATGCAGAGCTCGGGGAAGATCACCAGGTCGGCGCCCGCCTCGCGGGCCCGGCCGATCCACTCGGCGACCTTGGCGGCGTTGGCGCCGACGGCGCCGACGGTGGGGTTGATCTGGGCGAGGGCTACGCGCATCCGGGAAGTATCTCCCCGTTACCCGTCGGAGGTACTTTCGCGCGCCGCTAGGGTTTCCAGGGCATGCGGAACCGCCGACGGCTATTGGTGGGGTCCTCGGCGGCGCTGCTCCTGACGGCTGCGCTTGCCGGCTCGGCCCACGCCGCTTCAGACATCGCTCCGGCGACGCTCGCCTCGAAGGCGCAGAAGCCGTTCCTGGCGCCGCGCTGGCGGCCGACCGACGGCAACGACCCCAACCGCAACGCCTACTCGGTCCCGGAGGCGCCGGCCTCGCCGGCCTGCTCGCCTAACTTCTGCGTCCACTGGGTCGACCAGGGGCTCGACGCACCCGGCCTCAGCGACCGCGACGGGGACCGGGTCCCCGACTTCGTCGAGACGGTGCTGCGGGTCGCCGAACGCGTCCACTTCGTCGAGAACGCGAGCCTCGGCTGGCGCGAGCCGCGCAGCGACGGCCGCCAGGGCGGGCGCAACGGCAAGACCGACGTCTACCTCTCGCAGATCGGCGGCGAACTGTTCGGCTACGCGGCCCCCGACCGGGGCCAGGCGACCAAGGAGCACCGGATCCCGCGGCGGCTGCACGGCTACCTCGTCCTCGACAACGACTACAGCGCCTTCGAGTTCCCGGGGACGAAACCGCTCTCCGACCTGCGGGTCACCTTCGCCCACGAGTACAACCACATCCTCCAGTTCGGCTACGACGCCTACCAGGACCCCTGGTTCGCCGAGTCGACCGCAACCTGGATGGAGGACCAGGTCTACAACGGGATCAACGACTACCTGCGCTATGTGCGGCGCTGGGTGAAGCTCTACGACACGCCGCTGACGGCGAGCTCGATCAAGGAGTACGGCAGCGCCGTCTGGAACCAGTGGCTGGCGCGGCGCTACGGCACTTCGATCATCCGCAAGGCGTGGGCGGGGGCGATCGACGCGAAGCCAGGCGGGTTCTCGGTTGCGAGCTACGACCGGGCGCTGCGCGCGAACGGGCCCTCCGACTTCAGCCACGACTTCGCCCGCTTCGCCGCCTCCGTCGCCGAGTGGCGCTCCGGCAAGGAAAATCGCGAGGGGGGCAGGTTCCCCGACGCTCCGCGGCAAGGCCGCCTCCGTCTCGGCGGGCCGCCGCTGACGCGGATGCTCAATCACACGACCTTCCAGCTTTTGCGAGTCCGCCCCCAGCGCGGCCGCGCCGTCGTCGTCGACCTGGAAGCTCCGCGGGGAACCGCGACCGGGGTGGCGCTCGTCGGCCGCCTCGGCAGCGAGCGCCACGGCCGGCCCAGGATCCGCCTTGCCTATCGCCCCGGCGGCGGCCGCCTCAGCGTCCGCCTGTCGCGGCCCGGACGCTTCGAGCGGATCACCGCGGTCGTCGTCAACGCCGATGCCCAGGCCAGCGGCTTCAACGTAGGCAGCCTCGACTGGAACTACCTCACCGACGGCCTGCCGTTCGTGGTCAGCGGCCGGCTGGTGCGCTGAAAGCGGACGCACTTCTCCCCGCATACCGGGGACAACTGCGTTCGGTTGACTAGGAGCGCTCGGCGGCGACGGGGGTGGCGCCGTTGCTGGATGCAGCCGCGGCGGCCTTTTTCTTCTTCGACTTCTTCTTTGCGGGCGCGGTGGCGATCACCTCGGCGGTCGCCGCCTCGAGGTCGAGGGCAAAGCTGTCGAGGTCGGCCATCGCGTCGTAGTCGCCGATCAGGCCGAAGTTGACCTGGCCGTCGTAGGACATGATCCCGACGCAGAGCGCCTGGCGGCGGGCGAGCGGGACCATCGGGAAGATCGACTCCATCTTGCGACCGAGCACGTAGAGCGGGAACTGCGGCCCCGGCACATTGGTGACGACGAGGTTGAAGAAGCGCTGCGCCGGCTGCAGGCGGGCCGCCTGCGAGGCGATCGTCGAGGGCGCGAAGTCGGTCAGTTTGGTGAGGATCTCGGCGCCGACGGCCTGGCCGGAGGACTTGAGGTCGCCCATCTCGGCGCTCATCAGGTGCAGGCGCTCGACCGGGTCCTCGCACCAGACGGGCAGCGGCGCCATCATCGCCGAGATGCGGTTGCCGAGGGCGCCGTGCTCTTCGGCGGTGCGGACGCTGACCGGGACCATCGCCCGCAGCTCGAGGCCGTCGGTGTCGTGCCCGCGCGCCCGCAGATATCGGCCGATGCCGCCGGCGACGATCGAGAGGATGACGTCGTTGACGGTGCCGCCGTGGGCGTCCTTGACCCGCTTCAGGTCGCCGAGGTCGGTCTGGGTCATCTGGAAGCGGCGATGGGGGCCGATCTCGACGTTGAAGACGGTGTTGGGGGCGGCGACGCCGGCGGTGACCATCTTCGAGGTCGCCCCCATGCCCTTGAGGACCTGGCGCGGGCCGCGCAGCGCGGCGCGGATGCCGCGGTAGATCTCCGGCGGGCTGGTCAGCCGCTCCTTCCAGGCCTGGGTGAGGAGCTGGACGTCGGTCGGTTCGGGACTGGCGAGCCAGGGCGGCGCTTTCTCGGGCGCGCCCGACGGCTCGGGATCGAGGTCGAAGAGGACGGTGGTGATGTCGACGCCGGAGACGCCGTCGACGAGCGCGTGGTGGCTCTTGCCGATGATCGCGAAGCGATCCCCGCTCAGGCCCTCGACCAGCCACAGCTCCCAAAGTGGCTTCGAGCGGTCGAGCTGCTGGGAGAAGATCCGCGCCGCGAGGTTGCGCAGCTGCTCGTCGGAGCCAGGCGCCGGCAGCGCGGTCTGGCGCACGTGGTAGTCGAGGTTGAGGTGCGGGTCGTCGATCCAGACCGGCCGGCTCTGGTCGAAGGGGACGAAGCGCAGCTTCTGGCGGAAGCGCGGCACCAGGTGCAGGCGCGAGGCGATGTGGTCGCGGAACTCCGCATGGGTCGGCGCCTCGCCTTCGAAGATCGAGGTCGAGGCGACGTGCATGTGGGCGCCGGAGCGCTCCAGGTGCAGGAACGACGTATCGAGCCCGCTAAGTCGTTCTGGCTTCGTCACAAAGCCATCTTCGCACGAAATTGACGCTTGCGTTGCATTTAGAGAATGTGTGCGTCCGCTCACATTGCCGCTCCGCAAGGCCACCTAGCGTGTTCTCTCGGAAACGACCTGCCGAGTCCCCTCGCCTGCGGGCGCAGGGTCAGCGATTCAGCTAGGCAGCAGAAAGCGAGCAACTCAGATGCGGAAATTCCTGCCCGCGGTGGCGGCTGTCACCGCGCTTTCGATCGGTCTGGTGCCGGCGACGGCGCAGAGCAGGCCGGACAACCACCATGAGCGATCGCGCTCCCACGTCTCCCTCCACCTCTCGAAGCACTCGGTGCTGAAGGGGAGGGGCCTGGCGGTCCGCGGCAAGGTGCGGCCGAGCGGCCGCCACCGGGTCAAGCTGGTCTTTCGCGGACCGGGCGGCGGCACGCGGGGTGCCTGGACGAAGCCGAACGGCACCTTCGCGGTGCGCTGGCTGCCCGAGCGGACCGGCAGCTACGCGGTCCGCGCCTACGGCGTCCACGACCGTCGAATCGCCGGTTCTCGCAGCGCCCGGCGCAAGCTGACGTCCTACCGCCTCGCCGGCGCCTCCTACTACGGGCCCGGCATCTTCGGCAACGGCGTCGCCTGCGGCGGCACCCTGCTGCCGGGGACGATGGGCGTCGCCAACAAGACGCTGCCCTGCGGGACGATGGTGAAGCTGCGCTACCACGGCCGCGAGGTCACGGTCCCGGTGATCGACCGAGGGCCCTACGTGGCCGGCCGCGACTACGACCTCACTTGGGCCGTGAAGCTGAAGCTCGGCTTCCCGGGCGTCGGCACCGTGATGGCGACCCGCTAGATCGTTCCGTGGTTCCTTTGTCCGGATAT
>Ga0308176_10000241_pt1 | contig 37559 bp, 32 predicted proteins | sample PhyCR2_3_FD_203890 | JGI IMG/M metagenome (GOLD analysis project Ga0308176, IMG submission 203890) | Soil microbial communities from UC Gill Tract Community Farm, Albany, California, United States - DLSLS.C.R2 | ecosystem: Environmental > Terrestrial > Soil > Agricultural land | place: USA...
GCAGAACGGCACCGTGGACATGGTCCTCGCGTCCTACTCGATCACCGACGAGCGGCGCAAGACCGTCGGCCAGGCCGGTCCGTACTACGTGACCGGGCAGCAGCTGCTGGTCCGCAAGGACGACAGCTCGATCACCGGGCCCGACGCGCTGACCGGCAAGAAGGTCTGCTCGGTCACCGGCTCCACGTCGATCAAGACCGTGCAGGAGAAGTACGGCGCGGCGCCGGTGCCGTTCGCGACGTACACGGAGTGCGTGCAGCAGCTGCTGAACAACTCGGTCGACGCGGTCACCACCGACGGCTCGATCCTGCTCGGCTACGCGGCGCAGCAGCCGGACAAGCTGAAGGTCGTCGGCGAGCCGTTCAGCGAGGAGCGGTACGGGATCGGGTTCAAGAAGGACGACAGCGCGTTCTGCACGTTCCTCAACGACACGCTCAACGGCGCGTTCAGCGACGGATCCTGGCAGAAGGCGTACGAGGACACGCTGGGCAAGGGCGGCGGGGAGACGCCGGCCAAGCCGACGCTGGACCCGTGCTCGTAGCAGCACCGATCGTCTCCCGGGCGGGTCGGCCTGACCGTGCCGACGCGCCCGGGAGGCACTGCGCGCGGGGCGGGAGTCCCCGCCTCGCGCGAGGTTCCGCGGGGGCCCTGCGGCCGACGCCTGCCAGCCTGTCCGGGGAGCGGGCGCTGTGAGCGTTCTGATCGATCAGTTCCCGCTCATCCTGCAGGGCTTCTGGATGACGATCCGGCTGACCGCGATCGCCGCGCTCGTCGCGCTCGTCCTCGGGACGGTGCTCGCGGCCATGCGGGTCTCCCCCACCCCGCCGCTGCGCTGGGCCGCCACCGGCTACGTCGAGCTCGTCCGGAACACCCCGCTGACGCTCGTCTTCGTGCTGATGGTGTTCGGCCTGCCGGAGCTCGGGTTCCGGTTCTCGTTCTTCGCCCGGGCCGTGATCTCGCTGTCGCTCTACTCCGCGGCGTTCGTGTGCGAGGTGCTGCGCTCGGGCATCAACGCCGTGCAGCCGGGGCAGGCCGAAGCGGCCCGGGCGCTGGGCATGACGTTCGCGCAGACCATGCGGACGATCGTGCTGCCACAGGCGTTCCGTACGGTGATCCCGCCGCTGGGCAACCTGCTCATCGCGCTGACCAAGAACACCGCCATCGCCGAGGCGTTCGGCGTGGTGGAGGCGACCGGCACGTTCGACAACCTGGTGCGTGACTTCCCCGGCTCGTTCTGGGCGCTGTTCCTCGGCACCGCGGCCGGCTACGTGCTCATCGTGTGGGCCACCTCGGCGGCACTGCGACTGGTCGAGCGGCGGGCGGTGGTGCTGCGGTGACCGTGCTCTACGACGTGCCCGGCCCGAAGGCGCGGCGGCGGTCGGCCATCGGCAGCGTGGTCGGCACCGCGGTCGTGGTCGCGATCGCCGTCGCGGTCGTCCTGCGGCTGCAGTCGCAGGGGCAGTTCGAGGCGTCGAAATGGGAGCCGTTCGGTGACGGCGACATCCTCAAGGCGCTCGGCAAGGGCGCGCTGGCGACGCTGCGGGCGGCGGGGCTCGCGATCGCCCTGGCGCTGGTGCTCGGCTCGCTGCTGGCGGTCGGCCGGCTGGTCGGGCAGCGGTACGTGCGGCTGTTCGCGACCGGGTTCATCGAGCTGTTCCGGGCGCTGCCGCTGGTGCTGCTGATCCTGTTCTTCTTCTTCCGGTTCGGCGACACGCTCGGCCGGTACGGGGCGCTGGTCGCGGCGCTGGCGCTCTACAACGGCGCGGTGCTGGCCGAGGTGTTCCGGGCCGGCATCCTGGCCGTGCCGCGTGGACAGTCCGAGGCGGCCGCAGCGCTCGGGTTGAGCCGGGCGCAGACGATGCGGCTGATCCTGGTGCCGCAGGCGGTGCGGACGATGCTGCCCGCGATCATCGCCCAGTGCGTGGTCGCGCTGAAGGACACCGCGCTCGGCTTCATCATCGCCTACCCGGAGCTGCTGCGGACCGGACAGCTGATCTACAACGGGTTCTTCAACATCATTCCGACCGCGATCGTCGTCGCGGCGATGTACGTCACGATGAACCTGCTGCTGTCCCGGCTGGCGATCTTGCTGGAGCGGCGGCAGTCCCGAGTGCGTCCGGTCGTCCGCCTGGACGCGGCCGAGGCGCCCCCGGTGCGCGTGTAGGGCGCCGTAGGAGTCAGTCGGCTATCTCGGTCGGACGGCCGAGGCGCCCCCGGTGCGCGTGTAGGGCGCGCCGTAGGAGTCACTCGGCGATCCCGGTCGAGCGGCCGAGGGCGCCGCCCGCTGCGCGTGCAGAGCCTGCCCCAGGCGTCAGTGGGCTATCTCGGTCGAGCGAGACTCGCGGACGACCGTGATGCGGATCTGGCCGGGGTAGGTCAGCTCGTCCTCGATCTGCTGGGCGACCTCACGGGCGAGCATCTGCGCAGTAAGGTCGTCGACCGACTCCGGCTGCACCATCACCCGCACCTCGCGGCCGGCCTGCATGGCGAAGACCCGCTCGACCCCGGGCTTGCCGGAGGCGATCTCCTCGATCCGCTGCAGCCGCTTCACGTACGACTCCAGGCTCTCCCGGCGGGCGCCCGGGCGGCCGCCGGAGCAGGAGTCGGCGGCCTGCGTGAGCACGGCGGCGATCGTACGCGGCGCGACCTCGTTGTGGTGCGCCTCGATCGCGTGCGTGACCTCCTCGCTCTCGCCGTACTTGCGGGCCAGGTCGGCGCCGATCAGCGCGTGACTGCCCTCCACCTCGTGGGTGAGCGCCTTGCCGATGTCGTGCAGGAACGCGCCCCGCTTGATCACGGTCGGCTCCAGGCCGAGCTCGGCGGCCATGATCCCGGCGATGTGCGCGGTCTCCACCAGGTGCTTGAGCACGTTCTGCCCGTAGCTGGTGCGGTAGCGCAGCCGCCCCAGCACGGTGAGCAGCTCCGGGTGCAGGTCGGAGATGCCGACCTCGACCAGCGCGTCCTCGCCGGCACGCACGCAGAGCTGCTCGACCTCCTCCTTGCTGCGCTCGTAGACCTCCTCGATCCGGTGCGGGTGGATCCGGCCGTCGAGGACCAGCTTGTCCAGCGTGATCCGGCCGATCTCACGGCGCACCGGGTCAAAACAGGACAGCAGCACGGCCTCGGGAGTGTCGTCGATGATGAGATTCACGCCGGTCACCGACTCGAACGCGCGGATGTTGCGGCCCTCGCGGCCGATGATCCGGCCCTTCATCTCGTCCGCCGGCAGGTGCAGCACGCTGACCACGCTCTCCGCGGTCTGCTCGCTGGCGACCCGCTGGATCGCGTCGACGACGATCTTGCGGGCCCGCTGCTCGCCCTCCGCCTGGGCCTCCGACTCCAGGTCGCGGACGAGGATCGCGGCGTCCCGGCGGGTGCGCTCCTCGACCGCCTTGAGCAGCTCGGTGCGGGCGTCGGCGGCGGTGAGGCCGGCGATGCGCTCAAGCTCGCGCTCGTGCTCGCCCTCCCGGTCGGCGAGCCGGGCCTCCCGCTCCACGAGCGCCTGCTCGGCCTCGGCGAGCTCGGTGGTGCGCTGCTCGACCCGCCGGACGGTGGCGTCGACCCGCTCCTCCCGCTCGCCCAGCCGGCTCTCCCGGCGGTCGAGGTCCTGCTTGAGCGCGCGGGCGGTCTCGGTGATCTCGGCCGCGTCCCGCTCGGCCTGGCGGCGGGCGTCGAGCAGGGTGGTGGAGACCTCGAGCTCGGCCTGGCGGCGGGACTTCTCCGCCTCGGCGGCGACGGCGGCACGGATCGCCTCGGCCTCGGACCGCGCCCCGCGGCGGACCGCGTCGGCCTCCGCCTCGGCCAGCCGGCGGGTGGTCGCGGCCATCGTGTCGGCCTCGGCGCGGACGGCGGCCGCGTTCTGCGCGGCCTCCAGCCGGGACTGGGAAAGATCCTCCTCCGCGAACCGGCGCGGGACCTCCCCGTCCCCGGCCCGGACGCCGCCGGCGTCCCGCCCGGTCGCCGCGACGCGGAAGCCGCCTCCCGCTCCGGCACCGCCGTCCGCGGCGGCGACGCCGGCCGTCCCGCCCGCACGGACCGGTCCGGCCACCGGACCCAGGACCGTGTCCCCGCCTGCCGCGCCGACACCGGAACCGCCGTCCGCCGCGCCCGGACCGGACACCGCGCCGGCTGCGGTCGGGCCATCGGCTGCGTCGGAAGCGCCGGCCGGCCTGCCTGCCCCGGGGTCGCCCCCGACGGTGGAGCCGGTGGCCCCGGCCGGACCGCCGGCACGGGTCGCACCGTCCGCGCCGGGGCCGGTGCGGGTGATGGCAGCGTTGTCGCTGGGCGGGCTGGCGGGGATCGGACGGCTGCGGGTGCGCAGGAGCAGGACCGCCAGCAGCAGTACGAGGACGATCACCACGATCAGGAGCGCCGTTGTCATCGCACACCCACCTCCGTCCCGGGCGGGCCGAGTGCGAGGCACGCGGCACGGTCACACGGTGAGGAGGACCTCGGCACGGGCGTCCGCGCACGGCGTCCGCGACTCCCGCATCGACGACCCACGACGCCGATGCGGCACCACCGGCGGGTCTGGACCTGCCGGTACTGCCAGGCAAATCGTCCACTCGGCTGGACGCGCGTTGTTTCTGCTAAGCGATGTATGTCTGTCGCGTCCAGGTCCGACCGTCCCCGGGCGCGAGGTGGACTCCTCGTGTCGCTGAGGCTATGTCCGCCCTACCGGCCGGTCAAGAAAGCGCGCCCACCTCCGTCTCCACCTGGGGTTGAGGGTCTGACCGTCAGTCCTCGACCTGCGGCTCCTCCCACCCGCCGAGGTCACCGGGGTCGGTGCCCTCGGCGGCCAGCGCCTCCCGGACGACCCGCACCACGAGGCCGCCGGGATAGCCCCTGCGCGCCAGCATCCCGGCGAGCCGGCGGACGCGGGCGGGCTGGTCGAGCCGGCGGGTGGACGCCAGCCGGCGGTCCACGAGCTGGCGGGCGGCGCGCTCCTCGGCCTCGGTGTCCACGACCGCGACCGCCTCGCCGACGATCTCGCCGGCGACCCCGCGGCGGCGCAGTTCGGCGGCGAGCGCGCGGCGGGACAGCCCGCGGCCGGCGTGCCGGGAGTCGACCCAGGCGGCGGCGAACGCGCGGTCGTCGATGAGCCCGACCTCGGTGAAGCGGGACAGCACCGTGCCGGCAGCGTCGTCCGGGACGCCGCGCCTGGACAGGGCGGCCGCGAGCTCCGCCCTGGTCCGCGGCTGCATGGTCAGCAACCGCAGGCAGATCCCCCTGGCGACGGACTCCGGATCCCCCGGTGCATCCTCGGGATGCCCCGGGAGGGCGCCGGCTCCCCAGTCGGAGGGGCGCACCGCGGGCTAGAAGTCGACCGGGGCGGGGACGACCGCGTCCTCGTCGAGCCGGGGACCCACGCCGAGCTTCTCCTTGATCTTCTTCTCGATCTCGTCGGCGAGGTCGGGATTGTCACGCAGGAAGCTGCGCGCGTTCTCCTTGCCCTGACCCAGCTGATCGCCCTCGTAGGTGTACCAGGCGCCGGACTTGCGGATGATCGACTGGTCGACGCCGACATCGAGCAGCGAGCCCTCCCGGCTGATGCCCTGCCCGTAGACGATGTCGAACTCGGCCTGCTTGAACGGCGGGGCCACCTTGTTTTTCACGACCTTGGCCCTGGTGCGGTTGCCGACCGCCTCGGAACCGTCCTTGAGCGTCTCGATCCGCCGCACGTCGATGCGGACCGACGCGTAGAACTTCAATGCCTTACCGCCTGACGTCGTTTCAGGCGATCCGAACATCACGCCGATCTTTTCGCGCAGCTGGTTGATGAAGATCGCCGTCGTGCCGGCGTTGCTCAGCGCCCCGGTGATCTTCCGCAGCGCCTGGCTCATCAGCCGGGCCTGCAGGCCGACGTGGCTGTCGCCCATCTCGCCCTCGATCTCGGCCCGCGGCACCAGCGCGGCCACCGAGTCGATCACGATGATGTCCAGCGCGCCGGACCGGATCAGCATGTCGGCGATCTCCAGCGCCTGCTCACCGGTGTCGGGCTGGGAGACCAGCAGCGCGTCGGTGTCGACGCCGAGCGCCTTCGCGTAGTCGGGGTCGAGCGCGTGCTCCGCGTCGACGAACGCGGCGATGCCGCCGGCCGCCTGCGCGCTGGCCACGGCGTGCAACGCGACCGTGGTCTTGCCGGACGACTCCGGCCCGTAGATCTCGACGACGCGGCCGCGGGGCAATCCCCCGATTCCGAGCGCGAGGTCGAGGGAGATGGACCCGGTCGGGATGACCTGGATCGGCACCCGGGTCTCGTCGCCGAGGCGCATCACCGAACCCTTGCCGAACTGCTTGTCGATCTGGGCGAGCGCGACGTCGAGCGCCTTCTCGCGGTCCAGTGCTGGCATCGGGTCCACCTTCGCTGACTCGGTCGGTCTGTGGTCGGCGTTGACGCTAGAGCGGCCCGCCGACAGTTTCAGCCCCGCAGTTCGATCTGTGGATCTCGACCCGCGGTGTGGACAAACTAGCCGAACACCTGTTCGAGAGTGCACCCGACACGCCGTTCCGGATCGATCGACCTACCCTGGTCGCCGTGCGGCTGTCGGAGTTCTGGATCCGGATGGAGGACCACTTCGGAGCGGGGTACGCCCGCTCCGTCGCGCACGACCACGTCCTGCAGGCGCTCGGCGGCCGTACGGTCGACCAGGCGCTGGCCGCGGGTATCCCGGCGAAGCAGGTGTGGCGGGCGGTCTGCGCGGAGTTCGAAGTGCCGGCGCGGAAGCGGTGAGGAATGGACCTGCTGATCCAGCTCGCCTTCATCGGGTGCATGATCGCCCTGCTGGTCTTCCTCATCCAGCAGTACCGCCGCACGAACAAGCGCGACTAGCTGCCGATCGTCAGGACGTCGGAGACCGGGAGGCGGGGGGTCGGCGGCGGCAGCGGGTCCCGGGGACGCCCCAGGCGGAGCACGAGCTGCGGGTGGCCGGGTAGGCCGAGGGCACGGCGGAGCTCTTCCCGGATCCTCGGGACCTCGAGCGGCTGGTTGAGGAAGGAGGCCTGGTAACCGGCCGCGCTGGCGACCAGCAGGAGTCGGTGCATCGCCTGGCCGCCGCGTAGCCAGTCCGCCCGCCCGTCCGCGTGGGTGTGCAGGACGGCGATCCCGGGATGGGCTTCGGCTCGGTGGGTGGGCGCGCCAAGGTCCGGGTCGCCCGCGCTGAAATCCCGCATCTGGAACCCCACCTCGGTGCCGGTCGGCGCAGCCGCCCGGCCGAGGCTGGCGAGCGGTATGCCGGCCCGGCGCCTGACCGCGGCCGGTCCCACCGAGCGAACGAGCTCGGCGCGCAGGTCGAGGTCGGCGCGCTGCTCGCGGTCGGCCGCCGCGATGAGCGAGGCCAGGACGCGCCGGGATTCCTCGGCTACCGCCCAGTAGAGCGCCGCACCCTCCTCGTCCACCTCGCTGGCCAGCTCCGTCCGGAGCGAGCCTGGCAGCGGCTCGTCCGTGAACGGGCCGCGTACGGTCTGCCGGCGGCCGAGCTCGAGGTGCCGGCGGGCGACCTCGGCGGCGTCGGCGGCGCCAGCGGGCTCGGCGGGCCGGGCGGGGTCGGCTTGCCCGGACGCCATGACGGTCGCGGCGAGGTCCGGCCGAGCATCGTCGCGGGCGAGCCGGACCACCGGCTGCAGTCCGAGGACGGCGAGCGCGAGCCGCACGCCGTACACGGCGGCGCCGACGCCGAGGAACAGTTGCCGGTCCTCCGGGTCGGCGACCCGAAGCCGGCGGCTGCGATCCGCGTGGATCTCAACGGCGCCGGGCAGCACGCGAAACGCCCATGGCTGCGCGTTGTGGTGCGATGGGGCACGGGCGCCGGCCTGCGCGATCTCCTCGGCGTGCTGCCGCAGGTCCACCGGGCGCGTGGGATCGTCCGTCATGACGCCAGCGTCCCCCCGACATCTCCGTCTCCGCCGGGGTCGAAAGTCACCGGTCCGGCGGCGTCCGGGCCGGCCCGACCGGTGTCGGCGATCGACGCCGGCGTCCCGGCTCCGGACGATCACGTCGGGTGCGAGAGGCGCGCTAAGACCTCAGGGTCGGGCGGAGCGCGTCCAGCACCGCCGGGTCCTCGATCGTGGACGGCACCGGCTGCTCGACGCCGTCGGCGATCGCCCGCATCGACCCGCGCAGGATCTTGCCCGACCGGGTCTTCGGCAGCGCCGCGACCACGTCGATCCGGCGCAGCGACGCCACCGCACCGATCTCCGTCCGCACCCGCTGCACCAGCTGCTCGGAGACCACCGACGGCTCGACGTCCGCGCCCGCCTTGAGCACCACGAACCCGCGCGGCACCTGACCCTTGAGCGCGTCGGCGACGCCGATCACCGCGCACTCGGCTACCGCCGGGTGCCCGGCCAGCACCTCCTCCATCGCCCCGGTCGACAACCGGTGCCCGGCGACGTTGATCACGTCGTCCATCCGGCCCATGACGAACAGGTAGCCGTCGGAGTCCACGTGCCCACCGTCGCCGGACAGGTAGAAGCCCGGGTAGCGGGACAGGTACGACGACACGTACCGCTCGTCGTCGCGCCACAACGTCGGCAGCGCCCCCGGCGGCAGCGGCAGCTTCATGACCAGCGCGCCGTCAACGTCCGGGGGCACCGGCGAGCCGGACGGGTCGAGCACCCGTACGTCCCAGCCCGGCACCGGCACGGTCGGCGAGCCGGCCTTGGCCGGCAGCTGCTCCAGCCCGAGCGGGTTGGCCACCACCGGCCAGCCGGTCTCGGTCTGCCACCAGTGGTCGACGACCGGGATGCCGAGCAGGTCGCAGGCCCACCGGTAGGTCTCCGGGTCGAGCCGCTCGCCGGCCAGGAACAGCGCCCGCAGCGTCGACAGGTCGTGCTTGGCCGGGTGCTCGCCGGACGGGTCCTCCTTGCGGATCGCCCGGAACGCCGTCGGCGCGGTGAACAGCACGCGCACCCCGTGCTCGGCGATCACCCGCCAGAACGCGCCCGCGTCCGGCGTGCCGACCGGCTTGCCCTCGTACAGGACCGTGGTGCAGCCGGCGAGCAGCGGCCCGTAGACGATGTAGGAGTGGCCGACGACCCAGCCGACGTCGCTGGCGGTCCACCACACCTCACCCGGGTCCACGCCGTAGACCGACTTCATCGACCAGTGCAGGGCCACCGCGTGCCCGCCGTTGTCCCGGACGACGCCCTTCGGCTTGCCGGTGGTGCCGGAGGTGTAGAGCACGTAGAGCGGGTCGGTGGCCCGCACCGGCACGCAGTCCACCGGCTTGGCCGCGGACACGGCGGCGTCCCAGTCGACGTCCCGCCCGAGGGCCAGCGCCGCGATCTCCTGCGGCCGCTGCACGATCAGGCAGTAGTCCGGCTTGTGGTCGGACAGGTCGATCGCCCGGTCCAGCAGCGGCTTGTAGGCGATGACCCGGTTGACCTCGATCCCGCAGGACGCCGAGACGATCACCTTCGGCCGGGCGTCGCTGATCCGGGTCGCAAGCTCGGCCGCCGCGAACCCGCCGAAGACCACCGAGTGCACCGCGCCGAGCCGGGCGCAGGCCAGCATCGCCATCACGGCCTCAGGCACCATCGGCATGTAGACGACGACCCGGTCGCCCTTCTCGACGCCGAGGTCGACGAGCGCGCCGGCGACCTTGGCCACCCGGTCGCGCAGCTCCCCGTACGTGTACCGGACGACCTGGCCGGTGACCGGGCTGTCGTAGATGAGCGCGACCTGCTCGGCCCCGCCCCGCTCGACGTGCCGGTCGAGCGCGTTGTAGCAGGTGTTGAGCTCGGCGTCGGGAAACCAGCGGTACATCGGCGGCGCGGAGTCGTCCAGGATCCGGCTCGGCGGGACGGTCCAGTCGATCGCACCGGCGGCGTCCCGCCAGAAGCCCTCGGGATCGTCCAGGCTCCGCCGGAACTCCTCCGCGTAGCGTCCCATGCCGAACCCCCTTGCCGAGGTGGGTGTGATCGCCAGCCTAGGCGGTCTGTGCCTCCGGCGGTGGCGGGGCGTCGGCGCCCGGAGCGGTGAACGCGAAGCCGGGCAGGTCCTCCCGGCGCAGCGGCGGGATCGGTGGCAGCGGATCGGGGCTGAACGGCTCGCCCCGGGCCAGCACCAGCCGCAGGTCGTGCAGCACGGCCAGGTCGTGCCGCGGGTCGCCGCCGACCGCGATGAGGTCCGCGGACAGCCCGGCGGTGAGCGCGCCGGTGACGGTGGCCAGCCCGAGCGCCTCCGCGGCCCGGGTGGTGGCCGCGGTGAGCACCTCGGCGGTGGGCAGCCCGGACGACGCCATCGCCTGCAGCGAGCGGACGAACCCGTGGTGCGGCACGTTGTCGATGCCGGCGTCGGTGCTCGCGACGATGCGGGCGCCGCGCCGGTAGAGCGGCTCCAGCACGTAGTCCCGCTCAGGCAGCCACTCCTGGAACAGCGGCAGCAGCAGGTTCCAGGTCGGCGACACGTACGCGGCCGACGCGGCGACCCGGTCGGCGAGCTCCGGCACGATCCGGTGGCTGCCGTCGGCCTGGACGAAGGTGCAGTGCTCCAGCGTGTCCACGCCGGCGTCGAGCGCCCGCTCGATGCCGACCACGCCGTGCACGTGCGCGGCGACCCGCTTGCCGACCCGGTGGGCCTCCTCCACCGCGGCCCGTACCTCTGCCGGCTCGAACTGGGCGAACCACGGCGCCGACCCCTCGGTCATGAACCCGCCGGTGGACATGATCTTGATCAGGTCGACGCCGTGCTTGTGGTGCCGGCGGACCATCCGCCGTACCTCCTGCTCGCCGTCGGCCTCGGCGCCCATGAACCAGCAGTGCCCACCGGTGACGGTCAGCGGCGGGCCGGCGGTGAGCAGCCGCGGGCCGCGCAGCGTCCCGTCGGCGATCGCATCCCGGACCGACACCCCCAGGTAGCCGCTGCCGCCCAGGTCGCGGGCGGTGGTGACGCCGACCGACAGCAGCCGGCGGGCGTTGCGGGTCATCAGCGCGACCTGGCGGGCGTCGTCCTCGGCCCGCATCCGCGCCACCGGCGCCGGACCGCCGTCGAAAGCGAGGTGCACGTGGCAGTCGATGAGCCCGGGCAGCACGGTGACCGGCCCGAGCGCGAGCACCGGCGTGTCCGCGGGGTACCGGTCCGGGGCCAGGTCGGCCGACCGCCCGACCCAGGCGATGCGGTCGGCGTCCACCAGCACCGCCGCGCGCTCGACCGGGGCGAGGTCGGGACCGGCGAGGACCAGGTCCGCGGTGATCACCTGCATTCCTGTCACAGTAGGCGGACGACCACAGCCGGCGGATCGCCCGATCCGGGCCGACGGAGAATGGTTTCGTGACTGCCGCGGAGTTCGACCGGATCGATGTCGGGACGCTGCGCCGGGCCGGCAGCGTCAAGTGGTCGATGTACCCGGAGGCCATCGGCGCGTTCGTGGCCGAGATGGACTTCGGGACGGCGCCACCGGTGACCGCGGCGCTGCATGCGGCGGTGGACGCGGCCGTCTTCGGCTACCTGCCGGCCGGCACGGTCGAGCAGATGTCGGCGGCGTACGCGGCTTGGAGCCGGGACCGGTACGGCTGGGCGGTCGACCCGGTCGACGTGCGCCCGGTGGCCGACGTGGTCGCCGGGCTGCGGCTGGCGATCGAGCGCTTCAGCGCGCCCGGTACGCCGGTGGTGCTGCCGACTCCGGCGTACATGCCGTTCGTCAGCGTGCCGCCGCAGCTCGGCCGGGAGGTGATCGAGGTCCCGCTGTCCGCCGGGCACCGCTACGACCTGGACGCGCTGGCCGCGGCGTTCGAGGCCGGCGGCGACCTGCTGATCCTCTGCAACCCGCACAACCCGGTCGGCCGGGTGCTCACCCCGACGGAGATGCTCGCGATCGCCGAGGTCGTGGACTGGTACGGCGGGCGGGTGTTCTCCGACGAGATCCACGCGCCGCTGGTGTTCGGCGATGCCCGGCACGTGCCGTACGCGTCGCTGTCTCCGGTGACCGCCGCGCACACGCTGACCGCGACCTCGGCCTCGAAGGCGTGGAACCTGCCGGGGCTGAAGTGCGCGCAGGTCGTGCTGAGCAGCGACGCCGACCGGGAGACCTGGGCCGGGATCGGCCCGCTGGCCGAACACGGCGCGGCCACCCTCGGTGTCATCGCCAACACGGCCGCGTACGAGAGCGGCGGGCCGTGGCTGGCCGAGGTGCTGTCCTACCTGGACGGCAACCGCGGGCTGCTCGGCCAGCTGGTCGCCGACCTGCTGCCCGGGGTGGTCTACACGCCGCCGGAGGGCACCTACCTGGGCTGGCTCGACTTCCGGGCGACCGGGCCGGCCGACCCGGCGGCGTACTTCCTGGAGAAGGCGGGCGTGGCGATGACCGACGGCGCGCTGTGCGGCGAGGCCGGGCGCGGGTTCGGCCGGTTCACCTTCGCGCTCCCCCGCCCGATCCTGCGCGAGGCGGTCGAGCGCATCGCCGCGGCCATGCCGTAGTAGTCGGAGCCCGCGGCGACGCCGTTCGGACGATGGCGCTTCTCCCGGTGGTGCCCGACCATGATCGGATGGAGTTCGATCCGCCGCGACCGTCGCAGGTGCTGGTAGTCGGGGCCGGTCCGGCGGGGCTGGTCGCGGCGCTGACGCTCGGTCGGTACGGCTGCGACGTGCTGCTGGTCGACAAGCGCGAGCACACGTCGCTGCTGTCCCGCGCGCTGCTGGTCAGCACGCGGAGCATGGAGTTGCTGCGATCGTGGGGACTCGAGGACGCGGTGCGTGGGCTGGCGGCCGACGTCGAGCCGCGCGCCTGGGTCGCGCCCACTCTCGCCTCCCGCGAGGGGACCGAGCTGCCGTTGGGCGCGCCGACGGCTGTGGAGGCGGCGCGGGTCAGCCCGACCCGTCCGGCCTGGATCCCCCAGAACGACCTCGAGCCGCTGTTGCTCGATCTCGTCCGTTCCCTTCCGAACGTCACGGTGCGGTTCGGATGGACGCTGACCGGTCTCGACCGGGGACCCGACCGGGTGGAGGCCGAGTTGCGCGGGCCCCGATCGCAGCCGGCGCGGGTCGAGGTCGGGTACGTCATCGGAGCGGACGGCGCGCACAGTACGGTGCGGTCGCTGCTGGGCGTCGAGATGGCCGGGCCCGACGCTCTCGACGAGTACGACCGGGTCGAGTTCCGGGCCCCGCTGACCGACGTCGTCGGCGACCGCCGCTACGGGCTCTACGTGATCACCCATCCGGACGCTCGGGGCGTGCTGGCACCGCGCGGGCGCGGCGACCGGTGGGGATTCGCCCGCGAGCACCCGATCGGTTCCAGACCCTTCTCGGAGTACTCCGACGACGAGCTGCGCCGGCTGCTCAGAACAGCGGCGGGTGCCCCGACCCTGCCGGTCGAGTTCGAGCGATCGTCGTCGTTCCGCTTCTCCACCCAGATCGCCGACCGGTACCAGGAGGGTCGCTGCTTCCTCATCGGCGATGCCGTCCACCGGATGACTCCCCGCGGAGGGACCGGGATGAACACGGCGATCGCCGACGGCTACGACATCGGCTGGAAGATGGGATGGGTGCTCGCCTCCTGGGCGGGGCCCGAGCTGCTCGACTCGTACGAGGTGGAGCGACGTCCGGTCGGCGTGCATAACGTCCAGCGGTCCGGCCGCGCGGACGGTGCCCGGAGCGAGGCCGCTGACGCGCTGCCCTGGGACCTCAACGGCCGGCTGGCCCATCACTGGGTGAGCAGCGACCAGGGCCCGGTCTCGACCCTCGACCTGCTCGACGACGGGCTCACGCTGCTCGTCCGCGTCCCGCATCCCGGCTGGGCGAAGGCCGTCGACGCCGTCGGCGCGCGGGTGCCCATCACGGTCCGGTCGCTGCCGGACGAGGTCGCCGCCGCCCTGGGGATCATTCCCGGCGGCGCCATGCTGGTGCGGCCCGACGGGCAGTGCGCGGCCACCTGGACCGAGCGGCCCAGCCGGCTCGGCGTCGAGAACCTGTCGCTGCGATGACGCCGATCGGCTCCTGACCGACCGGTTCACGGCCGGTCGACCCGCGGGTCCGCGACGGGCCGCCGCGGTCCTACAGGCCGAGGCCGCGGCCGACGATCTCCTTCATGATCTCGTTGGTGCCGCCGTAGATCGACTGCACCCGGCCGTCGAGCCACGCCTTGGCCACCGGGTATTCGGTCATGTAGCCGTAACCGCCGTGCAGCTGCAGGCACGCGTCCGCGACCTTGTTCTGCAGGTCGGTGGTCCACCACTTGGCCATCGCCGCGTCCTGCACGGTGAGCTTGCCCCGCAGGTGCGCCCGCACGCACTCGTCCAGGTAGGTGCGGGCCACGGTCGTCTCGGTGACCAGCTCCGCGAGCAGGAACCGGTTGTGCTGGAAGGAGCCGATCGGCCGGCCGAACGCCTGCCGGGTCTTCGCGTAGTCGAGGGTCAGCTCCAGCACCGCCTCGCAGGCCGCGACCGCCACCGCGGCGATCGACAGCCGCTCCTGGGGCAGGTTTTCCATCAGGTGGACGAAGCCGCGGTTCTCCTCCCCGAGCAGGTTCGCCGCCGGCACCCTGACCTCGTCGAAGAACAGCTCGGCCGTGTCCTGCGCCTTCATCCCGATCTTGTCGAGGTTGCGGCCGCGCTCGAAGCCGGGCATGCCGCGCTCGACCGCGAGCAGGCTGAGCCCGCGGGCGCCGTCCGCGTCCGGGTCGGTGCGGGCGACGACCAGCACCAGGTCGGCGTTGATCCCGTTGGTGATGAACGTCTTGGAGCCGGACAGCACCCAGTCGCCGCCGTCCCGCCGCGCATGCGTGTGCACCCGCTGCAGGTCCGAGCCCGCGCCCGGCTCGCTCATCGCGATCGCGGTGATCAGCTCACCCGAGCAGAAGCGGGGCAGCCAGCGGCGCTTCTGCTCGTCCGTGCTCAGCGACAGCAGGTACGGACCGACGATGTCGTTGTGCAGCCCGAAGCCGAGACCGGTCGCGCCGATACGGATGATCTCCTCGTCCAGCACGACGTTGTAGCGGAAGTCGGCGACGCCGCCCCCGCCGTACTCCTCCGGCACGTCCATGCCGAGCATCCCCTGCTTGCCGGCCTCGAGCCAGACGTCGCGGTCGACGATGCCGGCCTTCTCCCAGTCCGCGTGCCGGGCGGCCACCGAGCGCTCCATGAACGTGCGGACCATGTCCCGGAACGCGTCGTGTTCGGACTCGAAGAGGGTGCGCTGCATACGGTCCATTCTGGCCACTTGTGCTCACGCCCGCGGACCGGTGGAGTGATCGGCGTGCAGCGGGTGCTGGGGTGGCTGCAGGGGCACAACCCGGGCAGTCAGGCGTGGATACGGGCGGGCCGCGCCGCCGTCGTCATTCCCGTGGCGTTCGCGGTGGCCCGCGCGCTCTCGACGAACGCGCAGTTCGGCACGTTCGCCGCGTTCGGCTCGTTCGCGCTGCTGCTGTTCGTCGACCCGCCGCGGCGAGCCAGGGCGCGGCTGCTCACGTACGGGGTGACGATCGCCGTCGGGGCGGTGTCGATCACGCTGGCGACGGCGTGCTCGATGACCGTGGCCACCGCGGTGCTCGGGATGGCCGTGGTCGGCTTCGGCGTGCTCATGGCCGCCTCCCTCGGCTCGTACGCGGCCGGGGCGACCACCGCGGTGCTGCTGACGTTCGTGCTGCCGGTGTCGATCCCGGTGCACTGGTCGGAGCTGCCGTGGCGGCTGGCCGGCTGGGGGCTCGCGTCCGCCTTCGCCGTGCCGGCCGGGATGCTGCTGCGTGGTTCGACGGCGCCGGGTCCGCTCAGCGTCCGGGCGGCCGAGTCCTGCCGGGCGCTGGGCGCGCTGCTGGTCGCGGAGGCCCACTCCGACCCGACCGACCGGCTGGCCGCCGAGGCCGCGGCCACCGCCGGCCGGCTGCGCTCGGAGTTCGCCCGCACGCCCTACCGGCCGGGCGGCGCCGGGGACACCGACCGGGCCATGGCCGTACTGGTCGACCAGCTGGACTGGGTCGCCGGCGTGGCCGCCGGCGTGGCCGCCGCGGACCGGCAGGGGCATCCGTGCCGTGGCGAGATCGACACGGTCGTCGAGGTGGCCGGCACGCTGCTGGACCGGTGCGGGACCGGGCTGCTCACCCCGGACTCCGGGGAGCCGATCCGGACCGGGCTGCGGGCTCTGAGGGCGGCCCGGCACCGGGCGGCGAACGCGACGCTCGACCGGATCGGCCTGGTCGACGGGCAGTTCCCGGTGACCAGCGCGCAGGACCCGTCGTTCGCGGCCAGGGCGCTCGGCTTCGGCGCCCAGACCGTCGCCGAGCATGTGCTGCAGGTGCGGGGCGCGGCCTGGCGGCCGGAGTCGCTGCGCCGCTGGAGCGCCGCCGCCGGCGAGCTGACCCGCCAGCAGCTGGACCGCAGATCGGCGATCCTGCGCTCGGCGATCCGCGGCGCCGCCGGGTTGGCGATCGCGGTCGGGTTGGCGACGGCGCTGGAGGTGCAGCATTCGTTCTGGGTCGTGCTGGGCGCGCTGTCGGTGCTGCGCTCCAGCGCCCGGGGGACCGGCGAGACCGCGCTGCAGGCGGTCCTCGGCACCGCGTTCGGCGTGGTCATCGCCGCCGCGGTGCTCATCGGGCTCGGCAGCAACCCGGCGGTGCTGTGGACGCTGCTGCCGATCACCATCCTGCTCGGGGCGATCGCGCCCTCGTTCGTCGCCGGGCAGGCCGGGTTCACGCTGGTGGTCGTCGTGCTGTTCACCATCATCGCACCGGCCGGGCTGGACGTCGGCCTGATCCGGATCGAGGACGTGGCGCTCGGCTGCGCCGTCTCGGTCGGGGTCGGTCTCCTGTTCTGGCCGCGCGGTGCGGCAGTGGCGCTCGGCCTCGCGCTCGACGACGCGTACGGGGCGGCCTCCGACCGGGTCCGTGGACTGGTGCACACGCTGACCGGCCGGCCCACGCCGCAACAGAAGGAGCGGGCGCTGGCCGCGCGGCAGCGGCTCGACCTTGCCTTCCGCCAGTTCCTGGCCGAGCCCGGGGCGAAACGGCTCGGGATCGACGAGGTGGCCGCGCTGGCCGGGGCGGCGACCCGGCTGCGGCTGGTCGCCGACTCGCTGGAGGAGCTGTGCTCCCGCGACGTGCACGGCCGGCTCCCACCGGGCCTGATCGCGGCCGGCGCCGAGCTGCGCGCGGTCGCCGACGGCGTCGACCTCTGGTACCGCACCGTCGGCGATCTGCTCGCCGGCCGGCGGACGACCGTGCCGCCGGCCGACCCGCCGGACTCGCAACTGCCCGAGGACGTGATCGGTCACCTCCGCAGCGGGCTGCACGGTGCGGACCCGACGGCGACGAAGCACGCGCTGCTGCTGCTGTGGTCGGCGCAGCACCTCGACAGCTTGCGGCGGGCGGAGCCGGACGTGGTCAACGCCGCCACCGAGATCGCCGGACTGCGCCGGCGAGTGGGCGGACGGTTGCTCCCCGCCGACCGCTGAGCGGTTCGCCGTCGGCGGAAGGGAACTGTCGTACCCGAGGCGCACCATGGATGCCGTGACCGACGCCGAGCGCTTCTCGACCGCGACCCGCACCTGGTTCGACGGCGCCTTCGAACAGGCGACCGCGGCCCAGCGCGGCGCCTGGGACGCGATCGGCCGCGGCGACCACACGCTCGTGGTCGCGCCGACCGGCTCCGGCAAGACACTGGCCGCGTTCCTCTGGTCGCTGGACAAGCTGGCCGCCACGCCGCCGCCGGACGACCCGAAGCGGCGCTGCCGCGTGCTCTACGTGAGCCCGCTCAAGGCGCTGGCAGTGGATGTCGAGCGCAACCTGCGCGCCCCGCTGGCCGGCATCCGCCAGGCGGCGACGCGGCTCGGGCAGCCGCTGCCCGACGTGCAGGTCGGCCTGCGCTCCGGCGACACCGCCGCGGACGAGCGGCGGCAGCTGGCCCGCCGCCCGCCGGACATCCTCATCACGACGCCCGAGTCGCTGTTCCTCATGCTCACCAGCGCCGCCCGGGACGCGCTGCGCGGGGTCGAGACGGTCATCGTCGACGAGGTGCACGCGGTCTGCTCGACCAAGCGCGGTGCCCACCTGGCGGTCAGCCTGGAGCGGCTCGACCAGCTGCTGCCCCGGCCGGCCCAGCGGGTCGGCCTGTCCGCGACCGTCCGGCCGGTCGAGGAGGTGGCCCGGTTCCTGGCCGGCGGGCGGGACGTGACGGTCGTCCAGCCGCCGGCGCAGAAGTCGGTGGAGCTGCGGGTCGTCGTCCCGGTCGAGGACATGTCCCAGCTCGGCGAGCCGACGGGTGAGGTGCACGGGTCGGCGGCCGGGGCCGAGCGCCGGATCTCGATCTGGCCGGCGGTCGAGGAGCGGGTGCTCGACCTCGTCGAGCAGCACCGGTCGACGATCGTGTTCGCCAACTCCCGGCGGCTGGCCGAGCGGCTGACCGCCCGGCTCAACGAGCTCGCCTACGAGCGGCGGTACGGACAGACGGCGCAGGACCTGTCCGCGTACGACGCGCTGGACGGGGGCGACTCCGGGGTCGGCGCCGCGCCGCCGGACTGGCGGGACACCGGGGCCACGGCACCGCCCGGCGGCTGGGCTGCGGGACCGCGGCAGCCCGGCGGGATGCCGGCCGCGGTGTCCGCCCAGGCCGGCACCGGCGACGGCGCACCGGTCGTGGTGGCCCGGGCCCACCACGGCTCGGTGTCCCGGGAGCAGCGGACCCTGGTCGAGGAGGAGCTGAAGTCCGGCCGGCTGCCGGCCGTGGTCGCCACGTCCTCGCTGGAGCTCGGCATCGACATGGGCGCGGTCGACCTGGTCGTCCAGGTCGAGGCGCCGCCGTCGGTGGCCGCCGGGCTGCAGCGGGTCGGCCGTGCCGGCCACCAGGTCGGTGCGGTCAGCCGGGGCGTGATGTTCCCGAAATACCGCGGTGACCTGGTGGAGTCGGCGGTCGTGGCGGAGCGGATGCAGGCCGGCCAGATCGAGGCAATGCGCTACCCGCGCAATCCGCTCGACGTGCTGGCCCAGCAGGTCGTCGCCATGGTCGCGCTCGACGCGTGGACCGTGGACGAGCTGGCCGTGCTGGTCCGCCGGGCGGCGCCGTTCGCCACGCTGCCGACCTCGGCGCTGGAGTCCGTGCTCGACATGCTGTCCGGGCGCTACCCGTCGGACGAGTTCGCCGAGCTGCGGCCGCGGCTGGTCTGGGACCGGGTGACCGGCACGCTGACCGGCCGGCCGGGCGCCCAGCGGCTGGCGGTCACCAGCGGCGGCACGATCCCCGACCGCGGGCTGTTCGGCGTCTTCCTGGCCGCCGGCGCGGGCGAGCCCGGGCGCCGGGTCGGCGAGCTTGACGAGGAGATGGTCTACGAGTCGCGGGTCGGCGACGTGTTCCTGCTCGGCTCCACGTCGTGGCGGATCGAGGACATCACCCACGACCGGGTGCTGGTCACCCCGGCGCCGGGGCAGCCGGGGAAGATGCCGTTCTGGAAGGGCGACGCACCCGGCCGGCCGGTGGAGCTCGGCCGGGCGCTAGGTGCGTTCCTGCGCGAGCTGTCCTCGGCGCCGGCGGAGAAGGCGGCCGCGCGGGCGAAGGCGGCCGGACTGGACGACTGGGGCACCGCCAACCTGCTGGCCTACCTGAGCGAGCAGAAGGAGTCGACCCGGCACGTGCCGGACGACCGGACGCTGCTGGTCGAGCGGTTCCGGGACGAGCTCGGCGACTGGCGTCTCGTGGTGCACTCGCCGTTCGGGGCGCCGGTCAACGCGCCGTGGGCGCTGGCCATCACCGCCAGGCTGCGCGAGCGCTACGGGGTGGAGATCCAGTCGATGCACTCCGACGACGGGATCGTGCTGCGGCTGCCGGAGACCGACGGCGAGCCGCCCACGGCCGAGGTCGCGCTGTTCGAGCCGGACGAGATCGAGCAGCTGGTGACCGCCGAGGTCGGCGGGTCGGCGCTGTTCGCGTCCCGGTTCCGGGAGTGTGCCGCCCGGGCGCTGCTGCTGCCCAAGCGCGACCCGCGCCGGCGCACGGCGCTGTGGCAACAGCGGCAGCGGGCCGCGCACTTGCTCCAGGTCGCCAGCGGCTACGGCTCGTTCCCGATCGTGCTGGAGACCATGCGGGAGTGCCTGCAGGACGTCTTCGACGTGCCCGGGCTGGTCGGGATCATGTCCGACCTGCGGTCGCGCACGATCCGCCTGGTCGAGGTCGAGACCCCGCAGCCGTCGCCGTTCGCCCGGTCGCTGCTGTTCGGCTACGTCGGCATGTTCCTGTACGAGGGCGACGCGCCGCTGGCCGAGCGCCGGGCGCAGGCGCTGTCGCTGGACACCGCTCTGCTGGCCGAGCTGCTCGGTCAGGCGGAGCTGCGCGAGCTGCTCGACGCCGGCGCAGTGGCCGAGGTGGAGGCGCAGCTGCAGCGGCTGTCCGAAGACCGCCGGGCCTACTCGGTGGACTCCACCGCCGACCTGCTCCGGCTGCTGGGCGACCTGACCACGGCCGAGGCGCTGGCCCGGGGTGCGACGCCGGCCTGGCTGGCCGAGCTGGAGGCGAGCCGGCGGGCGATCCGGGTGCGCATCGCCGGCGAGGAGCGCTGGATCGCGATCGAGGACGCCGGCCGGGTGCGGGACGCGCTCGGCGCGCCGCTCCCCACCGGGGTGCCGGAGGCGTTCACCGAGCCGGTGCGCGACCCGCTCGGCGACCTCGTCGCCCGCTACGCGCGCACCCACGGTCCGTTCCACGCTGCCGACTGTGCCGGCCGGCTGGGGCTGGGAGTCGCAGTGGTGGCGGCGACGCTGGAGCGGCTGGCGTCGACCGGCCGGGTGGCGGCCGGCGAGTTCCGGCCCGGCGGCACCGGCACCGAGTGGTGCGACGCCGAGGTGCTGCGCACGCTGCGCCGGCGGTCGCTGGCCAAGCTGCGCAAAGACGTCGAGCCGGTGCCGACCTCGGCACTGGCCCGGTTCCTGCCGGCCTGGCAGGGCGTCGGGTCACAGGCCCGCGGCGCCGACGGGCTGCTGCGGGTGGTCGAGCAGCTGGCCGGGGCGGTGGTGCCGGCGTCGGCGCTGGAGACGACGGTGCTGCCCTCGCGGGTGGCCGACTACTCCCCGGCCCTGCTCGACGAGCTGACCGCGGCCGGCGAGGTGACCTGGACCGGGGCCGGCGCGCTGCCCGGCGGTGACGGGTGGCTGGCGCTGGCACCGACCGAGGTGGCCGACCTGCTGCTGCCGGCCGCCGACCCGGTCCAGACGACCGACCTGCAGTCGGCCGTCCTCGAGGCGCTGGCCGGGGACCAGGCGCTGTTCTTCCGCACGCTGTCCGACCGGGTGGGTTCGACCGACGACCCGGCGCTGGTCGCCGCGCTGTGGGAGCTGGTGTGGGCCGGGCTGCTCACCAACGACACGCTGGCTCCGCTGCGGTCGCTGCTCGGCACGACGGGCCGGGCCGGGCCGGTGCGGCGGCGGTCGGCGCCACGCTCCCGGTACGGGCGAGTGGGCCGGCCGGCGATGCCGTCCCGCACCGGTCCGCCGACGGCGGCCGGCCGGTGGTCGCGGGTGCCCGAGCGGGACGGCGACCCCACCAGGCGGGCGCATGCGCAGGCCGAGGTGCTGCTCGACCGGCACGGCGTGCTGACCCGCGGCGCGGTGATGGCCGAGCGGGTGCCGGGCGGGTTCGCCGCGGTCTACCCGGTGCTGCGGGCCGCGGAGGAGTCGGGCCGGACCCGGCGCGGATACTTCGTGGAGTCCCTCGGCGCGGCGCAGTTCGCCTCCCCCGGCGCCGTCGACCGCCTCCGCTCCTACGCCACCGACCGCCTCCCCTCCCCCACCGACTCCGGCAACGAGTCGGGAGGCTCGGCCCCGCCGGCCGCCGAGTTCGGCGGCCCGGGCGGCGGCACCGGCGGGTTCGATCCGCCCGGTCCGGCCGGCGGGTTCGGCCCGGGCGGTGCCGCCGGCGGGTTCGTGACCGGCGGGACCGGCGGTGCCGGCGGTGTCGGCGGGTTCGGGACCGGCGGGACCGGCGGTGCCGGCGGTGCCGGCGGGTTCGGGACCGGCGGTGCCGGCGGGTTCGGCCCCCGTGGCGCCACCGGCGGGTTCGGCGCGGGCGGCGGGACCGGCGGGTTCGGCGCCGGGCGGCGACGCCGGAGCGACGCCTCCCCGGCGGTGGTCTTGGCGGCCGCCGATCCGGCGCAGCCGTTCGGCGCCGCGCTGCCGTGGCCGGAGCGACCGGCCGACGGCGACGGCGGCCGCGGGCACCGCCCCGGCAGGAAGGCCGGCGCGCTGGTCGTGCTCGTCGACGGCACGCTGACCCTCTACGTCGAGCGCGGCGGCCGCACCCTGCTGTCCTGGACCGAGGACCCGACCGCCCTGCAGGCCGCCGCGGATGCGCTGGCCCTCGCCGTCCGCGAGGGCGGCCTCGGCCGGCTCGCGGTCGAGCGTGCCGACGGCGAGAGCGTGCACACCTCCACCGCCCTGTCCGAGGCCCTCGAAGCCGCCGGCTTCCGCCCGACTCCGCGTGGCCTGCGACTACGCGCCTGACCTCAGCGCGGGGGCCGGAGGAGGCAGAACTCGGCTCCGGGAGGATGGCCGGCATGACGTACGAACTGGTGGACCTGGAGCCGGGTGACCCGCGGCTGGTTGACGACATGCTGCCGGTGCTCGCACAGCTGCGCACCCACCTGGACGCCGCCGGCCTGACCGCGATCTACACCGAGGGGCACCCGCAGGGCCTCCGCTTCCTCGTCGCGTACGACGGGGACCGGTGCGTCGGAGTCGCCGGCTGGCGGATGGTCGCCCTCACGTTCGCGGTCCGCAAGCTGTACGTCGACGATCTCGTCACCACCGCGGACGGCCGATCCCAGGGCGTCGGGCACGCGCTGCTGGCCGAGCTGGAGAGCCGCGCCCGCGCCGCCGGGTGCACCGTCATCGACCTCGACTCGGGCGTGCAGCGGCACGACGCGCACCGGTTCTACTTCCGCGAGCGGATGCACATCTCCTCGCACCACTTCACCAAGGCGCTCGACGGGTAGGGACAACCCGACTCCGAACCGGCCAGGCAACCCCGTGGTCGGCCCACCTGCCCGAACTTAGTGTCGAGGCATGGCAACACAGGCTCCTCCCGTCCCGGCCGCCACGCCCCGGCTGCCGGTCGGCCGGTCCGCCGGCTACGTGCTCACCGGCTTCCCGCTCGCGGTGGCCGCGTTCGTGCTGCTCCTCACCGGCTTCGCGGTGGGCATCGGCACGCTCGCCATCACGATCGGCGTCGCGGTGCTCGCCGGCACGCTGGCCGCCGCCCGTGTCCTGGCCCGGGTCGAGCGGAGCCGGCTGGACGCGCTGTTCGGTTTCCGCACGCCGCGCCCCGCGTACCGGATGCCGCACGGCGGGAAGCTCGGCCGCGCCGTCTCGGCCGGCGCGGACCCGCGCCGCTGGCTCGACCTGTTGCACGGGATCGTCGCGTTCCCGGTCGCGGTGGCGACGTTCTCGATCGTCGTGGCGTGGTTCGCCGGCGCGATCGGCGGCCTCGGCTACGTACTGTGGGAGTGGAGCCTGTCCCGGGGGCCGGACAACCACTCGTTGGCATACTTCCTCGGCCTCGGCGACGGCCGCACCGCGGACATCCTGCTCACCACCGCGCTCGGCGCGGTGATGGCCGTGACGCTGCCGTGGGTGGTCCGTGGTTGCGCGGCGATGCAGGCCGGGCTGGCCTGGGCGCTGCTCATCGACCACGGCGACGACTGACCGCACCGACCGGCCACCGCAACCGACCGGACCGGAACGGACCGAACGCAACCGACCGGACGCAACCGACCGACCGGACGCAACCGACCGACGGACGCAACCGACCGACGGACGCAACCGACCGACCGAGCACCACCGACCGAGCACCACCGACCGAGCACCACCGACCGAGCACCACCGACCGACCGCCACCGGCGCGACGGAGCCGGGCGCGACAATGGCGCGGTGCCTGAGGGAGACACCGTCTGGCTGGCCGCCAAGCGCATGCACGCCGCGCTCGGCGGCCGGCCGCTGATCCGGTTCGACCTCCGGGTGCCGGCGCTGGCCACCGCCGACCTGACCGGCGCGACCGTGACCGAGGTGCTCGCCCGCGGCAAGCACCTGCTGATCCGGTTCGACCGCGGGCTCACCCTGCACACGCACTTCCGGCTGGACGGCAGCTGGCGGCTGCAGCGGACCGGCGAGCGCTGGCGCGGTGGCGGTCCCGCCCACCAGGTCCGCGCCGTGCTCGCGAACGCCGAGTGGGAGGCCGTCGGCTACCGCCTGCACGACGTCGCGCTGGTCCCGACCGGCGAGGAGGACCGCTTGGTCGGCCACCTCGGCCCGGACGTGCTCGGCCCGGACTGGGACGCGGACGAGGCGGCCCGCCGGCTGCAGGCCGACCCGACTCGCCGGATCGGCGAGGCGCTGCTGGACCAGCGGCTGCTCGCCGGCGTCGGGAACCTCTACAAGAGCGAGGCGCTGTTCCTGGTCGGCGTCAACCCGTGGACGCCGGCCGGCCGGGTGGACGTGCCGAAGCTCGTCGCCACCGCGTACCGGCTGATGCGGGCCAACCGCGACCACCCCGAGCAGTCCACCACCGGCAGCCTGCGCCGCGGCGAGCAGCACTGGGTCCACGGCCGCGGCGGGCTGGCCTGCCGGCGCTGCGGCACCACGATCCGGGTGGCCGAGCAGCGCCCGGCCGACCGCCCCGAGTACGGCCGGGTCACCTACTGGTGCCCGCACTGCCAGCCGTAGGGTTCCGGCATGGGGATCACCCGGCACGGCCACACCGAGCGGCTCGACCTGGCCGACCCGACCCTGCGCGAGTGGGAGTGCACGGTCGTCGGCGTCGACCCCGACCGCGGCATCGTCCTGGACCGGTCGGCGTTCTACCCGGGCGGCGGCGGGCAGCCACCGGACCACGGCGTGCTGCTGTGGGACGGCGTGCAGACCCGGATCGTCGGCACGGTCAAGGGCGACGACCTCTACCTCGTCCCGGCCGAGGGCGACCCGGTCCCGGCGGCCGGCACCGCGGTCGTCGGCGCGGTCGAGGACGCGCGGCGCAGCCTGCTCATGCGGACGCACTCCGGGCTGCACGTGCTCGGCGGGGTGGTGTTCCGCGACTTCGGCGCGCTCGTCACCGGCGGCAACATGGAGCCCGGCGAGGCCAGGATGGACTTCAACCTGCCCGATCTGCCGGAGGGGTTCAAGGCGACGGTCGAGGAGCGGGTCAACGCGGAGGTGGCCGCCGACCGGGCGGTCGGGGTGCGCGTGCTGCCCAGGGCCGAGGCGCTGGCGATCCCGGACATCATCCGGACCCAGACCAACCTCATCCCGCCCGACGAGACCGAGGTCCGGATCGTGGACATCACCGGTCTGGACACCCAGGCCGACGGCGGCACCCACGTGGCGTCGACCCGGCAGATCGGTCGGGTCCAGGTGACCAAGGTCGAGAACAAGGGCCGCCAGAACCGCCGCGTGCGCGTCAAGATCCTGGATTGAGGCTGTCGAATCCGGGCTGGGTCGCTCGTCATGACGGTGTCGGCGGCCGGGCGGCCGCCGGGGACGGGAGCTGGAGGCGTGCGCTACCTCTTCCTGCTGTACGGCGACGCCGCCGGCGAGGCTGACCTGACGGCGGAGCAGCGGCGCGCGGTCGTCGGGGGCCACGTCGCCCTCGGCCGCGAACTGGCGGCGGCCGGCACGCTGCACCTCGCCGAGGCGCTCGGCGACGGCGCCCGGGTGCTGCACAGCGACGGGACCGTGACCGACGGGCCGTTCGCGGAGACCAAGGAACAGCTCGGCAGCGTGTACGTCGTCGACTGCGCGAGCGCCGGCGAGGCGCTGGCGCTGGCACGGCGGATGCCGGCCAGCCCCGGCCTGACGGTGGAGATCCGGGAGATCCAGGAGGTCTAGCGATGGCAGAATACCTGCTGCTCATCGTCGGCGACGACGACGCGTACGGACGGCTGAGCGAGGAGGAGACCAAGGCCATCTACGCGGGGCACTTCGCGTTCATGGACGAGCTCGGCAAAGCTGGGGTGGCGATCGTGTCCAGCGCGGAGCTCGAGCCCCCGCGGACCGCGCGGACCATCCTGGCCGACGGGACCGTCACCGACGGGCCGTTCGCCGAGGCGAAGGAGCAGGTCGGCGGGTTTTACCTGATCGACGTGCCGAGCATCGAGGAGGCGGTCGAGTGGGGGAAGAAGATCCCGCTGCTGCCCGGCGACAAGCTCGAGGTCCGCAAGGCGAAGTGAGCACGGGCGCAGCGGTCGAGGCCACCGGGAGTGGCGTCACGCCGGCGGCTCGGGGCGCCGGCGTGGCCACCGGGACCGCCACCACCCCGGTGACCCGGCAGCCCGCCGAGGACGCGGCCACCGGCAGGGCCGCCACCCAGGCGGCGCGGGTGGCCGTCGAGGCGGCGCACGCCGAGCACTGGGGGCGCCTGCTCGCCCTGCTCACCCGGCTCGTCGGCAACAACCTGGACGTCGCCGAGGAGTCGCTGCAGGACGCGTACGAGAGCGCGCTGACCGCCTGGGCGCGGGACGGGATCCCGGCCAAGCCGGACGCCTGGCTGCTCACCGCCGCCCGGCGGAAGGCGACCGACCGGTTTCGCCGGGAGGCCACGCTCGCCCGCAAGCTGCCGCTGTTGCTGCCCGAGGAACCGGAGGTGGTCACCGACATGTCGACCATCCCCGACGAGCGGCTGCGGCTGCTGTTCACCTGCTGCCACCCTGCGCTGCCGGCGGAGGCCAGGGTCGCGTTGACGCTGCGGCTGCTCGGCGGCCTGACCACCGCCGAGATCGCCCGGGCGTTCCTCGTCGCCGAGCCGACGATGGCTGCCCGGATCACCCGGGCCAAGAAGAAGATCGCTGCCGCCGGCATCCCGTACCGGGTGCCGAGCGACGCCGAGCTGCCCGAGCGGCTGGCCGGCGTGCTGGCCGTGCTCTACCTGGTCTTCACCGAGGGCCACTCGGCCAGCTCGGGGGACGAGCCGGTCCGCCACGACCTCTGCGACGAGGCGATCCGGCTGGCGCGGGTGGTGGTCGCGCTCATGCCGGACGAGCCGGAGGCGGCCGGGCTGCTGGCGCTGCTGCTGCTCCAGCACGCCCGCCGGAACTCGCGCACCGGCTCGGACGGACGGCTGGTGCTGCTGCCCGAGCAGGACCGCACCCGGTGGGACTCCGGCCAGATCGCCGAAGGGCTCTCCCTGCTGCGCTCGGCCGCCCGCCGCGGGCCCGCCGGCCCGTACCTGCTGCAGGCGGCGATCGCGGCCGAGCACGCGCGCGCCCGCCGGGCCGAGGACACCGCCTGGGACCGGATCGCCACGCTCTACGCGGCGCTGGAGGACCTGACCGGCTCGCCGGTGGTGCGGCTCAACCGAGCCGTCGCCGTCGCCGAGGTGGACGGACCGGCGGCCGGGCTCGACCTGCTCGCCGACCTGGACGGCCCGCTGGCCGGCTTCCACCTGCTGCCGGCGACCCGGGCCGACCTGCTGCGCCGGCTCGGCCGGACCGCCGAGGCTGCCGCCGCATACCGGGAGGCGATCGCCGGGGCCGGCAACACGGCCGACCGGGAGTTCCTCGCCCGCCGGCTGGCCGAGCTCACCGCCGGCTGACCGCGCCACCGCCGTACGGAATGCTGGCGGCATGGAATCCGTCCGTGCGGTCGCGTCCGAGCTCCCCGAGGTGACGGAGGAGGAGCCGTTCGGGGAAGGGGTTCCGGTGTTCAAGGTCGCCGGCAAGGTGTTCGCGATCTGGGCGCCGAACGACGAGCCGGGCCGGGTGACCCTCAAATGCGACCCGAACCTCGCGCTGGAGCTGCGCGCGCAGTACGAGTCGGTGACGCCCGGCTACCACACCAACAAGCGGCTCTGGAACACGATCGTGCTGGACGGGACGGTTCCGGCCGACGAGGTGGCCGAGCTGATCCGGCACGCGTGGGAGCAGGCGGTCGCCACCCTCCGCAAAGCCGACCGCGACCGGGTCCTCCGCCAGCTCGGCTAGGGCCCGGCAGGCTCAGGCGACGGCGCGGAGGCCGGCGGCGAGGCCGGCGAGGGTGTCGGTGGCTTCCTGCAGCGACGGCGCCGGCGTGCGCAGGCCGGCGTCCGCGGCGACCGCATCGGCCGCCGCGACCACCAGCGTGTCGTACGCGGCGATGCCGGCGTCGAGCTGTCGCCGCAGCGCCTCGACCGCGTCGTGCAGCCCGCCGGAGACCCGGTGCGCCCGGTGCACCGCGGTGAGCCGGGCGCCGAGGTCGCGCAGCCCGGCGGCCGCGCTCGCGGCGACCCGGCGCGGGTCGGCTGCCGCCTCGCCGAGGTGGCCGAGCAGCACGTGCAGGGTCTGCTCCTGGGCGGCGAGCCGGTCCAGCGGTGACCGGGCCGGCGAGTCCTTCGGCGGACGGGCCGACCGCGGCGGTGGCGGCGGCTGCCGGCGCAGGCCGGACAGCCGGCGTCCGGCCCGGACCGCGGCCGCACCGGCCAGCAGCGCCACCGCTCCGAGCCCGACGTCGGCGATCTCCGGGGCGCTGGCCGCGGCGGCGACCCCGGTCAACCCGGCGAAGCCGACCGCGGCGGTGGTCTGCATCCGTACCTTCCGCTCGGCCCGGCGGACCTGCTTGGCGTGCTTGCGGGCCGGGTCGGGCTGTCCGAGCTCGGCCAGCCGCTCGGCGACCGCCTCCCGCCCGGCCACGACGAGCTCGCCGAGCTCCCGGCGGGCCAACTCGGCCAGCCCCGGACCACGCCCGCCCGGACCACGCCCGCCTGCGCCGCCCGCGCCGTCCGCGTTCGGCGCCGACCTCGCCGCGACCGCAGCCGCCCATGTCTGGAAACGGCGTGAGCGGCTCGCGGACACGGTCGTCAGCCCTGGTCTGCGCGCAGCTGGTCGAGCCGGGCCTGCGCGGCCGGGTCGGCCACTGGCTCGGACTGCTCGGGCCGACCGGCCTCGACCGCCGGGGTCTGCCGGCCCTCGACGGCCGGGGTCGGCGGCGCGGACGCGAGCTGGCCGCCCTGCATGCTGGCCCGGATCTGCTCCAGCCGCGCGTTGCCGGCCATGTCGAGCGTGGACTTCTGCACCTCGAGCATCCGGCCCTCGACCGAGTTCTGCGCGAGCTCGGCCTGGCCGAGCGCGTTCGCGTACCGCCGCTCGATCTTTTCTCGCACCTCGCCCAGCGAGGGGGTCGTGCCGGGCGCCGACAGCTCCGACATCTGCCGCAGCGAGGCCGACACGGTCTCCTGCATCTTCGCCTGCTCCAGCTGGGACAGCAGCTGGGTCCGCTCGGCGAGCTTCTGCTGCAGCAGCATCGCGTTCTGCTCGACGGCCTTCTTCGCCTGCTCGGCGGCCTGCAGAGCCTGGTCGTGCAGGCCCTTCAGGTCCTCCATGGAGTTCTCGGCGGAGACCAGCTGGGTGGCGAAGACCTGCGCGGTCTGCTCGAACTCCGTCGCCTTGGCCTCGTCGGCCTTGGCCCGGGACTGGTCGGCGAGGGTCAGCGCCTGTCGGGCGGAGGCCTGCAGCCGCTCCACCTCCGACATCTGCCGGGACAGCTTCATCTCCAGCTGGCGCTGGTTGCCGATCACCGCGGCGGCCTGCCGGGACAGCGCCTCGTGCTGGCGCTGGGCCTCCTCGATCGCCTGCTGGATCTGGATCTTCGGGTCGGCCCGCTCGTCAACCTGCGCACCGAACCAGGACATGAAGTACTTGTATGCCTTCACGAACGGGTTGGCCATGGTCCGAGATCCTCCGTCCTTCGCGCACCCCTACGGTACGCGGCGCTTGCCTCACAGTGTCAGCCATCGTCTCAGGTCATCGGGGCCGCCGAGCACCCCGCCGAGCACCGCGCGCGGGCCGGCCGGCCGGCTGTGCCCGACGAGCCGCCGCCGGCAGCCGACCCGAGGGCGGCCCGGGACGCCCCCAGGCGGTCGCCAAGATCGGCGAGGCAGCCCCCGCCGCCCCTCCGACCTGCCGGTATGTCACCTGCGTGCCCTCCTGTGACCGGCCAAACGCACCGCCCCGGCCCGCAGGTTCCGGGAAGTGTGGCAGCAGGGTCCGACCGTCCGGAATCTGCCCGATAGGGAACCCGGTCGGACCGGGTCAGGCGACCGAGTCGGAGCGGACCCGGACGGCCGTGCTCAGCCGGCGCGCTCGGCGCTGGCCGGGTCGCCGGGCAGGCCGCGAGCCAGGGTCTCGGCGGCGATACGGATCACCGGCGCGGTGGCCGGCGCCGCCAGGTGCGAGGCCAGCCAGCGCAGCACCAGGTCGTCCCCGGCGAGCCCGTCCGCCGCCAGCCGGGCCCGTACCGCCTCCTCCGCCGCCCGCCAGCCGGGCGCGGTCGGCTTCCGGGTCAGCAGCCCGGCCAGCGCCACCGGCTCGGTCTCGGCGACCTGGCGCAGCACGGGATGGTCGGACAGCCGCCGGGCGGCGTGCGCGAGCGCGTCGACGAGCTCCAGCTGCGCGCACTCCGCCGCCAGCGCCCGTACCTCGGCCTCGACCAGCGCGGACCACACGTCGTCCTTGGTCCGGAAGTGGTTGTAGAGAGTGGCCTTGGCCACCCCGGCCTGGGCCGCGATGTCGTTCATCGTGGTCCGCCGGGTGCCGCGGGCGCCGACCGCCCGGCGGGCCCCGTCGAGCAGCCCGGCCCGGGTCCTGGCCATCGCGTTGCCGGCGCGCGACCGTGTCCCGCCGGAGCGGCGGGGTGGGGCGGACGCGACCGTCGTGGGCACCGTGGAGCGGATCAGGTGGTCCAGCGGGTCGCGGGAGCGGTCCGGCACTCCCACTTGATGCCACCCGCCGCCCGGGAAGGCAAGGAGCCCGCCAGCGTGTCCGCCGGCGGGCTCCTGAACTCGTCCGATTGTGTCGGGTTGGGCCGCCTCTGTCAGGCCGCGGCCAGGCAGCGCGCGTTGCCGGGCAGATCGGTCAGCCCGACCAGCACCTCCAGCTCGCCGAGACCGTCGCCGGTCTCCAGCTCGGCCAGGTCGACGTCGTCGAGCTCCAGCTCGTGCCCGGGCTCGGGCAGCGCGGACGGCTCGCTCGCCAGGCTGTCGGTCAGCCCGTGTCCGAGCGCGTCCGAGAGCGCCTCACCGGCGAACCCGGGCGCGGACTCGTCCGGCCCGTCCTCGGCCGGCGCCTCGTCGACGTCCTCGAAAGCGGCCGCGTCCTCGAACGCCGCCGGGTCGAACTCGGGCAGGTCGTCGAACTGGCGACCGCCCACACCGGCGGGCACCGGCCGCCGCGCCGGAGCCGGGATCATCACCCGCCCAGGCATCCGGGCCACCTCGGCGGCCCGCTCGGACCGGCGCATGGACTCGGAAACCTCGGACAGGACTTCGGACAGCTTCACGTCGAGCGCCTCGCAGATCGAGGCCAGCAGCTCGGAGGAGGCTTCCTTCTGTCCGCGCTCGACCTCGGACAGGTAGCCCAGGCTGACCCGGGCCGCTCCCGACACTTCGCGGAGCGTCCGCCGCTGGCGCAGCCGACGGCCGCGCAGCGTGTCACCGAGCACACGGCGGAGCAGAGTCATCGGCGCGCCCCTCCCGTCGTCGTCGTTCGTGTCGTCACCGTACCTCTCTGAACGGACCGCAGCCTCGCCACGGCTCCCTGTACGCCTAAAGCGAAACGCTGTAATCAGGCTGGCAATTCCGCGGACCGCGCCCTGACCGCCGACAGCAGCTCGGCCAGCGCGGCTTCCACGGCGGCGGCGCGGACCGCGTCGCGGTCACCCGACAGGGTGAGGGACCGGACGGTGCCGCCGCCCGGGCCGGCGAGCCCGACGTACACGGTGCCGACCGGACGGCCGCCCTGCGAGTCCGGACCCGCCACCCCGGTCACACCCAGCCCGTACGTGGCGCCGAGGCGGTCCCGGGCGCCGGCCGCCAGCGCCCCCGCGACGTCCGGGCTGACGGGGCCCTCCGCGTCCAGCAGCGGCACCGGTACGCCGGCCAGCGTGGCCTTGAGGTCGGTCGCGTAGACCACGACGCCGCCGCGGACCGCGTTGCTCGCCCCGGCCGGCTCGGTCAGCGCCGCGGTGAGCAGCCCGCCGGTGAGCGACTCGGCGACCGCCACGGTCGCACCGGCAGCTACCAGCGCCTCGAGCACCTGCGTCGGCGTGGCCGGCGTGGCCGGCGGGGCGACCCGCGTGGCCGGCGTGGCCGGCGTCGCGGCCGGCGTCGCGGCCGGCGTCGCGGCCGGCGTCGCGGCGGAGCCGTCCGCGGGCACCGCGCCCGAGCCGTCGGCGGGCGGCGTCCCGGGCGCGATCACGACGGCGTCCTGGCGGCCCGGCGCAGCGCCAGCGCCCGGACGACGTAGTCGACGCCGGTGACGACGGTGAGGATCAGCGCCGCCCCCATCACCCAGGCCGCCACGGTGGCCAGCCAATCCGTCAGCGGCAGCAGGTAGAGCCCGATCGCGACCGTCTGCAGGAACGTCTTGTACTTGCCGCCCCGGCTGGCCGGGATCACCCCGTGCCGGATCACCCAGAACCGCAGCAGCGTGATCCCCAGCTCGCGGATGAGGATGACCACGGTCACCCACCACGGCAGCAGGTCGAGCGCGGAGAGTCCGACCAGGGCCGTACCGGTCAGCGCCTTGTCGGCGATCGGGTCGGCCATCTTGCCGACGTCGGTGACCAGGCCGCGGCGGCGGGCCAGGTCGCCGTCCAGCCGGTCGGTTACCGAGGCGACCGCGAACACCGCGAACGCGATGATGCGCCAGGTCGTGTCGGTGCCGTGGTCGTGGAACAGCGCCCAGGCGAAGATCGGCACGAGCAGCAGCCGCAGCAGGGTCAGCCCGTTGGCGATGTTGACGACCTTGACCGTCTGGGCCGGGGTCGCGACCGGGTCCGGCGCGGCCGGCGGCTCCGGAACGGGACGCTCCGGGACCGCCGGATCCGGCACCACGACACTCACCCCGCCCGCTCCACCGCCGGGCCGGCGACCGCGTCGGCCGTCTCCAGGTAGCGGGCGGTCAGGTCGACGCCGGCGGTGCCGGTGACCGTCGCCCGGACCAGGTCGCCGACCTGGGCGTGCGCCGGCGCGTCGGTGACCAGCGTTGCCCCGTCCACCTCCGGCGCCTGATGCGCCGCCCGCCCCTCGAGCCCGTCGCCGGTGACCGCCTCGACCAGCACCTCCACGGTCTCGCCCAGCCGCTCCTCGGCCCGCTGGGCCATCAGCTCGTCGACGAGCTCGGTCATCCGGGCCACCCGGCGGTCGATCACGTCCGCGCGCACCTTGCCGTCGTACCCGGCTGCCTCGGTGCCGTCCTCGTCCGAGTAGCCGAACACGCCGATAGCGTCCAGCCGCGCCGCGGTGAGGAACCGGGTCAGCTCGGCCACGTCCGCCCTGGTCTCGCCGGGGAACCCGACGATCACGTTGGACCGCACCCCGGCCGCCGGCGACAGCGCCCGCACCTGGTCGAGCAGTGCGAGGAACCGGTCGGTGTCGCCGAACCGGCGCATCCGGCGCAGCACCGCCTCGCTGGAGTGCTGGAAGGACAGGTCGAAGTAGGGCGCGACGCCGGGCGTGCCGGCCAGCACCTCGACCAGCGACGGGCGGGTCTCGGCCGGCTGCAGGTAGGACAGCCGGACTCGGACGATGCCCGGCACCGCGGCCAGCTCCGGCAGCAGCCGCTCCAGCAGCCGCAGGTCGCCGAGGTCCTTCCCGTACGAGGTGGAGTTCTCGCTGACCAGCACCAGCTCGCGCACGCCCTGCCCGGCGAGCCAGGCGGCCTCGGCCAGCAGCTCGTCGGCCGGCCGGGAGACGAACGCGCCGCGGAAGGACGGGATCGCGCAGAACGTGCAGCGCCGGTCGCAGCCCGAGGCCAGCTTGAGCGGGGCGACCGGCGAGTCGCCGAGCCGGCGGCGCAGCACCGGCGGCGTCCAGCCCGGCACCTCCGCCGCGGACGCGTGCCCGGGCACCGACACCGCGTGCCCCTGCCGCTCGACCGGCGTGATCGGCAGCAGCGTGCGCCGGTCACGGGGGCGGTGCGGCACCAGCGGGCGGCCGGCGAGCACGTCGTCCAGTCGCGCGCCGATCTCCCCGTACGAGTCGAAGCCGAGCACGGCGGCCGCTTCGGGCAGGCTGTCGGCCAGCTCCGCCCCGTACCGCTCGGCCAGGCAGCCGACCGCGACGACCTTCCGGTCGCCGTCGGCCGCGGCCAGCAGCGTGTCGATCGAGTCCTTCTTCGCGCTGGCCACGAACGCGCAGGTGTTGACCAGGACGACCGCGGCGTCGTCGTCTTCGGTGAGCTCCCAGCCGTCGGCGGTCAGCCGCCCGGCGAGTTCCTCGGAGTCGACCTCGTTCCGGGCACAGCCGAGGGTCACCAGCGCAGCACGACGGGAATGGGACACGCGGACGAGCGTACTAGCGGGACCGGGGCACGCAGTCGATCAGCCGGCGTTGGGCAGGCCGAACGCGATGGTGCAGACGTGCCGCTGGCACTGCGGCGAGCCGAGGTCCTTGCCGTTCTGGGTGACCCGGACCGCGATGGAGTTGCCGAACCGCACCGACAGCTTCGTGTCGTCGCGGAACTCCTTGGCCATCCCGTCGGTGAGCACGCCCTGGTAGATCTCCGTGCCGGTGCTGGAGCGCACCGAGACCCAGCTCTGCCCTCCGCTGGCCTGCAGTCGCAACACCACGCCCTTGTAGACCGGCGGGCGCGGGCTCGGCGTGGTGGGGCTCGGCGGCGGTGCCGAGGTCGTGGAGGCCGCGCTGGTCGCGGCGACGACCGGGACGTCGGACGTGCCGCTGTCGTTCTGGCTGCGCCCAATGATCCAGCTCGCGCCGAGGAACAGCACGACGACGACCAGCACGCCGGCCGCGACCGGCGCCCACGGCGGTGCCTGTCGCCCGGCCCGGCCGGCGTCGCGGGGCGGCTCGAACGAGCCGAGCGGTGCCGTGCGCAGCGCCGGCACCGGCTGGTGGAACCGGCGGTCGAACTCCTCGACCAGCGGCCGCGGGTCGGCGCCGACGAACTGGGCGATGGAGCGCAGGTGACCGCGCGCGTACGCGGCGCCGCCGCAGGCGTCGAACTCGTCGGCCTCGATGGATCTGACGATCGCCGGGCGGATCCGGGTCGCGGCGGACACGTCCTCGACGGAGAGGCCGCGGTCGCGCCGCGCAGCCGCGAGGGCGGCGCCGAGCGGGCGAGCGTCGTCGGCCACGAGATGGACCTCCCGGGGAAGGATCGGCACGAACCGAGCAGGGCGATCCTGACTCAGTCTAGATCGGGCGTCGCCTGTCCGGCCATCGATCCGGCAGGCGTTTCGACGAACGTAAGGTGGAGGCGCCTGCTCCGACCGGCCGGCCGCCGTGCCGCCGTAGGGGCCAGTCGGCGGTACGCAGGTCGAGCCGGTAGAGCACCCGGTCCCAGCGCTCGTCGCCGACCGCGACGAAGTCGGGCAGCCGCCCGTACGCCTCGAAGCCGAGCGACTCGTACAGGGCCATCGCGGCGTGGTTGTTGCCGCGGACGTCGAGGGTGAGCGTCTCCACGCGCTGGGCCCGGGCGTCCTCCACCAGCGCGGTCACCAGACGCCGGGCCAACGCCCGGCCGCGGGCGGCGGGATGCACCATCACCTGCAGCACGTCGGCGTTCACCGCGACGGTCTCCTTCGCATACCGGGTCCACCGGCCCAGCGCCTCGACCCGACCGTCCACCCGCAGCAACGCCATCCGGGTGCGGCCGGCGTCGACCTCGGCGGCGATCCCGGCCAGCCACTCGCCGGTCCCGGCCCGACCCGGGACGTCCACCCAGCCGACCGCACCGCCCAGCCGCATGACCGCCTCGACGACCCGGTGCACCTCGTCGAGCAGCGGGTCGTCGACCGAACCGGGCAGCCACGCCAGCTCGTCACTCACCGCGCAAGGTGACCAGCAGGCCCTCCAGCTCGTCCGGCTTGACCAGCACGTCGCGGGCCTTCGAGCCCTCGGACGGGCCTACTACGCCGCGGCTCTCCATCAGGTCCATCAGCCGGCCGGCCTTGGCGAAGCCGACCCGCAGCTTGCGCTGCAGCATCGAGGTCGAGCCGAACTGCGTGGAGACGACCAGCTCCGCCGCCTGCAGCAGCAGGTCGAGGTCGTCGCCGATGTCCTCGTCGATCTTCCGCTCGCTGGCCTGCGGCGCGGTGACGTCGTCCCGGTAGACCGGCTGGAGCTGCTGCTTGCAGTGCGCGACGACCGCGCTGATCTCCTTCTCCGGCACCCACGCGCCCTGGATCCGCTGCGGCTTGCTCGCGCCCATCGGCAGGAACAGCCCGTCGCCCTGGCCGATCAGCTTCTCCGCGCCGGGCTGGTCGAGGATGACCCTGGAGTCGGCCAGGCTGGAGGTGGAGAACGCCAGTCGGGACGGGACGTTGGCCTTGATCAGGCCGGTCACCACGTCGACGGACGGTCGCTGGGTCGCCAGCACCAGGTGGATGCCGGCGGCCCGGGCGAGCTGGGTGATCCGGACGACCGAGTCCTCCACGTCGCGCGGCGCGACCATCATCAGGTCGGCCAGCTCGTCGACGATCACCAGCAGGTATGGGTAGGGCCTGTATTGGCGCTCGCTGCCCGGCGGTGCGGTGATCCCGCCGTCGCGCACCCCCCGGTTGAAGTCGTCGATGTGCCGGACCCCGGCCGCGGCCAGATCCTCGTAGCGCAGGTCCATCTCCCGGACGACCCAGCCCAGCGCGTCGGCCGCCTTCTTCGGGCTGGTGATGATCGGGGTCACCAGGTGCGGCACGCCCTCGTACGAGGTCAGCTCGACCCGCTTGGGGTCGATGAGCACCATCCGCACCTCGTCCGGGGTGGCCCGGATCAGGATCGAGACGATCAGCGCGTTGATGCACGAGGACTTGCCCGCGCCGGTCGCGCCGGCGATGAGGATGTGCGGCATCTTGGCCAGGTTGGCCACCACGAAGCCGCCCTCGATGTCCTTGCCCAGCCCGACGACCATCGGGTGGTGGTCGCGGGTGGCGCTGCCGCTGCGCAACACGTCGCCGAGGCTGACCAGCTCGCGGTCGGTGTTCGGGATCTCGACGCCCACCGCGGACTTGCCCGGGATCGGCGACAGGATCCGCACGTCGGCGGACTTCACCGCGTAGGCGATGTTGCGGGACAGCTGGGTGATCCGCTCGACCTTCACCGCGGGGCCGAGCTCGATCTCGTAGCGGGTGACGGTCGGGCCGCGGGTGAAGCCGGTGACCGCGGCGTCCACCCCGAACTCTCCGAACACCTGCTGCAGGGCGGAGATCACCGTGTCGTTGGCCTTGGTCTTCGCCTTGGGCGGGGTGCCGCCGGCGAGCAGGGCCGAGGACGGCAGCGTGTAGTCCGTCTCGCCGGTCAGGCTGAGCTGCACCGGGCGGGTGACCGGGGGGAGCTCCGGGTCCGGCGCCGCGGGCTGCTTGCGGCGACCACGCGCGGCCGGCGCCGCCGGTGCGGCCTCGGTCGCGTCGGCGGCCGCGGCGACGTCGTACGGGTCGGGGTCGGCCGGGTCGAGCAGGGAGCCCTGGCGGCGGCGGGACGGGCGGCGCAGCCGTACCGGCGGGCCGGCGAGCTCCTCGGTCAGCTCCTCGGTCGGCGGCTCGTCCGGCTCCTGCGGCCCGGCCTCGGGCGGCGGTCGGCGCAGCAGCCGGTCGCGCGCCGCCCGGATCCGGTGCGGGATCCGGTTCACCGGGGTCTTGGTCACCACCAGCAGGCCGAAGAACAGCACCAGCACCAGCAGC
>Ga0308176_10000245_pt1 | contig 37355 bp, 29 predicted proteins | sample PhyCR2_3_FD_203890 | JGI IMG/M metagenome (GOLD analysis project Ga0308176, IMG submission 203890) | Soil microbial communities from UC Gill Tract Community Farm, Albany, California, United States - DLSLS.C.R2 | ecosystem: Environmental > Terrestrial > Soil > Agricultural land | place: USA...
TTATACGCGAAGGGGGCCAAATTGTTGATATCCCCGACCGGCCTGTGCGCAGTGAATTTGATTGGTCCTTTTGAAAGTCCTGATCAGTCCGCCCCGCCAACCGGTAAGGGCGTACACTTTCGGCGCCATGACCGCAAGAACTGTTCAACGGATCAACGTGTCGAGCTTTGTTACCGTCCTCACCAGCATCGTGCTGGGGGTGTGCGTCGGGATCCTTGGCGTGTGGGGCGTGATCCCGCGCGAGGACGGGGTGCTGTGGAAGGTCCTGGCCAGCGACGCCATCGTGTTCGCCGGCGCCGTGTTCGCGAACCTCGCCATTGCCTGCTACAAGCAGCGCGACGGCGACATTCGGGCGTGACTTGGCACGCAGTCTGGCTCGACGGGGCCCAGCGTTCCGGGCGCCACGAATCCCGGCGTGCCGATCCGCCAGTGCATCCCCGCGATGATGGCCGCGGTCTGCCGGATAACATTTCGTTCCCGCTCGTCCAAGGCCGTTTCCTTCGCCCGCTCGCGCGAGACGACTGAGCCCTCCTGAGAATCGCGCTCGGTCGCGCGGCAGGCGTCTTGCGCGGCTTCGGCGGACAGGCCGACGGCGGTGAAGATCGCCGCGATCGTATGGGGGGGACGGGCGGCCAGGTCCTCGTATCGCGCGGCCGCCGGGATGATCCCCCGGCGGTGCAGGGCGAGGTAGCGGTTTACGATCGAGACCCAGTGGACGGAGTACACCTCCGCCGCCGTCCCCTGGGCCCCGCGGCGGAGGATTCGCTTCAGCGGCCGCAGGTCGCCGCGCGTGACGGCCGCGCGTAGTGCCCCGGCGGTGAAGCGGGCGAGCGCGGCGGCCGTGCCGCCGCGCAGCCAGGAGAGGTAGCGATCGACCTGTTCCTTGCCCTCGGGCGTGTTGGTGTCCGGGACGGTGGGCGGGGGGCCGAGGGCCTTGATCGAGGACTCCACCACGTCGGCGGCGTTGCGGTAGAGGAAGATCGGCCTGGACTGCGGGAATGCGCCGTGCAGGAGGTCGGCGATTTCGATGACGACGGAGCGCGGCTTGATCACGAAGGTTTGGCCGGGCGGTTTGCAGAGCAGGCGCACGCAGGTGGCGGCCATTTGCCGCAGCTCGGCGTCGCGGGAGCCGTTGGTGGGGCGCAGGCCGACGAGCTGCGTGAGCACGTCGGGCTCGGGAAGGCTGACGACGTTCGGCACGCGCGCGAAGGCGCGGCTGAGCAGTGTCGAGCCGCAGCGGCCGGTCGAATAGAGGAGAATCAGGCGCGGGCCGGGGTCGCCGACGCCGGCCGCGACCCGGTGCATGTCTTCGTACGGTACGGCAATCAGCCGCCGCGCGTGCTCGAACTGGGACTGGTAGTAGAATGCGGCGGCGGTCAGGTCCACGCCTTCGGGCGCCTCGACGAAGATGCCGCGGCGGCGATCATCGTCAATGCAATACAGGCTGACCTGCGGCCGCAGGATGGTGGAGGCGTCCACCGCCGCACCGGGCGAGGTGTCGAAGTCGCTGACGCTCACCAGCCCGAGCGGGTGCGGCCTGGGGCGACCGATGATCTCCAGGACCTGCGCCGCCATGGGCTACCGGGCGAGCACGGCGTCGAGCACCTTGCCGTCGACATCGTTCATCTTCAGGCCGAGCAAGGCGGCGACCGTCGGGGCGACGTCGGTGTTCTCGATTTTGTCGAGCGTCGCGCCGGGTTTGATGCCCTGGCCCCAGGCAACGAACGTGGCGTGCATGCCGGGCTGGTTGGGGTCGTAGCCGTGGTTGCCCTTGGTGGAGGTCATCTTCGGCGTGACGACGACCTCGCCGCCGGCGGTGTCGGTGAAGGTGTAGCCGGTTTTGGCGGAGAGGACGATGTCGGCCATGCGCGGGTCCTGGTGCGGGTCGGCCAGGCCGAACTTGCCGAAATCGGCCGGGCCGACGATCAGGTCAATGCCTTCGACGGCTTTAAACAGGTCGCTCACTCGGGCGATCAGCGCGTCGCGGTTGGGCGTGTCGAGGACGTAGATGAAGCAGGCGCCTCCCTGGCTGAGGGCCCGAACCTTGCCGCCTGTGGCGTTCATGCCCTTCACGTCCAGGAGGCCTTCTTTTCGCAGGAGCACGTTCGGCTGGATCTGCTGACGGTAGGGAAAGAAGCCGTGGTCTGCCGTGACGACCAGCGTCGCGCGGCCGGGGAAGTCCTTCTTCAGCTCGTCCCAGACTTCGCGCACGCGCTCGTCATCGAACTTGACGGCCGCGTATGCCTCGGGCGATTGCGGGCCTTTGGCGTGCTCGACGTGGTCCACCTCGACCAGGTGCAGCAGGGCGAGATTCGGCTTGTGTGTGTGGAGGACGTAGTTCAGCATCCGCGCGTACATGCGGTCGCGGTCCTCGCCTTTGTTGGTCTTGCACCATTCGCCTTGCTTCTCGTAGGGGATGCCGGCTTCCTTGAACTCCTTCAGCAGCGAGGGCGTGCCGTACCCCTGGAACAGCTCGTCGGTGAACACGTCGGGGACGGTCCAGTCGAGCGTTTTGGCGCCGCGGCTGGCGGGCCAGATGATGGCGGCCGTCTTGAGGCCGGCGGCCTTTGCGACGTCGTACACGGTGGGCGTCTTGACGATCTGTTCCTTGGTGAAGATGGGGTCGGGGATGAGGGGGACGACTTTGCCGGTCTGGCGGTCGAGGTAGCTGTTGCCGATGACGCCGTGGCGGCCGGGGTTGACGCCGGTGACGAGCGTGGTGTGGTTCGGCCAGGTGACCGTGGGCATGGAGCAGCGCATCATCTTCGCCCGAGCGCCCTCGGCGGCGAGCTGGCGGATGGTGGGCATTTCGGCCTTGGGGTCGTCGAAGTAGTAGTGCGCCAAGCCGTCCACGCTGATCATGACGACTAAGCGGTCCCCGGCCGGGGCGGCCGACACGGCGGCGGCCAGGGCAAACAAAACGAAACTGAAAACGAGAGTGTTTCGCATCATTGGTCCCTCTACCAGTCCACCACGGAGCCGTCGTGCGGGTCGAAGGCGTCGCGGTTGCGCCAGTCGTGGCCGATCTTGTCGGCCATGGCCGTGTCGTCCAACTCGACGCCCAGCCCGGGCCCCGTCGGCACCATGACGTAGCCGTTTTCGACCTTCGGGGGCGTCTTCACGTAGCCGTCGCCGAGGGAGACCTGTTCCTGGCACATGAAATTCGGGATCGACGCCGAGAGCTGAATGCCGGCCGCCAGGGAGATCGGGCCGAGGGGGTTGTGGGGTGCGACGGAGGAGTAGTACGCCTCGGCCATGCCGGCGATCAGGCGCGCCTCGAAGATGCCGCCGGCGTGGCAGAGGTCGGGCTGGAGGATGGTGGCGGCGCGTTTCTCGAGGATCTCGCGGAAGCCCCACTTGGTGAAAATGCGCTCCCCAGTAGCGATGGGCAGGTAGGTGCCGCGGGCGATGTCGGCCATCACGTCCACGTTCTGGCAGTTGACCGGTTCCTCAATGAACATCGGCTCGTACGGCTCCAGCGCCTTGATGAGGAGCTTGGCGTTCTGGGGGCTGAGGGCGCCGTGGAAGTCGATGGCGATGTCCACGTCCTTTCCGCCGGCCTCGCGCAGCGCGGCGAAGGCGGCGACGGCCTGGTCGATGTCTTTTGGCGAGGCGATGACGCCGAGCTCCGTGGCGTGTTTCACGGTGGTCTTAAAGGCGGTGAAGCCTTCGGCCTTTCGGCGCTTGAGCAGGGCCGGTTCGTTGCCGACGTGGGCGTAGACGCGGACGCGGTCGCGCGTGGGGCCGCCGAGCAGTTCGTAGACGGGGACGCCGAGGACTTTGCCCTTGATGTCCCACAGGGCCTGCTCGATGCCGCTGAGGACGGAGGTGAGGATCGGGCCGCCGCGGTAGAAGGCGTGGCGGTAGATGGCCTGCCAGTGGTGGACGACGGCGCGGGGGTCTTTGCCGATCAAGTAGGGGGCGACTTCCTGCACGGCGGCGGCGCAAGTGAGGGCGCGGCCTTCGAGAATCGGCTCGCCGAGGCCGACGATGCCGGCGTCGGTGTGGATTTTGAGGAAGAGCCAGCGAGGTTTGACGAGGATCGTTTCCAGCTTGGTCACGCGGAGCTTGGGTTTGAATTGCTGGAAGTGCTCTTGCGGCGGAGGTTCGGCGGCGCCGGGGTAGGGCGGCGGGCTGGAGGGGTCGGCGGCGCGGGCCGCGTGTTCCGCACTGCCCAATGCAAGAATGCCGGCGGCGGCGAACAGGTCGCGGAGGAATTGGCGGCGCATCGAGCGGGTCATACGGCGCTCCTGTTTTATTGGGGTTCACGGACGATCGGATCAAACCCGCGTGCCGCCCGATCTACGGGCGCGGGCTCCAGGCGCGGCGCCAGCGCCTGGATGGCGGCGAAGGCGACGAGGTAGGCGGTGCCGGAGCAGATGAAGGGGACGAGGTAGTTGCCGCGGCCTTCGACGAGGTAGCCGACGATGATCGCGAAGATCGAGGCGCCGAAATAGCCGCAGGTCCCGCCGAGGCCGGCGACGGAGGCGGTGGCGCGCTTGGGGAACATGTCGCTGACGAGCGTGTAGAGGTTGGAGCTCCAGCCCTGGTGCGAGGCGGTGGCCAGGCCGAGCAGGAGCACGGCGGACCAGAGGCCGGAGACGCGTTGGGCGAAGATGATCGGCACGACGCCGCAGGCGCAGACGAACAAAGCGGTTTTGCGGGCGGTGTTGAGGGAGGCGCCACGCTTGATCATCGCGGACGAGAGCCAGCCGCCGGCGATGCTGCCGACGTCGGACATCACGTAGATGACGATCAGAGGCAGGCCGATGTGGATGAGGTCGAGGTGGTGGCGGGTGTGGAGGAACTTGGGAAACCAGGTCATGTAGAACCACCAGGTCGAGTCGGTGAGGAACTTGGCGACGGCGAAGGCCCAGGACTGGCGGTAGGTGAGCAGCGTGCCCCACGAGACGTTCACCGCCGGCTCCGGGGGGTCGCTCTGGATGTAGGCCAGCTCGGCCGGGGAGCAGCGGGCGTGCTGCTCGGGTGTGCGGTAGAAGGGGATCCACAGGAGCAGCCAGAGGAAGCCGATGCCGCCGGTGCCGATGAAGGCCCACTGCCAGCCGTAGTTGGTCGCCAGCCATGGAACGATGGCGGGGGCGAGGATGGCGCCCATGTTGGTGCCGGCGTTGACGAAGCCGAAGGCCAGCGCGCGTTCCTTCTTGGGGAACCATTCGGCCAATGTTTTAGTGGCGGCGGGGAAGGCGGGGGACTCGGAAATGCCGAGCATGCTGCGGAAGACGCCGAAGCTCCAGGGGCCGTGGGCGGCGGCGTGGAGCATCGACGAAATACTCCAGGCCGTGAGCGAGATCATGTAGCCCAGGCGGGTGCCGACGCGGTCCAGCCACCCGCCGGCCAGGAGCTGGCCGAAGGCGTAGGAGAGGGCGAAGGCGGACTGGATGTAGCCGTACTGGACGTCGGAGATGTGGTATTGCTTCTGGAGGTCGGGGGCGAGGATGCCCATGACCAGGCGGTCGATGTAATTGATGGTGATGCCGAAGAAGACAAGGCCGAGGACCAGCCAGCGGGTGCGGGTGATCCGCCCGCCGTCGCTCGCGTACTCCAATGGCAGCGGCCCCTCTTCCGCCTCTTGCACCGGCGCGGTGCTTTGTCCGTCGGGCATGGCGATACCTTAACGAGTTCAACACCAGGCGGAAAGTTCGGCCCGCAAACGCGCCGGCTTGTTGGCGCGGGCTGCGGCGGGGCCTATCGTCGGGGGCATGATCTACCGATCCATTCTGGCGGGCCTCCTGATCGTCGGCGGTGTCGTCGCCTACGCCGCCGATCCTACGTATCCCACACTCACCGGCGCGCGCCCGATCGTGATCGGGCACCGCGGGGCGTGCGGGTATCGGCCGGAGCACACGCTGGCCTCGTACGAAGTGGCGATCGCCGGCGGGGCCGATTTCATCGAACCCGACCTCGTCCCGACCAAGGACGGCGTGCTGGTCGCGCGGCACGAGAATGAAATCGGCGAGACCACCGACGTCTCAAAGCACCCGGAGTTCGCGGCCCGCAAGTGCACCAAGACCATCGACCGCAAGAAGGTCACCGGCTGGTTCGTCGAGGACTTTACGCTGGCGGAGATCAAGACTCTGCGCGCGAAGGAGCGGCTGCCGTTCCGGGACCATTCGTTCGACGGCAAGTTTGAAATCGCGGCCTTTCAGGAAGTCATTGACCTGGCGAAGCGCAAGACGGCCGAGACGGGGCGTGTGATCGGGATTTACCCGGAGACCAAGCACCCGGCGTACTTCAAATCCATCGGACTGCCGCTGGAAGACCGGCTTCTGAAGGTGCTGAAGGATAACGGGTACGACGGGCGGGAGGCGCCGGTGTTCATCCAGTCGTTCGACGTGGCCAACCTGAAGGAGCTGCGCGGGAAGACGAAGATTCGGTTGATCCAGCTCATGGGCGGGCGGCGGGCGAGGCCGGCGGATTTCGAGGCGTCCGGCGACAAGCGGACGTTCGGCGATTTGGCCTCCCCGGCGGGTCTGAAGGAGATTGCCACCTACGCCGACGGGATTGGTCCGGACAAGCGGTTGGTCGTGCCGGCCGAGCCGGCGGTGCCGGGGGGCAAGCCGAAGACGGAGGAGGGCATGAAGGCGGGGCCGCCGACGTCTCTTGTGGCCGACGCGCACCGGGCGGGGCTGCTGGTGCATCCGTACACGTTTCGCAGCGAGAAGCGGTACCTGCTGAGCGATTACGACGGGGAACCGGCGAAGGAGTACCGGCAGTTTTATGAGCTGGGCGTGGACGGGCTGTTCAGCGACTTCGCGGATCAGGCGGTGAAGGCGAGGCGATAGCGTGGCGTGTTATTTGGCCACTGCGTTCTGCGTTTCGGCGGGTTCCTTTTCGAGTTCCGGCAGGTCCGGATGCGCCCCCACGTTCCACGTGGTCGCCATGAGGACGAGGGTCCCCACCGTGCACGCCAGCATCAGGCGGAATGCGGCCGGCCAGCCGTAGTGATCGACGAGGTTGCCGATGCCCCAGCCCGTTATGATCGTCGAGGCGTAGCCGATGATGCCGGTGAGGCCGACGGCGGCGGCGCTGGCGCGCTTGGTGGCCAGGTTCATCGCCATCGCGGCGATCAACATCTGCGGGACGTAGAGCAGGAAGCCCATCGCGACGAACAACGAGCCGGAGATCAGCGGCGCCCCCTTGGGCGAAATGCGGAACAGCGCGATGGCGCCGGCCATCAGTGCCATGGCGATGACGCAGACGCGGCCGGCGCGGCCGTTGAACACGCGGTCGGCCGCGAAGCCGCCGACCAGCGCGCCGAGCATCCCGCCCATTTCCGACCCGAAGCTCAGCCACCCGCTGGTCACCACCGACAGGCCCTTGGCCTCCTGAAGAAACGTCGGCCCCCAGGAGAGCTGCGCGTACCGGAGAACGTACACCAGCAGGTTGGCGAAGCTGATGATCCACATGTAGGGGCTTTTGAAGATGTACTCCCACACCACGTGCCAGTACGAGTCCTGCGGCTTGGTCTCTTCGGCGAGTTGCCTGGGTGTTTCCTCGCCCTTGTACACCTCGACCGGCGGCAGGCCCATGGTCGCCGGCGTGTCGCGGAGGAAGACGAGCACGATGACGGCGCCGAAGGTCGCGATGCCGGCGGGGATGTAGAAGCAGGAGCGCCAGCCCAGGTACTTCACGAGGTAGCCGGTCAGCGCCGAGATCAGGGCGGCGCCGATCATGTGGCTGGTGTGCCACACGCCGAACGTACTGGCCCGCTCGCGCGGGCTGAACCAGTACGCCATCGACTTGGCGCACGGCGGGAAGCCCATTCCCTGGAAATAGTTGTTCAGGAACCAGAACGACGCGAAGAAGAGGAGGGACGATGCCGCGCCGAAGAAGAAGTTCATGACCGCGCAGCCGAGGAGCCCGATGGCCATGAAGAAGCGCGGGTTGGCGTGGTCGCCGATGAAGCCGTTGATGAATTTGGAGACGCCGTAAGTCACCCCGCCGACGGTGAGGATGAAGCCGAGCTTTTCCTTGGAATAGCCGAGGTCATTGCCCATCGATTTCAGCGGCACGCTGATGTTCGCGCGGACGAAGTAGAAGAGGGCGTAGCCGACGATCGAGGTCGTGAGGATGCGGAACCGCCAGTAGCGGTACTGGCGGTCAACTTCGGACGAAGCGTACTCGAGCGGGATCGCGGACATCGGGCCTCCTGAAGTGAACGTTACTGCGCAACCGCCGCCGCGGCGAGGCCGCGCGCCTCTACCGCCACGTCTCCGGCCGCACAACCGGACGCCTCGATGCCCTGTTCGTACCGGGCGATCTCTTCCTGCATCTTCTCCCGGCCCCACCCGAGCACGCGCGCCATCCATCCCGCAACTTGGCGCGCGACCGCGCCCTGGTCCCTGTGGTAATACCGCCAACTCGTGCGGCGGACCATCACGTCCTCCAGGTGCACCGCCCACTCGGATCGGCAGTAGTGCTCGACCGCCTCCTCCGAAATCGCCGGCGGCACGATGCCGCTGAACGGCGGCTTGGCGTCGCCGGGCAGCAGGGGGGTGGCGGCGGTCCGGCAGGGCTGGGGCGCGGCGCCGGTATGGCGCACGACGAGGTCCACGGTCTGCTCGCCCATCAGGCGGTAGGTGGTAAGCTTGCCGCCGGCCACGTCGATCCAGCCGGGCTCGGTCATTTGGATTTTGTGGGCGCGGGAGATGTCCGACGGCGTCCCGTTGGGGTTGGCGATCAGCGGCCGCAGGCCGGCCCAGGCGCTGATCACGTTTTCGGGCGTCAGCTTCGCATTGGGGAACGTGTCATTGGTGATGCGCAGGATGTACGCGACGTCTGACTTTTCGCAGGTGGGCGTCTCGATCGGGCCGTCGTAATCGGTATCCGTCGTCCCGAGAATGACGCGATCGCCCCACGGAATGGCGAACAGGATGCGCTTGCCCTCCGTCATCACGACCGCGCTGGGCACCGGGAGGCGCGAGCGGTCGATCACCAAATGGACGCCCTTGGTCAGGCGCAACGCCGTGCGGCTCGCGGGAAACCGGCTGGCCCACGCCCCCGCCGCGTTGACGACGCATTTGGCCGAAAGCTCGATTGTTTGGCCGCTCTCGCAGTCCCGCACGCGGCAGCGCCACAGGTCGGCTTGGCGCTGCGCCGATTCGAGCGGCGTGTAGTTCCGAACGACCGCCCCGTTCGCCGCCGCCGAGCGGATCGTGTCGAGCACCAGCCGAGCGTCGTTGGTCAGTCCGTCGAAGTAACGCACGGCGCCGGTCAGGTTCTCCGAATTCAGCCCGGGCAGTTCCGTGAGAATCTCCTCCCGGCCGATGCTGGTGGATTTGCCCAGGTTCCGGCCGCTACAGAGCAGGTCGTACATCTTCACGCCGATGCGCAGCTTCCACAGTTTCCACTCGGTGCCCCGGCGGGTGGGGAAGAGGAACGGCAGGGGGTCGGCCAGGTGCGGCGCGATGCGATGGAGCGTGACCTTCTCGACGCTCGCCTCGCGCACGAGGCCGACGCGCCCCTGGGCGAGGTAGCGGAGGCCGCCGTGCAGGAGCCGGCTCGACCGGCTCGACGTTCCGAACGCAAAATCATGCGCATCGACCAGTGCGGTGCGAAGCCCGCGCATGGCCGCGTCGCGCGCCACGCCCGACCCGACGATTCCGCCGCCGATGACCAGCACATCGAACGCCGCGCCGCCGAGGGCGGCGCTTGCCGTTTGGCGGGGAAAAGCAGAGCGATCGTCACCGCTTAACATCGCGACACCTCCCGATCCCCCGCCAGCTTCTCACTCAATTCGCCCACGTGCGCCACGATCAGATCGGGCGCGGGCTTCATGGCCTCCGCCTCCTCCCGGGTGGCCTCGCCGCTGAGGACCAGGATGCCCATCGCCCCCGCCGCCCGTGCAAGGGCCATGTCGGTGTATAGGCGATCGCCGACCATGCCGAGCTGGTTCGCCGCCAGGCCGTGCCGCCTCAGGATTCCGGTGAGCATCTGCGGGTTAGGCTTGCCCAGGACCGCCTCGGGCTGCCGCCCGGTGGCGTGGGCGAGCATCTGCGTCATTGCCCCGCAGTCCACCAGAAAAGTGAGCTTGTCCGTCGGGCACACCTTGTCCGGGTGGGTCGCGATGAAGGGTTTGCCGCGGCTGATCCACCACGCCGCCCGGCAGACGCGGGGGTACTCCAGCGTGGTGTCGAACGCCACGATGACCAGGTCCGGCTCGTCGGTCGCGCCTTCGCCGGCCACTTCAAATCCCGCGGCCGCGAACTCCTCGCGCAGCGCCGGCGTCCCCATCACGTAAACCCGGCGCGGGGCGGGTCGGCGCGCGCGCAGGTAATCGATGGTCGAGTGCGTCGAGCTGTAGATTTCGTCGGCGGTTGCGGGGATGCCCATTTCGCGCAGGTGGTGGACGTACTGCTCCGTGCTGCGCGACGAGTTGTTCGTGAGGAACGTGCGGCCGATCCCCAGCGCCTTCAGCCGATCGAGGAATGGGAGGGTCCACTCGAACAATCGCCCGCCGAGGTAGATGGTGCCGTCGAGGTCCAGAGCCAGATGCTTGATGTTCGCCAATCGATGCACGCCCACCGCCTTCGGTAAACCTTGCGTAAAAACGAAAAGCCCCACGGCGTGACCCGTGGGGCTTTCTCTTGATCTCTAGCCCGTATGCTCACTTCGCGGCAAACCAGATTGTTCCCCACCGGGGTAGTATATGTACTATTGGGCCCGCAGCGTCAAGAAAATACCCATGCCAACCCGGCCCGCCGACATCTCCCGCCACCTGACGCGTCCGGTGATTCCCTACCTGACGGAAGGTGTTGACCGCCACGCCGATCTGATCGCCGCCGCGAGCCTTATTTTCATCGGCGGTGGCGAGCTGGCCGAGCTCCCGGCGATGCTCCAGCGGCTCAAAAGGCCGCCGTTCGCCGGCGCGCCCGTTCTCCTGCACATCGACCTCGTCAACGGCCTAGCGAACGACGAATCCGGATTGCGCTACGTCGCGACGCTCGACGGGGTGGACGGGATCATCACCGTCCGCCACCACCTCGCCCCCTTCGCGCGGAAGCTCGGGCTGGCCTCGGTCGTGCGGCTGTTCCTCCAGGACGGGCGCGCCGTCGAGCGCGGGCTCCAGGTGGTTGAGAAGTCCCGGCCGGATGCGGTCGAGGTCTTGCCCGGAGTCGCGTTCGTCCAAGTGAGTGATCGTTTCCGCAACGTTGCCATGCCGTGCATCGCCGGCGGCTTGATCCGAACACCGGGACTGGTTACCCAAATCCTCTCAGCCGGCTGCAAAGCCGTCAGCACGACCAACGTGAAGCTGTGGGAATTGAACCTTCCAAAGGACTGACCATGAGCAATCACCTGTTTTGGGCTGTCGCCGTTTTCGTCACCGCCGCGGCATGGGCACGAGCGGCGGACGAGAAGGAGCCGTCTTCCGTCACCGCGGCGGGCGCGAAGCTCGAAAAGCTTGCCGATGGGTTTGCTTTCACCGAGGGGCCCGCGGCCGATGCTGAGGGGAACGTGTTTTTCACCGATCAACCGAACGACCGGATCCTCAAATGGTCGGTTGACGGCAAGCTTACCAACTGGATGCAGCCGTGCGGCCGCTCGAACGGCCTGTGCTTTGACGGTAAGGGCAATCTGATCGCCTGTGCCGACGAGAAGAACGAGCTGTGGTCCATCGACCCGCAGAAAAAGGTCACGGTGCTCGTCAAGGACTACAGGGGCAAGCTCCTCAACGGGCCGAACGACGTCTGGGTCCGGCGCGACGGGGGCATCTACTTCACGGACCCCTTCTACAAGCGCAATTACTGGAAGCGCGGGCCGATCGAACAGGACGTCCAGGGCGTTTATTACCTGCCCCCCGACCGCGGGCAACTGGTCCGCGTCATCGACGATCTCGAGCAGCCCAACGGCATCATCGGAACCGCGGACGGCAAGCGACTCTACGTCGCCGACATCAAGGGCAAGAAGACCTACAGCTACGACATTAAGGACGATGGCTCGCTGGCCAACAAGCAGCTCTTCTGCGGGATGGGCTCCGACGGAACCACCATCGACGAGGAAGGCAACGTGTACCTCACCGGCAAGGGCGTCAGTGCCTTTGATAAGACGGGCAAACAGATCCAGCACGTCGATGTGGATGAGCAATGGACGGCCAACGTCTGCTTCGGTGGCAGGGATCGCCAGACCCTCTTCATCACCGCCAGCAAGGGGCTTTACGCCATCAAAACCCGCGTGAAAGGCGCCAGCAGCCAGTAGTGATTACGAGAATGTAATCTATGGGAGCCGAAACAATCTGGCGCGCGCGGGGTAGTAGTTAGTATTAAACCGCCGCTGCCGCTATCTCCTACGCGGTGGCGCGTGGAACTTCTCAGCCCTTAACACGGCTTGTCGCCGGGTGCGCCGGCGCGGCAAGGGAGGGCTTGGTTGCACTAAGCCGTTGATTGAACGGGAGTTGGCGCGGGCGGACTGTCTTTTTGTTCGCCTTGATCGCTGGCGAGCGTTTGTTGCCCGGCAGGAGACGTAAGTACATGTCGCTGGTCCGGTTCGCACTGAAAAAGCCTTACACGATCATCGCTTTGGTTGTTTTGGTCTGCCTTCTCGGGGTGCTGGCGGCGCTGCGGATGCCGGTGGACATCTTCCCCGAGATCGACATCCCCGTCGTCAGCGTCGTCTGGACGTACAGCGGCATGAGCGCCGACGAAATCCAGAACCGCATCCTCGTCAAGCACGAACGGCAGATGGCGTCGCTCGTGGACGACATCGCCCGCATTGAGGCGACCAGCTACAACGGCTTGGGCGTCATCAAGGTGTACCTGCACGAGGGCGCCGACGTCAGCCGCGCGGTCTCTCAGCTCACCAGCAGCGCCCAGACGGTGCTTAAGAGCATGCCGCGCAACATCACGCCGCCGCTGATCCTGCGGTACGGTGCGACGGACGTGCCGATTATTCAGCTGAGCGTCTCCAGCGACTCGCTGCCGGACACGCGGCTCACCGACTTCGGCCAGCAGGTGCTGCGGCCGTCATTGGCCGTCGTCCGCGGCGCGTCGGTGCCTTACCCCTACGGCGGCAGCACGCGCGTCGTCATGGTGGACCTCGACTCGCAGGCCCTGCAGGCCCGCGGCCTCTCCCCCGCCGACGTCACCAACGCCCTGGAGAGCGAGAACGTCGTCGCGCCCACGGGCGGGGTGAAAATTGGGGATCGGGATTATCCGGTGCGCATGAACAACAGCACGGACACCGTAGCCGCCCTGAATGATTTCCCCGTCAAGAAGGTCGCCGGCCGCACGGTTTTGCTCCGGGACGTGGCGCACGTGCGCGACGGCCATGTCGTTCAGACCAATTCGGTCAGCGCCGATGGCCGTCCGGGCACGCTGATGACGATCCGCAAGACCGGCGGCGTCTCGACGCTGTCGGTCATCGAGGGGGTCAAGAAGACGCTGGCGGAGGACATCCCGCACGTGCTCCCGTCGGGCGCGAAGATCAAGGCGTTGTTCGATCAGTCCATCTTCGTCAGGGCGTCGTTGAACAGCGTGATGATGGGCGGGGCGATGGCGGCCGCGTTGACGGCTTTGATGATCCTGCTGTTCCTCGGCAACTGGCGACTTACGCTGATCATCCTCGCGTCGATTCCGCTGTCGGTCCTCGGTGCCGTGCTCGCCATGTTCGGCCTGAACCAGACGCTCAACACGATGACCCTAGGCGGGTTCGCGTTGGCCGTGGGCATCCTGGTGGACAACGCCACGGTCGTCATCGAGAACGTTGAACGCACGCTCGGGCTCGGTTTGCCGCTCGAGCCGGCCATCGAGGAAGGCTCGGCGGAAATCGCCAAGCCCACGCTCGTCTCGACGCTGGCCATCTGCATCGTCTTCGTGCCCGTCTTCCTCCTTCAGGGGACCGCCAAGTACCTTTTCAGCCCGCTGTCGCTGTCGGTGATCGTGTCGCTGCTGGCCAGCCTCGTGCTGTCGTTCACGCTGGTGCCGGTATTGTTCAAATACCTGATGCGGTCGTACGTAACGGCCCACGGAAAGCGCGGGGGCGCCCACGACATTCAGCGGCACCGGTCGCGCAACCCGCTGACCGCCATCCACTACGGCTTCGACCGCGGGTTTAACGCCTTCCGCAACACGTACCGCAATTACGTCGCCTGGGCGGTGCACCGGCCGGGCACCACGGTCGGCTTTTTCGCCGCGCTGCTTGCGTTCTCCTGCGTGCTCTACCCGCACCTGGGGATGGACTTCTTCCCGCAGGTGGACGCCGGCCAGATGCGCCTGCACGTGCGCGCGCCGACCGGCACGAAACTCGAGCAGACGCGTCAGGTCTTCGCCCGCGTCGAGCGGGAGATTCGCAAGATCGTCGGCGAGGACCAGGTGGACGCGATGCTCGACAACATCGGCCTGCCGTTCAGCGGGATCAACATGGCGCTGAGCGACACCGCCACCGTGGGCGCGATGGACGGCGAAATCCTGATCTCGCTGAAGGAGAAGCACACGCCAACGGCCGGACACGTCGCCGCGCTCCGCCGCGAACTGCCGCAGCGGTTCCCCGGCGTGCAGTTCTTTTTCCAGCCCGCCGACATCGTCAACCAGGTGCTGAACTTCGGCCAGCCCGCCCCGATCGACATCCGCGTTTTCGGCCCCAAGCGGGACAAGAACTACGCCGCGGCCGTGAAGGTACTGGGCGACGTCAAGACGCTGCCGGGCGTCGCCGACGCGCACCTGTTCCAGGCGCCCGACACGGCCGCCATGGCGGTTGACGTGGACCGCGCGCTGGCCGAGGACATGGGCCTCACCCAGCGGGACGTTTCCAATAGCCTGCTGGTTTCGCTCAGTTCCAGCGCATCCCTGGCGCCAAACTTCTGGCTCAACCCCAACAACAACGTCAGCTACCCGCTGCTCGTTCAGACGCCGCAGTACAAGGTGGACTCGCTGCCGAACGTGCTGACGCTGCCTCTGGCCGCCTCATCCTCGGGCAAGTCGGCAAGGTCTGCCGTGAAGCACGCGTCGAACCAGCACCTGCTCATGGACGTCGCCCGCGTCCGGCGCAGCCAACTCCCGGTAGTCCTTTCGCAGCTGAACATCCGCCCCGTATTCGACATCCACGCCGACGTGCAGGGGACCGACCTGGCCAGCGTCGCCGCGTCGATCAAGGGCGTGATTGACCGGGACCGCCCCGACGACGCTTCCGGCGTCCGCGTCGAGGTCTCCGGTCAGGTCGAGACGATGCGCGAAAGCTTCGCCGGCCTGGCGGGCGGCATGGTCCTGGCGGTTCTGCTCGTCTTCCTGCTGTTGGCGATCAATTTCCAGAGTTGGGGCGACCCGCTGATCGTCCTGGCCGCCGTGCCGTTTGCCTTGGCGGGCGTGATGTGGATGCTCTTCGCCGCTCACACGCACATCAGCGTGCCGGCGCTGATGGGCACGCTCATGTGCATCGGGCTGACGACCGCCAACAGCACGCTGGTGGTCAGCTTCGCGAACCAGCGGCTCGCCGCGGGCGACGACGCGCTGACCGCCGCGGTCGCCGCCGGCTTCACGCGTTTGCGGCCGGTGCTGATGACCGCCGGCGCCATGGTGCTGGGGATGATCCCGATGGCTTTGGGCGTCGGCGAAGGCGGCGAGCAGAACGCCCCGCTGGCGCGGGCCGTGATCGGCGGGCTGATCTTCGCCACGTTCGCCACGCTCGTCTTCGTCCCGGCGATGTACCGGCTGATGAAGCGCAGCCGCCCGGCCCCCGCCGTCGCTGCCCGAATCTGAATCTGAAGAAGGACGTCTATGGAATCTGAGAAAACGACCACGACCACGATCCCCGCCGAGACGAACGGCGACCGCGCCGGAGGGCACGCGCACCGTCAATCGCCGGAGCACGGCCACCCCGGCCATACTCCGGTCCTTGCGACCGCGGGCACCGGGCGCCGCATCGCCGTCGCCGCCGCGCTCGTCGCCGTCGGGCTGGCCGCCGTTTACGTCTTCGGTCTGCGCGTCCGCCATGACGACACGGCAAAACTGCAGGCCGCGGCGCGGGAGTCTGCTTCGCTGCCCCCGGCCGTGCAGGTCGTGCGCGTCCGGCGCGCCACGCCGCGCACGCTCCTGGCCCTGCCCGGCGAGGCGCGCGCGCTGTACGAGACCACCATCTACGCCCGCACGAACGGTTACCTCAGCAAGTGGCTCGTGGACATGGGGGACCGCGTGAAGCAAGGGCAGGTCCTGGCCACCATCGAAACGCCCGAGTTGGACGACCAGATGGCCGCAGCGCAGGCCAAGGTCGCGCAGGAGCAGTCGGGAATCGAGCTCGCCCAGGCGAACGCCAACTTCGCCAAGCTGAGCTACCAGCGGTGGGAGTCGGCCGCGCCCGAGGGCGCCGTCTCCGCGCAGGACCGCGACCAGAAGAAGGCCGAGTTGGACACGAGCGTCGCCAAGCTGTCGGCCGCCAAGGCGCAGCTCAAGCTCGCACAGGCGGACGTGCAGCGCCTCCAGACGCTGATCGGCTTCAAGAGCGTCCTGGCGCCTTTCGACGGGACCATCACCGAGCGGCATGTGGACATCGGTGAACTGGTCACCGCCGGCAGCACTTCGAGCACGACGCCGCTGTTCTCGATCGCACGCTCCGACCAGATCCGGGTGTTCGTGGACGTTCCGCAGGGCGCCAGCCCGGAGATCAAGCTCGGGATGACCGCCGAGGCGACGGCCGCCGAGCACCCCGGCCGCAAGTTCGCCGGGAAGGTGGACCGCACGGCCGACTCGATCGACCCCGTCTCCCGCACGCTGCGGGTCGAGGTCCTGGTACCCAACGCCGACCTTTCGCTGAAGCCGGGCATGTACCTGCAGGTGGAGTTCCAGACGGACAGGAGGGACCCGCCGCTGGAGATTCCCGCCAGCGCGCTGAACATGCGGCCGTCCGGCCCCGAGGCCGCGATCATCGCCGCCGACGGCACGGTCAGGTTCCAGCCCATCACCATCGCGCGCGACATGGGCGATTACATCGAAGTCTCTTCCGGGCTATCCGACGGGCAGACCGTGGCGCTGAACATTACCAGCGACGTGGAGGAAGGCGAGCGGGTCACGCCGCGCGAGGTCCAGACCCCCGCGGCCCAGCCCGCCCCGCCGGTGCCCAAGTCCACCACGGCGATGCGCGCGTCAAGTTCATCCGCCGGCGGCGTGGTAACGCCGACGTCGGGGGTGGACGAAGCGCCCAGGACCGCCGCCCCTTCGGCGAAGCGCGCCGGGTGAGCCGCCTGCATCCTCCTGATCCGCCCGGCCGTGCCCGCGGCGGCACGAAACGACCGAACGATGCTCAACCGCATATTCCCCCTGGTTGCCCTCATCCTGCTGCTGTCCGGCTGCGCGGTCGGACCCAACTACCGGCCGCCGGACGTTTCGGTGCCGGAGGAGTTCGACACGGGTCCGGCGCTGCTTCCGACCGTCGTGGCGCTGGCGCCCCCGACGACCGCTGCCGCCACCACCCAGCCGACGACGCCGAGCACGCACCCGGTCGCCGCCGCCACGCAAGCCGCCACCCGCGCCGCCGCAAAGCCGGTGGACCTGGAACACTGGTGGACCTCGCTGGACGACCCGCTGCTCGACGAGCTGGTCGCCGGCGCGGTGGAGGCGAATTTCGACCTGGGCATTGCGGCCGAACGCCTCCAGCAGGCGCGAGCGGTCCTGACCGGGATCACGGGGAACGAGCTGCCGCTGATGGACATCACCGCCGGGCTGGGGCGCGGCTCCGGGTCGAACAACACCAAGGGCCGCGTCGGCGCGCCGCTCAACGCCGGCACGAACACTGCCGGGCTCAAGGAAATCACGCACGTCGCCGGCTTCGATGCGGGGTGGGAGCTGGACCTGTTCGGCTCGGTCTCCCGGGCCGTCGAGGCCGCACGGGCTGACGTGCAGGCCGTCGAGGAGGATCGCAAGCAGGTGCTCGTCAGCGTGCTGGCCGACGTCTCGCGCCAGTACGTCGGGTTGCGCAGCCTGCAACTCCGCCTGCGCATCGCGGAGGACAACGTCGCGGCCTTACGGCGCACGGTGGATCTCGTTCGCGTCCGATTCGACCGCGGCATCGGCAACGAGCTGGACGTGGTGCTCGCGGAACGCCAGCTCTCCGCGGCGCTGGCGCGCGTCGCGCCGCTCGACTCGGCCATCCGGGATGCCGAGCGGCGGATTGCGGTCCTCACCGGGCGGCGGCCGGAGGAACTCTACTCCGAGCTGGACCGCCCCGCGCGCATCCCGGCGATGGCGGCGGACGTGAACGTGGGGGTGCCGCTGCAACTGCTTCGCCGCCGGCCCGACGTCCGCCGGGCCGAGCGCCAGCTCGCCGCCGCCACCGCGCGCATCGGCGCCGCAACGGCCAACCTCTTCCCGCAGGTCGCGCTCACCGCCGGGCTGGGCTTTCAGGGGCAGGGCCTCGGCCGAAACCCGGTCACCAACGCCTTGATCTGGTCCGTGGGCCCGGCCATTCGCTGGCCGCTGCTCGACTTCGGCCGGGTGGACGCGCTCATCCAGGTCCAGGACTTCCGCACCCGCGAGCTGCTGCTCAACTACCGCCGCACCGTCCTCGTGGCCGTCGAGGAGGTCGAGAACGCGCTGGACGCCTACGCCTCGCAGCGCAACCGGCTCCAGCAGCTCACGGTCGCGGTGGCGTCGAGCCAACAGGCGGTCAACCTGGCCACCCAGCGCTACAACCTCGGCCTGACCGACTTCCTCAACGTGCTGGACGCGCAGCGCCAGCTCTATGAGCTCCAGGACCAGCTCGCCGTCAGCCAGGAGGCGGTCACGACGCAACTCCTGGCGCTGTACAAGTCGCTGGGCGGGGGCTGGGAAGGGTTTGCCGCCCCCGCGCCGCCGCCGCCGCCGCGCCCCGCGGTCATTGCAGCCGTCGGCGAGGTCGTCGGCGGCGATCGCGGCCGGCCGTAACCCCGGCTGGATCACTCCGGTGCGGCAGGCATGTCACTTGCGCGTGCCCGGTTTCCGGTCCGTCGCGCAATCCCGTAAATGTTCGGGCATGACCTGGCGTCAGTACCTCGCCGCAACGCTCCTCGCGCTGCCATCTGCCGTCACGTTCGCCGCCGACCCCGCCGCCTCCACCCAACCCACCACCCGGGAACTGCTCGACCGCACCCGCAATCTCGAATCGGAGGTCGCCGAGCTGAAAGCCGAACGTTCTTCCCGGCCCGCCGTTCAGCCGTTGCCGACCGAGTCCGCGAGCTCCGCGGCCGTCCTCCGCGACGCGGCAGTCCGCAGTCCGTTTCCCGACATCCAGAGCTTCACCGCGATGTACGCCGTCGATCGCGGGATCCTGCTCCGCAGCGCCGACGGCAACTTCCTCCTCCACCCGGCCGCGTACATCCAGTTCCGCAACGCCACCACGTTCCGCGACGACGCCAAGCACGGCTCGGATTCCGACACGCAGAACGGGTTCGAGATCCGCCGCATCAAGCTCGTGCTCGACGGCAACCTCTTCTCCCCACACCTCACCTACCAGTTCCTCTGGGGCAGCGACCGCCACAACGGCCAGCTCGCGCTCGAGGACGCCTGGATACGCTACGAGCTGCCCGATTCGCCTTTTTCGCTGCGTGCCGGACAGATCCGCGATCCGCTCGACCACGAGCAGCTCACCTTTTCCACGCGCATGCTCGCGGCCGACCGTTCCCTCATCAACACGCTCTTCACAAACCGTCAGGGCCTGGTCCAGGGGGTCAGCGTTGGGTACCTCCAGGGTCCGGTCCGCGTCGAGGCGGCTGTCACCGACGGCCTGACCAGCGCCAACACGAACTTCCAGGATTTCCCAACGACCAGCACCGACTGGGGGGTCGCCGCGCGAATCGAGTTCAAGCCGCTGGGAAGCTGGGAGTCCTACGCCGATTTCAGCTCGCTCAATGACACCGAGCCGCTGCTGGTCCTGGGCGCCGGGGCGGATTACACGGAAGCCGGCGACGCCGCCGCCCTCACCCACGTCATCGACGCTCAGTACGAATCCCCCGACGGCCTCGACATGTACGTCGCATACCTCGGCCGATACACCCGCCACAACGCCGGCGTACCCGGCGCCGTTGGCGGCGCCGTCGGGCCGGCAGCGGCCCACGACACCTACGACGCCACCTTCCGCGCCCAGGCCGGCTACGTCCTCTCCGAGCACTGGGAGCCGTTCGTCCGGTACGATTACATCTATTTCGACCCCCACTCACTGCCTTCGAGCGTATCGCACAGCCCGTTCCACGAGTTCACCGCGGGCGTCGTTTACTATTTCTATCGCCACCGCGCCAAGTTCACCGCCGACTGCTCTTACCTGCCCAACGGGTCGCCGGTGTCGGACGACGGGAATGATATCCTGAGCAACCACGAGGGTACGGAGTGGGTGGTGCGGATGCAGTTTCAACTGGTGCTGTGAAGGGCGGGCCCCGTCAGCGCGGGATCACGTCCCCGCGATCTTCGGCGGGTCGCGTCGCCGGCTCGCCGGCTGCCAGCATTTCCAGCGAACCCTGGTCCAGCATTCCCAGCGCCGCCAGCAGGTTCACCTGCGACTGGTTGTAGTGCGCCACCGCCAGGGCGTAACGCAGGCGGGCGCTGTTCAGCTCGTCCTCGGCCTGGAGGACGTCGATCAGCAACATCGTCCCGGCCCGCAGGTTGGACTGGGCAAGGCGAAGGGCTTCTTCGGCGGCGGCGACCTGCTCCCGCGCGACGGGCAGCAAGGCCGCGTTGGTCGCGCTGGTCTGCTGCGCGGCGACCACCTGGGCGCGGACGGCGTCCAGTTGCCGCTCGACGCGCACGGCGGCGGTGCGGAAATCGGCCTCGGCCGTCTTCAGCTGGCCGAAAGTTGAAGGACCCAGGGCGAATCCCGCGCCCGCGGACGCTCGCTGCTGCTCGTACAGCGCCGAAGTATTCCCGTGCAGGCCGGTCTGGATGCCGCCGAAGGTGTACGCGGCCTGTAACTGAGGCCCCAGGGCGCCCCAGCTCACCGCGCCCTTGTCCGCCCGCGCCGCCGCCACGAGGGAGCGCGCCACGGCCAGGTCCGGGCGGAACTTTACCGCCATCGCCAGCATCTGCTCGACCGGCAGGTCCTCGCGCACCAGGCTGATCTGGGCGATCTGTCCGGAAGCGGGCACCAGCGTCACCGTCGGGTCCATGTCGAGCGTGACGGACAGCGCCACCGACGCCTGGTAGAAGTCGTTCACGGCCACGAGCAGGTCCTGCCGGCGCCCGGCGAGCGACGCGCGGGCCCGGCTCTCGTCGGCCGCCAGGGCGTTGCCCGTGCGGACGCGCCTGGACGTGAGCCGCAGCGCCTCTTCGGCTTGCGCGACGGCCTGTCGCGCTACGGCGACCTTCGCCTGCGCGAGCACGATCTCGTAATACTGGACGGCGGCCGCGCGAAGCGTGTCCAGTTCCGAGGCGGCCTCCTGCTGCCTTGCCGCTTCCAGGCGGCGCTTGGACGCAACGATGTCGTACACCACGCGGCCGGGGTTGACGATCCACTGCACGGTAATGGCCGGGAGGATGTTGTTGAAATTCGTCAGGACGAGCGTGCCGTTGGCATTTTGGTTGGCACCTTCGACGTGTTGGTAAGTAAATGCGGGGGCGATCACGGGGAATACCGCTTCGACACTGCTCTCGTAGCGGCCTTCGTATGCCTTGGCGCGCTGGCGGGCTTCCTGGATATCGAGGCCGCGTGCCTTGGCGACGCGGGCGATGGTCGGGAGGTCGACGGCGAGCATCTCCCGGTACATGGGCTGGATGGCCGAGCCCTCCAGGGAGAGCGCGGCGGTCGGCTGGGTCGCGGGGGCGACCGACGGGCGGTCGTCGGGCGGCCGCTGCGGGGGAGAGGCGCACCCGGTGGCAAAGCACGCGGCGACCAGCACCAGAGCAACAGGGTATCGAGCCATCCTTCCCACCTTCGATCAACGTGCCCCGGCTGCGGTAGCCGACTGGCCGGGGTAGAGGGTCACCTGGGCGTACATTCCGGGGCGTAGCTTGCCCTGCGGGTTTTCGAGGTCGATTTCGACGCGCATGGTCCGCGTGGTCGGGTTGACGGCGCCGGAAGTGCGTGTGACGGCGCCTTTCACGACCTCGCCGGCGAGGCCGTAAAACTTCACCTCGGCCTTGTCGCCGATGCCCAGGGCGGCGGTGCTCGTCTCCGGGACGTCGCAGTACACGCGGACGGTGTCGGTCTTCTGCACCGTGAAAAGTGAGCCGCCCCGCGCGGCCATGCTCGTGGCCACGAGGTCGCCGGGGTCCACCTGACGGCGGGTCACGACGCCGTCGAAGGGGGCGACGATCTTCGTGTAATCGAGCAGCGCCTGGACGCGCTGGGCCTCGGCGTCGGCGACCTCGGCGTTGGCTTTTGCGACGGCGGCGTTGGCCTCGGCGGCTTTGAGGTCGGCCTCGGCGGCGGCGATCTTGGCCTCGGCGACGCCGGCCGCGGATTTGGAAACGCCGGCGCGGGCCCGCACCTCGTCCATCTGCTGCTGCGTGGCGGCCTTGTCGGAGAACAATTCCTCCTGCCGCTTGAGGGTTGCCGCGGCGAGTTCCTGCTCGGCCCGTGCGCCTTCGAGCTGGCGCTTGGCCACGTCGAGCGCGGTCTTCGCCTGCTGGACGGCGGCGTCGGCGGCCTTGGCCATTTCGCGCTTGGCGGCGACCGTCGCCTGCGCCGCGGCCAGTTCCTTGGCCAGTTCCGGCACGTCGATGGTCGCCAGCACCTGCCCCTTTTTCACACGGTCGCCGATGTCGGCCTTCACGTCGGACACGTAGCCTGAGGCCTTGGCGTATTGCTCGGCCGACCAGAAGGCCTCGACGCTGGCCATCACGACCACGCCGGAGGGCTGCGTGGAGGGGGCGGTCTGGGCGGTCGCGGCGGGAGTCCACGCCAGGAAACTGGCCACTCCGGCGAAGAACAACTTTCTTCGTATCGTTGCCATTGCGCGTTCTCGGTTCAATTGTGAACGACGGCCATATCCGCCGGGCGCTGCGGCTGCTCGGCGCGGCCGTTCCCGTCCGCGCCCTCGGCGTGGAAGTACGGGCTCCGCGGGTCTTCGGGGTCCAGCGACTTCGTCTTGCGCGTCTTCTCCCCCTGGAGGATGGCGAAGAACGACGGGAGGACCAGGAGCGTTGCGATCGTCGATCCGATCAGGCCGCCGATCACGGCGCGGCCCAGGGGCGCTGCCTGCGAGCCGGCCTCTCCCATGCCGATCGCCATGGGCACCATGCCGGCGATCATCGCGCAGCTGGTCATGAGGATCGGGCGCAGGCGACTGGCGGCGCCTTCGACGGCGGCCTCGGGCACGCGCAGCCCCTCGACGCGCCGCTGCTCGGCGAAGGTGATGAGCAGGATGGAGTTCGCCACGGCAACGCCGATGGCCATGATCGCGCCCATAAAGGACTGGAGGTTGAGCGTCGTCCCGGTGAGCCACAGGGCGACGGCGACGCCGGCGACGACCGCCGGCAAGGTGAGGATCACGCCGAGTGCCAGGCGGAACGATTGGAAGTTGCCGGCCAGCAGCAGGAAGATCGCCACGACGGCGACGATCAGGCCCTGCTGCAAGCCGCCGAACAGCTCGCGCATCGGCGAGACTTGCCCGCGTACGGCCAGGTTCACCCCGGCGGGGCGCTCGCCCGCCGCCTTGATGGCCGCATCCACGCGGTCGGAGGCGCGGCCGAGGTCTTCGCCGGAGACGTTGGCCCCCAGTGTCACCATGCGCTGCATGTTGTAGCGGTCGTACTCGCCGAGCACGGTGCCCTCACTCACCTTGGCGACGTTCTGGAGCAGCACCTGCTGGCCGTTGGTCGTGGCGACTGGCATGTTGCGCAGCTCGTCCACGTTGTTCATGCGCTGGATCGGCACCTGCACCTGGACCTGGTAGCCGATGCCGCTCTTGGGGTCGGCCCAGAAGTTGGGGACGGTGAAGCGGCTGGAGCTGGTCGCCTCGGCGAGCGATCGGCCGACCTGTTCGGCCGTCACGCCCATCGCGCCGGCCACGGCGCGGTCGATGTCCACTTTGATGGCGGGGTATTCCAGCTCCTGCTGGTATCCCAGGTCCCGCAGGGACGGGACTTTCGCCAGCTCCGCCTTCACCTTCTCGGCGTACTGGCGGTCGGCGGCCAGGTTGGTCCCGCTGATCGCCACTTCGATGGGCGTCGGCGAGCCGAAGCTCATCACGCGCGTCACGATGTCGCTGGGCTCGAAGCTGAAGCGCACGCCCGGCAGTTCTTCCGGCAGGCGCTTGCGCAGTCGGTCGGCCAGCTCGGCGATCTTCACCTTAGCGGCCGGCTTAATCTGCACCTGGAGCACGGCCTCTTCCGGGCCGCTGCTCCAGAGGTAGATGGTGTTGATCGGGTACGCCGCGCTCTGCACGCCGACCCAGCCGATGCTGATCGCGACGTTGTCCTTGCCGACCTCGCTGCCGATCACGTCGAGCGCTTTGTTCGCGACCTTTTCGGTGGCCTCGATGCGCGTCCCCGACGGCGCGCGCACGCGAAGCGTAAACTGCCCGGCGTCCACGACGGGGAAGATCTCGCGCCCCAGCGTGCGGCCGACGAAGTAAATCACCGCCCCCGCCGCGACGAGGTAAACCAGCACCACGGCCCACCGCAGCCGCACGATCCCGCCGGACAGGCGGGCGTAGCCGTGTCGGAAGCGGTCGAACATCATGTGGTGCGCCGCCTGGTCGCCGTGCGCCGACCGCAGCAGCCACACGGAGACGACCGGCACGAAGGTGCTGGAAAGCAGGTACGAGCAGATCATCGCGAAACCGACGGCCAGTGAGAGCGGCACGAAGAGGTTTTTCGCCGCGCCCTGCATGAACAGCGACGGGATGAAGACCGCCAGGATGCACAGCATCGCCAGCAGCCGCGGCACGGCGGTCTGGCGGTTGCCCGCCAGCACGGCGGTCGCGATGTTGGGCGAGTGGGCGAACTGGGTGTGAATGTTTTCGACTTCGACGGTGGCCTCGTCCACCAGGATGCCCACGGCCAAGGCGAGGCCGCCGAGAGTCATCAGGTTGACGGTTTGGCCGGATGCCCAGAGGCCGATCGCCGCCGCCATGATCGCCAGCGGAATGTTGAGGACGACGACGATCACGCTGCGCCAGTCGCGCAGGAACAGGAGGACCATGAGGCCGGTGAGCGCGGCGCCCAGCAGCGCCTCCTGCGTCAGGCCGTAGATCGAGCGCGTGACGTATGGGGACTGGTCGAACTCGTAGCCGACCTTCACGCCCGGCGGGAGGACGGACTGGAACTTGTCGAGATTCGCCTTCACCTCGCTGACGACCGCCAGCGTGGAGGCGTCGGCGCGCTTGGTCACGGGGATGTACACGGTGCGGCGGCCGTTCACCAAGGCGTAACCGGTCTGGATGTCGGCCGAGTCCTGCACGCTGCCGATGTCGCGGACGAAGATGGTGCGTGTGCCGTCGGAGCGGATGGGGACGTCGCCCATGGCGTCGGCGGTGGGGACGACGGTGTTCGCCGGGACGATGGGGATCTTGTCGCCGATGCGCATGTTGCCGGACGGGCTGATCTGGTTGCCCCTGGTGACGGCCGTTACCACTTCGTCGGGGCTCATGTTGTAGGCCCGGAGGCGGTCGGGGTCGGCGTTAATGACGATCGCGCGCGGGCTGCCGCCGAAGGGAGGCGGCGCCGAGACGCCGGGGAGTGTCGCGAACATCGGGCGCACCTTGAACAGTGCGGCGTCCTGAAGGTCTTTGAGGCCGAGGTTCGGGTCGTCGCTGTAAAACACCAGCGTCCCCACGGGGACGCTGCCCGCGTCGAAGCGCATGATGAACGGCGACACGGTGGTTGGTGGCATGAACGCCCGCGAGCGGCTCACGTACTGCACGGTCTCGGCCATGGCGCGGGACATGTCGGTGCCGGGGTGGAACTGGAGCTTGATGAGGGCGGCGCCCTGGATGCTCTTGCTCTCGACGTGCTCGATGCCGTTGATGTAGAGGAAGTGGTACTCGTAGTAGTTGACGAGGAAGCCCTCCATCTGCGCCGGGTCCATGCCGCCGTAGGGCTGGGCGACGTAGATGGTTGGGACCCCAAGGTCCGGGAAGACGTCGCGCGGCATCCGCCACAGCGCCATTGCCCCCGCGAGCACCGCCGCGATCACCAGCACCAGGACGGTGACCGGCCGGCGGAGCGCAAAAAGGATCGGGTTCATCGCGTCCTCAACGACATGTCAGCAAGAATGTTCCAACTTGGGAATCGGGTCATCGTATCGAGATTCGATATCTTAGCGGGGCCGCGGCGTAAGGCAAAACTCGCGGGCGTTCACGAACGTGTTCACGCCCGTGTTCACGAACGTGTTCATGCCCGTCTTTCCCCCCGGCCTCGTCCTCGAACAGCTCCTCGTACAGCTCGCGGACCTTGACCTTGGCGGCCGCCAGCGCCTTCCTGCCGGCGCGGGTGATCACGTACGTCCGCCTGCCCCGTCCGCCGGCCGCGCCGCGCCGCAAGAGGTATCCCCGCCTTTCCATGCGGTGCAGCAGGGGGTAAAGCGTGCCCGGCCCGATGCGGTAGCCGTGGCGCGACAACTCGTTCATCAGCCAGAACCCGTATACCGGCTGCTGTGAGGCGTGATACAGCACGTGTAGCCGGATCAGTCCCGAGTAGAGCTCCTGGTCTCCCATGTGTCGCCGGGGAGTTTACCGCGGCCCCGCCTGCCCCGCATACCGGTTGCGTTCCTACACGTGCCGCCTGTTCGGCTCGTCCGCCCGTTGTCGCTTCACGCCGCCCACGCGCTCGTACCATTCGCCGATGGATTGCAAGGTCTTGGTCACGTTCCCGCTGCCCTTGGGGATCCACGCGAGCGCGCCCATGACCTTGGCCAGGTCCTCCTTGGCCACGTCGAAGCCGGCGCTGTACATGATCACGGGCGTGTGGACGGTTCGCGGGTCGGAGCGGAGTTCCTGCAATACTTCCACCCCGCCGATGTCGGGCATCATTTCGTCGAGGACGACCAGCAGGGGCATTTCCGCGGGGTGGGAGCGAATGGCGGCCAGCGCGTCGCGGCCGCCGGTGACCCACCGGCAGTCGTAGCCGATCGCGGTGAGCAGGCGGCAGAGCGATTCGGCGCCGTCGGCGAAATCGTCCACGATGAGGATCATGTGCGACCTTGGCTTAACACGGGACCGACGGAAACTCCAATTAGAAATTGGAGGTTGACGGTGGAATACGCTGGCCGCTTCAGCGGCCAACCCGCGGTTGGGCCCGGTGATCGTTGCGGCCTGTGGAACTATTCAGGCTTGGCCGGCCTTGGTCCTTACAGCCGCGCCGGGTGCTTCGACCACCGGCAGACGCCGTTCCGCGACGGGCGTGCCGTCGGCGAGGATCTGCACCACGTACGGGCCGGGGGCGGTGAACTCGACGCCCTCCACTTCGCAGACCAGCTCGTAGTGGCTGAGGGGGTCGCAAGGCCCGATCCGCCCGGCGAGGTCGAACAGCACCGCCTTCTGGTCGGCGTCGGTGATCCGCACCCGCACCTCCATGGGCTGTTCCTCCGTGCACCGCGCGCCGGTGACGACCACGTACAGGTGGAACGGCGGCGCCGCGGCGGGGAACGAGGGGAAGCGGATCAGGCTGAAGCAGCCCAGCAGGCTGTGTTTGCCGCTGGTGGAGTCGGTGTGGATCGAGTCGCACAAGACGACCGCCGCGACCACCGGCGGTTCCCGATGCGTTGTTCTCTTGATCATGTGCCTTTTACCGTCAGCCGAAGTGCGAACCACGCCCGGCGGCGGTTGGCGGACCGTGGGACCGGGCTACACGATTGTGCACTCAGACGCAGCGATGCCCGAGGTGAACAACGTCGAGCATCCCCCGGTTGGGGCTGCCTGTCAAGACGGGATCACCGTTGCGACCAGGCGCGCCGCGAATCCCCGAACGGATGCCGAACGTTTGTCGCTCAGCCGCCGGAGGGGGCCGGCGCCGCCGCCCCGCCTTTGGCGCGCCGGTCGATCTGTTGGAGCAGAGACGCCGCGCGGTCCGGGCGCTGGACGTCCGGGTCGTCGTGCCACTCCTGACCCTCGGTGGCGCGCACCTGGCTCTCCTCGGTGACTTCGAGGCGGCTGTGCCGCGTCGGCTCGTCGAAATCCGGGATCACGCTGATCCGGTAGCGGGTGCGTTCCTGCCAGCGCCGGGCGATGTGCCAGTCGCCGGGGAACTCCTGGTATCCGGTGATGATCGTGCCCTTGTGCTCCTGCTCGATGGGCAGCGACAGCGGCGGCGAGGTCACCACTTGCTTGACGGTCTCGATCAACTGCTTGGGCGCGAGGTCGTACTCGGCCGCCGCCGGTCGGTGGGCGCGAGGGAGGGGTTTCGGCGGCGAACTGCAACCCGCCACAAGCGCCAGGTGGAGACAGACCAGGAGGAGCGGCGGTCGGAGGCGCGCGGGTGCTTTCATGCGCGGGACATTACCCCCGGCGGAGGTCGTCGACAAGCAGACCGGGAATGCGCTAGCGGCCGGGGATCAGGCCGCGCACCGGCGCGGGTTCGGGAATGCCTGGCTTGAGCGCCCGCCAGAGGATGCCGTTCAATTCGTCGGCGTCGGCGAGGTCCACGTCGGAGAAGTCCATCTTGGCCGAGGCCTCGATGTCCCGCTCGCGCTGGTCGTCGGGGCCGAGCGCCTCGACGGCGTCGCGCGCGTCGTCGGCGTCGGCCCGGGCGTGTGCCGCGTTGGCCTTATGCCTGCCGCCACGGGCTTTCTTCTCCGGGTCGAGCAGGGGGTTGCGGGCGTTGAGGTCCACCTGCGGCGCCAGGTTGTTGTAGGCCACGAACTGCGGCTGGGCGGCGAACGAGTTGTACATCGGCGTCGCCCCGCGGTCGTACTGGGTCATCGTCGGCAGGCCGAGGATCAGCTCCATCGTGTGGACCATGCTCGAGGTGGTGTACAGGGTGCTGTCCACGACGCCGCGTTTGCAGCAGGGGCTGATGACCAGGCCGACGGTGCGGTGGCAGTCCACGTGATCGTGGCCGTTCTGGGCGTCGTCCTCGATGACGAAGATCGCGGTCTGGGGCCAGAATTTCGAATGGCTGATCGCCTCGACGAGGATCCCCAGCGCCTGGTCATTACTCGCCACGGAGGCGACCGGCGTGTACGCGCCGGGAGAGAGGCCGCGCGTGTGGTCCTCGCCGAGGGACATCACCATGTACTGCGGCCACTCGCCGGTCTTTTCCGCCTCGCGCATCTCCTCGATGAACACCTCGACGCGCTGCGGGTCGCGGCCCTGCTTTTTATTCCACTTCTCGCTGGCGTGGCCCTCCAGGCCCTTGTTGCCGGTGAAGACCGGCGGCGTGTTGGGGGCCGCCACAAACTGCGCGAACTCGCCGTAGCTGCGGTAGGTCAGGCCGTGGGTGCGGCAGTTGTCCCACATGTACCCGGCCGGCGAGGCATTCAGCCGCTCGTCGGCCTCGGGCTGCCCGCGGCCGGAGTACTTGTTGATCCAGGCTTTCTGGTTGAAGTCCGTGGCGTAGGCGGCGTTGCACCACTGGTGGCCGTCCTGGGAGACTTCACCGTTGCAGTACAGGTTGTCGAGCAGTACGTACTGGCGCGCCAGCCGGTGCGCGTTGGGCGTCACCTTTTCGCCGAACATGACAATGTCCGGGTCGCCGTTGCCGATGCGTTTGCCGGACGCGTCGCTCATGTCGCCGAACACCTGGTCGTAGGTGCGGTTCTCGCGGATGATGAACAGCACGTGCTTGATCTTCCTGAACGTGTCGTGCAGCACGTCTCGCTGCTGCGCGCTGAGCTGCTCGTCCTTTTTCGCCAATGGCGTGTTCGCCCGCACCTGGGCCGTGTACGTCTGAAGCTGCTCGGCGTCCGGCAGGTCCACGATCGAAACGGCGCCGTTGAGGATGCGGCCGGGGTGGACGGACGGCTCCTTGTTCTGGCCGGAGTGAAGCCCCTTGCCGACGCCGACGTAGAGCTTGCGCCCGTCGGCGGACACCGCGACGCTGCTGGGGTACCAGCCGGTGGGAATAAAGCCGAGCACACGGGATTCCTCGTCGCTGGACGTGTCGATCACTGCCACGTCGTTGTTGTCGGCGTTGGCGACGAACAATCGCTTGCCGTCCGGGGAGATCGCCAGCGCGACGGGCGTGGAGCCGACGGGGTCGGTCGGGTCGAGCGAGGTCTTGATCGTCTCGACCACGCGATCGCCTTTGACGACGCTGACGCTGTTGGAGCCCGAATTGGCGACGAACAACCGGCCGTCGGGTGCGAAGGCAAGGTCGTTGGGGTGACTGCCGACCTTGATCTTCCTGGGCTCGAGCAGCGTCTTGGCTTGGAGGAGCGTTATCAATTCTTCGCCCCAGTTCGATACCGCCACGCGGTTGCCGTCGGGCGAAATCGCCAGGCCGTACGGCCGGTAACCCACCTTCGCCGAAGCCTTAATCGCCGGCGGTTCGCCGGTGAAATAAAACAACAGGTTCGCCTGCAAATTGATCGCGTAGAAGCCGCCGTCCTTGTCGGCCGTGAAGCCGGACATGAAGCAGTGGCTGCGCTCAATGACGTCCGGCACCAGCGGTTCGCCCATGACTACCTTGGCGCCGTCCCAGGTGGCCCGGAGGATCGGGCGGAAGCGGCCGTCCACGTCGCCGTTGCCACCCGAGAGAAAAAGGCTCCTGCCGTCGGCGGCGAGGCACATGCCGGTCCAGGTCTTGCGCACTTCTGTTTGCGAGACGAGCTTTTCGGTAGCCAGGTCGATGACATAGATTCCGTGGTTGTGATAGCCGCCGGTGTTGACCAGGAGGTGCTTGCCGTCGGGGGCGAGGATCATGCGCATGGGCATGTCGCCGGGGAGCGGGATGTGGCGGCCGGCGGGGGTGATCTCCCAGCCGTTGGCCAGTACGGTGGCCGGACCACTCTGGGAGTTGGGCCAGAGCACTTCGAGCTGACGCTGGGCGTAAAGCGGCGCGGCAAGGCAGAGGAGGGGCAAAACGGGGAGAAAACCAATCGGCCGGGATAAAGGAGACTTCATGCTCCGAAATACCGTCGCGGACGTGCCGGCGTTGCCACTGCAAATCGGTCAACCGATGGGAGCCGCGTCGTCATTCAGTTTCGGCATCAACAGCGCGATGCCGATGGCGGGGATGTACAGAAACCCGGCGTACAGCAGGGCCATCCGGAAGTCGCCGACGTGGGCGAAAAGCCCGAAGAAGATGGTCCCGAAGGCCGCCACAACGCGGCCGATGTTGTAGCTGAAGCCGGCACCGGTCGTGCGGAGGAGCGTGGGGAACAGCGGCGGGAGGTACATCGTGAACAGGCCGAAAACGCCGGAGAAAAACCCGACCGCCGCCGACCAGGCCAGGTAGGAGTTGTGCCCGCGGGGGACGCAGTGCGCGCCCATCATGGTCGCGAAGAAGCCGACGAACATGACGGCGATGGCGTTGCGGTATCCCACCCGCCGGGCGAGCCAGCCGGCGAAGAAGTTGCCGACGATCGAGACGGCAATCAGCGTGAGGAACGTCACGTACGCCTGGCGGCTGCGCGCCGCTTCCGGCCACGCCTGGATATCCGGCAGGTTCCGCACGTGCTGCGGGCTCCAGAACATGAAGGCCCACCACGCCGTCAGCGAGCAGGCGCACACGCCGACCGTCAACAAGGTTGTGCGGCGGACATCGCCGCGGAACAGTTCCGCGACGTGGGGCGCGCGGGCGCCCGCGGCCCGCGCGCTCGCCTTGGCGGCGTGCCATTCCTCCGGCTCCGGGACGGACTTTCGGATCCAGAAGACGATGAACGCCGGCAGGATCCCGACGAGGAACACGTAGCGCGGCGGGAAATCCGCCAGTAAATACGCCGCCAGGCACGCCGCGAGCACGCCGAGGTTCACGCCCGTCTGGAGAACCGCCGCCACCCAGGGGCGCCACTTTCGCGGCCAGGTCTCGGAGAGCAGCGACGATCCGACCGCCCATTCGCCGCCGATTCCCAGTGCCGCGAGGAAGCGGAAGATCAGCAGGTGCCACCACGACTGCGCCAGGAACGAGAGGCCGGTGAACAAGGCGTAGGTGAGGATGGTCAGGCTCAGGGCGCGCGAGCGGCCGAGCAGGTCGCCGGCGCGGCCGAAGAACGCGCCGCCCAAGGCCCAGCCGATCAGGAAAGCCGCCTGGATCCACGAGCCCTTGCGGGTGACCTCCACGTCCTTGATGGAGCCCGCGTGGAGCAGCTGCGCAACGAACAGCGGCGCGATCAGCAGGTAGAGGTGCATGTCCAGGCCGTCGAACAGCCAGCCGAGCCATGCCGCGATGCCGGATCGCCACTGGCTGCCGGAAAGCTCCCCCAGTCGGGTCGCTTCGGCCCGTGCCGCGGGTGCCGTTCCGTACTCCAACCCCGCGGGTGCGACGGAACTCGGCTTGGTGGCGGTGGACATGAACCCGAAAGGGTAGTTTTCCCATCGAAAAGAACAATGGGTCTCGTCAAGTGGCGTTAAAGCTTTCGGGCGGCGTGGGAGACAACGCCGTACTCCAACGCCTGTATATGTCTGATGTCACGAGCCCCCGGACAGCACAGGGAGAACCTCATGGGACCACTCAATCAAAATCGCCACTGGTTGAAGATCCTCCTGGCCGCCTCCGCCGTCGCGTTCGTTGCAAACCCGGCATTGGCAAAGAATAAGAATCCCGACGGCCTGTCCAAGTCCGACCTGAAGCAACTCAAGTCCGAATACAAGCAGCAATCCACCGCGGGCGAACAGCCCCCCAAGGTCCGCGTTTCCCCCGACCAGAAGTTCGAGGACAAGGTTCGCGAATTGATGGAGGCCAGCGACTCCGAATGGGCGGTACTCCAGCCCAAGATCGAAAAGGTGGTGACGCTTCAGCGTCAAGTGAAGGAATCCCGCAACACGAGCATTCTCACCTCGTCGAGCGCCACTGCGGCAAAGGCCGGCAAGTCAAAAACTCCCGAGCCCCAGACGCAGCACGACGCCGCCCTCTCGGCGGAGTTGCAGGACCGCATCCGGGCGTTGCGGGACACGTGGACCGACAAGACCGCCTCCCCGCAGGAGGTGAAGGTCCGCCTCGATCGCGTGCGCGAGACCAAGCTTCAGATCATGGACGATCTGTTCGAGGCACAGTCGGAGCTCCGAGACCTTGTCACCGTGCGGCAGGAAGTCGTCCTCGTAATGCTCGGCGTCTTGGACTAACCCGCCCCGCATTCTGCATTCTGCATTCTGCCCTCTGCATTCATTTGCCTCACGCCCCCGCCGCCATGATCCCGAGGTTGCGCTTGTCCCTGGGCACCCACCGGAACGTGTGGAACGGCTGCATTGCCCGGTAAAACGTCAACTCCGCTTCCACCGGCCCGGAATACGCCGAGGGGTGCTCGATCGGCACTCGCCCGCCGAGGGGATACGCCTTGAAATCGTAAGTGACCTTCTCGTCGGCCGCCCAATCGTGCAGCCGCCGCAACGCCTCGGCTTCGCTGGGGCCGTCGGGGGCGCGCCGCACGTGCTCGGTCATCGTTTCGATCGTGTCACGATCGGAGTGGCTGACGTGCTGCTTGGGCTCGCTCCGGCAAGAGCACACGAACGCCAAGCCCAGGATCAATACGTATTTCAGGCGAACGCATGACATGCTTTCAGCATAGCCCCCGCTGCTGAGATCGCTCAACGGCCGTTCCGAACGCCCGGAACTTTTTCCCGGCCCGTCCATCCAAACCTTCCGGCCAGCAGGGGGCCAAAGGAGCACCCATGAACGCGCATCCGCTCGTCTTCTCACTCGCCGCCGCGACTCTTTGCCTGACGGCCGCCATACCCGCCGCCGACCAACCCCGCGCCGGCGAATTCCGCCTCTCCGGGCCCTACACCAAGGACAACTTGACCATCTACCTCGTCCATGGCAACGACCGCATCAAGGGCGTCACTTACCTGACGCTCCAGGAAGCTCTGGCGCAGAAAAAGGTGATCGTCCACGAGACCGGCGACGTGAACCAGCTCGCCATCGAGAACGTCTCCGGTGACACGGTGTACGTGCAGTCCGGCGACATCGTCAAAGGCGGACAGCAGGACCGCACCATCGCCTCGGATTTCATCTGCCCGCCGCACTCCGGGAAAATGCCGATCAACGCCTTCTGCGTCGAGCACGGCCGATGGACCGCCCGCGGCGGCGAATCAGCCGGCCTGTTCGGCAGCTCGGAGAACTCCGTCGCCGGGAAGGACCTCAAGCTCGCCGCAGTTTACAAGTCCGACCAGGGCGCGGTGTGGCAGCAGGTCGCCGCCAACCAGGACAAGCTCAGCGACAAGTTGAAGGTCACCGTCAACGACCCGCAGTCGGCCACGAGCTTCCAGCTCGCCCTTGAGAACAAGAAGCTCCAGGAGGCAATGGACGGTTACGTCAAGGAGCTGACGGAGATCGTCGAAGGCAAGCCGGACACGATCGGCTACGCCTTCGCGCTCAACGGCAAGGTGAACAGCGCAGACGTGTACGCGTCGCACGAGCTGTTCCGCAAGCTATGGCCCAAGCTCCTCAAGTCCGCCAGCGTCGAGGCCATCGCCGAGAACCAGCAGGGGATAAAGTTCGACCCGGCCAAGCCGCAGGCCGTGCAGGCGTGCGTGGAGGATGCGGAGAAGGGCAAGGCGGCGGAATCCACGCGCGACGTGACGCCGCGCGTGTCGGTGAAGACGCGCGAGACGCGCGAAAACGTCCTGCTCGAAACGACCGACCGCCAGCAGCCCGGCGCCTGGGTCCACCGGTCCTACATCACCAAGGACCAACCCTCCGAACCGGGAACCGAAGCCCAGCCCGCGCGCGGCGGCGGTCTTGAAGAACAGCAACCGCAGGCGCCGAATCCCCCGGCCCGCTAGTGCCGCCGCTTGCGGCTTCGCAGAGCCGGATAGCACAGGTGGCGCACACCCGGCTTGACTGTACATTAGCGCCATGCCCCTGTTTACTAAGACGCCGGACGGCGTCTTCCGCGCCTATAACGCCACCGTGGTCGGCGACGTCAAGATCGGCCCAGATTCCAGTCTTTGGTTCAACGCCGTCATCCGCGGCGACGTCGCGCCGGTCACGATCGGCCGCCGCGTCAACGTGCAGGACCACGTCCTCATCCACTGCGACACCGGCGTGCCCAACGAGATCGGGGATGAGGTGACCATTGGCCACGGCGCCATCGTCCACGGCCAGTTCGTCGGGGCCGGCTCGCTTATCGGTATGGGCGCCACCCTCCTCAGCCGCACCTGCGTCGGCCGCGAATGCCTGATCGCCGCGGGCGCCGTGGTCCCGCCGGGGCTGGAGGTCCCCGACCGCATGGTGGTCATGGGCGTACCGGGCAAAATCGTCCGCCCCGTAAAGGAAGAGGAACTCCGCTATATGCACTGGCTGCGGGCGCATTACGTCGAGCTTGCCCAGCAATACATCGACGGCAAATTCGGCTGACGATCTTCTGGTTCGCCTTTCCCGGCTTGTGTTCGCCCTCACGGGCGCGCAAAAAAAGGCGAAGACAAGCTTCGCCCCTGCGGCCCCGTGGATTCCCAATATTCGGCCGATATGATGGGACCTGCGCGTGAGGGAGCTTGACCCCTCCATCTCCCGAACCGATACAGGCAATGGAGTTGCCGTTGGGATGCGAAAGGAGTCGTCATGGGTAAGGCCCGCGCGGACCTTCCCGATCCTGTCGGTCGGCCGTCAAAACCCCCCGCGCGCAAAGACCGCGCCGCGGGCGAATCCCCCAAAGAGCGCGACACGGACCGCCCCGGCGATATCAGCACGACCACGGAGACGGCGCCCGCGCCTGCCATGACGTCTGCCACCGCCGACGAGCTGCTGTCGCAGCTCGCGGGAAGCGAAATCGACCGCCTCCTCGCCGAGGTTGACGGCGAGCACCCCCGGGCGGGACGTTCCGATTCGCCCGACCGCGACCTCGCCGCCGCCGAGTTCGCAGCGCTCCTCGACGCCAGCACACCGAAGGACCGTTCGAGCCCCGCTACGAAGGCCGAGTCGGGCGCATCAACACCGGTGGGGTCGGCGCCGCCCGCGCCGCCAGCGACGGCCGCCGCGGCCCCACCGCCGCCGGCCCCGACCGCCGCCGGCGCCCGCGTTCGTGGGGAGGTCTCCTTCAAGCCGCGCCGCCCGCAGGAGGTGTCCCAGCCGGACGTCGATGCGGTCGTCCAGGGTAATCACGCTCCCGCCGGCCCGGCGGCCACCTCGCTCGACGATTCGATGGCCGCCCAGCTCGACTCGGTGTTCGACTCGCTGGGCGAATCGCCCGCCCCAGTCCCCACTGTCCCGCTGGACCGGCCCCCGTCGCACGGCCCCGTCTCGCCGGAGATCGCCGCCGCGGCCGCTGCGCTCGACGCCGTTCCGGCCAAGGCTGAAAACCCGCCGGCGGAGGAAGACCTCGAAGCCGACCTGGAGCGCGCCAAGCGGCACGACGCCGGCGCGAGCGACGCCGGCGCGATCCTCGACGAATCCGCCGCCGACGAGCTCGCCGATGCGCTCGACGCCGACGAAGCCGTTGAGGCGGCGGAAGAGGACTCGGCCCAGCCGCTTGACGAGCGACTTCCCCTTTACCTCCGTCCGCTCGAGTGGCTCAACGCACCCCTGGCCATGTTCCCCGACCCGGTCCGCGAAGCGCTGGGCAAAGTCGCAATCCTTACCCTGGCGAACGCCTTAGCGGTCCTGCTCTACGTCGTCCTCTTCCGGCGCAGGTAGCAGTTACACACTGTTATTTGTTCAGTCCTTCTCCGGCTCGTAACCCCATCCCTCTTCGGTCCACTGCTCCTCCAGCGTCGGCGACGGTTCCCCGTGCTTCGGCAGGGCCGGCTGGTAATTCTGTGCGATCGGCATCCGCCGCCCGAACCCGAACGCGCGGCTGGTCACCTTCAGCCCCGGCGCCGCCTGCCGCCGCTTGTACTCGCTGCGGTCGATCAGCCGGATCACCTTCGTCACCGTCTCGGGGTCGAACCCTTCCGCGATGATCTCGCCGGCGCCCTTCTCTTCCTCGACGTAGCGGTGCAGGATCGCGTCCAGCGTGGCGTACGGCGGCAGCGAATCCTGGTCCGTCTGGTTCGGGCGCAGTTCCGCCGACGGCGCCTTGTTGATCGTGTTCCGCGGAATGGTCTCCCGTCCGTCGCGGCGGTTGACCCACTCGGCGAGTTGATACACCGTCGTTTTGGGCACGTCGCTGATGACCGCCAGCCCGCCACACATGTCGCCGTACAGCGTGCAGTAGCCGGTCGCCAGTTCGCTCTTGTTCCCCGTGGTCAGGAGCAGGTGGTTGAACTTGTTCGAGATGGCCATCAAGAGCGCGCCGCGGACGCGGGCCTGGAGGTTCTCCTCCGTCACGTCCGGCTGGCGCCCGGCGAACACCGACGCGAGCGTCTTCTCATAGGCGTCGTGCACGTCTCCGATCGGGATAAGGTGGAATTCGATGCGGAGCGTCTGGGCGAGCTTCCGCGCGTCGCCCACCGAATGCTCCGACGAATACCG
>Ga0308176_10000247_pt1 | contig 37253 bp, 30 predicted proteins | sample PhyCR2_3_FD_203890 | JGI IMG/M metagenome (GOLD analysis project Ga0308176, IMG submission 203890) | Soil microbial communities from UC Gill Tract Community Farm, Albany, California, United States - DLSLS.C.R2 | ecosystem: Environmental > Terrestrial > Soil > Agricultural land | place: USA...
TCTATAACATTCTTAATATTGTTAAGTTCACTTAATATGGACGATATAATTGGCCAAACTTATGCTATTTATATAATAGTTGTAGCAGGTGCAGAATCTGCTATAGGTTTAGGTATTCTAGTAGCTTAAGCCCCCCGCGGGAGCGGCGGGGGGGGTAGGCTTATAATTCTGCCAAACTCCGGGGAACTCCGATGCTCAGTATACTAAACTCCAGGGTATATCCCTATCTCATTAACTTCTTCTTTAGTACATAAGGTTGATACATAATACTATTTCATTTACTTATTTTAGCTAGCCCAGGGTACTCGCACGAAGGACCCACCCCTCTTTTTTTTTTTTAGAGAGGGGATATGACCGTTGTATATGGCCCACGGTATAATTGGGTATTCTTCCAAGGTTTTTTTGAGAATGAATGAAAAGTTTCGGAGTGGCCAGACTAATCATCTGGGTATAGTAATAAGTACTGAGTGATGAAAAGAAAGGATAATCGCGGATCTAACCTCATTTTCTTTGATCTGGATTTATTGATTTTTCTTTAATTTTTACAAAAGTAAATACTGAAGAGAGATATATATAAATATAGAGATTGAACGCTATATTTAGTCTCAGAAATAGCTAACAAAGGAGATGGGAAAAGAGCAACGAGTAGACGGCAGTCCCCCACTAAATCCTTAAGGGTTTATAAATAGAGGGTTAAGGTGTACTCTAGCAGCCTGGAGACGGGTGGTAGTTTTCACCCTTCTTTTTTAAGTAAATGTACAGAAGGGGTAATCATCCTCAGTAGATGGTGAGTGAAAATATCTAAAATCCTCAGGGTTTAGATAAAGTACGAGCGTAGATCTTGCAGACTTGAAGCTTGCATCATCCTTATGAAGGGAGGAAAGTAACTTTCCCAGTATGTTACACTTCAGATCTCTTATTAGATTTATTTCTAATCGGTGAGAGTTTGAATGGTGGAAGATTCCTTATATGAAGGAGCTTATTATCTGCAGCGTCTACCTTAGTAGCTCTACCTTAAATGTATATAACCAGCTCTCCTAAGTAAGAGTCCGCAAAGTGGACTCTTATATGGTAAAGGTTACGAAAACGTTCTATAGATTAAGTAAAGTATACTTCCCGAATTCTAGAAAAAAAAATGCAGTAGTCCCTTGTAATTTTATTAGATCAATATGGCCTACTCACAATTCTTCTATCGCTCTTTTAAATAACTACGCTTATAAGGATAAATTTTCTCCGAAGGAGGGATTCGCCGTGAGATATTTATCGGATACTAGCCATAAATTACCTAGTTTAGACCCTTGATTTATTACGGGACTTGTGGATGCTGAAGGTTGTTTTAGAACTAGTATAATTAAAGATACTCGTACTAAAACAGGTTGACAAGTAGTTTGTAATTTTCAAATCGATCTACATATAAGAGATTTAACCCTTTTACAGCAGATTCAAACTTATTTTGGGGGTTACGGAGGAATTTATACAAAAACGGGAGGAGTTGGCTATACTTACAAAATTTCTTAATTATCGCATATTACTGAGGTTATAATTCCTCATTTCGATCTTTTTCCTTTAAAGTCTGAGAAATTAGCCGATTTTATGCTCTTTAAACTAATTATTGCCAAAATCCAGCTTAAGGAACATTTAACTATGGAAGGTGTAAAAGATATTGTAGCTATTAGAGCTTCAATATGTACATATTGGGCTATCAGATGAATTAAAGGCTAGCTTTCCTAATGTAACTCCTTACCCCAGATTTGTCAGAACCTCCGATCATCTTATCCCTAATCCTTATTGAATGGCAGGGTTTGTGTCAGGAGAAGGGTATTTCTATGTAGGTGTCAAAAAATCTCCTAATTATAAAACTGGTTATCAAGTGGTATTAGAGTTTAGCGTCAGTCAACATAGTAGAGATGAACAGTTATTAATAGGTTTTATATCTTTCTTTGGTTGTGGAAAATTTAATTCTAATAACCGTTGGGTAACCTTTAGGGTCCATAAGTTTATAGACATTCAGTCGAAAATTCTTCCTTTTTTTCAACAATATAAGATTGTTGGTTGTAAATTAGCTGATTTTCAGGACTTTATCCGAATAGCCGAGTTAGTAAAAGAGAAGGGTCACCTGAATGATAAAGGATTAGCTGAAATACAAAAGATAAAAGAAGGTATGAATAATGGTAGATATGAATAAACCTAAATTTTCCCTATCTATACTAAATAGCATGATATCTTGAGACCTTAAAACTTAGAGCTCACAAGGTTTTTGTGCTTCGCACCGACCTGAATATTGTAAACTTTAGGTCGACCCTTCTGGTGGATGTGGATGTGGATGTGGATGTGGATGTGGATGTGGATGTGGGTGTGGATGTGGATGTGGATAGGACATCTTAATAAATAAATATTTACAAGGGTAATCTACCCGATTTTTTCTATAGATTAATTCATTCTCTTAATAAAAATCCAAAATTAAATTCTTCTTATTCACATTTTAATTTATTCCCTTTATCTAGTAACATAATTCAACGAAGGAATTATTCTACTGATAGAAAAATAACCTTAAATCCTTTATTTGTAACCGGATTCTCAGATGCTGAAAGTTCTTTTGTTGTAACTATATTAAAAAATCCTAGGTATAAAATAGGATGAAATGTACAAGCTAGATTTCAAATAAAATTACATGAAAAAGATAGAGCTTTATTATTATTAATTCAAAATTATTTTAAGGGTATAGGATACATATCCAAAATAAACAATAAGTCTACAGTTGAGTTTAGAGTCAGCGATATAATTAGTTTAAAGAATATAATCTTACCACATTTTGATAAATATCCTTTATTAACTAATAAATATCAAGACTTTATTATATTTAAACAAATTGTATTACTAATGTCAGAGAATAAACATACTAATTTGGAAGGATTAAAAGAAATTTTAGAGCAAAGGGCATCTCTTAATTGAGGTTTACCTAAAAGTTTAAAAGAATCTTTTCCTTCAATAGTAGGAGTTAAAAGAATAATTGTTGATAACAATATATTAAACAATATATGTTCCGAATGAATAGCAGGATTCTCCTCAGGAGAATCTAATTTTTATATAACTATCTCTGGTAATAAAGTATGATTACGTTTTTCTGTAGCTCAAGATTCAAGAGATTTATTGTTATTAAATAATCTAGTTAGAATTTTTAATTGTGGTTATGTAGCTCAATATAAAAACCGAGAAGTATGCGAGTTTATAGTAACAAAGATTGATGATATAATTGTACATATTATACCTTTTTTTGAAAAATCTCAAATTAAAGGTACTAAATATAATGATTATCTTAAATTTAAAGAAGCTGCCGTTATTATTAAAAATAAAGAACATTTAACTGAAAAGGGTTTGTGCTTCGCATAAAATAATAGATTTAAAAAAATCTATGAATAAAAAAGATTAATTTTGCTTACATAGAGAATATACTCTTGATCAATAAAGGCAAAGTAAACCTTTGTCTAGTTTTATATAAGGCGAAACTCTCAAATTGCGGGGAAATCTTAAAACCAAGTCTACCAAGTTAATATAGCAATATAATTAATGGAACAGGTAATGACTCGTTGTAAGGTAAAAACGATTTGGATATATAGAATATCCGCAGCCAAGTACCTGATAAAGGTATGCAGTTCATAGACTAAATGTGAGTTGGTTTTTCATTAAAATATTAATGATTAGCTTAAGATATAGTCAGGCCCGGTATAAGAATATTGGGGTTAACCGAAGAGGAAGTCATTTCGCTTCTCTAATATATATGGACTATATTTATGTTCTATTTAATCTAATTCTTTTTAACTTTAGCCATCTTGCAACAGCCGCAATAAACACAGCAAATAACAATAATAACCAAAAAAAAATAGTACGAACCGCTCGTCCTATGAGTTACATAAGCCTTAGATATTTATCTTCAAGTTCGCAGAACAACAACGTACTACCTTCAGTAGGAAAAATCTCAACTAATACGGGGGCTCACGAAGAGTTGGTAGAAGAGAGCTTACATAGCTGATTTATCACAGGATTTACCGATGCTGAGGGTTGTTTTAGAATAAGTTTGATTAAAGACCTACGTAGTCGTTCGGGTTGAAATATACAAGCTTTTTTTGTAATCAACCTTCATTTAAAGGATCTAGATCTCTTAAAGCAAATTCAGGTGTATTTTGGAGGTATAGGTTCGGTTACAAGCTCAAAGGATAAATGTCGTTATATAGTAAGTTCTTTGTCTCAAATATCTAGTACAATTATCCCTCACTTTGATAAATATCCTTTAATATCTCAAAAACAAGGAGATTACCTCTTGTTCAAAGATGTGGTATCAAAGATGTTAAATAAAGAACATTTAACTCGAGAAGGTTTAAAGCAAATAGTCGCAATAAAGGCTTCTTTAAATTTAGGGTTGCCAGAAAAAATCCAAAAGGCTTTTCCTTTGGTTATTCCTGTTCAAAGACCTACAATTTTAAACCCGGTAATCCCACATGCTAAATGAATGCAAGGGTTTACTACAGGTGAAGGCTGTTTTTTTGTGAATATCTTTAAATCATCACACCATAAATTAGGTTTCCAGGTGAGGGTAGAATTCGAGATGGCTCAACACATTCGTGATAGTTTATTAATAGAGAGTATTAAAAATTATTTCTGTTGTGGAATTGTTAGTAGTTATTCTAAAGGTATGGTGAAGTTTAAATGTACAAGTTTTTTAGATCTATCTTCTATAATCATTCCTTTTTTCAAAGAGCATTTCCCTCTGGGTAATAAACGTTTAGATTTTGAGGATTTTTGTGTAGTTGTTAAATTAATGGAAGATAAAGCTCACTTATCTGAGGAAGGATTAAAGCAAATCCACAGTGTAAAAGCCGGTATGAATACCAGAAGAGTCAATTAATAGTAAATCTTTTGGTTACAATTAATTGCTGCTTGTTATTATTTAAAAGCAGGTAAATAGGAGCTATTGTGGTGTTGCAGTATATTCCTTTCCATTGTGTCACAAATAGGCAGGTGGTGGGTGGTGTATGACCGGCAAATGATCCGGTCCTTATCTGGTGCCTCAGTTAGAAACTTTGTGTAATCTTTCTAGGGCTCCCTTACAGTAGATAAAAGATAGATGATAGAATATAGATACCATGTTAATGTTAGGGCAAATGTCCGGAATGTCTTCGAACCGAAGAGGAAGTATTGCGATAGAATATAAATAATGTATTTAAGTTTAATAATCTTACCATTATTAGGAAGTATAGTGTCTGGCTTTTTTGGTAGAAAAGTCGGAGTGAATGGTGCACAATTAATTACATCTTCAGGTGTAATAATTACTACAATGTTATCAATATTATGTTTTATTGAAGTAGGTTTAAATAATATTCCTGTTTCAATAAATTTATTTAGATGAATAGATAGTGAATGATTCAATATCATTTGAGGTTTTCAATATGATAGTTTAACAGTTAATAGTGCGGATTCATATTACATATGATGAATACTAGCTGTGTTGGTGTGAATCCAACTCTGCAAGGTAGATTTTTTATGAGCTCTGCTAGCCATAAAAACTGATTTTTTTGATATAGAAAAACAAATGTTTAAATTAATTAATAATAAAAGACGTACCTCTATAGCTGAGTGCTCACAATTAAGCCCTTTTATTATAAAATCCAAGACTAGTTTTTTAAATAATAGAATATTAACATCTAGAGCCTATAGTACAAAACAAGATAAATTTAATATGTTGGTAGATCCAGATCTCGACACATTAAAGGAAGAGAATTTTTTTAAATGATTTGTGGGATTTGCCGATGCTGAGTCCAATTTTATAATAAATGTACTATGAAAAAATGATAAAGTATCAATATCTAAATTTTCATTTATGTTCAAAATAACATTACATTGTGATGACGAATATGTATTAAGAATAATTAAAGAAAAATTAGGCGTAGGTAACCTTAGAAGATATAAAAATGAAAGTATATTTAATGTTACAGATAAAAAAGGAATAGAAAAATTAATTCAAATATTCGAGAGATATAGTCTTAATACAACTAAATATTTAGATTATTTAGATTTTAAGAAAGCTTTTATTATATATAATAAAGAGCAAAATCTAAAAATAGATTTGGTTAAAGATGCTATTTTAGAATTCAAAAAAAATATGAATAAGAATAGAGTTAATTTCTTAAGACCTACTGATATAGAGATTAATAAGTATTGATTATTAGGGTTTATAGAAGGAGATGGATCCTTTTTTGTAAGAAGAGATCCTTTAGTTCCTACCTTTTCAATAGAATTAAGTGATGATCAGTTACCTGTAGTATTGAAAATAAAAGAATTTTTAGAAAATAATTTAGGATTTGATTCATATTCTATGTTTAAATTAAGTAATTCATCTATTATGTCAATAATTAAGAGTAACACTAGAGAAAAAAGTAAACCTAGTGTACTGTTAGTAATAAAAAACATTAAAGTATTACATAATTATTTAATACCTTTTTTTAATGAAATGGGGTTTTTAAGTAAAAAAGGACTAGATTTTGTTGATTTTAGAATTATTGCTAATGCAATTTATAACGGTGCTCATAGGATAGATGAAATTAAAGAACTAATATTAAAATTATCTTATAATATGAACAATTATAGATTATCTACAAATAAAAACCTAATAGATATTTTAAGTAAAGAAGAAAGAGATAAATTGATATACATTAACCCTACTGTAAATTATTTATTTGACGGAAGACAAAGAGATGTTTTAACAAATAAAGTATTACACCAACAGGTTAGCTGTGTATATGAAATTTGTAAACCAAATAATGAAATTATACTAGCGAATACTTTACAAGAAGCAGGGTTAATTGTAAAAGTTTCTCCAGAGACTTTAAGTAGACGTTTAGATTCTACATCTACAACTTCAGAACAATATTTAGAAATAAAAGGTAACTTGGTTCTAAAAATAAAAAGAATAGGTGTTTTTAATTAAATAAATATAAACATATAATATTTCGAAGGGTGGGTGAGTAGGAACTGTCGGCCATAATAAAAAAAATCAAGGAACTGGGTAAGATTACAATCGAACAGTTCTATACTTGCAGAAAAAATAGGTGAAAACGGTCAAAGACTTCCTAATATTAGACCGTCGGCAGTTGTAAATGTCGCTACAGACTGCTTCACCGGGGCTAGGCTGAAATGTCTGTCCAAATGTACAGTCGGACCTTATAACGAGTGTGATATCGTAAAGAGGAAGGATAATCCGTTAAGCTACACACAGTGGATAACTCGCCGCACGAGGTAAACTCTTGAATTATGAAGAAAATTCTTCTTTATAATTTTTTATTAAATAAGATGTATATAGATAAAAATATCTTTTTTAATTTAGTTAATTAAGGTTGATCAATGTTAATACCAGTATTGATAATTAGTTCTTTAGTTCACATATACTCAATATCTTACATGAGTAATGATCCTCAAATTAAAATAATTTCGAGTATTAGTTGTTTTAATTGCAAAAAAAAACCTAGACCAGCTCTTAAGCCTTTTACAAATAAACGATATTATTCTAGTATACCTAAACTAGAGAACAAAAATTTCTTCGAATGGTTACGTGGCTTGACTGACGGTGAAGGATCCTTCATGCTTCTAAAAAAGTCGGATTCTTATGCGTTTAAATTCCAAATTCATTTACACATAGATGATATAAAAGTCTTACATTATATACAAAGCACACTAGGTATAGGTAAGGTTTATATTAATGGATCGGCGGCTAGATTTGTTGCAACAAGTTTAAAAGATATTGCTGTAATTATAGATATTTTTAGCAAATATTCTTTAAATACTACAAAGATGCTAAATTTCCTGGACTTTAAGAAAGCTTATGTGATTTACACAAGTTCTAAGTTAAAAACTCCTGAAATTAATAAACAAGTTGAGGAAATCAGAATTGGTATGAATAGTTTAAGACTTGATTTTTCAATGCCAGCTGTATACAAAGTACATATAACACCTTATTGATTACTTGGTTTTGTGGAAGGGGAAGGATCTTTCTGCATGAGAAAGAATTTTACTTTAATCTTTAATATTGCTCAATCTTCTAAAGATTTAGTTTTAATGGAAGCAATACGAGATTTTTTTAACAATTTAGGTAGTACTATTGATAATGAACAACCCTTAGGTGATGCAGCAAGACTTTCCCATCACATTAATAGTATGGTTTATTTAACCATTAATCGCCTAGATTACATAGCTAAGGTACTTATTCCTTTCTTTGATGGTTTGACTTGACAATCCAAGAAAAAATTAGATTACTGTGATTGAAAGACAATATTAAAGCTTCGTGATTTAGGTTTACACTATACAGAAGAAGGAATAAAATTAATAAATACTATTTTAAGTCAAATGAATAATAATCGTTTATCAACTAAAAGGTCTAAACTCGTTATAGATAGAGCGCTTTTAGATAGTAATATAAATAAACTATTGGAGGGACCATCTAACTTTGAAGTAAAGGAAGATGGCAGAATTTTAATTAAGTCTTTAAATAAATATTACTCCAATCATGTAAAAATTAGAGTGGAACTTTTAGATGAAAGTGGAGATATTATAAGACCATTTGATTCAATGGCTGACTGTGTAAAGTACTTAAACGTAACTTCAATGACAGTTTCTAAAAGGTTACAAGGTAAACCTTTTTTATTCAACAATAAGTTAGTTTCTCTTAAAAAACTACTGTAAATATTTCAGTGTAGTATTTAAGGCGTCCGGCGACAGACCCTTATTTTATAAGGCTACGCAGTAAAATTACTTTTCTTTGTATGATTTAAATGAAAGAAATAAAAAGTTTATGGGGAGGTTCAGTTAACCGGGAGGTGGCGGGTCATGAATTTATTATTATTTCTTTCGCTATAAAAATATCATATTGAGTGTTAGAACTAATCTCCTTAGAATAATATTGATTAATAACTTATAACATTATTTTTCTTCACAAACACCTGGGTTACATATCTAGTCAAATTAATCTAGTCTAGTTAACATGCAATAACTTAAGCATAATACCCGAGGAGACCATATTACGGGAAAATGTGGTTATGGGGATAAATTGTCAAATTCCGGGGACACCCTAAAGTTTAAGATACCAAGCATTATATGAAAATATGTATGTGGCTGAAGTAATTACTCAGGTATGGTAACAATGTTTAAAATTTGTGAAAACAAAATGGGCTATCGCGGATCTAAATCAATTTTAAATAATAACCAAAAATTTAGAGTTGTAAAAGAGCAACGAGTAGACGGCAATTGATTTGTTAATTCTTCTTTAATAAATTTAAGATGTACTCTAAATGGTTTCGAGAGAAATAGTGTTAAATTTCAGAGTTATAACCCTTGGAATTTTATTGTAAAAATCCCATCTAAACAATTCGATTATAAAACTTTTTCTACCAGTACTTTTACACATATTCATCCTAGAGCTTTATCTGGTTTAATAGATGGCGAAGGTTCATTTTGTGTTATAGTAGATAAACAAAAAACCCGAAAATTAGGTTGACGCGTAGAATTGAAATTTCATTTAGGTCTACATATTAAAGATCTTAATTTATTATATACTTTACAAGAAAGCCTCGGGGGAATCGGTGCTATTTACTTAAAACAAAAAAGAGATCTAGCTGATTTTACAATCTTTTCAAACAAAGATTTAAATAAACTTATTCTTTTTTTAGAAAAATATCCTATAATTACTCAAAAAGCTGCTGATTATATGTTATTCAAACAAGTATTAGAACTTGTAAATAATAAAGACCATCTAACTGTTGAAGGTTTAAATCAAATTATTAACATTAAAGCATCAATGAATTTAGGTTTATCTGATACATTGAAATCAGAGTTTGCTGGATATGTTCCAGTTATGAGACCTATAATTAATGACCCTGAGAATCTAGAATTAGATCCTCATTGAATTTCAGGGTTTGTTAGTGCTGAAGGAAACTTTGATGTTCGTATGCCATCTACAACTCGCAGAGTTGGTCGTAGAGTTCAGTTAAGATTTAGAGTCTCTCAACATAGTAGAGATATCAAATTAATGGAAAAATTAGTTAAATATTTTGGTTCCGGAAATGTTTATAAGTATGGGGGTAAATTTGCTGTAAGTTTATCAATAGTTGATTTTACTCATATAACCAAAACAATAATCCCTTTTTTTGAGAAATACCCTATAATCGGTGTAAAGCATATGGATTATCTGGATTGATGTAAAATCCATAGTTTAATGGTTAACCGCTCACATCTTACAGTTGAAGGTATAAGTTTAATTGAAGAGATAAAATTAGGTATGAATACTGGTAGAAAGGTTTAAAAAAGTTGAATTAATTTTTAACTTTTAATAATTACTTGTAAGATAAATTTTATTTTTTGCATAATCCTAGATTTTTTAGCTATTTAAGTTTATTTACTTTTATGATGATAATACTTGTAACAGCCAATAATTATTTATTAATGTTTGTAGGGTGAGAAGGTTACCTTAATAGCCTTAAATGACTAAACTTATATAAATTAAGAAATAGATTTAACATATTTGCTAGAAATATAACGAATGTAAATAATAACGAGAGTACTTCTTTAATAATAGGATCTTTATTGGGTAATTCTTATTTAGAGAAGAATGAAAAAGGTATTAAAATTATATTAATAAAATGTAGCGGAAATATAGAATATTTAATGAAATTTTATAATTATTTTAACAGTATAGGCTTTTGTAAATCAAAAAAACCTCACTTATATAAAATAATAACTAAAAAAAATAAATTATTATATTACTGAAAAGCAGAAAGTTATTATTTAACTCAACTTAAATGGGTATATGAAATGTTATACCCAAAAGGTGTAAAGACTATACCTTCAAATTTAAAAGAGTATTTAACACCTTTATCACTAGCTACATGATATTTAGACAATACAGAAAAGTTGTATATTTCAAGCAACCAAGGTTTTGATTTAAATAGTCAAAATGTATATTATATATCTAAAATTTTGAAAGATAAATATAATATAAATACATCCTATAGATTAGAAAGTAAAGGAAAAATTGCTTTTTATGTAGATAATGAAAGTTTAAATAATTTTAATGAAATAGTAAAACCTTATATTTCTTCTTCTTTACAGCATAAATTAAATAGTTCACATAATAAATTAACTATGTGAAATAATTTTGCTACGCATAATTCCTGCGAAGCACGCACATCCTTAAGTAAAAGTTCTAATTTATTATTGCAAAATGGCATAAGAAATTATTCTACTATTGTTAAAAATATAAAATATTCAGCTCAATATAAAAAAGACTATATATTAACTGATATTCAAAAAGAAGCATTAATAGGTATAATACTAGGTGATGGATGCATAGAAAGAGCTAAACCTAGCCATAACACAAGAATTAGAATAGAACAATCTTTTCCTGAAAAAAGTGAATATTTAAAAAGTTTACACGAATTATTAGCACCTTTAACTTCTATGGAACCTACTATATTGACAAGAACAAATAAAAAAAGAGGTGTTATAACTCAATCTTTGTATTTTAGAACTTTAGCTATGCCTTGTTTAAATTATTACCATGAATTATTTTACAAAGATAATGTAAAAAGAATTCCGGAAAATTTAGAAGAATTATTAACAGCTAGAGGGTTAGCTTATTGAATTTGTGATGACGGAGGTAAGTCTGTTCATAATCAAACTATCCTTCATACTAGATCTTTTACTAAAAAAGATGTAGAATATATTCAAACAGTTTTAAATAAAAATTTTGAACTAAGAACTAGATTAGAAGAAAAAATACAAGATCAATGAGTTATCTATATACCTGTTCGTCAAAAAATAAAGTTAATAGATATTGTAGGCCCATATATGCATAAATCTATGATGTATAAATTATAAGTTTAGTTATAGTTAGGAATAAAACATAATTATTCCTAGCAACACCGTTGTTAACGATCAAACAAATAGAGTTAATTTAGAGATCGCCGATTATTTTATTAATCGCGACAGACTGGTTCAATGGTGGGTGGTGATTTAACGAGGGTAGGGCGGGTAGGCAATCGTTTAATCACTGCTTAATGCACAGTCGGGATTTTTATATTTAATACACTTTAAATATACCAAGGCTTTATGTGAATCCAGTTAGGTTATAAAGTACAGGGAGTATACTTTAACTCTTAATAATAGTATACTTTTAAAATCCGGTAGGAGTTTGCTCATATTTATTAGTAAGTTTTTGATTTACCAGAATAGCGGCTAATCAAAGCTCTATTTCAGCCTTCTTAGCTAATAGAGTAGGGGATTGTTTCTTAACTATAGGTATGTTTGCTATATTATGATGTCTAGGTAATTTAGATTACGCTACAGTATTCTCATTAGCCCCTTATATTAATAGTAACGTAGTTATTATTACAGGTATATGTTTATTAATAGGTGCAATGGCTAAAAGTTCCCAAGTTGGTCTCCACATTTGATTGCCTATGGCGATGGAAGGTCCTACTCCCGTTTCAGCATTAATACACGCAGCTACTATGGTAACCGCAGGTGTATATTTATTAATGCGTAGTTCACCCCTAATTGAGTATAGTAGTACTGTATTACTATTATGCTTATGGTTAGGAGCAATAACAACCGTTTTTAGCTCTCTCATCGGTTTATTTCAGCAAGATATTAAAAAAATAATAGCGTATTCTACTATGAGTCAACTTGGAATGATGGTTGTAGGAATCGGATTATCTTCTTATAACATAGCTCTATTCCATTTAATAAATCATGCTTTTTATAAAGCATTATTGTTTTTAGGTGCGGGTAGTGTTATTCATGCTGTAGCTGATAATCAAGACTTGCGTAAATATGGAGGATTAATAAATTATTTACCCTTAACATATTCAGTTATGCTTATAGCAAGTCTAAGTTTAGTTGCTTTCCCTTTCATGACAGGTTTTTACAGTAAAGATTTTATTCTAGAATCTGCTTATGGACAATTTAATTTTTCTGGGGCTGCTGGATATATAATAGCTACTATTGGTGCAGTATTTACAACTTTATATTCTGTTAAAGTTTTATATTTAACTTTTTTAGCTCCGGCCGCCGGACCTAAAGTATATTCTAATAATGCTCACGAGGGTGATTTCTTTTTAACTACTCCGCTAATTATATTAGCAGTGTTCTCTATTTTCTTTGGTTTCATCACTAAAGATCTGTTTATTGGAATAGGTTCAGGATTCTTCACCGACAATGCAATCTTTATCCATCCTATACATGAAATAATGATAGATACAGAATTTGCAGTACCTACCTTATTTAAATTATTACCCTTTGTATTTACTTTAATATTTAGCGGTTTAGCTATAATTCTGTCGGAATTTTTACCTGAATGAGTAGTAGGGTTTAAATTATCTAGACTTGGTTACAATATTTTTGGTTTCTTTAATCAAAGATTCCTAGTGGAAATGTTTTACAATAAATATATCACTAACTTAATATTAAATTTAGGGAGCCAAACAACTAAAGTTCTAGATAAAGGAAGTCTAGAACTGCTAGGACCTTGAGGGCTTGAAAGGGGTATAATGAAATTAAGTAAAAATATAGCATCTTTAAGTACAGGGCTGGTGACAAGTTATGCGTTATACATTTTAATAGGATTAATATTATTTATCTTCATTATCGGTCTAGCCCCTGCTAATTTAAATTGAGTTCTATTACTTATAATTTCAATATTTTCTTTAACAAATACTGAGCATGCATCGGTTAACCCTAAATATACTCACCCAAGTTCTTTCAAGCAAGGAGATTTTACTGCGCAAGCTACGTATCAATATAAAACATCTGCGAGGAACGAAGGGGGGAACTCGAAATTATAGTACAGTAACTTCGACGTCAAATGCAATTATCTACTCTAACTTAGGCGAGGATAAAAAATCTATGTTAGAGGATAACCGAGAGAAATCTGGTATTTATATGTGAGAAAATAAAATAAATGGTAAAACTTATGTAGGTTCTTCTCAGGATTTAAGAAAGAGAATTCTGGATTATTTCGATAGCCATACTTTGAATTCAAATGGTTCAAATATATATAAAGCAATATTAAAATATGGGCATGAGAATTTTATTTTTAAAATTTTAGAATATTGCCCTATCAAGGATTTGATGGTAAGAGAGCAATATTATCTAGATACTTTAGAACCTGAGTATAATATTTTGAAGTTTGCTAGAAGTTCACGAGGATATCTACATACTGAAGCGACTAAAGAACTTTTAAGCTCGAAGCGTAAAAGCTGGGAATTTTCCCCTCTAATTTATTACGCGAAGCTAAGCATTTAGAGAGCTTTAGTTCAAGTAGTGTTAGAAATAAATCTACCTTGCTGACTCACGTAGTTACAGGAGAGACTATTTCCTTCCTTTCTATGAAAAAAGTAGGAGAATTCTTAGGTATATCAACACCTAGTGTAAGAAGCTATTTAGATAAAAATCTTCCTTATAAAGATTATATAATTAGTCAACCTGACATTGAAGAGAGTAAGGAAAATATACTTTCATCTAAGCCGCAAACTATTATATTGACCAAGGTAAGCGATGATTCATCTACTTTAAGTGAAGAATTTCCTACTATAGGAAAAGCAGCAGAATATTTAGGTATCAGTAGATCCACGCTAAATGGACTTTTGAATAAGCCTAGCAGTGCAAGTACTGAGGAGAACTTATGTATCATAAATGGATTTATTGTCACAAAATCTGACAAGACTCTCAGCTATATTAAATCGAATAATAAAGTTCTTGAGATAACTGATTTGGTAAATAATACAACCGTTACTTACCCTTCAGTTACTTCCGCAGCGCTAGGTCTAGGTGTAGGAAAAGGTAGTATTTCGATGCATTTAAAAGGTAAGCAATCTTCACCCCCCCATTTTTTTTATAAAAAAAAAAATGGGGGATATGTGATCAAGTTGACTAGTTAGGAACTTACATTACTTTATATTAGCTAATAAGTATTCTTATTTTTCAGATTAGTTATATATATTTCACTAAAGGGTAATAAAACGAAGGTTATTTTGTGCAGAGGTTAAGTATTCTAGGATTTAATGACTCTAGACTCTTAATCGGGAGGAGGTGGGCGCGCAATGCTTACTTCTTACGAAGTATAGTATACAAAAAACCAAATTTTAAGAAAAGAAGTAACCCTTACATCTATAGGATTGTAGCATTTAACTAGAGCTTATTATAGACTTGCTATTGATAACTTGTTTAGTAACCCTCAAAATTATAAACCAGCTCATGAAGGTGACTTTTTCTTAACTTCACCTTTAGTAATATTAGCTTTATTTTCTATATTCTTTGGTTTCATTACTAAAGATATCTTTATAGGTATGGGTTCTAACTTATTTGTAGATAATAGTTTATTTATTCATCCTATACATGAAATAATGATAGATACAGAATTTGGCGTACCTGTCCTATTTAAATTATTACCTTTCATATTTACAATATCTTTTAGTGTAATAGCTTTAACTTTATCTGAGTTATTGTCTGAATTAGTTCTTAATTTGAAATTATCTAGATTAGGTTATAATATTTTTGGTTTTTTTAATCAAAGATTTTTAATTGAATTTTTTATAATAAATATATTACAAATTTAATTCTTAATTTAGGTGGACAAATTACGAAGGTTCTGGATAAAGGTAGTATAGAATTATTTGGGCCTTTTGGCTTAGAAAAAGGTTTAGTAAGCTTAAGTAAAAATATATCATCTTTAAGTACAAGTCATGTAACATCTTATGCACTCCCCTGCTTTAGCAGGGGGTTTTGTATTATATTTATTCTGTTCTCATGGACAATTTTATTTGCCGTTAATTTTTGTAATCATACTCCTGTTAATAGCTGGTAATGATGAAAGTAACGCAGAAACTTCACCTATAACTTCGCCTAGGAATACAAATTATTATGATAATAAACTAAAAAAAAATCCTCTAATATATATTTATAATAATAAAATGATGTTTTCTACATCTACTCCTTTTTTTAATTCTGAGAATTCCTTCCGCGGGGCTAGGAGAATCCTGAACCAAATTCAAACCCCAATGGTAATAACCCCAATGGTAATAACCCCGATGATGAAGAGGCTGAAAAAAAAAGGATATATTTGGAAAAATTGCATGAGAGAAAACAACTAGGAGAGGATTATAAAAGACTTAATGAGGAAGATAGCCGTGCAGAAGATGAGGGGGAAGATATGGATGGGTATTACTCCGATGGTGATGAGGATTATATAACCGATGAGATGAGGAAAGCTAAGCAGACCTAATATATAAAAGCGGAGTAATTAATTGGAAGTGTATTTTAATGCAATCTGAACATTAATTGTATGAAATAATATACGGGTAAAAGGTGGGGAGCTAAACGTCTAATTCAATCATATGCTACTAATATTTGTGTAATAAAACATGCAATACCTTATCATATGGTTATAGATTTAGGATTTAGTACATTAATATTAAAATAAAACTACTTTTAAATATAATAATATATTATAAAGTTTTAGATTGGAATTCTGTAGTAGGGTTTTGTCGTTAGGTTTAATGATCTTTATTAATTTCCATCTTAAAAAAAAAAACACATATGAGAATATTAAAAAGTCATCCTTTATTAAAATTAGTTAACTCGTATCTTATTGATGCATCACAACCTAGTAACATAAGTTATTTATGAAACTTCGGTTCTCTATTATTACTTTGTTTAGTAATTCAAATTGTGACCGGAGTTACTTTAGCGATGCATTATAGTCCTAATGTATTAGAAGCTTTTAATTCTATAGAGCATATTATGCGTGATGTAAATAACGGAATTCAATCGCCTTATATAGTAATATTACTATTAATTAATATCGTTTTTTTTATTCTACAATCTTCTAAAGTTTTAGATAAAAACTTAGCAGTTTCTGAGTCTAAGCTAGAAGATTTTTCTTGTATTTCTTTCAATGATGAGCAATTTAAATTAGATCCTTGATTCGTGACAGGGTTTGTAGATGCTGAAGGTAGCTTTTCTATTACTGTTATAAAGGACCCTAGGTATAAAGCAGGTTATCGTGTTGAAGCTCTATTCTCTATATCTCTTCACAAAAAAGACGTAAGAATCTTAGAGTTAATTCAAGCTTTTTTCGGTGGGGCTGGGAAAATTAATTTCGAAACGAAGAGGAACGTAGTTTCTTATTTAATTAGATCTAAAAAAGAATTAGCGGGTATATTATTACCGCATTTTGATCAATTTCCCTTGATCACTCAAAAGTGAGGGGATTATATTCTTTTTAAAGAAGCCTTTGAATTAATTTCTAAAGATGCACATTTAACTGAAGAAGGGTTAAAACAAATAGTAGCTATTAAAGCTAAACTTAATTTAGGGTTATCTGATAAATTAAAAGTTGTTTTTCCTATACTTCCTTCTGTTTATAAACCGCTTTGTCTTGAACCTGTAATTCCTAGTCCTTACTGAGTTGCAGGGTTTACATCAGGAGAGGGTTGCTTTTATGTAAAAGTGAGTGAATCTTCTTCTACGAAATCAGGGAGTCAAGTACAGTTATCTTTCTATATTACTCAACATATTAGAGATAAATACCTTTTATCTCAATTAATTTCTTATTTCGAAGCCGGACGTCTCCGTGATAGTTATGGTAAAGGATGAGCTAGTTATGAATGTTCTAAATTCTCAGATCTTAAATTAAAGATCATTCCATTTTTTAATAAATACTCTATTGTGGGTGTTAAAAATAAGGATTTCCAAGATTGATGTAAAATTGCGAATTTAGTTGAGACTAAGGACCATCTTACTGAAGAAGGTTTAACGAAAATCGTTGAGATTAAAAAAGGAATGAATAAACAAAGAGGTTAAAATAATTAATAGTTAATTGTTTTTTATCTTTTTGCAGCGATATGAATTAATATAATAACTATAAGGCAGCAGCCCTAGATATAAATGGGCGCGAATGTGTTCTATAAATTAAATAAAATTGCTGGAAACTCCATGCCAAGGGTAAACCTTACATGGATAATCAGCAGGAAATTTTCAAGATAAAATTATTTTGAATAATCTTCAGAGACTAGAAGTTTAATATTAGAATAAATAATAATATTTAGGATAATAATGGTATAGTCCGAACATTAATGAGAATTAATGAATATAACATTTCAGATTATGCGTGACGTATCGAATGGTTGATTAATACGTTATTTACATAGTAATACTGCATCAGCTTTCTTCTTTTTAGTGTACTTACACATAGGAAGAGGTATGTACTATGGGTCATACAGAGCTCCAAGAACCTTAGTTTGAGCTATAGGTACAGTAATACTTATACTTATGATGGGTACAGGTTTCCTGGGTTTGTCAAATAGCCCAAAATGATTTGAATTCAATCATAGCAACAACAACAATATAAATAAATTCAACTCTTATTACACTAGACCTAGTACTTTTATAAGTGTAAATAAATCAAATACGATAGGAATAAGACATTTTTCTGTAACCTCTCCGGGTAGGTTAATTAGTGAAGAGTTAACGAAATTCATATCCGAAAAAAACCTTAATCCCGTTTTTATATATGAAGATTTATCTGATAAAACTATTAAATCTAGAGTTTTGAATGATACTCGAGGTCTTAGTGGTATTTATTTAATTTTAAATAAAGTTACTCTGGATTATTATATAGGATCAGCTTCCACGGGTAGATTCTATGCTAGATTTTCTAATCATTTATTCAATTTTCATGGTAGTAAAGTAGTTAAAAATGCAGTAAAGAAACATGGTGTATCTTCTTTTGCATTTTTAGTTTTAGAGTTGTTTCCTGAGATAGTAAACAAAGAAAATAATAAAAAATTATTGGATTTGGAAGACTTTTACCTAAAATCTTTATTACCTAATTATAATATATTGACTGAAGCGGGTTCAAGTTTTGGTTATAAACATAACGAAACTACTAGATTAAAAATGAAAACTAGTTATAGTGAGGAGCGTAGACTAGCTATTGGTGGTTTAAATAAAGGTAAAAGCTTTTCTCCCAGTACTCTTGAAGCAATGAAACAATCTGCTTTAAATAGAATCAAACCTATTTACTCCGAAGAGGGTATTCAAAATATGAAAAAGAGTTCTAAAGCTATACTAGTTTATAACATGGACTATACAGTATATGGTGAATTTCCTAGTATAACAGAGGCATCTAAATCTTTAGGTTGTTCTCCAAAAACCATATCTCGGGCTTTACAAACACCAAAAAAGATATTAAGAAGACGTTGAATTGTTAAATATATTTAAATGTTGTTGTAGGTTTGAATTTTAATTATAGTCCTACGAGTAAAACTTTTTATGCAATTTATAAAAAAAAATAAAAAGTAAAGTAGAATGGCCCGACATGGCTATTGAAGAAATGTTTAAATTTCTTTGGCAATGTTAGTGAATACGATCAAAGAATTTTTATTTTTGTTTTATTTAGATAAAGGCTAACCTTAATAAAATATAGAACTAAAAGTTAGAGATCGTCGGTTATTTATATGATCGCGACAGGCTGGGTCACTAATGGGTGTCTGAAATGATGCTTAATGCACAGTCGGAATATTTAGTTATATAATATGACTAATAGAATATACGAATTCAAAGTTATTCTAGCTTTTTATAAATGTCTTTTAATTTATATTAAGTATATTTGTATGTTTTACCCTATGGTCAAATGAGTTTGTGAGGTGCTACTGTTATTACTAATCTAATTAGTGCTATACCATGAATTGGTACGGACGTAGTTGAGTTCATATGAGGAGGTTTTTCTGTGAATAATGCAACTTTAAATAGATTTTTTGCATTACATTATCTTTTACCTTTTATATTAGTAGCTTTAGTTTTAATGCATTTAATAGCGCTTCATGATACAGCGGGTTCAAGTAATCCTTTAGGTGTTTCAGGTAATTATGATAGAATAACATTTGCGCCTTATTACTTATTTAAAGATTTAATCACTATTTTCATCTTTATTTTTGGTTTAAGTTCATTTGTTTTCTTTATGCCTAATGTTTTAGGTGATAGTGACAACTATATAATGGCAAATCCTATGCAAACTCCTGCTGCTATTGTGCCTGAATGATAAAGTAAAATAAATGTCATTCTAAAATCTCGCGAATTGCTGGAAACTCTTTTTAATTTAAATAAGACAATCAGCAGGAAAACCTTTTATTAAGCTAATATAGATTAAGCTAATTAAGGGATCTTCAGAGACTATGCACGAGACAATTAAAGGCACTTTGTTTTTAATTGAAGATATAGCCCGATCAAAGTAGAGATACTTTGAGTTTAACACTATCAATTGATTTATCTCCTGTATTATTCTTTATCTATAGTCTAGTATTATTTGCTGCACGTTCAACAAAAGGAATAACTCGTTTATCTCCTACTGAAAGAGCTTCAATAAAATTACCTGACGAAGTAAAAGAAGTATTAATAGGTATTTTACTTGGTGATGCCCACATAGTAAGAAGATCACCAACTGCTAACTCTAGATTAGTTTATGCTCAAACTGCCGTAAAACATAAAGAATATTTTGATTATGTATTTAGTTTCTTTTTACCTTTTTGTGCAAATGACTATAAACCTCAATCTAGGCTAGTAGTGGATAATAGTACTAAAAAAACATACAGTGCTATATCTTTCACAACTATGCAACTTCCTTGTTTTAATGAATATAGAGAATTATTTTATGATTTAAATAGAAAAAAAATAGTCCCCGAAAACATAAGAGAATTGTTAACTCCCCGTGGTTTAGCTTTTTGAATTAGTGATGACGGAAGTAAACAAGGTAGCGGTTTACATATAAGTGTTTATGGATTCTCTAACACAGATGTCGATAAATTAATGTTTACTCTACAAGATAAATTTAATCTTAAATGCTCTATACATTATAACAGGGATAATAAACCCCGTATTTATATATTTAAAGAATCTATGGATACTTTAAGAACTTTAGTTAAACCTTATTTTGTTAAAGAAATGTTATATAAATTAGGGCTATAAAGCTGTCATTTTATAAGTTATCCCTTAGGGATATAATCTTAATTGACAAATCGATTTATTACCTTTCTATGCTATATTGAGATCTATACCAAATAAATTATTAGGAGTTATAGCTATGTTTGCTGCTATCTTAGCAATAATGCTATTACCTATAACAGATTTAGGTAGATCAAAAGGTTTCCAATTTAGACCATTAAGTAAATTTGCTTTCTTCATGTTTGTTGCTAATTTCTTAATCTTAATGAAATTAGGAGCTTGTCATGTGGAAACTCCATTTATAGAATTAGGACAGTTAAGTACAGTTCTATATTTCGGTCATTTTTTAATAATTGTGCCTGTAATTAGTTTAATTGAAAATACTTTAGTTGATTTATCTTTTGGAGGGAGTAAAAATACGAGTAGCAATTAAATTCTTATTAGTACAGTTGGTATAAATAATAATAGTCCTAGGATTTTTAAAAGATCTTTTCATAGTACTAATGCTAAGCATCATCCTTATTGTTTTATAGTAGAAACGCTTAATGTTCTTCAGTTGGAAGGTGTACAATCTCTAATTATTCAGCCAACAGTACATATACAAGTGGGGGATTTTTCACATGAATCTGTAACAAATGTGGTTAATTATTTATTAAGTAAGACAAAAGCCGTAAATATAACATATGCTGAATTTTGGGGGTTTGATATTAGCAAATTACCAGGTGAAGGAGTAAACCTTGTAGATACCGTAAATGAATTTAAAAAAACGGGCATAGTTATGGATAAGAACTTACATAATTCTAAATTAGCCCTTGAACTAGCAAAAGACGTAGAAACAAAGACTATAACTAGAGAAGCAGTACGGTTAGCACTTAGAACTAATTTTAAATTTTAAAAATTTTTTTTGCCCTCCTTTATACAGCCAATAACTAATGTTCTTGTCCCGGGCTGTACAAGGAAGGGAAATAAGTAATAATTCTTTTTTTTTGTATAAGTTATATTATAATTAGGTTAGTCAAGATAAATGCTAATTTCATTAATATTAATAAATTAGGGGGTTTGTCATGTACTCTAATTTCTAAAAAAAAAAAATAAAACTAAATAGGTAATATATAAAGAATACTTATATTCATTATTTATTTAATCCTTTTAAATAGGTTTAATAAAAAGTGGAGTGCTACGAAGTATGCATCCATTTTTAAATACGCTTAAAAGAAAAGGGAGAAGGCTTAATTTTTGTAGCTAACTAGCTTGTTTATTTTATAATAATTAAAAATTTTAAGTTAAAGCCCATCTTATTTCCTCTTACCTTAACACATCTAACATTATTTATTTTGTGTACTGCTGGCTAGTTTCACAGCAGCAAGGTAGCCTATTAGCTTAAAGATAAAGCCAAATACTTCTAATATTTTGATTTTAGTTCAAATCTGAAATAGGTCAACTTAGGTATTCAGTTTTGTTAATATTTAATTAATGAAAAAATTAATATAAATTTATATGTTACTGATTAATCAGTTTAATTATTATTTAATTAAATAAAAACTAGTATATCAAGATATATTTTATATATAACGGTTATTCAAGCTGAATTTATCCTAAATGTATTTGATGCAGATATATCTCCAGAGATGCTAAGCATGTATGAGAATGATGAAATACCAATGTCATCAACTCCAGATATAATTGATAATCTCTCAGCTACACCTGATCAAGTTGATCATATAGCGAGAACAATTCAAAGTCAATTTTATTATCTAAATCCTACATTTGACGAAATGACCTTTTCGTTAGATAATGTTGCGGAGGAGTTTAGACATTTTATCTTAAACGAAGATAGTTATAGATTACTAGGGGAATTCTCTAGATATATTAACGTTTATCTAGAGTACCTTCGTACTTTTTTTTTTTTTATAGGAAAATCTATAAGCTGTAATACGTCGGATAGAGCCAGGATCACAATTTTTACATAATCATCCTGAATTACGTACAAGTTTTGAGGTGGTATATTTTAATGCACAATCTTTATTAGATGCATTAAATATTTTTTTTTTAGCCATTCAAGATCTACTCTGGAGGAGATTAGAAATATAAGGGAATAATATTATATTAGTCGTCTGCGTAGCATAGAAAAACCATTTTTAAAGATTAAATTTACTGTATTTATAGTACCTACTATTAATTCAGAGCGCTTATCTAAATAGACCCGCTTAATACATAATAAAAGTTTGTTAAGGACTATTTGCTGAACCTATGGTATACATATTGTGCATTGTTTGAGTGGGAGCTGTTAGCTACAAATACGCACCAGGAGGTATTATTACTAGGTACGTTATGTTTAATTTTATCTTTGATTATTATTCATCATGCTATAATTTTTTTATAAAAGAAAAGAAATAAAGAAATATTATAGTATATAGGGTATATAATATATAATATATATTATGTAAGGATTATGAAGTAAATGGTTTACACTTTGATTGCAAATCTTAAGTAATAGGTTCGATTCCTACATAATCCTATTTAAATTTACTAATTATCTTAAATAACACAATATATAAGATATATCTATATAAATATAGATACCTTCGGAAAATGCTAGTGAATCGGAAGAAGCAGAGAGTTATAGGCCATATTCAACTCAACCTAAGGTTATCTCTAGTTGGGTTGAGCGATGATTTTTATCAACTAATGCTAAAGATATAGGTACGTTGTATTTGATCTTTTCACTATTTTCGGGGTTACTGGGGACAGCTTTTTCTGTCTTAATTAGAATGGAATTGAGTGGACCTGGTGTTCAATATATAGCTGATAATCAATTATATAATAGTATCGTTACAGCTCATGCCCTTCTAATGATTTTCTTTATGGTCGAAAAATATTTTATATTAAAATCGCAACCTATTACCTTTTTTTCTGAAAAAAAAATGGGAAATAGTGATAATAACAACTCATCCTTAATAAGTGAATGTGATAACAATAATAAAGGTTACAATAACGATAACAAAAATCGTGATAATGAGGATAACCTACGCGAAAACGGTAAAGGTAAAAAACACAATTATGTTAAAGTATTAGTAGATGATCCTTTTAATAATAGGGATATTGTACTTGAAGTATCTAAAAACCAAAAGGGTGTCTACATATGAGAAACTTTAGACGGTAAACATATGTATGTGGGACATTCCATTAATTTATATAATAGAATAAGTTCCGCCCCCCGTCGAATAAGTTCCTCTGCTTTGTTTACTACATTTACAGCAACAGCTCGTAAAGCTGTTACACGTCGTTACTACTCATCTTTATCACAAATGAATCCTTGATTCTTGACCGGATTTTTAGACGCAGAAGCCTCATTCTACTTAATTGTATACAAAAGTAATAACGTTAAAACGGGGTGATATGTCAGAGCTGTATTTGAAGTCCATTTACATCTAAAAGATAAAGCACTTTTAGAAGGAATACAAACAACATTAGGCGGGGTAGGTAATATTAGAATTACAGATAATAAAGTTAGCCTTAAAATTTATTCTAGAGATTTAGCAATATTATTAGATCATTTAAATAATTACCCTTTAATAACAAAAAAGCAAGCGGATTTTAAATTGTTTAAAGAAGTTTTGGATTTAATGGGTCGTCAAGAACATCTTACTCCTGAAGGTTTATTAAAAATTGTTAATATAAAAGCCTCAATGAATAAAGGTCTCAGTGAAGAATTACAAGATGCTTTCCCTAACGTTGTTCCTGTATTAAGACCTGTCGTAGATACCCCTAGTATACGAGATCCCAACTGACTCGCAGGTTTTGTGAGTGGAGAAGGATGTTTTAGTATTCACGTTGCAAAATCAGCAAGTAATAAAGTAGGTTTCCGTACTTGATCTAGATTTCAAGTAACTCAACATAACAGGGATGAAGAGTTAATGAAAATACTAGAAATATATTTAAATTGTGGACGTTATTACCCTAAATCTAATTCAGAAGTCGGAGATTTTGTAGTTAGCAATCTTTTGGATATTACAAATAAAATAATCCCTTTCTTTGAAAAGTACCCAATTTTAGGGGAAAAGAATCTAGATTTTAAAGATTTCTGTAAAGCTTCTGAACTTATAAAAAATAAGGCCCATCTTACAGATTCAGGGTTGAACCAAATAAATAAAATAAAAGCTGGAATGAATAGAGGTAGAAAAAGTTAAAGTTAATGATATATCAAATAAATATAACTTCGTGTTTAAATTTTCTTAGTCTAAGTGCCTTAAATCCCCGGGAATTTAAGGGGTGGAGGTGGGAGACTAAAGCAAGAAGAGTTCTCGCACTCTTTAATTTGTTATTATTTTACTTATTAGTCGTTGTTATTATCTTCCATTAAAAAGAATGGATAGAATTAAATATAAAAAAGGCATGGCCGGGTAAGGTAAAAATATCTTACTTTACATTCACTATCTGCTAGGACCTCTTTAGAGCTTTTAAAACTAGTACTGCAGACTTTCGGAACCTATTGGTAAACGAAAAGCGGCAGAATACAGTAACATCTTAAAAGATTAGACAATTAGCAGGAAACTACTAAATAAAAGTTTAATGTTACTAGCTTATTGCCACAAGGATCCATACAGTAAAAGTGTATATTTTTAATTTATTTTTTTTTTATTACCTTGATATAACTACCGTAAAGGTTATTCTTTAATACTTGATGCACACCTGACTGCTGTGAAACTAGCCAGCACGAAACAATAAATACGCTAAAGATTTCGTAAATAAAAAGATGCCGTCAATACTTAAGACTAAAGCAAGAAGAGTTTTATGTTATTTAAATAAATATGGTTTTAGTAATATTAAGTTAACTATTTATATTATGAAGGAGAATTCTAGTTTAGAACAGGTAGTGGAATTGGAACAACACTTTATTGATAGTTTAAAACCAAATCTTAATGTAGATCTAGTTGCTAGTGGTTCAGGATATCATGAACCAATGAGTCAAGAAATGCGTGAAAAGCTTCGTAAACAAAGAGGTACTCCAGTATATATATATAATGTTGAAGATCTTACTTTGCTATATGCATTTGGCTCAAAACAACAAGCATATGATTTGATCAATATACATCACAAGACTTTAAATGATTGTTTAAACTTAGGTACTATATATCTAGATACTTTCTTTTTCTCTTTAGATTTAATAGAAGAATCCCCAGAAACTAATTTTTTACATTTAGATCAAATTAAAAGTTTAGTTTCAGATAAACGAGATGTTTATAACGTTAAACACCCTGCAGCTAAATCTATATTAGCAGAGTTTAAGGATGAACCTAAGAAAAATTTAGAATTTGACTCTTTAAATAGTTTAGCTAAACATTTAAAAGGTGACCGTCAAGTTATTAGAGAATACTTAAAAGGTGAGAAATCAGGTTATTATCGAGGTAAATGAAAATTTACTTATAAATTTTAATATATAATGGCATGGCCGGGTAAGATGGAGACGCCTTACTTTACATTCACTGTTTGCTGGGATCCCTTTAGAGACTTTGGAACTAGTTATGCAGACTTTATTTTATATAAAAGCGGTATGAAACAGTTACATTTCAAAGTATTAGGCAATCAGCCAGAAACCAAACATAATTGGGCTCATTGTAGCATTAAACGCTTTTATGGAGTAGGATCTTCAGAGACTACACGTGAATACCTTAGTAAATATTTATTATTTAAAGGTAAAGATATAGTCCGCGCATTAATGATAATTAGTGAGAAAGCGTATGCCAGCTTTAATAGGAGGATTTGGGAATTTTTTACTGCCTTTAATGGTAGGAGGGCCTGATATGGCAAAGAAGTGGTCCCTCCTTTTTCCTGGCGTTCTTGGTACTACAAACTCATTATTTTTCCTTTTGAACAAAATAAAATTAAGAGTTTACTATAGTGACTCTGCAAATGCGCGTGTAAATGTTAATAATAATAGTAGTAATAAAAATTTAGGTTCTTACTTAGCAGGTTTATTTGAAGGAGACGGTCATATTTGAATTCAAAAAAAAAAAGGTAGTAAAACTCATAACCCTAGATTTTGTATAACTTTTGGTTTAAAAAATGAGGCTTTATGCCAAAAATTGTTAAATATTATAGGATCAGGATTTATTAGATATAAACACGGAGAGAATGCTTGTGTTTTAGTTGTTTCACCTGTAGTAGGTTTAAAAAAAATTGTAAATTTCATTAACGGGGAATTAAAAACACCTAAAATACACCAACTTCATAGTTTAATAGATTGATTAAATAAAAATCACAATGCTCAATTAGAAAAATTACCTTTAAATAAAGATAATTTAGAAAATAGTGGTTGATTAAGTGGATATGTAGATGCAGATGGAAGTTTTTCTGTACAATACACTAAAACAGAAGATGGTGCAAAAAAAAGAAAAATTTCTTGTAGATTGAGAATAGAACAAAGAATGTTAGATCCTATAACAAACGAAAGTTATTACGATATTTTGAATCAAATATGTTTATTCCTAAATTGTAATTTATGCACTAGAACACAGAAATCTACTAATAATTCATATTATACTTTAGCTGCAACTAGTAAAGTATCTTTAGCTATTGCAATAAATTATTTTAATAAATATCCTTTATTTACAAGTAAATATTTAGATTATAAAGATTGAGAACAAGTAGCAAATTTACTTATTAATAATCAACATTTAACGGATGAGGGTATAAATACGGTAGAACTTGTAAGAAGTCGCATGAATACAAAAAGAACTGAATTTAATTGAGATCATTTAAATAATTTTTATGACTAAATATTTATTATAAGCATTTTTATTTTGATACATAGTATACATTTTTCCGCGTAGCCTACTAAAATAGAATCGGCTACGCCCGGCCCTGAAATATTATATACAGCGGTGGTGGCGGGATTTATTCTAACTTCACATTAATAATTTGAGTATACATACTTTGCAGTACGCATGAACGCGTTCTCTTAGGTAAAACTAAAAGCCGAGAGAACCAGGAAATAAAATAAGGGAATGCCGTGATAAAATGTAAATTTTATTATTATTATTTTGCTATAAGCATGGAACCTCTCGAAATTGAGTTTTTAACTCTGTCAACAGATGTATTGACGGCTGATTGAACAGTTCTAATACTGTTATAAAGTAAATAATATACTGAATTAGTAGTAAAACTAATACATACATGGGAGCATTATGCTGGAAACCAACGGGTAAGTTATACCTTAGTAGGATCCTCAGAGACTTTAATAAATTATTTAGCTAGTAAAATTAATTTATTAGGAATGTATATTAATTATACATTAATACGCAAAACTCCAATTTTTCTAACTAAACTAGATAGTTAGGTAAATATTAAAAGTTGGATGAAGACATAGTCCGTTTGGGTAAGAAATTACTTGATTTTATCGATTATATACTTTTTTATTGCTTTGTGATGGCGATGGCGATGGCGATGGCGATGGCGATGGCGATGGCGATGGCGATGGCGGGGGTGGTGGAGGTAGTGAAGATTTTAGGGGAGGGGGTAATAATGAACCTAGTGGTTCTAATCAAAACCCCCGCCCTAATAGAAGTTGATGAGACACTATTTTAAATGGAAATAGTCATTCGGCTCCTTCGGCTGCTTCGGCTGCTTCGGCTTCTTCGGCTCAACAACAGGTTACAAGTGACGCGGATCTCGACGCACCAATTACAAATTCAGATTTAAGAAAATCTCTAAGTATGTTATTACAACCCCACAAAGATGGTTCTAAAAAGAATCTACATAGTATAGGTATAAGTTTCCTAAATGGTGGATTTTGTTCAGAAAAACCTGAACTTGAACATATAGTTAATCTTTTAAATATGTTGGATGAACGTAATCCTGAGGTGTTTCACAGAACTAGACCCAGTTCTACTCCAATTAGTAAAATTTTATCTTTATTAGATAAAAAATAAATATATTTTTTTTTACTTATTGAAGTCTCCAAGGCAAATCTTGATGTGTTTTACCTTAGTAGCGCGAAGCAGCGAAGCATTATTATCCTCAAAATCATTCTAGTATATGGGCGATTTAAAATTGTCGATTCCCAAGACTTAATAATATTAGTTTTTGATTATTACCTCCTAGTTTACTGTTATTAATATTCTCTACATGCATAGAAGGAGGTGCAGGTACAGGTTGAACGATTTTTAAGGATAAGTCGTTGCTTTGAGGTAACTCAAAGGCAATAAAACTCTACTCGATGCATAGAACCCTTGATATTTTAATGAATAGAGTTATGTACTACTCGTTATCATTTAGTTTAGCAGTTAGAATGTACATAATTTACTTGATTTTATTTATTGAATCAGGTTCAAGGCAATATGCCTGGGACCAGACAATTACTTTGTTTAACTCCCATCAGAGACTAAATGTAGAGCACCCTAAAATACATGACCATTCAAGATGAATCAATAAGTCTAAATATTATGAAAATAAAGATAATTTTCATCAATGATTAGTTGGTTTTACAGATGGTGATGGTACATTTAATATTTATAGATCTAAAGAGGGGAAATGATCCCTTTTCTTTAAATTAACTCAAAGTTCTTATAATTTAAGAATACTTTATTATATAAAATCACAGTTAGGTGTCGGTTCAGTTTATATAAACACTGATAATTTAAACGCTGATTTTAGAATTAGAGATAGAAAAACTATAGGTTCTGTTATTTTACCTATTTTTGAAAAATATCCTTTATTAACTAGTAAATATTACTCTTATTTTAAATTTAAAGAAGCTTACAATATACTTGAAAATGATAGTTTAACTACTCAAGAGAAAGATAAACTATTATTAGATTTAACTAGCAAAAGAATGCCAGATGATTACATTTCACCTGCTTGAGAAATAGTTGATAATGAAGTTAATAGTACAGATGATGCTAAATTAGTAATGAGTAAATATTGAATTGTTGGTTTTACAGAAGCTGAAGGTAGTTTTTATTTAGTAAGTAAAACACCTACTCGTATAGTTCATGCCTTCGAAATAACTCAAAAATTAGACGTTATTGTATTAAAAGCTATTTCTTTAATACTAGGTATTAATTTTGTAAAGAAAAAAACATATTTTACTACAGTAACTACAAATTCTCGGGCTATAGAAAATATTATATCATACTTTGATTCTTGTATTAAAGGTATGAAATCTGTAGAGTATAGAATTTGAGCTAGAAGTTATGTAAAACATAAAGGAAATTTTCTAAAACTAGTGAAAATTAGAGAAACTGTAAGAAACCTAAGAACTACTAGATTAAATAAAGAATTTAAAAATATTAAAAAAGATTAATTTTAGGGTGAAGGCATAGTCCAACCCATCTTGTGAATGATGGACATAACGATAGTATTTTTATTAAAAATTAGTTTATGATTATTTTATAGCAGTATACTAAAATAAAAGTAAACAAAATATAATAAATATATGAGGTTATTAATAAAGGTTATCCTCCCCTATCAGGTGTACAAAGTCATAGCGGACCTAGTGTCGATTTAGCTATATTTGCTTTACATTTATCAGGGATAAGCTCCTTACTTGGAGCTGTGAATTTCGGATTCTCTATATTTGTTTTTAAATATTTAAAAAATTCAATAAGCTTTACATTAATTCTTAATAAATGTTATTTTAGCACTAAACCTAAACAAGAGTTTCAAAACAACTCTAGTAATAATAACAACTCAGGTGGTGATAATAATTCTAAAAAAAATGGAGAAAAAAATAATAAATTTAAATTGGATAACCGTTGAAAAGAGATATTGGGTAGAGCAGGTCCTAATAAACATAGCCATATTCTAGCTATTGAGCTTATTAATAGTGGTGAAGCTGTGACTGCTAAAAAAATTAATGAAATTTTAGCTTACTGTAATATTAAAATTACAGATCAAGAATTAAAATCTTTAATTAATACTCCCAGTTTTACTTTAACTAATTTAAATGAAAAAAGTAGAACTAAGGAAATTCTTAAAGATAAACTTGGTTTACCTAATAGTAAAGAAAGAATACCTGGTATTTATATCTTTACACACCTAAGTACAGGTAGAAAATACGTAGGTTCATCTTCACAGTTAGCTTTTAGATTAAATGGTTATATTAATCTTTCTCATAAAGAGAGTGGTCTATTAACCCCTCTCTTAAAAAAAGAAGGGTTAAAAAATTTTGCTTTACAAGTTTTTCCCTTTTATAGTAATTACATAAAAGGCTCAGAAATTGTATTAGAACAATATTATTTATTAGACCCTAGTTTTACATTAAATACTATAAGAGTTGCAAATAATCCTAGTGGATCAAATTCTAAGAGTTTATATATGTATAATAGAGATATGACCATTTTATATTTTTTTTCAACACAACAAATAGATTTTATTAGAAAATTAAATATTCATCATTCCACATTTACTAAACATTTAGAAAATGGTACTTTTTATTTAGGAAAATATCTCTTTTCAAGAGTGCCGGTGTTAACAGCTAAAGTTAAAGATATGTCTTATTTAGATTTAGGTTTAATGTTGGAAAAAGATAGAGTTAAGTATAATAAAAATAAACCTCTAAATAGTTCATCTAAAGCAGTTATATTAACAGATGTAAATAATTTAGAAAATACTATAGTGTTACCTAGTTTAGGTAAATGTGTGGAATATTTACAAGACAAAGGTCTATCCGCTTCTCAAGTAACATTGGTTAAATATATTAATTCAGGTAAAGCTTATAAAGGATACTTATGTAAATTCCTATAAAAACAAATATTGCGCAAATGAGGTTCAGATTAAATTTCTAACTATATGCTGGAACAGCTCAGTGCCTATAGGTACTTTTAATAGTGAAAATCCTATAGGCTATGCTCAATCAGCAGGAAACCAACCAGTAAGTATTTATAGATATTTACTTTAGTAGGATCCTCAGAGACTATACGTTAGACACCGTATCTAAAAAAAAGGTACGCTGAAGATATAGTCCACTATACTATTAGTTAATTAATATAATTAACTATTTTCGGTGTCATTACTACGATAATGAATATGAGAACTCCTGGTATAAGATTACATAAATTAGCTTTATTTGGGTGAGCTGTAGTTATAACAGCTGTGTTATTATTATTATCTTTACCTGTTTTAGCCGGTATGTGTGTGCCGGCTTTAAATTTGGCTATTTGCTGGAAAGAGTTATGAATGTTTATTATAACTTTATCAGCAGGAAACTTATTAAGTTTAAACTCATTAAGGATCCTCAGAGACTATACGCCAAAATTTGTATGTTTATATCTAAATAAAAGATTATATTCTAATTCTTTAAAAAATAATGATTTTAATTCAAATTTTGCTTCTTATTTAGCAGGTTTAATAGAAGGAGATGGTACAATAATAGTACCTAAAACTGAAAGATCTCCTAAAGGTAAATTAAATTACCCTTCAATACAAATAGTATTTGACTTAAGAGATCTTCCATTAGCTTTAATATTACAATCAAAAATAAACCATGGATCCTTATCTAAAAAAAAAGGAGTTAATGCCTATATATTGACAATAAATAATTTTGAAGGTTTAATACTTATAGCTAATTTAATAAATGGTTATATGAGAACTCCAAAAATTATTGCTTTATATAAATTAATTGATTGATTAAATGTTAGATTTGATTTAAATATAGTAAAAAAAGATAAAGATACTAGCAATATAGATTCTAATAGTTGATTTGCTGGATTTATAGATGCTGATGGGCATTTTTCAGTAAGAACTACTACTGTTTCAAAATACCCTAAAATAGAATGTAAATTTGAATTAACTCAAAGACAAAATGATCATAATAATGAAAATAATTATGAATTTTTAAATTTAATTGCAGATTTTTTATTAACTACTGTAAAAGGATTTAGGGTAGATCAACCTAAACCTGAATACAGAGTAAGAACAACTAGTTTAAAGGGTAATTTAATATTAATTAATTATATGGAAAATTATCCATTATTCTCAAGTAAATATTTAAATTATCAAGATTGAAAAAAAGTTTTAGAATATTTTGAAAATAAAAACCATACTAATCCTGAATCTATAAAAACTATAATTGAAATAAAATCAAAAATGAATAACAAAAGAACAGAATTTAATTGAGACCATTTAGGTAAATTTTATAACTTATACAAGTAAGAGATAGTCCCAACAATATAGTGACATATTGAGTATCTACCATAAATAATTAATTTATGAGACAAATTGTCATGAGACCTAGTCTAGTAGATCAAGATAAAATTGGCAATTACTATGCTTTTAACAGATAGAAATTTTAATACATCATTCTTTGAAACAGCTGGAGGTGGTGATCCTATTTTATTTCAACATCTTTTCTTATGCGCGAGCGACAAACAAACTTACACTATTATATTTATTATTATATTAAGTAGCCTTACTCTGTTGACTTTATATGCTGCCGATTGTAATGACGTGAAGTCATTTAATTTTGAATCGTTTTATAAAGAATATGTAAATATATGTCCTGAGAATAAGTTACCTAATTCTAATTTCTTAGAATGATTTATAGGGTTTACTGAAGGAGAGGGTTGTTTTACAATAGCTAAAAGAGGAGATTTCTCCTTTGTCATAACTCAATCTACTACAGATGTAGAATGTTTAAATTTCATTAAAGATAACTTAGGATTTGGAAAAGTTATTAAACAATCTATAAAAAGTAATACACATAGATTTGTAGTTCAAGATATTAGAAATTTAGTTCTTATTTGTAACTTATTTAACGGTAATATGGTATTTCCAACCAGAAATGCCAGATTTCTAACTTTTCTTTCTGCTATTAATGAAAAGTTATTGAAGAAGAATATGAAGACGATATCTCATATAAATAATACAATATTACCTTCTTTAAATGATGCATGACTATCAGGTATTTCAGATGGTGAAGCATCATTTACTTGCAGTATTTTATCTGAACCTAACAAAGGATATAGATTTAGATATATATTAACTCAAAAATGAGATAGTAATAAAGCTACATTGGAATTTATAAATAAATTATTCGGAGATAAAGTTGGAGCAGTATACCCTCATCATGAGTCTAAAAATAATTTTAATATTTGGGAACTTAGAATAAATGGAGTGAAAAATTGTGAAAAACTATTTGAATATTTTGATAAATTTACTCTTAAGAGTAAAAAGCGTCTTAGCTATCTAAAATGAAAGGAAGTTCATTACAAGTTAAAAAAAGGCGAACATTTAATTTCAGAAAAAAGATTAGAGATAAAGGACTTATGTAAAAAAATAAATAAATAGTGTATTTATCAGGAAAAAAGGGGATTGGTTTAGCCAAAGCTATTAAATTAATAAAGCAGATGTTAAATAAATTAAGACTTTAATTAATGAATACGAAAGTATACCACAACCCTAGTTTTTAATAGTAAAATTATTGTGTAATTTTTAGGAAAAAACAATAAATATTAAAAGCAATACTAGTGGAACGGTCAAAATTAGCCTATAACAAGACCGTCGTTTACCTAAATAAACGCTACAGACTGCATCACTGGTGGGTAGCTGAAATGCTGCTTAATGTACAGTCGGATTCCTCTTTTAATATGACCTAAAAGGCTTATATCTTATAAATGTAGGATATAGGGTTATATAGTTAACAGGTGAAATATAACTATATAATAAGGAATTGGATTCTTCGGTCATCCTGAGGTTATTAAGTATATAAGCCTCGTAATGTTGCTATATGCTGGGAAAGCTTCGCAAGTTAGGTTTAAATACTCCATCTTTTTAGATATAGTAAAAAAGTTAAAGCCATGAAGAAGTAAATCAGCAGGTAATATTTTTAATGTGATATCTTATAATGAAAATAGAACCCCAGAGACTTTACGCAACGAGACTGTAACTCAATTAGAAGATGTCAATCCAATCTCTGTTCATGTACGTAAACATTTAAGACCACTAGGTAACGAGCAATTTGGCTATTATTTGGCCGGCTTAATAGACGCCAAGGGTAGTTTTAATAATAAGCAAGAATTAATTATAGAATTACATTTATTAGATCATTCCTTAGCTTATTACATTAAGAAACAATTAGGTTTTGGAAGTGTAAAAAAAGTTAAATCTAAAAATAAACTTTTTTTAATAATAGGAGCCCCGGAGGGTATAAAAAAAGTAATTAATTTAATAAATGGTAAAATTAGAACAGAAAACCTATCATGTCAAAGAATTAATAATATATTGAACGATGAACGTTACACTGACTTTGGTAAATTAACAAATTTAAACCTAGATTCAAGTAAAAACTTCCAAAACCATTGATTAGCGGGGTTTTTAGATGCATCAGATACCCAATTTCAAATCGAAATTCTTAACAAAAATAATGAAGAAGTTAAAGTTAGATTAAATTTTGAAATAAATCAAAAAGAAAAGAATATTTTAATTTTAATATTAAATTTTTTAGGAGGTAATTTGGGCTACATGGAAAGTAAAAATACCTATTATTACAAATCAACTAGTTTTGGTTCAGCTTACAATCTTATTAATTATTTTAAGTGTTACCAATTATTATCTAGTAAATACGTTAATTATTTAAAGTGAAGAAAAGCTTATATAATAATTCAGGATAAAAACCATTTAAATAAAAATGGAATGGATAAAATTCTTAAATTAAAAAGTACAATGAACAAATTGAACGATATTACAGTTTAAGATAAAGTCCTAACAAGAATGTTAAATTCTTGAGTACTAATTAAAATAGATTATGCTAAATATAACTATTTCGTTAGTCAAAATTTTGGTTATATTCTAATTATACCTGGTTTTGGTATAATAAGTACAACAATCTCCGCTTACTCAAATAAATCCGTATTCGGTTACATAGGTATGGTTTACGCCATGATGTCTATTGGAATATTAGGATTTATTGTTTGAAGTCGTTTTTTTGCGGTGGCTTCACCCTACAGTGATGTAGGGAATATAATTAATTTCGCTATATGCTGGAACAGTTTAGTGCTAATTAGTACCTTGAATGGTAAAAATCTGATTAGTTATACTCAATCGGCAGACAATCTATCCCTGTATTCTTTAAAAGATAACAAACAGAGTGTCTCAGAGACTACACGCGAAACATCTTTAAAATTTACCGCATTTCGTGCCTATTATAATACATTATTTAAAAATACAGACCATCTTTCTGATGAATGATTAACTTGATTTATTGGGTTTGCAGAAGGAGATGGAGCAATTCAAACATATGACGAGGGTAAAAGAGTTCGTTTTGTTCTTACTCAAAAAGAAAGTGATATACTTCATAAAATACAATTAAAACTTAATATTGGTGTTGTTAAACATTTTCCTCAAGGAAAGAGTGGTAAAAATAATGATTTTTATAGATGAATGGTAGATAATCCTTCACATATTCTACTTTTAGCTTATTTATTTAATGGTAATTTAGCTCAAAACCATAGAATTGAACAATTAGCTCTGTGAGTTAATGCTTTAAATAATCGTTTTGGTTCTGAAACTATAAAATTAAATAACATTCCTGTTTCAATTACATTGCAGGATGCCTGATTATCAGGGTTTACTGATGCTGAAGGATGTTTTAATGTATCTATTACAGCAAACTCTAGATATACATTAGGTCATGTTATAAAAATGCGTTATATATTGAATCAGAAAGATAGTATTATACTAAATAAAGTATACGAGTTATTTGGATTTGGTAAAGTAACATTAAGATCTGGAACTGAGGATGTTTATCGTTATACAGCTACCGGGTTTAAACCTTTGAATGATGTAATAGCATACTTTAAATTATTTCCATTACAAACTAAAAAAGCTCTTTCTTTTGAAAAATGATTAACTATTCATAACCTAGTATCTAATAAATTACATTTAACTGAAGAAGGATTATCACAAGTAAGAACTCTGCAAAAACAAATTAATTTAAATAATAGTGTTACAAATAAAACTGGAAAAGCTTAAAGATGAAGATATAGTCCGACACTTCTTGTGAAAGAAGTATACAAAGTTGTATAGGTAAATATATAAATATTTATCAACGGTTTAGCATCACATGTATACAGTTGGTTTAGACGTGGATACAAGAGCGTACTTCACAGCAGCTACATTAATTATTGCTGTTCCTACAGGTATTAAAATATTCTCTTGATTAGCTACATGTTATGGAGGATCTATAAAATTATCACCTTCGATGTTATTTGCATTAG
>Ga0308176_10000248_pt1 | contig 37223 bp, 34 predicted proteins | sample PhyCR2_3_FD_203890 | JGI IMG/M metagenome (GOLD analysis project Ga0308176, IMG submission 203890) | Soil microbial communities from UC Gill Tract Community Farm, Albany, California, United States - DLSLS.C.R2 | ecosystem: Environmental > Terrestrial > Soil > Agricultural land | place: USA...
CCGAGCTGCTCGCGCGCACCGATCCCTCGTTCGACCCGGCTCCCACGCTCGCGTACTTCGAGGCGACGCAGTCCGCCGATGGGCTGTGGCGCGCGCTCGGGCCGGAGGCCCCGTGGCTCACCGCCGAGATCGTCGCGTTCGCCGACGCGGCGCGCCAGCCGTTCGCGGCGCGGTTCCGCTGGCCGCACTGCGGGCGCTCGCTGCTCGATCAGAAGACCGGCGTGCCGTTCTTCGCGCACTTCATCGACATCGCGAACCTGTTCGCGACGTTGCCGGGGCTCGCGTCGTCGATGATCGAGCTCGGGTTCATCGATCTGATCGGCTTCCGCGCCTTCAACAACCGCTACGGCCAGGACGCGGGCGACGAGGTGCTCCGGCTGTTCGCGACCCAGCTGAAGACGATCCCGCTCGCGCGCGCCGTGCGCGACGGCGGCGACGAGTTCCTGGTGATCGGCGTGCCGTGCCGCGACCCGCTCGCGGCGGACCTCCATGCGTTCATGGTGGCCTGGAAGGCGGCGTTCCACGACCGGTTCGGCGCCGAGGTGCCCGGCGTCGCCCCGCGGATCGTCGTCGGGCGGAGCGCGGGGGCGAACCTCCGCGCGCTCCGGCAGCAGCTCGGCCGCGAGATCATCCGCCTGAAGGAGCTCGCCGTGATCCCCGACATCGGCGTGCTGGTGACCACCGCCGCATAGCGGGCCTCGTCTGCTGCGTCTGCTGATCGATCGCTGGCCGCGGCACGCTCATTGCGTGTGGCCGAGGGCACCCGGTCAGCGCTGGTGGTCGGTCGATTCCTCGGAGTCGTCGTCGTCGCCCGGGCGGGCCTCGGTCTTGTCGAGGCCGAGGCGGCGGATCATCTTGTAGATCGACATGCGCTCGATGCCGGCGGCGCGGGCGGCGGCCGAGATGTTGTTGTCGTGGGCCTCGAGCAGGGCCTCGAGGTACTTGCGATCGAACTCGTCGACCAGCTTCTGCTTGGCGACCTTGAACGGGACGTCGATGTCGACCTCGCCGAACTGGCTGTCTTTCTTGGGCGGGGCCTCGAAGCCCAAGGTCGGGTGGTTGGGCAGGAGCACGGCGCGCTCGACGGCGTTGCGCAGCTCGCGGACATTGCCCGGCCAGGCGTGGCGCTGGGCGCGGGCGGCGAAGTCGTCGGGCAGGCGCGGATCGCCGTGGGTGGCGACCAGCTGGCGCAGGAAGTGCTCGATCAGCAGCGGGATATCCTCGCGGCGCTCGCGCAGCGCCGGGACCGACAGCTTGGCGACGCTGAGCCGGTAGAACAGGTCGGAGCGAAAGGTGCCGCGGTTGACCTCGGCGGCGAGGTCGCGGTTGGTGGCGGCGACGATGCGGACGTCGGACGCGATGACCTTGGTCGAGCCGATCCGGCGGACCTTGCGGGTCTCGACGGCGCGCAAGAGCTTGGACTGGACGTCGAGCGGCAGCTCGCCGATCTCGTCGAGGAACAGGGTCCCGCCGTGGGCGGCCTCGAACACGCCGACCGTGGCGCGCCCGGCGCCGGTGAACGCGCCTTGCTCGTGGCCGAAGATCTGATCCTCGAACAGCTGCTCGGGGATCGCCGAGCAGTCGAGCACGACGAACGGGCCGTTGCGGCGCGGCGAGCACTGGTGGATCGCGTCGGCGACGCCTTCCTTGCCCGCGCCGGTCTCGCCCTGGATCAGCACCGTCGCGTCGGACTGCGCGAACCGGTTGAGCATGTCGAACAGGTGGCGCATCGACGCGCTGCCGCCGATCAGGCTGTGCAGGCGTGACTCGTGCCACAGCGGGACCGACACGGAGTCGTCGAGCGGGTCGAACACGACCGCGCTCTTGCCGATCTGGATCGTCGACCCGGGCGGGATGAACCCGTCGACGATCCGGACACCCTTGACGTGGGTGCCGTTGGTCGATCCGAGGTCGCGGATCCGGTAGCCGTCGGCCTGGAGGCGCAGCTCGCAGTGCAGGCCCGAGACCTTCGGATCGTTGACCGTCAGGTCGGCGCCGGTGCGCCCGATCATGATGCTCGGTTGCGCGAGCTCGACGACCTTGCCGACGTCGGCGCCCGCTACGACCTCGAGGCGGCATCGTCGCACGTTGACCGTGCGCGGCAGCCCCGCAAAGGAGGTGACCCAGGTGGGAGTCTCTAGATGGTTCCCGTCGACCACGTCTTCGGGAGAGCGTACCACGGTCATTGCTTGGCTCCGCGGGCATCTGCGATCCGAACGCGTCCCACCGAGGCCACCGTCAGCTCGCCCGGGGCGAGCTTTCCGTCATCGATATCGGCTTCGACCACGGTGAAATTGATGGGAGGCTCTTGCGCTCCCGAGATGTTTGTCACAATGGCCCAGATGGGGCGCTTGTTGCCGTCGACGGCGAGCTCGACGCGCTGGCCGATCTGGATCTCGCCGCGGTGCTCCTTGGGGACGGCGAACCGGATGATCAGGTCGCTCGGGTCGAACACCCGGGCCAGGGGGGTGCCGACCTGGGCGATCTCGCCCTCGTGGGACTTGATGTTGGTGACGATCCCGTCGATCGGCGCGACGATGGCGGCCCGGGCGAGGTCCTTCTCGCTCTGCTCGCGGGCGGCCTTGGCGGTGATCGCCTTGGCCATCGCGGCGCCGCCTTGCGAGCCGATCTGCGCGTACTCGGCGCGCGCGTTGGACACCGCCATCGAGGACGAGACCCCCAGGCGCTGGAGCCGGGACTCGGCGACCATCTTCTGGCGCAGCGCGGCGGCCTGCGCGCCGTACGAGCCGGCTTCCATCAGCGCGGCCTGTTCGTTCGACCTGGCCTGCTCGAGCTTGGTCCGCAGCTCGGTCTCGTCGAGCTTGGCGATCAGCTCGCCGGCCTTGATCAGCTGACCCGAGTGGATCGTGAGCTTCTCGATCCGGCCCTGGACCTGCGAGGCGATCACGCTCGACCTGCGCGAGGTCACCACGCCGGTGAACTCGGGGGCCGGCGGGGGAGCCTTGACGGTGCGCGCCTGGGTCGCCTCGGTGGGGCTAGGCTCGGTGGGCGTTGGATCGGCTGCTCCGCACGCTGTGACGAGAAGCAGAACCGGCAGGAATTGCAGCAGGGTTGACATGGGGGGAGAGCTCCGTGGTGATCGGATTTTGCGACGCCTGGACGAGGCGGGCGTAGAGGCCGTTTGTGGCGATGAGGTGGTTGTGGTTGCCCTGCTCGACGATCCGGCCTTTGTCCATCACGACGATCAGGTCGGCGTTGCGGACGGTCGACAGCCGGTGGGCGACGGTGATCCGGGTGCAGCGCTGGCGCTCGAGGTTCTCGATCACGTGCTTCTCGGTCGAGTTGTCGAGCGCGCTGGTCGCCTCGTCGAGCAGCATGAGGCTCGGGTTGCGAATCACCGCACGGGCGATCGCGACGCGCTGGCGCTGGCCGCCGGACAGCGAGCCGCCGCCGTCGGAGATCACCGTGTCGTAGCCCATCGGCATCTGGGTGATGTCGTCGTGCAGGCACGAGACCTTGCAGGCGGCCGTGATGCGGTCGAGCTGGGCGCCCGGCGCGGTCAGGGCGACGTTCTCGCGCAGCGTGCCGCCGAAGATGAACGGGTGCTGCGGCACGATGCCGATCTGCTGGCGCACCGACCGCACGTCCATGTCGTGGAGCGGCTTGCCGTCGTAGGTGACCTCACCCGTGACGGGCTTGTAGAGGCCGGCGAGGATGTTCAGCAGGGTGCTCTTGCCCGAGCCGCTGGGCCCGACGAGCGCGACGCTCATGCCCGGGGTGATGTCGAGCGAGACGTCCTGGACGACGAGCGGGGCCTGGTCGCCGTACTTGAACGACAGGTTCCGCACCGCGACGTGGCCGCGCAGGCGCGGCGGCTGCTGGGCGGTGTCGCGATCCTGCTCGACCGGGGTCTGCAGCACGTCGTCGATCCGGTCCATGTGGCCCCGGACGAGCTGGAGCTCGAGGGCGCTCGACACCAGCTGCGACAGCGGGCCGAACAAGCTGGTCGCCAGCGAGTTCATCGCGAGCATCATGCCGAGCGTCATCTTGCCGGACATGACGCTGGTCGCGCCGATCGTGAGGATGAGCAGCGGGCCGAGCGAGGCGACCGCGCCGCGGATGCCATCGACGTAGGCGCTGGCGCGCGCGCGCCGCATCTTGACGTTGAGCTCGTCGGTGTAGAGGTTCGACCACTTCTCGACGCCGAGCCGCTCGGCGCCGGCGCACTTGAGGGTCTCCATGCCGCCGAGCATCTGGACCATGTAGCTGTGGGTCTTGGCCTGCTTGTCGAGGTCGGCCGCGAGCAGGCGGTGGTAGGTCGGCCGCGCGCACAGGAACACGAGCGCCTCGGCGCCCGACATCGCGATCGTGATGAAGCCGAGCATGGGGCTCACGTAGAAGATGATCACGGCGTAGAGCAGCACGAACACGCCGTCGATCACCGCCGACATCGACTTGCTGGTCACGGTCTCGCGGACCGTGCTGTTGGAGTCGACGCGCATCATCAGGTCGCCGGTCGACCGGCGCTGGAAGAACGCGTAGGGCAGCGAGACCATGTGGTCGAGGAAGCCGAGCGTCATCCGGGTCTCGAGCGCGATCCGCAGGTGCAGCAGCAGGTGCATGCGGACGACGTCCGAGATCAAGGTGAACGCCGTCATGCCGCCGATCGAGGCCAGGCAGACGTACAAGAGGTCGTAGTCGGCGCGCGGCACGACCCGGTCGATGATCATGCCGGTGATCAGCGGCATCACCAGCCCGATCAACTTCAGGGCGAGCGAGACGACGATGATCTTCGAGAACAGCCCGCGCTCCGACAACAGCTCCTGGACATAGCGGGTGAGCCGGCCCTTCTCGCGCTTGGTCTTGGTGAACCGGTCGGTCGGGATGAGCTCGATCGCCACGCCGGTGAACGCCTTGCCGAACTGGTGCATCGGCACGTCGCGCGGGCCGGTCGCCGGATCGACGATCCGCACGCCGTCCTTGACGATCCGGTCGAACACCACGAAGTGGTTGAACTCCCAGTGCAGGATCGTGCCGGTCTTGACGAGCTTGACCTGCGAGATGTCGACCTTGATGCCGCGGCCGGTCAGGCCGTAGCGCTCGGCGGTGTCGAGGATCGACTTGGCCGACACGCCGTCGCGGCCGATCCCCATCGCGTCGCGGACCTCGGCGAGCTTGGCCTCGCGGCCGTAGTACGCCATCACCATGCAGAGCGAGGCGGCGCCGCAGTCGGTCCACTCGAGCTGCTGGACGAACGGTACGGCGCGCTTGCCGGTGGGGAAGCCGAGCCGCGAAAGGGCGGGGAAGCCTTCGGCGATTTTCTTGGTGTCGGTTGCCATGGGTGGTGAGTCCCTTCGGGCGATGGCGGCAGGTTTTCGGTCCGGGGGGGTGGGCGACGACCCGGGGCATGAACCCCTAGAGCAGCCGTCGTGCCGGGTTTACACCCAGTGATTACGCTGGTTTGCGCAGGTTGGGGGCTGCAGGTTGCCTACCTGGGAAGACAGCGGGAGCCCCGGCCCCAGGCTCCTGTACGCATGAAGCCGCCGGGACGTCACCCGCCTCGCTCCCCCTGGGTGCCAGCCGTTCGACCTCCGTTCGACCTCCGGCCGGACAGCGGACAGAACCTCGTTGCTTCGCTGGGCGATGCGCGCCGCGTACGGTCGTTTGAACGTTCCGCGGCCGTACGCATCGGACATGCCGCGGGATCTCCGCCGGTACTAATCTCCCGACGTTATGGCTGATGGCCAGGCTCGTTCGTCAGTGACCGGTTTGCGCTAGCCGGCCGCGAATCTTGGCCTGTACCTCGGGTGAGAGCGATCGGAGGTACTCGTTGGGCAAGAGGCGCAGCACCTCGATGGGCAGCGCGAGCGCCTGGTGATCACGGTCGAGGCCGGCGAGGCGCTGCTCGGGGTCGAGGCCGGCGAGGCGCTGCTCGGGGTCGAGGCCGGCGAGGCGCTGCTCCGGGGGCAGGGTGGCGAGCAGCTTCTTCATCAACTCGTCGTAGCCTTCCAGGTCTTGCATGCTCATTCCGGCCTCCTGCGTTCCAACGATCTCCATCCAGAACCTTCGCGCCTCCGACGTGACGAACTCCCCGTCACCCAGAGAGCATAGCAGATCGTCGCCTTCGGCACGGCCGATCACACCGATCTCGGCGACGTACAGCACGAACAGCCCGCCCGGGACGCGCCAGTAGCCGTTGCCGAGGTCGTTCCACGCAAGGCCCATTCCCTCCGTATCTGCGGTCAGGGCCGGGGTGCGCGCGGGCACCACCAGGACTGCACAGAGATCTTCGCGCGTCCAGACCTGCGGCGCCCCGTCCATGCCCGCTGCGAGCATCGTGCCATCGGCTCGCTTGCGAGGCAGGCTGCGCTCGTTGGCGAAGTAGGTATGAACGTAGCCCCAGAGCCGATCGAGATTGCCCGCACGGTAGGGACGGCCGGGGCTCTTGTACTCCATCACCGTCACACGGGGCAACAGCGCCCACAGGCGGCGCAGGGTCTCGGCGCTGTCGTCCGGCGGCGGGCCCTTGACGTCGCGCTTGCGCAGCAACAGGTAATCGAGGCGAGACGGCTCATCCGAAAGCGGGACCTCCGAGCGAATCTCGAAGGAACGTGGGCCGCGTCGCTTGAGGTTTCGTTCGAAGCCGACGTGCCAGATGACTCGCTTGGCGCCCACGACGCCATCTGCGCCGATCGCGAGTCGCCGGGCAAGCTTTCTGCGGATGAGCGAGGCGTTTCTCGAAGCGCAGGCGGCTGCGCGCAGCATGGGTCTCTCCTTGTATGTCAAAGCTCGAGTGGCAGACGCGCGCGTGTTCGCGATCGACGAGATCGCTCTTGCGACAGATGCCGAGATTGCGCAACGGCCGCCGCCGTAACCCCATGCGACGCCTTCGCTCGATAGCCGTAGTGGATATAAACGCCGAAGGCCGGCGTGTCCCGAATGGGACATGCCGGCTTGCCGCAGCTACCATCGCACCGGTCAGAATATGCTCTTGAAGAACTTGCTGACCGAGTTGTAGGCGCTGGTCGCGGTGCTCGTGATGCTGTTGTCGGCGGTCGTGTACCAGCTCGACACCGCGTTCGCCGCGCTGGTCAGCGCCGTGGTCATCGTGCTCACCGCCGCCGACACCGCGGCCGACGCCTCCGCGTACACCTCGACGAGCGAGTTGGTCCCATCCGCCACGCCCGCGACGACGTCATCACCGGTCTTCGCGAGGGTCGACTTCGAGTCGTGGTAGGTCTCGGACAGCGCGATCGAGATGTTGTCGGACGAGCTCTGCACCCAGGTCTCGCTGTCGGTCCACGCCATGGTCATGCCGTTCGCGACCGTGCTCGCCGCGCCCACCGACCAGCCGCTGACCGAACTCCACAGGTTCTTCGCGTCCGAGCCCTTGATGTAGATCGCGATGCCGACCGGGACCACCGGCAGGTCGAGCGAGAAGCCGTACTGGTTGTTCCTGCCCCAGGCCGCGCTCGTGAAGAAGCCCTCGCTGACCCCCGCGCTGATCCCCACGTACGTACCGTTGGTCTTGCCGAACGTGGTCTCGACGCCGATCAGCGTGAACTCGCCACCGACCGTGAAGCCGTTGCTGTCGATCTGGGCCGCCGCCTGGAGGTCGGCCGCCGACGCCGTCACCGTCACGTAGCCGCCGGCGGACGCCGACGCGGTCGCGTAGGTCTCGTCGATGTTGAAGCCGTCCGAGCCGATGTAGACGCTGGTGGCGCCGAGGCTCGCCGTCGCGCACAGCGTGCCGGTCTCGTCGCACGTCGAGACGGACAGGCCGGTGCTGTCGATCACCTCGGCGGTCTCGGTCGTCGTGTACGACCGCGTCCCCGACAGGTGCGAGAGGAAGTCGCGCAGCTCGTTGCCGTCGATCGCCGCGCCGTAGTCCCTGCCCGCCGCGTGGACCTGCCGCTGCAGGCCGTTGCGCTGCGTGGGGCTCAGCGCGTTCCAGTAGTCGTAACCGTTCGCGTAGCCGTAGCCGTCCTTGTCCAGCAGGTCGAACATGCCGAGCGGATCGCTCATCACGAAGCCGCGGCCGTCCGACTCGGTGAGCTTCAGCAGCAGCTCTGACTGACCATCATGGTTGATGTCCTGGTAGACGACCGTCAGCGTCGGCTGCGCGTCGAGGTTCGCCGCGCCGAGGTCGACGATCGAGAACTTCTCCCACGCGCCGATCGCCGTACGGTTCGAGGTCAGGTCGCCGCTGCTCTCGGCGGTCATGTAGTTGCCGTTCGCCGCCTTGAAGGAGTAGGTGTTGTCGCTGTTCTTCGCCATCGTCCAGCGCTCCCAGCTGTGCGCCCACGGACCCTTGCAGGTGACGTTCGAGCCACCGCCGCTGGTCGCCTGCAGGTAGTTGCCGGTCAGCGAGCGGAACGCGACCTGGCCGTCCGAGAACTGAAGCATCACGAACGTCTCCCAGGTGCCGATCGCCGTCCGGTTGATGTTCGCGTCGTTGCCGCCGCCGTCCTCGCAGGTCATGTACTCGTCGTGCGCGCCGAGCACCGCGACGGCCTTCGCGGCGACGATCGCCCTGGATGAGTCGGTGTCGACCGTCAGGCTCGACGAGCTGAGGTTGGCGCCGCTCACCACCGAATCCGGGAGGGTCAGCGTGCGGTTCGCGGCGTGGGCGGTACCAGCAGCGGCGGCGAGGCCAGCGGCGGCGAGGAGCGTGGTGCGGAGGGTCATCATCGTCGGTTCCTTTCGCTTTCACATCGGGACGCGACGACGTCGGACGAAGCCCGCAGGAGTTTCGAAGCTATTTTGTAAGTCGTCGAAAATTCAGCGTTCTGCACCAATACGGGGGGCGTATCGTGGCAGGTCGGAAGGTCCCGACCAGGGCGTTAGGTGACTTCTTCTGGACGGGGAATCAATGGGTTGGAGCGCGCGGCGCCGGTCGAGGTGCATCATCGAACGGGTCCTTGCAAGCCACGGACGTGTAGTAATATCGCGGTATGACCGTCGAGCGTTTCGCGATCTCGTTCGATCGAGAGCTTGCACGTCTTGTTCGACGCTCGGCTGCGCATGAGCCCACGTCTGCGTGGCTTGCCGACGCCGCACGACGAAAGCTTCGCGCCGAGGGCTTGCTCGAGGTGGTGAACGACTGGGAGCGTCATCACGGGGAGATAACGATCTCCGAACTTCGTACCGCGGAGCTCCGTCAGCGGAAGCGTAAGCGCCGGTGAGTGGGATCGTGCTCGATGCCGGAGCGTTGATCGCTCTCGAGCGACATGATCGGGCGATCTGGGCAGCGCTGAAGCTCGCGGCGATCCGCACCGTCGACGTCGTCGTTCCGAGCACGGTGGTTGCCCAAGTCTGGCGAGGCTCGCATGCGCAGGCGAACCTCGCTCGCGCGCTCGATCAATGTGTGATCGCAGCCTTCGACCCGCTTGCACGTCGGATCGGCGAGTTGTGTGGCCGGACCAAGACGAGCGATGTCTGCGACGCGCATGTCGCGCTGGTGGCGGTCGCTGGCGCGGATGTGCTGTATACGAGCGATCCGACCGACCTGAGGCGGTTGATCGCTGCGTGCCACAGCAGGACGCCGACGATCGTGCGCTGCTGATCAGACGATCTGCAGTCTGGCGGGTTGGTCCGGTCCGGTGTTGTCCGATGACCACCGGATCCGAACTTCGGACTTCGACTTGTGTCGCGACTACGGCCCCCATGACTCCCGTGGCCAGCACATGCCGACCTTTGCGCGACCAGCGATCACGTTTTCATCCGGCCGGCGATCGGGCACTGTTGGCTTTTTGCGCGCGCGCGCTGTGTTATGCGTGCGAGATGCGCCTCTCTCGACTCGCGCCAGTCTGCAGCGCGCTCGCCGTCGCCGTCACGCTCACTTCCTTCGGGCTCTTCGGGGCTCCGGCCCACGCCCAGCCGCATGTGATCGAGCAAGCGACCTTCGATCGCGTTGCGAACGAGCTGTCGGGCGAGCGCGCCCAGGAGCTCGACCGGCGCATCGTCGAGCGCCACCGCATTCAAGGCAGCCCGATGATGGCCGACGTCGCGAGCGCGGTGGTGCTGCCGGCCCTGCGCGAAGCCGGCGTCGAGGCGAGCATCGAGACCTTCCCCTCCGACGGCAAGACGCTCTACCAGAGCTTCGTTTCGCCGATGGGCTGGACGATGCGCGGCGGCGAGCTGTGGGTGGAGGGCGCGACCCCGGAGCGGCTCTGCCGCTACAGCGACGTGCCGATGTGCGTGTCGACCTATTCCAGAGGTGGCAGCTTTTCGGGCGAGCTCGTCGATGTCGGGCAAGGCACCAGAGACGCGGATTACGCGGGCAAGGACGTGAAGGGCAAGGTCGCCCTGGCGTTCGGCTATGCGGCCGCGGTGGTACGCAAGGCGGTGATCGCCCGCGGTGCCGTCGGTGCGGTCATTTATCCCGACGCTTCCGACCGACCCGAGCATCCGTTCATGATCCGCTACAACGGCCTGTGGACCCGCGCCGACGAGCTCGGCAAGACGGGAGGCGCGTTCCAGATCAGCGCGGCGCAGTACGCGCGGCTCAAGGCGAAGATGGCCGCCGGACCCGTGCGCGTGCGCGGCACGATCGACGCGACGCTCGCCCCGGGGGCCCTCACGCTCGTCCACGCCTGGATCCGGGGAACGGACAAGCAGGACCCGCGCGAGGTCGTGCTCACCGCGCACCTCGATCACCCCAAGTGGAGCGCCAACGACAACGCCAGCGGCTCCGCCGCCCAGATCGAGATCGCCCGCACGCTGGCGTCGCTGATCCGCCAGAACAAGCTCGCCGCGCCGCGCCGGACCCTCCATTTCATCTGGGTGCCCGAGCTGTTCGGGACCGCGGCCTATCTCACCAGGCATCCGGAGGTCCGCGCCTGCCGTCCCTGGGATGACCCGCGCCCTCGCCCGTCGGCGCCCGGGCCCTGCGTGCTCGCCAACCTCAACCTCGACATGGTCGGCGAAGATACGGTCAAGACCAACGGCCGCTTCTACATCACGCGCGCGCCGCTCTCGGTCCCGTCGTTCCTGGACGCGCTGCTTCCGGACGTGCTCGAGCAGACGCGCGAGGCCGCGCTTTATGCGCCGACGGGAACGCGCCAGTACTGGCCGACCGAGGTGATCCCTTACTTCCCGGGGAGCGACCACGATCTGTTCCTCGGCATCGGCGTGCCGTCGACGATGTTCGGGCACGATCCCGACTGGACCCACCACACGAGCGAAGACACGCCCGACAAGACCGATGCCAGCGAGTTCTTGCGCGTCGGTGTCCTGGCCGCGAACGCCGCCTACTTCATCGCGAGCGCCGGCGGCAGCTGGGAGCGCCTCGGCACCGCGGTCGCGGCCGAGACCCTGCGCGCCGACGGCGCCCGGCTCGTCGCCATGCGCCGCCTCGGGAGCGATCGCCTGGCCGGCGAGCTCGAGCGGCGCCTCGCCGGCGAGATCGCAGCGCTGCCGGGCGCGCGGCTCGCCGCGGATGGCAGCCTCGTGGCTCCTGCCACCACTCCTGGCGGCGCTCCGGCGACCGCTCCGGCAACCCGGGTCGCACCGACCGGCCCGCGTCGCCTGGTCATCCCGCCGATCGAGGCCGGGTTCTTCGAGAAGCTGACCGGCGACGACCGGACCTGGTACGAGGAGCAGCAGAAGAAGGACGAAGGCTTCGCGGTCGTCGTCGACGAGACGATCCGCCTGCTCGACGGCCGCCGTACCGCCCGCGACCTCGCCGACGCGCTGACGGTCGAGTTCGGCCGCGAGATCCCGGAGGCCTGGACCGCGCGGCTGCTGAAGGTCCTGGTTCAGCTTACGCTCGTGACGCCCTGAGCCGGGGTTCTTGCGCGCCCGCCGCGAGCGCCCGGTTCAGTCCGGCAGGTACTTCTCGAGGGCGGGGAGCAGGGTCACGAGGAACGGCTTGGACAGGACCTTGACCTCGGCGTTGGCATGCATGCCGTGGTGGTAGTGGTAGGTGCGGTGCTCGGTCTTGAACGTCCGGCTCGGCAGCCGCGCGCGCACCGTGATCCACTGGCCGCTCTGCAGCTCCTTGGCGACCGACTCGACGAGCATGTCGCCGGCGAGCTTGGCGGCCTCGGTGCCGCTGACCGCGTCGGCCTGGACGTGGGTGATCGAGCCGAGGGCGCGCGCCTTCTTGTAGCCGTCGAGCTCGAGCTGGAGCTCCATCTTCTCACGGACGCGGGGGCCGTCCTTGCCGGGCAGGAACGCGAGGACTTCGATCTCGCTGTTCTCGTCGGTGATCTGCATGACGTAGCTGCCGAGCTGGACGGCGATGCCCTCCTTGACGTGCAGGTTGGTGACGACGCCGTCGCGCGGCGCGCGGACGGTGCGTGCCTCGACGCGGGCGAGCGCGTGGTCGCGGGCGGTGGCGGCGGACATGAGTGACTTGCGGACCTGCTCGTCGCTCTGATCGAACAGGAACTGGATCTGGGTGTCGCGCCACTCGGTCTCGGAGGCGGCGAGCTGGGCGGCCTCGTCGGGAGAGCTGAGGCGCAGGAGCGGATCGCCCTTCTTGACGGCCTCGTTCTCCTTGACGAGCACCTTCTCGACCGTGCCGGTGGCCGACGAGGTGACCGAGGTCGAGCCCTCGAACACGACGACCGCCGTGCCGGACGAGTAGGTCGGCACCTTGACGAAGATCGCGAACGCGATCGCGATGAGCATGGTCACGACGAGGATCGGGTAGGCGCGCTTGACCCAGGTCGGCGACAGCTGGACGAGCGTGCCCTCCTGGCCGCGGGTGCGGTGGGCCTCGAGCGCCTCGCCGCGATACAAGGAGCCCTTGTCGGCCTTGATCTCGTTCGCGCGCTGCAGGTGCTGCACTGCGAGGTGATGGAGGATCGGTGCGGCCTCGCGGGCGAGCGCGATCATCGCGACCTGCTCGACGACCTGGTAGGCCGGCTGGCGCGCGTTGCGCGTCAACGTGATGACGGCGACGGTCTCCGAGGTGGTGATGACCGGGATCAGCGCCATGTGGGTCGCGATCATGGCGCGGCGCACGGTCGCGACGGCGACCAGCGGCTGGGTATCGCGCGGGATCTCGTCGTCGGCGCCGAGCGTCCACAGGCCGTCCTGGCTGGGGTAGACGATCGAGCACGACAGGGACGACGTCAGCTCGGCGAGGGCATCGCGCAGCACGCGGTCGGCGCCGGTGAGATCGGCCTGCAGCGCGAGGCGGCGAATGTGTCCATAGATCGGTCCCGCGAGCTCGGGCGGGGTGGGGATCGCCAGGGGATCGATGCCGGGGAGGACCGGCGGCGCGGCCTGCGGGCCAGGTGCCTGCGCGCCGGGTGCCTGCGGGCCAGGTGCCGGGGGGGCATCCTGGGCAACGAACGGAGCCTGGGGAGCAGCCTGGGCGACGGAGGCCGCCTGCGGGGGCTGCGGGGCCTGTGGAGCGGCCTGGGCGACCGAGGCGAGCTTCGGGGCCGGGGTGGCCTGGGCGACCGACGCGGCCCGGGCCGGCTGCGGGGTGCGGGTCTGCTGGGCAGGGATCGCGGTGCCGGAGCGCGGCGTGCTCCGCGGGCTGCGGGCCGGCGGGATGATGATGCTGCCGGGCTCGGTGTGTACGCGGGGTGCGGCGGCGAACGCGCTGCGCGAGTGGCTCTGCGACACGAGGCTGCGCTCGGGGTCGGGGTACGCTAGGTGCTCGTCGGGATAGCGCGGGACCGCGGGTAGCGGTGCCGGCTCGCTGCGCCGGTTGGTCTTCATCGCCGACGCCGAGTGGTAGCTACCCGGGCGCGCCGCGCTGGTCAGCGGATCGGCGTCATCGAGTAGGCCCGGGGGCAGGTCCCCGGCACGCAGGTGCGTGGGGGCTTCCGGAGCGTTGTAGCTGGGCCGCATGGTGAGGACCGAAACTGCAAGCCGAGGACCACGGTCCGCACCACCGCCAACTCGCGGATTCACGGCCGGCCACCCGCCCGGCGATGGGGGGTGGGAGCGCGATTCGTAACCCGAGGTAGTCGAGTCCCATGGCGGTCGACGGCTGGATCCCGAGGTAGACAGCGAAGTTACGCGTGGCATGGCGACTGCTCAGGAAGCTGGCCATGAACCGCTTCACCCTGGTAGCCGCAGTCCTCGGCGCCCTCACCTCCGTTCCAGCGGCCGCTCAGCCCCGCGGTCGCTCGCAAGCGAACACCCCGTCCTCGCAGGACGCGGCCCCCGCGCGTGAAGCGGCGGACGATGATGGCGATGGTCCGGAGGCACGCGGCGTCGCGCTGTTCAAGCTCGAGGACATCATAGAGGTCGCGGTTCGCCTGTCTCCGGACATCGCGCGCGCTCGCATCGATCGAGAGATCGCTCGCGAATCGGCCGGCGGCGCTCGCAAGGATCAAGCGTGGGTCCTGTCGGCGAACGCCAACTATCAGCGCAACGCGCTCGGCGCCGATGCGACGGAGGTCCCGCCGCTCGGGCAGCTGGCCGACGACAAGCTGACGGCCAGCCTCGGCCTCGGTCGCAACCTGCCGACCGGCGGCAACGTCAGCGTCGAGCTCGGTCTCATGCACGACCGGCAGGAGCTCAACATCACCGGCGAGGTGCTGGCCCAGGCGCAGATGCAGCAGGGCCAGTGCGGCGAGAACGTCGACATCTTCTGCCAGGACCAGGCGTACGCCCGGCTGTCGCTCAAGCAGCCGCTCGCGCGGGGCCTGGGGTCGGACGTCGCGCTGGCCGGCGAGCGCAAGGCGGACCTCGCCGCGGCGGAGGCGACGGTCAAGGCGCAGCTCGCCGCCGAGCTGATGCTCCGTGACCTGATCTCGGCGTACTGGGAGCTCGCTTACGCCGCCTACGAGGTCGACACCCGCGCCGCGGCGCTTGATCTGGCCCGGAAGCAAGATCAGCTGACGCGCCAGGAGATGCGCGCCGGTACGGCGAGCCAGAACTCGATCGACGCCGTGACCTACGAGATCGCGATCCGCGACGAGGCGCTGCTCACCGCCAAGCTCGCGTTCGAGAAGAAGTCGCTCGAGCTGCGCCGCAAGGCCGGCCTCGAGATCGGCCGCCGCGACATCGTCGTCCGGCCCGGCGAACCGCTCGAGATCGACAACGCGGACTGGAACATCGACGACATCCTCGCGAAGAGCCACAAGATCAACCGCCAGATCGCGACGGTTGTCCTCGAGAAGAAGATCGCCGACGTCGACGTCGACGTCGCCCACGACGCCACGCTGCCGCAGATCGATCTGAACCTGTCGGGCGCGCTGGTCGGGACCGGCGATACCAGCAGCGGCGCGTTCTCGGCCGTCGGCGGCTCGGCCGGGTTCGGCTACCAGGTGACGGCCGGCCTCAGCATGTCGTTCGAGCTGTCGGGCGCGGCCAAGGCGACCCAATCGGCGGCGGCCGCGAAGCGCCATCACCTCGACGTCGAGCGCGTCGACCTCGAGCGCCAGATCGATGCCGAGGTGGTCTCGTCGGTGAAGGTCGTGATGAGCGGGCGCACCCGCGTCGCGCTGACCGACAAGGCGATCTCGGTCGCCGAGGATAACCTCAAGGCCGAGCGGGCGAATTTCCTGGCGCAGCGCTCCAACAACTTCCAGGTGATGCAGCGTCAGACCCAGGTGATCGACGCCCGGCTCCGCCGCGGCCGGGCGGTCACCGACTACCACGTCGCCGTGGCCCAGCTGCAGTACCTGAGCGGCACCCTGCTCGATGCCTACCGGATACATGTCCGGCCCCGCACGGACCGTGGGGACCGCGAGGAGTAGCCGATGCATCCCCGGGTTGACATCGCGCGGACCCAGACCCCGACCCGATCGATTGCAACCACCGGTAGTCACGCGACGAGCCCCTTGGCACGCACCCTGCTCAACCTGGATTCGCCCATGCGCCTCACCACCCTCCCCACCCTCCTCGCCGGCATCACCACCCTCGCCGCGGCCTGCGTTGGCGAAGTCGGCGGCTCCCGCAAGCCGGGCCCCCGTGACCCGGTGACCACCACCACCGACACCGTCTGCGCCAAGGTCGAGAAGGACGTCATCATCCGGACCGCGGCCGACATGACCGCGCTGCCCAAGACCGGCTGCTACGACCTCTACGGCAAGCTGACGCTCCAGGGCTCCGCGGTCACGAGCCTCGCCGGGCTCAATGGGCTCAACTCGGTCAACGAGCTCGACCTCGACCACACGAGCCTCACGGCGATCGACACCCAGCGCCCGGTCGGCATCTACGGCAAGCTGACCGTCACCGGCAACACCAAGCTGACCAACCTCAAGCAGCTGTCGTTCGAGACCGCCTCGACCGGCATCCTGATCGACGGCAACACCGTCCTGGCGACGCTCGAGCCGATCGGCCTCGATCAGCCCAAGCTCGAGGAGGTCGACGGCGACATCGCGATCACCGGCAACCCCGCGCTGATCTCGGTCCCCCTGGGGCACGTTGCCAAGGTGACCGGCTCCTTGACGGTGTCCGGCGACACGCAGCTGAAGCTCATCGACCTGAGCTCGCTGGCGACCACCGGCTCGGTCGACATCGCCGACAACACCCAGCTCATGTCGCTCACCGGGCTGCCGGCGACGACGATCACCGGCGACCTCGCGATCCGCAACAACGCGGCGCTGGCGACGCTCGGGACGATGAGCGCCCTGTACCGCGTCACCGGCAACCTGACGATCGACGGCAACGCCGCGCTGACCAACCTGTCGTCGTTCACCACGACCCTCAAGTTCGTCGACCTGGCGCTCGCCATCACCAACAACGCCAAGCTCACCGACCTGGGCGCGCTCAAGCACCTCTCGCTCGTCGGCGGGATCACGATCACCGGCAACCAGAGCCTCGTGACCTGCCGCGCGATCGAGATCGACCGCTGCGTCCAGCACCCCACCGCCGCCGTCATCAGCAACAACAACACCAGCAACTGCAACTGGCAGTGCAATTAGCCCAACTCGCCCACCGGCCCACCCCGAGGAACCCAGCCATGTCGATCACCACCTCCGCCCTCCGCCTCGCCCTGACCACGGCTGCCCTCTGCGCGGCCACCACCACCGCCGACGCCAAGCCCCGCCGCGTCGTCATCCTCGACTTCGACGGGCCGCGCCAGCTCGCCGACACCGGCAAGAGCTCGGTGCTCTCCGTGCTCGGCGAGCAGTACGACGTCGTCGCGACCAAGCGCTGGGAGCAGGCGCGCGCCGCCGCGGCGCAGCAGAGCCACGGGCCGGCGCAATGGTCGCGGGCCGCCAAGCAAGCCGGCGTCGACGCCGTGATCGAGGGCTGGGTCCAGGACGAGGGCCGCCGCAAGATCCTGAACGTCGTGGTTCGCGAGGCGGACAACGGCAAGGAGTTCGATACGATCTCGGTCCGGCTCGATGGCAAGAACGGGATCTCGACCGAGAGCACGCGCCAGCTGCAGACCAGCCTCGACGAGGTGCTCGACTGGATCGACGCCGGCCAGAACGAGGCACCGCCTCCGACCTATTCGCCGATCACCGCCAATAAGATCGGCTCCGTGAAGCCGGCGATCGCCGCGGACGACGACAACGACGGCGCCCCGCGCACCCGTACGCGGCATGCCACGATCGATGACGACGCCCAGCCTGCGCCGATCACGGAGGCACGGCCGAAGCACCCCAAGCGTCCGGTCGCCGATGCCGAGATCACCAGCGACGCCCCGGCCGGCAAGCCGGCGACCAAGGCGGACGACGCCACCGACCCGGCCACCACCACCGAACCGGCGCACGACGCCAAGGAGCTCTCGACGGCGGCGCGCGAGGCCAAGGAGATCGAGATCCTGTTCCCCCAGGGTAGCGAGGAGCGCAAGGACATCCTGGGCCCCAAGGTTGACCACGTGCCGCAGAAGACGTCGCGCTTCCTGATCGACGGCGGCGTGTACATGGGCTCGCGGAGCCTCGTCTGGGACGCCGATCCGGATGCCAACGTCACGCAGTTCGCCGGTGTGTCGACCAAGGGGCTCCAGGTCAACGCGGCGATCTATCCGTTCCCCACCAAGCAGACCGACGGCATCCTGTCGGGCTTCGGGGTCACCGGGTCGCTCCACCACTCCGTGGGCTCGACCGTGGTGTTCGACGACACCAGCCAGGTCGACGAGTACGTGCTCAACCAGAACGGCTGGGAGCTCGGCCTGCACTATCGCATGCCGCTCAGCAGCCTCATCGCGATCGACGGCGGGGCGTTCTACGGCAACCAGACCTTCGAGATCGTCGACGCGTCGCAGGACTTCGAGGTGCCCGACACCAAGTACTCGTACCTGGGCGCGAGCGCGCACCTCGACCTCTACATCACCGACCATGCGACGGTCGGGTTCGGCGCCCGGTACTTCACCGTGCTCGACGCCGGCGACCTCGCGTCGACGGACTGGTTCGGCCCGGTGAGCGCGAGCGGCCTGGGCCTCGAGGCCTCGTTCTCGATCCCCCTGCCGGCGAACCTCTACGTGCGCGGCCAGCTGTCGTACCAGCGGATCTCGCTGTCGACGAACGGCGGCGGCCAGATCACCGATGACGAGGGCGTCATGGGCGGCACCGACTCGACGATCATGGGCAACGTCAACCTCGGCATCGCGTTCTGAGCCGAGCTCCCCTCCTGCCGTCCCACTGACCACCCGCGAGCCGGCCCGGCAAGGCCGGCTTTCGGCGTTTTCGGCCCCCGGGAGGTGCACGAGCCCCGGCGACCGCGATCGTCAACCCGGGGAAGCGATCCGAGACCTCACCACCCGGTGCGAACGCGCCAGATCCACAGAATCGCAGCACGGCCGGCCTGGCACATCCCGTGCTCCTCTCGAAGACAGGCCAGCCACTCTCACCACCCAGACCCGCACCACCGGGTCGGAAAAAGCCAAGCCCATGCCGAAGCACACCCCCAAAGACCCGTTCCAGTCGATCGACGTCGGCCAGCTCTCCCAGGTCGCCGGCGGCGCGTCGCGCGTCACCGCGCGCTCGAACAGCAACGATCAGCTCACGGCGATGATGACGCAGATCACCCAGTCGATCCAGGCGCTGTCGCAGAACAACAACCAGAGTGACCCCATGCAGATGATGATGATGATGATGATGATGGGCGGCATGGGCGGTGGAGGCGGCGGCGCGGCCGCGGCGCCGCCCCCCGCGGCGCCCCAGCCCCCGGTGATCAACATCTCGACCACGGTGAAGCGTCATGACTGGTAAGGCGTTCAAGGTGATCGAGGTCATCGACCTGTCGCAGGTCTGGGGCGGCGTCGACAAGCAGACCCAGGCGGCCCAGGACGTGATCGCGCAAGCCACGACCGCGGTCGAAGGCCTCGCCAAGAAGGTCGCGCCCAAGGACGACAGCATGACCCAGGCGATGATGCAGATGATGAACCAACGGCGCTCCGGTTCCGGCCCCACGCCGGCCCCGGCGCTGCCCCCAACGAGCACCCTGACGAGGTAAATGTCATGAGCAGGCGATCCCCCAGCGGCACCTTCGAGCACAGGCTCGCAACGATCAGCGCCACGTTCCTGGCCTCGGTCATCGGCGGGCGCATCACCCCCCGCACGACGCTTGACCCCGTCCTGGGGCAGGGGATCCAGCAGCTCTCGCAAGCGATCATGAGTGTTGGCCAGAACCTGGCCGCCGCGAAGCAAAGCAGCAGCCAGCAGATGATGCAGATGATGCAGCAGATGATGCAGGCCCGCGGCGGCAAGTAGCCGCGCGGTCCCCGGTGGTCCGGCGAGCCCGAGGCGATGGCCTCGGGCTCGTTGCATTTCGGCGTCGGCGTCGGCGCCGGCAGCCGGCTCGGGCGCTCGATCCCCGGCCCGTCATCGCCAGGAATCAGTTCGTCAATCGAAATGGACACTATCGGATCTCGAACTACGCGATCTGTCTGGACCGCATCAACGGCACGGCTGCTGCACAACGGATCAACAACCCATTTCTCCCATTCTCGAAAGGATCGCCACAATGAAGAACCTGAACACCACGGAGCTCACGACGGTTGTCGGTGGTACCACCAAGAACGATCAGATCACCCAGCAGATCACGGCTCTCCAGACCTCGCTGCAGAACGCCACGACGAACAATCCCAATAACAACAACCAGAGCAGCACGATGATGATGATGGCGATGGCCATGGCGATGCGGCCGCAGCAGCCGACCGTCGTTGCCTCGGCCGCACCGGCCGCGCCGGCGCCGGGCCCGGTCGTCAACATCAACACCCGCGTTCGCCGCTGGTAACCGGTCCGGCCGAGCTGGCCCACCGTCCAGCCTCTGCCGTCCAGTCGACCCCGCACGCGCCACGAGCACGATCCGCCCGGATCGTGCTCGTGGTGTTTTCGGCGTTGCCGGCGTTCCATCCACGGCCGCCAGAACGGCCGCTCGGGAGACCGCAAATACGCGCGCTTGCTGACGCGGGTCTGGGCTCGCCGCTGCGATGAACTTCCCAGCCGTGTCGCCAGAGCGGCCGCTCGGGAGATCGCGTACACGCTTGCTTGCGGACGCGGGTCTGGGCTCGTCGCTCGTCTGTTGACCACCGTATCGCGATGACCGGCGGTGCCATCCCCACGGCCGGCCGACGCTCGATCCACCCGGCCTGAGAATCTATCTCGCGCCGTAGCCCAGCCCGCGCCACTGCGCTGCGCGTTGCCGTCTTCGCGGGGCGAGCTCGTTCACCAGCAGGTCAGACCCTCGATGGTCCGGTACCAGGTGGCGCACCGGTGAACACTGGCAAGCACCGGCGGCGGGGCGGCCCTGTGCAGCGCTTTCGATCGGCCAGGCAGCACCATCGATCTCTCGAGGTTGCAGCTCGTCAACCCAGAGCGGCGCAGCGGGTCGACAGCGCCGCGTCAACCCTGCGAAACGATGCGAGGCGATCGTGGGCACGCACCATGCACTACTCGCGGACATGTACGACGCCGACGCCATCGAAGCCATCAACTTCGAACAACTCGCCACCGCCACCGACCGCTTGCTGCTCCGCGGCGGTCGTGGGTCGAAGCGGCGGTTGAGCGTTCCTTCGCTGGTGCCGCATGGGCCGCTCGCACGCGGCTCGGCCCCGTACATCGAGCAGACCGTGGTCGTTCGCTCGGCCCCGGCCCCGCGTATCAGCCAGGCCGAGGTCACGCGCTCCACGGCAGCTCCCAAGGCGCAGGTGTTCGCGATCACCGTGGTGATTCCGACGCTCATCGGGATCGCGGTCGGCCTCGCGGCCATGCTCTGACTGTTCGTTTCCGGCGGGACAGATCGAGCCGTGGTGACTCGATCTTGGGCGTGGTTCGGAATGGGCCCCTTACCACGCCCGTCCCGCCGGCTTTTTTCTCTCACGCACCTCACCACAGCTGCCGCCCACGCCGCTCGTTACGTAGGTGTTCGCGATTCCTGTCGTGACTCCGAGGCTCCTCGGAACGCGCCTGGGCGCGCGATCCACTCCGATAGTTCGTCTCCGGTGGGACAAGCCGAGCCGTGGTGACTCGGTCATGGGTGTGGTCCGGAATGGGCCCCGAACCACACCCGTCCCGCCGGCTTTTTTTTCGCCTCTCACCGCTGCCGGCGAACCGCAACACAGCCCGATCGATTCGTTTCCGGTGGGACAAGCCGAGCCGTGGTGACTCGGTCATGGGTGTGGTCCGGAATGGGCCCCGAACCACACCCGTCCCGCCGGCTTTTTCGACCTCGCGGCGCGTTGTCGTTTTCACGGGACTGAGCATGCCGCGCGAGCGGAGATGTCGCTCGCGGAGTGGGCGGAGCTCCCTGAAGACGACGACGGCGACCTCGTCGACGGACAGCTCGTGGAGGAAGAGGCGCCCGAGCCCAATCACGAGAGCATTGTTGCCTGGTTGCTGGTCGTGCTGTGGAGCTGAACCGTTGCTCGCGGAGGCTTTGTGTTGGGTCCGAGATCAAGCTCGCGGTGCGACCCCGGCGAGGCCGCAACCCTGATCTCTGCGTCTATCTTCCCGGCGGTCCGATGCCGCGTCGCCGCGGCGCTGTCCGCGTGCCGCCCGGGATCATCGTCGAGTGATCTCTGCATCGCCGCGCGACGTGCGGCACGACCGCATCGAGAAACCGGACGAATACGCCGGGTTCGGCGTACGTTTCTACTGGCTCGTCGATCCTTCGGCGCGCACGCTGGAGATCTTCGAGCTCGGCGCGGACGGGCGATACGCGCGGGCGCTCGGGCTTCGCAGGGGATCATCGACGTTCCGGGCTGCGCCGAGCTACGACTCGACCTCGATGCGCTCTGGGCCGAGGTTGACCGGCTCGGTCCGGAAGACGACGGCGGCGAGCCCTGACGAAGCGTGGGAATCGATGCCAGGAGGTGGTGGGGCCTCGTAAGTGACGGTTCCTCGGAGAGCTCTCTCGACGGCGCGGAGGTAGACGCTCGCGGGCATGGCACCGTTGACGCGCCTGTCGTCGACGAGGGCGCTCGGCAGACCATCGATCTCCATTGCTAGCATCTGGTCTTGATCGAGCGCGACGGCTTCACGGAACGTGCGCTGCTCGCGAGGTCGCTGTCGGCCACGGCGTCGCCGAGTTCCTCGACGGGGGCCCGCTCGCGCCTCGCCTTGCGTGCCAGGTTCCGCGCGATCCCGCGCAGCCACTCTCCGAGCTTGGTTGGGTCGCGCAGGGTCGATAAGCTGCGCCACGCGGCGACGAAGGTCTCCTGGGCGATGTCTTCACTGAGCGCGCGGTCCCCGGTCACGCCGTAGGCCGCCGCGCAGACTCCGCCTGGTACCGGCGGATCACATCGGCGAACTGCTCGAGCGACGGGGAAGGGGCGTGAGCTGCGGCTTCCAGGCCTGCCTGCTCTCCTCCCGTACCCGGTGCGGCATTCATGGTGACCTCCTTCCTTCCAGTACCGGTCGGAGCCATGAACCTGACATGAATTCTATGGCGGACGCCTGCCTGAGGAAGCAGGCTGCGCAGCTACGTGATTTCCTTTGCAGGTACCGGCGAACCACATCGGCGAACTGCTCGAGCGACGGGGAATCGTGAGCTGCCGCTTCCATGGCTGCCTGTTCTCCGCCCGTACCCGTTGCAGCGCTCATGGTGATCTCCTCCCTTCCAGTACCCGTTCGGGTCGCGAACCTGACATGAATTCTAAGGTAGGCACCTGCCTGAACAAGCGGGCTGTGTAGCCATTTATTTCTTGCTTATCCGGTCCAGGAGGCGGTACCGCCGAAGCCACGAGTTGAGGTGATTCCGCGCAGGAAGCGGTTATTCGTCTTCGAGCAGCTTGTGGACCGCTTCCTTGGACAGCACCTCGAGGTCGCGCTGTCGTTCGATGAAGGGTCGCAGGTCGGTGACGACGGCTTTCCAGTCGAGCGTCTCGAGTCGCTGCTTCACCGCGGCTCGCCAACCATCGCGCGGTAACGCGGCAGTCTTGGTTTGTGTCAGAGCGTTCGCGAGTAAGCCGAGATTGGGCTCGAGTCCCTTTCGCTCGGTGAGGTACCAGACCAGATCGAACCAGTCGCGACCCTTCACCCAGCGTCGGGCGAGGATGGCGTGTAGCTTGCCGGCAAACAACGACGGCAGGTCGTAGTGCCGCAGCGAGACCGGAAAGAATCGCTGCACCAGGGTTGTTTCGACGTTTGCGCCCCTTGGAGGACGCAGATCCACCTCGATCTTGATCGAAAGCGCGATCTGCGGATCGCGGCTCCAGCCGGCCTGTCGCGGAAGCCCTTGAAATCGAAAGAATGCATTCGCGACCGTTCGCTCAGGCTTGGCTTTCACCGTCACGTCGTAACCGGCCTTCGAGAGACCTCGCTCGATCGTGTCGAACAGATGCGCAGCGTCAAACTTCGCCCGCTTCGGGAGCGGCTCGTAACAGAAGTCGAGGTCCTCGGAGAAGCGTGGCAGCCGATGCAACAAGCGCAGCGCCGTGCCGCCGACGAAGGCGAGGTCGCCGGTGCGGCCTGCGTCGTTCATCAGTCGGAGCAGGTAGAGTTGCAGGTACTCGCGGGCAAGATTCAAGCGCTGCTCCACGGGCTGCGCCAGAACCGTCTGGAGGAGGTGATCTTTCATGAGCGCCGTTCCCGTCGGATCCAGCGAGCGAGTTCGTGCGCGGCGGCTTCCAGGCGCTCGCCATGGCCGGCAGCCATCCGGGTCAGGATCGCCGGCTTCAGGCGATCGAGGTTCTGCAGCCGCATCGCGTCGATCCGCTCACGTGGGAACGGTCCCGCTGAGAGGTAGATCACATCGAGCAAGGCCTTCTCCGGCAGCGCGATCAGCGCCGATGCCGACTCGATCTCGGTCTCGGCGTAGCCGAAGAACCAGTCTTGCTTGACATGGCGGTACTGAAAGTCGCCCACGGGTGTCTCGAACAGCATGGGGCGTCCGCGCGTGACCGACTGTACGAGCGGCACCCGCTCGGGAATCAAGCCGTGAAACGACAGTGCGCGCTCCAGGCTGACGTAGGACGGAAGCACCAGGAGGTTCGCGAGATATTCCAGGGCCGGCTGGTTGCGGCGCAGCGCGGCGGGCAACAGAAACATCCCACGCCGCAAAGGGACGAGCTTGCCCTGATGGACCCACCGACTCAGCTGAACCGACAGCGCCTTCGGATCACCGCCCAAGGACCGAAGGGTCCTGGAATCGATGACCGGAAGATGCGCGGCCCGTTCGAGCAGCATCATGTACTTCATTACAGAAAGTTATCATTATGGATAACTTAAGGCAACGGTGGGTTCGGGATGGGCGTGCGTCATCGTCGAACTCGACTGCGTAGGGGTGAGGTGTGCGCCGGTCGCCGCGCGCGGCCCCGTCGCTTGCGCTCACCAGCGCTAGTCGTCGGGCTCGCCGAGGGGCAGGCCCAGCTGCGGCGACGGTTGCTCGGGGGCGCTGTGGTCGAAGCGGATCGCGCCGGTCTCGTCGGTGTAGTTGGCGGCGAGCCGGTGCGCCGAGATCGGATCGATGTTCTCGAGCCGGCTGAGCGCGAGCGTGACGATGTCGCTCCAGGCGATCGACTTGCGCCCGCTGTCGACCAGCGTCGCCTCGATGTCGCGGGCGACGCGCCGGAGGTCCTCGTCGGCCACGACGTTCCTGTGCGCGGCGACCCGGTGCAGCGCCCGGAACAGCTTGTCGCTGTCGAACGCCTCGACGCTGCCGTCGCGCTTGCCGACCTTGAGGCCGGGCGCGCCGAGCCGTTCGTAGGTCGTGAACCGGCGCTTGCACAGGGTGCAGAGCCGGCGGCGGCGCATGCCGTCGGCGGTGACGCGGGTCTCCGTCACGCTGGAGTCGCCGCTGCAATACGGGCACTGCACGCGTGGATCCTAGCGCGCTACCGCGTGGGGGGTGAAAAGAAGGTGTGGTCGCGCGACATCACCTGGGAGCCCCGCGCGAGCCGCCGCGCTATCGGCGGCAGCGAAACCTGGCCATGAGGCTCGGCGCGCCGCCCAGGTCGGACATCCGGTAGACCACGTCGCCGCGCACCGCGAGGGTCTCGGGGAAGCCGATCGCGAGCGCGGCCACCCGCTCGACCCGGGCGTTCGCCGGATCCTCCCAGTGGGCGACGCGGTAGACGTTGCCCAGATCGAACAGGTTGCTGCCGACCCAGAGCGTGTCGTCGTCGCCGAACGCGCAGTCCGCGAGGGCGCCGGGGCGGGTGATCGCGATCGCGCGGTCGTGGTGGACGACGAGCCGGCCGGCCTCGTCGGTCAAGCAGTAGAGGTGACCGTCGGCCTTGGACGCCGCGAACCCGACGCAGGCGCCGTCGCGCGGCGTGGGGGCGAGGCAGAGGCCCTCGTAGTTGCGGCCGCAGTTGACGACATGCGCGTTGCACACCATGCCGTCGCCCACGGGGGGGCGGTTGTCGTTCTTGGTGTCGGGGAGATCGACCGGGCCGAGCGGGTAGGGCTTGCCGATGAGCTCGAAGCCCTTGCCGCGGCGGCGCCAGACGCGCACCCAGCCCGCCGAGGTGAGGCCGAAGAGCTCGTCGCCGCGCGCCGAGGCGCCCTCGAGGTCGTCGCCGGCCTCGGTCGACAGCGGCAGGAGCCCGGTCTCGATCGTCGCGCCGGTCTCGGGATCGACGATGCCGTAGGCGCCGTGGTTGCCGCTGTCCCCCACCACGACAAGGTCGAGCTTGCCGTCGATCACGAGCCACGCCGCCCCCGACGCTTCGGGCACCGGGGTCGACTGGGCGAACGGCAGCGGCTCGCAGGCCGGCGGTTCGGCGCCCAGCGGGGCCGCGCTGCCGGCGCCGGGAGGTTTCGGAGGCTCGGCCGGCGCCCCGGCGCGGGTGCCGCTGCCCTTGCCGCAGGACGCCGCGAGGATCGCGAGGACGGGCCATGCGCGGCTCACCGTTGCGCTATAGCATCTCGTCATGCCGGATCGCCGCTATCTCGTGAAGGAGATGTTCGGCCCCACGCTGCAGGGCGAGGGGGCGCACGCCGGCCGCGCGGTGGTGTTCCTGCGGTTCGCGGCCTGCAACCTCGCCTGTCCGGGCTGCGATACAGATTTCTCGCCCGAGGGTGCCGAGCGGCGATCCGCCGGCGAGATCGTCGAGCGGCTCCGTGCGCTCGACACCGGCGGAACCCGCCGCGTGATCGTGACCGGCGGGGAGCCGACGCTGCAATGGGATGCGCCGCTCGCCGCGGCGATCCGGGGCGCCGGGTTCACCGTGCACATGGAATCCAACGGGACGCGGTCGCCCGCCGGGCCGGTCGACTGGCTGACGATCTCGCCCAAGCCGCAGCATCACCCCGCGTGCGTGGCGCTGGCCGAGCAGCTGCCGGCCGACGAGGTCAAGGTCGTGATCGACGACAGCGTCGATGAGCAGGTGCTCGACCGTTACGCGGCGCGCTGGCGCTGCGAGCACTACTTCGTCCAGCCGTGGATGGATGATCGCTACAAGCACCACCTCGGTCGGACCCTGGCGCTGATCCACGCCCGGCCGCGCTGGCGGCTGTCGCTGCAGCTCCACAAGATCATCGGGGTGCCATGACCGCGGCCGTGATCACGCTCGACCAGGCCAACCACTTCGCCAGACTGGCGCGCGATTGCATCGGGCGCGAGCTCCCCAGCAGCATCCAGCACGTGATCCATGGCCCCGGCGACATCCGGACGCCGCGCGAGCTGCACCCGGCGTTCTACGGCTGCCTCGACTGGCACTCGGCGGTGCACGGCCACTGGATGCTGGTGCGCCTCCTGCGCACGATGCCGGGGCTGGCCGATGCCGTCTCGATTCGCGCCGCGCTCGACGCCAACCTGACCGCCGGTAACATCGCCGCGGAGGTCGCCTACTTCGCCGCCCCCCACCGCCAGTCGTTCGAGCGCACCTACGGCTGGGCGTGGCTGCTCCAGCTCGCCGCGGAGCTCCACGGCTGGGACGACGCCGACGCCCGGCGATGGGAGCGGCACCTCGCGCCGCTGACCCTTGCGATCACCCGGCGCTACCTCGCGTTCCTGCCCAAGCAGACCTACCCGATCCGCACCGGCGTGCACGCGAACACCGCGTTCGGTCTCGCGCTCGCGCTCGACCACGCGCGCGCCACCGGCCACGCCGAGCTCACGGCGCTGCTCGTCGAGCGGGCACGGGCCTACTACGCCGCGGATCGCGATGTCCCGGCCGCGTGGGAGCCGGGCGGCGAGGACTTCCTGTCGCCGGCGCTGATCGAGGCCGATCTGATGCGCCGCGTGCTGTCACCGTCGGAGTTTGCGCCGTGGCTCCACGCGTTCTTGCCGCGCGGCCTGCCGCCCTCGCTGCAGCAGCCGGCGATCGTCTCGGACCGCAGCGACGGCAAGCTCGCCCACCTCGACGGCCTCAACCTGTCGCGCGCCTGGTGCCTGCGCGCGGTCGCGGGCGCCTTGCCGGCCGAAGATCCGCTGCGCGCCGCGCTGCTCGCTGCCGGGGATACCCACGCCGCCGCGGGCCTCGCCCACGTCGCGACGGGCGACTACATGGGCGAGCACTGGCTCGCCTCGTTTGCGGTGTACCTGGGGACGCTCCCCGCGCGCGCAACGAGCGCCGTGTGACCAGCGCAGTTGCCAGCGTGCTGCCGGCTCGGTCTTCCCTTACCGGCGTTCGCTACTTGGGCTGCGGTGTGACGCGGAGGTAGGGCCGCAGGGTCTTCCAGCCGCTCGGGAACATCGCCTTGGCGTCGTTGTCCGAGACCGACGGGACGATGATCACGTCCTCGCCCTGCTTCCAGTCCGACGGGGTCGCGACCTTGTGCTTGGCGGTGAGCTGCAGCGAGTCGATCACGCGCAGGAGCTCGTCGAAGTTGCGGCCGGTGCTGGCCGGGTAGGTCAGGGTCAGCTTGAGCTTCTTGTCGGGGCCGATCACGAACACCGAGCGCACCGTGAAGGTATCGCTCGCGTTGGGGTGGATCATGCCGTACAGGTTGGCGACCTTCTTGTCGTGGTCGGCGATGAGCGGGAAGTTGAGCGCGTGGCCCTGGGTCTCCTTGATGTCGTTCGCCCAGCCCTTGTGCGAGTCGAGCGGATCGACCGACAGGCCGATCACCTTGACGTTGCGCTTGTCGAACTCGGGCTTGAGCGCCGCGACGCGGCCGAGCTCGGTCGTACAGACCGGCGTATAGTCCTTGGGGTGTGAGAACAGGACGCCCCAGCCATTGCCGAGGAACTGGTGGAAGCTGATCGGGCCTTCGGTCGTCTCTGCCGTGAAATCGGGTGCGTCGTCTCCAAGCTGCAGTGCCATGGCATCCTCCGTGATCGTGTACTTTAGGTCCGTTCTAGCGGACGGGCTGGCCGGCGGCAAGCTCGCCCGTACAGTCGATCCCTGGTTCAGGCGGTTCCCGAGTTGCGCTCGATATACTCGTCGCGGAGCGAGGCGAGCGCGAACGCCGCAACCGCGTTGAGGCCCGGCAAGGTCATCGTGATCCACAGGCTGATGCCGAGCCCGCGCGCGACCTTCGGCGCGCCGAACAGCTCGGCGACCGCAAAGACGCCGCAGATCGCGATGAGGAACGCCCACGCGGGGCGCGCCCGGCGGAAGTACGACTGCCACGTCAGCACCGGCAGGAGCACGCCGGCGATCAGCAGCGTCGCGCCGAGCACCTTGGTCAGCTCGGTGTGGAAGAACGAGCCGGCGCACGCGGTGAGGGTGAGCGCGCCGAGCAGGGCCGTGAGCAGGTGGGCCGTCACGCGCGTCCAGACGCCGGCCAGGAACGCGGCCACGGCGACGGCGCCGGTGAACACGCCGAACCAGGTCCGGACCGCCGTCACCTGCTCCGGTGAGAACGCGGGGACCGAGCCCTTGCCGGGGGCGACCTGCCGGTGAGAGTCGAAGTAGCTGTCCGAGAGGAAGTAGAACACGGCATTCGCCGCGACGAACGCGATGATACAAAGGATCGCGATCCGCTTGGTTTGCTCGTGGCCGGTCGACATCGGCCCGAGCATGCGCTACTTGCGCTTCTTGAACAAGGAGCCCCAGAACCCGCGCGGCTTGTCGCCGTTAGGCGTGGGTCGGACCGGCACCTCGGGGACGTCGGCCGAAACCGCCGAGGCTGCGACCTGTGGCACAGGCTCGGCCGGCGGCCCCGCGAAGGCGACCGGGAGCGGCGGTGCCACCGGGCCGCGGTGAGTGGTCGTCATCGACATCGATAGCGTGCTTCCCCCGAGCGAGGCGTCGAGCGCCGTCTGCATATCCTCGACCTCGTTGGCGTACTCCTTCCGGAACAGCTGGCGGACGAACTGCCGAAGCTCCTTCGGATCGAAGCGATAGCTGCCGATCAGCGCGTCGAGCTCGGCGGCGAGCTGCGCGGCGGTCTGGTAGCGGTCCGCGACGTCGCGGGCGAGGGCCTTCTGGCAGATCGCGTCGAGCTCGGGGGTGACCCGCCGGTTGAAGTCGGAGGGCCTCGGCACCTCGGCCTTGCGCACCTTCTCCATCAGCGCAAACTCGGTATCGCCGCGGAACAGCTTCTCGGTGGTCAGCATCTCGTGGAGGATGATGCCGGCCGAGAACACGTCGGTCCGCGCGTCGAGCGGCATGCCGCGGATCTGCTCGGGCGACATGTAGCTGAACTTGCCCTTCAAGATGCCGATCTCGCTGGTGAACTTCATCAGCGCCTGGGCGATGCCGAAGTCGAGGAGCTTGACGTCCCCGTCGTAGGACAGCCGGACGTTGGACGGCGAGACGTCGCGGTTGACGATGTTGAGCGGCCGGCCGTCGGGGCCGGGGAGCGTGTGCGCGAAGTGCAGGCCCTCGGCGATCCGCGCGGCGATGTACACCGCGTGCGGCACCGGGATGCGCTGCTGGGTCTCCTGGCAGCGCCGCAGCACCTGCGTGAGATCGCGGCCGCCGATGTACTCCATCGCGATGTAATGCCGGCCCTCGTGCTGGCCGAGCTCGATCGTCTCGACGATGCAGCGGTTGCTGCTGAGCAGGAGCGCGAGCTTGCCCTCGCTGTGGAACATGTCGACGAACCGCGCCTCGCGCGCGAGCTGCGGCCGCATCACCTTGATCGCGAGCAGCCGCCGCGGGCCGACCTGGAGCTTGGCGCGGTAGACCTCGGCCATGCCGCCGCGCGCGATCAGGCCGAGCAGGTAGTAGCGGCCGAACGGCACCGGGTCGTTCGGCGCGCCCGGCGACAGCTTGCCCTCTTGCGACGGCCGTTCGGACATCATCCGCCTGCTACCACTTCACCACGAGCCGCTGTCCGGGCTCGATCTGCACCATCCGCGCTTCGGTTCGCACGGCGGAGTCGTCCTTGAGGACCATCTTGAGCTTGCGGCCGTCGGCGGGCGCGGCGACCCCGACCTCGGTCGAGGTGATGCCGAGATCGATCATCACGCCGGGGGCCTTGGGGTTCTCGAGTGCGATGCGCCCGAACGGGTGCTCGAGGCGGTTCTCGACGATCCCCCACCGGAACGTCATCGCCGCCGCCCGGCCGGCGGTGACGGTGGCATATTCGAACAGCGCCATCTCGTACCTGGGATTGAAGCACAGACCCTTGTAGTTTCCGGGGGCCACGGCGATCCCTTTATCGGGCGGCTTGCCGGTCAGCCGCTGCCGGTTGATCCACAGCTCGGTGCACGGCAGGCTCGAGGAGACCTCCAGGGTGCCGAGCGCGTCCTTGTCCTTGGCGAGCTCCGCGCGGACGAGGTCGGCGTTGCCGCCGATCGGGCGCTGCACGAGGTAGCGGCGGTAGAACTCGCGCTTGGGCTGGTCCGCGCCGAGCTTGTCGTAGGTCGCGCCGAGCTCGCGGAGGAACCCCGGGAGCTCGGGGGCGAGGGCGTAGCCCATGTGGAAGTAGACGAGCGCGTCGCCGTACTCCCGGGCGGCGAACGCGGCGCGGCCGAGCGCGAACACCTTCCGGGCGTCGCCGGTCTGCTCGGCGAGCACGAGCTTGTCGGCGAACGGATCGGACAGGCCGCCGAGCCGGGTCGCCTCGGCGGTCGCGGCGGCGCGCTCGTCGGGCGCGGGCGCGGCGGCGGCGTAGTCGCTCCACGCCTCGGCGGCGCGCTCGTTCTGGCCGGCGAGCGTCCATGATGTCGCGAGCTGCCTGGCCTCGGGGCCGCCCGGGCCGCGTGCGACGACGAGCGCCTGCAGGAGCGGGATCGCCTTGGCCCAGTCGCGGGCCTTGACCGCCCGCTGCGCGGTCGCGACGAGGAGCTCGGAGAGCTGGGCCCGCGGCTTCTTCGTGGCGACGGTCTGGTAGAGCGGCACGGCCGGCTTGCCGGGGCACTCGCGGCCCTTGCCGCCGGCGCAACCGGGCGGCGCAGCGGCACCATCGCTGTATGCGCGCCTGTGCCCCCCAGCGATCAGGGCGACGATGACTGTCGCACCAGCTCGTACCCTCACGTCACGAGCGTAGCACAGCCCACCACTCTTACCGGCTGGTCGGGGGGCACGCTGTGATACCGTCCCGGCGAGGCCTCTGGCCACGGGGGGCGAAGGGAGGGTCGAACCCAGAGACCTTCGTGATGCGAGTCGTCATCCTGGAACGTAACAAGCTGGTCGGGCGCAAGGTGGCTCGCTTGTTCATGGCCGCCGGGGCGTCCGCGGTCACGGTCGAAGACCCCGCGGGAGTGGCCACGCACCTGGCCGGCGCCCAGGTCCTGTGCGCCGATGCGTTCGATGGCGATCTGGTCGCCGAGCAGACGCGCGCGCGGCCGGGGCTGCGGGGGGTCTTGTGGACGGCCGAACCGCTCCGGCGGTCGCTGCGCTACCTCGCCGAGACCACCATGATCGCTCCGCGCGATGCAACGCCCGAAGGGGTGAATGGCCCGGCTTCGCCAAGCCAGGGGGAGCTGGAAAACTCCCTTCCGCGCGACGCGACGCGCGGAGGGGTGAATGGCCCGGCTTTGCCGGGCCAGAGGGGGCGGGAAAGCCCCCTCCCGATCGATCATGTGCTCGGCCGCCGCGACTTCGAGTCACCACCGCGGTCCTGGGAGGTCACGATGCTCGCGCGCCGGCTTGCGGGCGCGCCGGCGCCGCCGCTCGCGGCCTACCTCGACTGGGGGTTCACGGCGATCGACCTCGAGGTGCGCACGACCGCCGACCGCGACGCCGCCGCGGCCAGGATCCAGGGCTTTGTCGGCGCGCTCGCCGTGCCCCGGCGGATCGCCGAGATGTTCGCCGAGCTCGGTCACGAGCTCATCATGAACGCGATGTACGACGCGCCGATCGATGCCCACGGCCGGCCCAAGTACGCCGCCGACCGCAAGGCCGACATCGTGCTGGCCGAACACGAGCGCCCGGTGGTGCGGCTCGCGACCGACGGCACGCGGCTCGCGCTGCAGATCCGCGATCCGTTCGGCCGGCTCGAGCGCCGCCACGTGGTCGACGGCCTCGCGCGCGGCCTCGCGGGTGGCGAGCTCGATCCGTCCCACGGCGGCGCCGGCCTGGGCATGATGGTGTGCCACAACGCCTCGACGGCCCTGTTCTTCGACGTCGTCCCGAACCGCCAGACCGAGGTCACGGCGCTGTTCGAGCTCGATCTGAACCTGCGCGAGTTCCGGACCTCCGCCAAGTCGCTGCACTTCTGGAGACATTGATGGAGAAATCGATGCACCCCGCCGATCGCCCCGTGAGCCGCCCCTCGCAGCCGGTCGTACCGCCGGGCGCGGCCCCCAAGCTCATGATCGAGAAGTTCGCCGACGGCGGCGTGGCGTGCCTCAAGTTCGTCGGGACGATCGACGAGGGGTTCGAAGGCAAGAAGCTGGGGATGACCGCCGCGGCCGATACGCTGGTGCTCGATCTGGGCGGCGTCGTGAAGATCAGCTCGTTCGGGATTCGCGAGTGGGTCGACTTCGTGACGACGGCCGGCAAGCACACGCGCTCGATGATCCTGATCGAGTGCGCGCCCAAGGTCGTCGATCAGCTCAACATGGTGGCGAACTTCGCGGGGAGCGGGCGGGTGTTCAGCTTCTACGCGCCGTTTCGCTGCGACTACTGCGACGCCGAGCACCGCGTGCTCCTCGCGATCGATCGCGACCACGAGGCGATCAAGGCGATGAAGCTCGGCGAACGGCCGTGCCTGTCGTGCAAGGAGGCGATGTACTTCGACGAGGACGGCGCGACCTACTTCTCATACCTGATCGGGCAGGAGCGGTTCCGGCTCGAGCCCGCGGTCGAGGCGTTCCTCGCGACCAAGCTCAACTACGCGGTCAGCGATCTCAACCGCAAGCTGCGCGTCGACAAGGTGATCGAGGGCCGCACGACCTACCTGCGGCTCAACGGTGACCTCGACGGCTCGTTCCCGCGCGACAAGCTCGCCGAGGGCCTCGAAGGCACGGTGATCGTCGACCTGGGCGCGATCGGCCGGATCGAGCCGCCGGGCGCGATGCAGTGGCGCGGCTTCATCGGCCTGGTCGCGCCCATCGCCGAGCGGGTGTGCCTCGCCTCGGCGCCGCCGGCGTTCATCGAGAAGCTGTGCACGCGCGACGATCTGAACCCCAAGGTCCAGCTGGTCACCGTGCTGATGCCGTACACCTGCGCGAGCTGCGGGACGACCAGCGCGCACAACGTGGATGTCGGCGCGCACTACGACGTGCTCAAGTTCGCGACCGCCCCCGAGCTGCGCTGCCCCACGTGCAAGACCCCGATGCAGTGCCACGCGGGCGAGGCCATGATGACGCTGCTCCCGACGATGCCGCGGCCGACCGCGGGCTCCGAGCTCGTCAAGTCGATCGCGATCCTGCGCGAGCGGGCGCTCGCCGCGGCGGCACCGCCGCGCCGGCCGGCGCTGTCCGCCGGCACCCAGGCGCTCCTGCCCACTGGGCAACCCGCGGCGCGCGCGTCGCTCGCCGTGCCGATCCTCGGGGCGCTCGTCGCGATCGTGGTGGCCGCGGGCGGCTACCTGGCCTACCAGCGGGTCACGACCAAGGTGGTGCCGGCGGGGCTCGGCACGATCACCAGCCGCAGCGCCGAGGCGCGGCCGGCGTGGCTCGGCAGCGACGTGCCCGGCGCGGCGATCTGCAGCGAGACCGCGGGCAAGGCGCTGTCGTGCGTGGGTGTCTCGTCGGTGGCGGCGCAAAAGGACGACGCCGATGACGAGGCCGCGGAGGCCGCCTACGACGCGGTGGCCGGCGCGCTCGCAGTCCGGATCACGGACGGCGCGTGGAAGCAGGCCGTGCCGCCGATCTACGCGGCGGCGCGCGACGCCAAGCTCGCCGCGTTCGATCGCGATCCGGCGAGCACGAGCGCGCGGCGCGAGATCCGCGAGGCCCGCCACGCCGTGGCGCAGGCGCTGCGCGCGACCGGCGGCGGCGCGGTCCCGCCGGCGCCGACCGGCCGCTACTGGGAGGAGTACCAGGGCCCCGATGGCAAGCGCTACCTCGCGTTCGCGCAGCTCACGCTCGGCCAGGCCGAGCTCGCCAGGCTCCTCGAGCGCTACACGCAGCGGGCCAGCGCGCTCGGCGCGACCGCGGTCGGTCTGTTTCCGCTCATCGGCTGGCGCTACCCCAGGCTCGAGCGTGGCGCGGTGATCGTCGCGCTCGCCAAGGGGCCGCTCCAGGACCTCGGGCTCGCCGAGCAATACATCGTCCTGGGGGTCGGCGGCCGCGACATCGGCGACGCCGCGGCGTTCGGCAAGCTCGTCGGCGACGAGTACCGCGGGCTGGTCGAGCGCGGCGGCACGCTGCGCTTCACGGTGGCGGCCGAGGGCGGGGCCCCGCGCGAGTTCGCGACGGCGATCAAGGCGCCCGCGCCGGAGGTCGTCCCGGCGTCCGTGCCCGGCAAGCACCCGCGTGGCTCGACGCCGGCCGGCGCCGCGACCAGCGTCAACGTCTGGGACAAGCTCGGCGGCGGCAAGGGCAGCGGGCGCGACGACCCGACGCAATAACGATCCGCGAACTTTTCCTCGCAAGTGATCTCAGAGCTCGGGGAGCTCGGGGAGAGCTCGGGGAGCTCGGCGGCGCGATCTCTGTGCCGGTACTCCGGAAGCGACACCACAGGATCGTGCGTGGATGTTCGATCCAGACATTGTCTCCGAAGGAACACATCGGCCGGAGCCCGTAAGTCTGATAGGGTCTCGCCACGCTGCGATCTGGTGATGATCGCTGTCGGAAGGCCTGATGGGGATCTTCTCGCGGTTCTTTCAACGTGGTCAGGATGGCAGCCCGTCCGACGCGCCCGCTGGCGACGAGGGCGGCAATGCGATGAACGACGCGTCCGAGATCACTGCTCCGTCCGCGGCGTCCGCGGCACCGGCGCCCGCGCCCCCGGCCGACGATCCGGCGGCACCGGCAGGGTCGGCCTTCAAATCGTCACTCCCGGGGCTCACGCCGGCATTCGCGACTCCTGCGAGTACGGCGGTCCCGCACACGTCCACCGAATCCCCGCGATCGATCTGGGAGTACCAGGGCCCGGAGCGCGAACCGCGTCGGGCAGGCGATCGATCCGCGGCTGCGGCGTCGTCATCTTCTGCGGCGCCGTCATCTTCTGCTGCTTCGTCTTCTGCTGCTTCGTCGTCCGAGCCGCCGCCGTCTGCGGCACCACCCGAACCGCGCACGCCGACGCGCGGAGGAGCGTTGCCCAACGTGCCGCGAACCCCGCCTTCCTCCGCCGAGCGCGATCCCACGATGGTGCTGTCGCCGCCACCGGCGCCCACGCCGCCGCCGGCGCGTGGAGCCAAGCAAGCACCGGCGTCGTCGTCGAGCGCGCCGGCCCCGGCGCCGGCGAAGTCGCCGGCAAAGCAGGCCGCGGCCAAGGCGTCGTCACCGGCTGCGGCGGCCACGCCCGCTGCGGGGCCATCGGCCTCGGCTCCGGCCTCGGCGTCGCCTCGCTCCGCGGGGGGCGTGGCCCATCCGACCGCCGCGGCGCCTGCTCAGCCGGCCGTTGCTGCGTCCCCGGCCGCCGCGGCACCGGCCCCGCCGGCGGAACCCGCGACGCCGGCTCGCCGCGCGCACTCGGACTCGATCACCGATGCGTTCGACGCGGTGATGGAGCCGCCGGACGAAGCCGCGGCCGACTCCTCGCACGGCATCTCCACCGCCGCCGATCTCGCCGAGGTGCGCCGGGTCTTCAACGATGTTGCCGCGATCCACGTCGCGCAGGTCCGCGACGTGATGCTCGAGCTGTCGTACGGCGACGCGCAGACCTCCTGGATCGAGTCGACCCAGCCCGCGCTGCGCTCGCTCCGGGCGATGGCGGCGCAGATGGAGCTGACCGATCTGTGCCAGGCGCTCGATGACTTCTGCGTCGCGGTCGACGCGGCGGTCGGGGGGCGCGCGCAGGTCGACGAGGCGTCCAAGGCCGAGCTCCTGCGGCGCTACCAGCGGCTGATCGAGCTGATCCCGCAGGCGTTCGAGCTCGACGCCGAGCGCGACCGCCGCGAGCCCATCATCGTCGAGTCGCTGCTCTACCAGATCCAGGGTGTCGAGAAGCGCACGATCGAGAAGCTGTTCGCGGTCGGGCTCCACCGGCTCGATGCCTTGATGCGCGCGACCGCCGACGAGATCGCGGTCGTGGCGGGGCTACGCGACGAGCTCGCCACGGCGATCGTCGAGCAGTTCACGACCTACCGGACGGGGGCCAGCTCCGCCCTGGCCGCGCCCGATCCGATGGCCGAGCGTCGCCAGCTCGGCGATCTGCTGATCATTCTGAGCGTCCAGAACGACGACTACGCGCACGCCGCCGCCGGGTGGACCGACGAGGCGCGGGCGCGCAAGCACGAGGCGCGCAAGCTGCGCGAGCAGACGTTCCAGCGCATCAAGGTCGCGCTGGCGCGGCTGGGTGAGCGCGAGCAGCTGGCGCGGCTGGAGAAGCTTCCGTTCGACGAGCGGATCGCGTTGCTCGATCGATACTTGTCGGCGGCGGTCCCGGCGCGCTCACAACCGGGAAAACCTTGAGGAGCACCACGATGGCAGGTCTATCTCGCGACGAGGCACTCAAGCGGATCCAGAAGGGGGAGAAGCTCGATCGCGCCGATCTGAAGGGCATCGATCTGTCCCAGGCCAAGCTCGTCAAGGCGGCGCTCGAGCGCGCCGATCTC
>Ga0308176_10000250_pt1 | contig 37033 bp, 43 predicted proteins | sample PhyCR2_3_FD_203890 | JGI IMG/M metagenome (GOLD analysis project Ga0308176, IMG submission 203890) | Soil microbial communities from UC Gill Tract Community Farm, Albany, California, United States - DLSLS.C.R2 | ecosystem: Environmental > Terrestrial > Soil > Agricultural land | place: USA...
GACCAGACCGGCCCGGCGCGGCTGCTGGACATGGTCGAAGGCCGCTCCAAGGCGGTGTTCAAGACCTGGCTCGACCAGCAGGCCGCGGCCTTCCGGGACGGGATCGAGGTCGTCGCGATGGACGGGTTCACCGGCTTCAAGACCGCCGCGGCCGAGACCGTCCCCGACGCGGTCGCGGTGATGGACCCGTTCCACGTCGTCGCGCTGGCCGGTGACGCACTCGACCGCTGCCGCCAGCGTGTCCAACAGCAGACCCGCGGGCACCGCGGCCGCACCGGCGACCCCCTCTACGGCATCCGCCGCGTGCTGCGTACCGGCACCGAGCTACTCACCGACCGGCAACGCCAGCGGCTGGACGCCGTGTTCGCCGACGAGGCGCACCTCGAAGTCGAAGCGACCTGGGGCGTCTACCAGCGCATCGTCGCCGCCTACCGTCGTCCCGACCGCCGGGCCGCGAAGACCGACCTGACCAACACCATCGCCGCCATCAGCGCCGCCGTCCCCGCGGCACTGACCGAACTGATCACGCTCGGCCGGACACTGAAACGCCGAGCCAACGACGTGCTCGCCTACTTCGACCGGCCCGGCACCAGCAACGGCCCAACCGAGGCGATCAACGGACGGCTCGAGCATCTCCGCGGCTCCGCCCTCCGCTTCCGCAACCTCACCAACTACATCGCGAGATCACTACTCGAAACCGGCGGCTTCAGACCCCGACTACACCCTCGTTCCGGATGAGCCGCTTTGCTCTACAGGTCCGGCGGCCGGAGCAACGTGTTCCGGGGGGTCCGCTGGGGCGGAACGGGGGTGAGCTGGTCATGGCCGCGTTCCCGGAGTCGGTGACCCCGGAGGATCTGCTGACCACGGCCGAGGCGGCGGGCTGCCAGGCTCGCCTGCCGGAGCCGCCGGCCGACGATGATGCGGTCGGGGTCGCGGAGGACGATCCGGGGTCGATCCTGTCCCATGCGATCCGGCGCCGCCGGGCAGGTACACGCTCATGCCGCTGATGGTTTGCGTTTGCGGAGGTCCGCGAGAAGAGGTACTCAGAACGCCTACCGTGGCGGACGCACGGTCGATACAACGACGGGGAGGACGGCCTGTGTCACATGCACGACGCTTCGACCACGTCGGCGTCACGGTTGCAGATCTCGACGTCGTGACCGCCTTCTTCGTGGCGCTGGGCCTGGAAGTCGAGGGCAGGACGTTCGTCGAGGGCGAGTTCTTGGACACCGTCTGCGGCATTCCCGACTCCCGGACCGAGATCGTCATGCTGAAGCCGCCCGACGATGGCACCCGCCTGGAGCTCTCGCGCTTCGTGCGACCCGACTCCGTGCCGGGCTCACCGGCCGCCATGGCCAACGAGCTGGGATTGCGCAACGTAGCCTTCGAGGTCAACGACCTGCAGGCGGCGGTCGATTGGGCAGCTGCCGAGGGCTACGGACTGGTCGGTGGCATCGGCGAGTACGCGGGCGCTCGGCGGATGGCCTACGTCCGGGGGCCGGAAGGGATCATCGTCTCGCTGGCCGAGCGCATCGGCTGAGCCTTGCAACGCCCGCATCTGCCGCGCTCCGTGCGCCGATGGCGCTGTGCCGTTGGTGGGGGAGCGCATGATGGGCGGATGACGTGGACGGCGGCGGGGCGGTATCAGCTGGGCCAGTCGGCAGCGGTGATGCCGTCGGCGTGACCGGCGGGCCATTGGACCAGCTCGATCCGGTTGCCGTCCGGGTCGGTGATCCAGGTCGTCAAGAAGTCGTCCGTCCCGGCGGGCGACTCGGGCGCCTCCACGTCGAGCCCGGCGGCTACGAGGTCGGCCATGGTGGCTTCGAGCGACTCGACCTTGATGACGAAGTGGCTGAGCCCGCTGCCGCCGGGAGCGCCGTCGCGGGACGAACCCGAGACCAGCTCGATCATGACGAAGTCGTCGTCAGGCAACTTGAGCATGGTCAGGTCCCCCAACGCGGTACCGGGGACGGTTCCGATCACCTCGTAGCCGACGGCGGAGTAGAAGGCGAGCGACCGGTCGAGATCGGCCACCCGAAGACCGAAGTGCAGTGTCCGCATCGACATCCTCTCCGTGGCCGGGCCGCCCGTTTGTTGGCCGCCTCGTCAGGACCCGGCCCTGGACATCTCGGCTCCGGGTGTCGGACTGTGCCTGGAGACGGGTGCGGACCGCAAGCATCCGCCTCTGCCGCGGGTCGATCGAGCCGAGTCCGGGCTGACGGCGGGCACGGTTGGTCGGTGACGTCTGGGACAGCCGGCCGACGGCCTTCGATAACGCGGCCCGCGCAGTACCCTCACGAAATTCTCGTTCGGCAAGTGTGGCTGGTCTGGTTAGCGTCGCGGGATGGGTGTGCTGGACGAGCTGAGGGAGGGCCGTCTCGTTCGTCCGGACGGTCGGACGGTGGCGTGGACGGAGTGGGGACCTCCGGACGGCGTCCCACTGCTGCGGTTGCCAGGCACGCCGGGGTGCCGGTGGCCGGTGCGCTCGGAAACGGCGCCGTGGGGCGAGCGCGGCCTGCGGGTGATCACGACGGAGCGCGCGGGCTTCGGGGCCTGCGTCACCGGGGCCAGCGGCGCCTCGGCGCACGAGCTGTGCTTCGCCAGCCGGCATCCCGGTCGGGTGCGGGCGATGACGATCGTGGCGGGTGGCGCCCCGGCGACCGTGGAGGAGTTGGAGCAGGAGATCTCGCTGAACCGGGAGGCGGCCGAGCTGGTGCACACCGGGAACCTCACGACACTGTGGCAGCGGCTGGTGGAAATCCGCCGGTCCTTCGTCGCCGATCCGCTGGCGGCAATCGGCGGGGTCAGCGACGGGGTCCCGGAGGCCGACCGGGCGGTCATGTCCGCGCCGAGCTGGCAGCTGGTGTTCACGGCGGCGGTGCGCGAGGCGCTGCGGCCCGGTCCGGACGGCTGGGGCGACGAGACGGTGGCGCTGCTCGGCGACTGGAACGACGTCGACTGCTCGGCGGTACGGACCTCGCTGACGTGGTGGCACGCGCCCGCGGACGCCGACGCGACCCTGTCGGCCGCGCGGCGGCTGCTCGCGAGCATCCCGCACGCGCAGCTGCGCCTGTTCGGTCCCGACGACGGGCACCTCGCTGGCTTCCGCCGGGAGGGCGAGATCCTCGACGAACTGCTCACCCGCGGCTGACCGGCCCCGTCGAGGACGCCGCGCACGTTGGCCGCCGCTCGGTAACCGGGCTCTCCGCGTTTGAGGGTGAGGCTCCCTCGGTTGATAGCGCCATTGTGGCGCGTCGTTGGGTGCCGCCCGATGTCGGTTTATTCCAAGGCAACCGAGCACTGATCGAGCACCGCAACGGTGATTCGGTGCTCGATACCGCAACTGGCGCGGGGCAGCGGGGGCCGCCCGGAGCAGCGGACTTCCGGTCGGTGGGCCGCACCGTATCGCTGTCGTCGGCCGGGGCTCAGCGGCGTCGACGCCTCGGGCGCAGTCGCGGTGATAGTCGAGCTCCTGAGGCAAGTGGTACCACGGTGGTACCGTGTTGATGTGGCGATGAATCTTCGACTCACCGATATCGAGACCGAAGCCCTTCGGCGTAAGGCAGAGCAGGAGGGGCGATCGATGCAGGAGGTGGCGCGGGCCGCCATCGCTCAGTACACCAGTGACCGGCCCGTGCGCCTGGCCGCCGCGATCGAGAAGGTGCGCAGCGAGGACGCCGAGCTGCTTGACCGGCTCGGGAGGTGACTGACGAGCCGAGCGGGATCGACTACCTGTCCGTGGATGATCTCGTGGAGGTCGCCAGCGGCATCCTCAAGGATCTGGTGATCCGCGATGTGGGGCTGCTCGCCTCCGCGGCGGCGCGGCCGCGTACGTCCGTGTTCGGCGCCGATGCCTATCCGCGGTTCGTGGACAAGGCGGCCGCGCTGCTGCATTCGCTCGCCCGCAACCATTCGCTGGTCGACGGCAACAAGCGGCTGGCGTGGGCCGCCACTCGCGTGTTCTGCCTGCTCAATGACCGCGACCTTGTCTTCACCGTTGACGAGGCCGAAGCAATGGTCGTCGCCGTCGCCGCTGGCCATCTGGACGTGCCCGACCTCGCCCGAGTTCTCGAGCGGCACCTGGCACCGGCGGCTCCTGGTACGTAGGCGGACCGTGTGAGGGTGCCGGTTTGGCCGCACCGAGAGCGATAGTCACATTGCTTCCCCGTGAGGACGACGGTCACCCCGATCTCGATGTCGGTCTGAATTCTTCGGTGTGGGCAGGGGTGTTGTCATCTGGCGGCGGCAGGGGTCGGTTGCGGTCGGCCGTGCATCGAGCAGCCGGGCCGGCCGACCGGGGTGGCAGGGGCCTGTTGCGTCCACGGCGACGGGGATAAGCGTGGGGTCTGGAGAAGCGCGCGCCACATGGCCAACGGGAGCCGCCGAATGCGGTCGCCGGGTGCAGCTGCGGTGAGACGTCGATGGCGAGCCGGCGAAGGACTCCAGTTCCACTGCGGCGGTCTCGGGAGTCCGTGCGGTGTCGATGGGCCGCAACGCCGCGGACAGCCGGTTGCGATCCTGATAGGACACGAACCGGGTCGAGGCACGGATTGGGCGGACCACGCAGGTCTGCACCGTCGCCGCCGGCCAGGTCGCCTCGACCCGGTCGGTGAACCCGCTCAGCCGTCGCAGCAGACGATCAGTACGTCGCGGATCCCGCGGTTGCGCAGCTCCGCGCAGACCCCGGCCCAGAACTTGGCGCCCTCGGTGGCCTGGATCCAGATCCTGAGCACGTGCTTGACCCGTCCAGGTCGACCCCGACCGCGATGTGCCCGGCCCCGGTTGCGCACGGTGCGGCCGTCGCGGACCTCCACCAGGGCGTCGAGGTAGAGGATCGGGTAGGGGTGGCGTCGACCGGCCGAGACTGCCACGCCGCGACCTCGTCGGCCACGACGTCGGTCACCCGGGAGACCGTCGCGGCCGAGACGGTCGCGCCGTAGACCTCGGCCAGGTGATCGCGATGTCGCACGATCCGCTGTCGGGCCTCGACTTCGGGTGGTCGGGCGTCGATGAGCAGGGCCGGTGCGACGAACCGGGTCCGCCGCTCGGTGCTGCGCCGGCGCCGCCTGCGCGGCGGCCGTCCGGTGCGTAACCGGCGGGTGGGCTCCCGACTCCCGTTCCTTGACGCAGTTCGCCTGCGGGTGCTGAGGCGATGTGAGGGACTGTGACTGTCGGTGGTGGGCGCTAGCCTCGGTCCACCCGTGAGCGAGGAGGACCGGTGCAGGGCGACGACACGCTCGAGCAGGCGCTGGAGACTGTGGAGCGCCGGCTCGATGAGGCGGCGAAGGCGGCCATGGCGGCCACCCGGGAGCTGCGCAAGGCCAGAGCCGCCGCCAGGGTGGGACAGCTGCGCGACCTGCGCCGGCTCGTGTCGGCGGCCGAGACGGCGGCGGACGAGCTGGCCACCGCCACGGCCCGGGCCAGAGAAGGATTCGATTTCGAGGACCAGTCTTATCTGGCCTCAGGCGAGTACGCAAAGGAGCTGCTGGCGACGGCAGCCGCGGCCGGCGTAGCGATGTTCGAGGAGGACGAGCGGCTGCTGTGCTACCCGTCGCTGGTACGGGTCCTACCGGGCGACGCGGCCGTCGAGGTGGACCGGGTCCGGGACCGGAAGGTGCGTCCGTCCGTACTGGTCGCTGCGCTTGCGGCGGCGCAGCACCGGACTCCCCGGTTCCGGCCCGGGCCGTTCCTCGACAGCCTGTACGGGGCCTACCGGCTGGTCCTGGCCAAGGAAGGAAAGGCGGCCGGCGCGGTCGTCAGGCTGGTCGACGTGTGGTCGGTGCTGACCCTGTTGCCCGGTCAGTCCCGGGATTACACGCGGCAGGAGTTCGCCCGCGACCTCTACTTGCTCGACCAGAGCGGCGAGATCGCGACAAGGGACGGCGCCCGGCTGCGGTGGGCGGCCAGCACCGGGACGAGGGGCTCCGGGGTGCTCACCACTGTCGCCCGCAGCGGCCAGCAGCAGCGGTATTGGGGCATCGCTTTCACTCCGGCGGAAGGTGCAGACTCGTGATGCCGGGTAATCAGCGAGGCGGGCTGCTGCCGCGCGGCGGTGGCGTGCTCGAGGTCGAGGAGTACGTGGAGTTCCTTGCCAAGGAATACTTGTCCGGCTATGTGACGCGGGGCGGAGCCGCGGTCAAGCTGGTGGTCGTCGGGGACGACGCCGGCTCACGGCGGCTGTCGGCCGGGCTGGCCGAGACGGCCGCCGACGGCTTCGTGTTCGCCGCGGTCGACGCCGCCGGCACCCGGGTGCACATGGTCGACCAGCTGTTCTTCGCGATCGCCCGGCAGGTGGACTGGGTCGGGCTCGCCGGTGACGTGGTACGCCGAGCGTACGAGCATGTCGGCTTCCCAGCCCAGGGCGGCACACCGTCCGGCCTGTCGGTGTCGGAGGTGGCGGCCTACCACGAGGTCGACGGGACAGAGCTCTACCGAAGCGCCCGCCGGGCCCTCGAGCACGCCGTGCTGGGCGACTCCACCCTGACCCACGAATTCCGGGTGGCGATGCTCCGGCTGTGCCAGTCGCTCCTCGGCCGGGGCGACGTCGACGTGGCGGAAACCGAGGCGGTGCTGGGCTGGCTGCGCGGCGAGCGGGTGCCCGCCGCAAAGCTGCGCGCGGTCTCCCTATTCACTCGGGTCGCCCGGCACAGCGCGCGCCCGCTGCTGCTGTCACTGGCCCGGTGGCTGCGCCGGGCCGGCCGCCGCGGGCTGATCGTCGAGCTCGACCTGGAGCGGCTGGCGGTCGCCCGCCGGCCGCCGGCCGAGGCCCGGGACGGCTTCTATTACTCGAAGGCCGCGGCGCTCGACGCGTACGAGGTGCTCCGCCAGCTCATCGACGCCACCGACGAGCTGGAAGGAGTCCTGCTGGCCGTGCTGATCCCGCCAGAGCTGGTCACCGACGAGACGCGCGGGCTGCCCGCTTACAGCGCCCTGCAGTTGAGGGTCGCCGATGAGGTCCGAGACCGGCGGCGGCCGAACCCGTACGCAGCGATGGTGCGGCTCAGCGTCCGGCTGGAGGCGGTCCGGTGAGCGTCGCGGCCGGTGGCCTCGATTTGGTGATCCGGCAGCGACGGGCCCTGGAGGCCCTGCGGGCCGGCGTGCCGTCCCGGGACGCGGTCGGGCTGCTCGGCAGCGGGCAGCCGGAGATCGAGGACCGGTTCCTGGCGCTGGTCGAGCGGGCTGGGGACGGTGTCGCTGGGGGCATGCTCCTCGGCGGCGGGTTCGGCTCCGGCAAGAGCCACCTCCTCCAGCACCTTGGGCAGCTTGCCCTGAACGCCGGCCTCGCCGTCAGCCGCGTCGTGATCAGCAAGGAGACGCCGCTGCACGACCCGGTCAAGGTTTTCCGGGCCGCGGCGGACAGCGCGGTCGTCGCTGGCCGGCACGGCACAGCAATCGCCGAGGCGGCAGCCGAGCTCGACCTCGACGGGCCGGCGTACGCGGAGCTGCTGAGCTGGGCCGGCTCGGCGGGGAGCGACCTGAACGCGCGGTTCGTAGCCTCGCTGCTGCTGTTCGCCCGGCTGCGCGACCGAGACCCGGAGTACGCCGATGCGCTCGTCCGTTTCTGGTCCGGCGACCCGCTGCCGGCCCCGGAGCTTCGCCGGCGGCTGAAGGCGCACGGGCTGGGACCGGTGTCGCTTCCTCCGGCGCCGGTACGGGAGCTCGGGATGCAACGGCTGCGCTTCGCGGCGAAGCTGCTCGCGGCGGCCGGCTACCCCGGCTGGGTGGTCCTCTTCGACGAGGTCGAGCTCATCGGGCGCTACTCCCTGCAGCAGCGGGCAAAGTCCTACGCCGAGCTCGCTCGCTGGGTGCGCGGCGAGCACGGGGCGTCAGGGCTACCCATCGCGGCGGTGCTAGCGATGACCGACGACTTCGAGGCCGCTGTGCTGTCCGACAAGAACGACAGGGAGCTGGTACCGGCCCGAGTCCGCGCCAAGGAGACGAGCGAGGCGGGCGAGCTTGCGGCGAGGGCGGAGACCGGCATGCGCACCATCGAGGCCGACATGACCTTGCTCACCCCGCCGGACGCTGCCGAGCTGGACGCCGCGTATGCCCGCCTGAAGGAGCTGCACGGCGTCGCCTTCGGCTGGGCACCCCCGGACGTGCCCGGGCTGGAGCGCCTGGGCGCCACCCGGATGCGGCAGTACGTACGGGCGTGGATCAACGAATGGGATCTCGTCCGGCTGGACCCGGACGCACAGCCGGAGACGGTGGTCGTCGACGTGCGCTCCGACTACCGGGAGGACACGGACCTCGACCCCGGCGACGGCGAGTAGGTCCTCGTCGAGGCGGAGGAAGTCGGCCAGCGCCTGCTGCGCCGCGTGAGGGTCGTCAGGCCGGGCGGCACGGGTGGCTCGAGATTGTTGTCGGCCTCGCGGTCGAAGGCGTCCTCGTCCCGCTCCCAGGCGCTGTAGGCGGCCAGCCAGGCGATGTACAGCGACCGGAGGTCGCCGGCGGCGAGTTCGGCCCGTACTCCAACGACCGTGGACAGCAACGCTCAGCGTCGTAGTTGAAGTCACCGGCGTCGTCCTCGCTGGTGAAGTCGAGCACGACGAACCCGGCCGTGACCCGGGCGCTGAGCTGCTCGCCGACGCAGTAGTCCTCCACGACCTCGGGATCGAGGAGATCACCGGGCAGGCGCAGCATCACCCGGCGTGTGCCTCAGTTGGCGATATACAGGTGCGGTCGTAGTAGCGCTCCATCAACCGGCCGGGATCGCCCCTGAAATCGCCCCAGTGATATTCGTTCACGAAACTGGTGGGAGTGATTCGCGCCCGAGTGGACAGCGACCGCACCTGCGCCTGCTCGGCAGCATCGAGCGGATGGTCGATCGCCAGGAATTCGTAGTACTGGTATTCGCTCACTGCCCGTCCACGCGATCATCGGCAGCAAAGGGTTCTGCTCGAAAAGTCGAGTCGTCGCCCAGGTGGAAGGACACGTGACCCTCGATCGCCTCGCCATCGACACGAACCGCCCACCCGCGGCCGCTGACAGGGTCGCTCTCGTCGACCCCGGCCCAGGTGAACTCGACACCGACACGGCCATCCCGCTCGAGCGGGCGGCCGTCCAGCCAGCCACGGACGGCGATGAAACCGAACTGGCCGGTCCCGTCCTGGGTGAACTCGATGTAGCCCGGCTCGACCAGGTCGATGGCGTCGCGATCCCACCCGCTCATCTCCACGATCCGCCACCGGCCGGTCAACGGCGCGACGGACTGCGCGACACGGCCTGCCACGGGGCGTCAGCGTAGCCGTCGCGGCGACGTCGATTCGAGGGGACCGGCACCTGCGGTCGCGGCGGCGAGCCGCGAGCCTGGGTGTGGTTACGAAACGGGTGCACGGTGGGGGTCGGGAAAGCCGAGGCTGGTGTAGCCGGGTGCTCGTTTGGCCAGTGATGAGGCGAGTACGCCGGTGAGGATGTCGTGGTAGTCGTGGATCTCGGCGGTGGTCTTGCCGGGGTGGGGTCGCAGGACTCGGCCGGCATATTGGACGAGCCGGCCTTTGAAGGGGACGGGTGCGGCGAGGAAGAGAGTGTCGAGAGTGGGGCAGTCGAAGCCTTTGCCGATGTAGGAGCCGGTGGCGACGACGAGCAGCGGCGGGCCGTCCGGGGACGGTTGGAGTCGGGCGCGGGCGGCGGCGCGGGCGGCGGCGCGGGCCGTGGCGCCCATGCCGCCGTGCAGGACGACCGGGGTCGTGTCCTCCCTCGGCGAGTGCCCGCGCGAGTGTCTCGAGGTGGTCGGTGCGCTGGGTGAGCACCAGGCAGTGACGACCGTGTCGCAGGGCAGCGGTGACGTCCTCGACGATCTGGCCGGTTCGGGCGGAGTCGGCGGCGAGGTCGCGGTGGACGGCGGTGATGCCGCCGGGAGCGGACGGGTCGAGGTCGCCGGTGTAGCGGAACCCGGTGGTGTGCAGGTGCAGCATCGGCGTGGGTGCTGCGGTGTCGGGTGTCCTGACCGGGAGGGTGCCGGTGAGGGCTCGGCTGATGGTGTGGCGGGTGGGGCCGAGTTGCAAGCCGATCAGGTCGTCGAGTTGGTCGCGTCGGTAGGGGGTGGCGGTCAGACCGAGCCAGCGGCTGGCCGGGATCTGGCCGACGGCGTGCTCGAACGCCGCGGCGGGTACGTGGTGGCATTCATCGACCACGATCAGCCCGTACCCGGCGGTGAGTTCAGGAAGGTCGTCGCGTCGTGACAGTGTCTGCAGGGTCGCGATGTCCAGGACGCCGGTGGTCTTGGTGTGTCCGCCGCCGCGCTGCCCGGCCTTGACGCCGAGCAGATCGTGGATGCGGGCGCGCCGTCGCGCGCACCACCGGGAGCGTCATCGAAACCTCACCAAGCCGTCTCGAGTACGGTCGGTAGGCTTCCCCGCTCTCGCCGGTCGACACGCACGGCGGGAAAGATCGGCGGCCCGCTTGCAGGTCCGACCGCGGACAGCGAAGTTCATAAGGCGACATGGACAGCGGATGCTGAGCCGCCCGCGGCCGGGCACCGCGGCGCACCTGGGGGAGGTCGCCCTCTACCTGGACGGCAGCTGGCCGGCTCGTTCGTCGACTACGTCGCGATTCCGCTGGCCGATGCGCTGCTGAACCACAAGGCGATCACGCTGGTCTCCGGCTCGACACTGTCGACCCCGATCCGGGGTGGTCACCCGTCCTCGCGGTCAGGGCTCTCCAGCCGGAAGAAGTTGCTTGGGGAGCCGTCGGAGCGTTCCTCCTGGTAGATGAAGTTGAGCCGGCGCTTGTCGAAGGTGTCGAACCACTCGTCCCAGGAGACCTCGCGCAGCCGGATGCCGCCGAACCCGGGGAAGTCCAGGCGGAGGACGCCGAGGTGGTCGCCATGCTCGGTGTCCTCGACCGTGGACGGGACCGCCTTGCGGGACTCGGCCCACTCTTGGATGACGTCGTGGTTGGTGGTGGCCAGGCTTCGGCCCGGTCGCTCCGGGTCGTCGTCGGTCGAGGTGATCTCCTGGGAGTACTTCAGCGACTTGGAGGTCTGCGGCCCGGTCCGGACATGCCCGTCGTCGGGTCCCGCACCGCCGGAGTCGTCGGCCTGGACGTTGCCGCCCCGGTGCCCGGCGGAGATCGCGTCGACCAACTCCTCCTTCTTCATCCAGGAGGTGCCGCCGCTGACGCCCTCGTCCTTTGCTTTCTCCCGCAACTCGTCGACCTTCATCTTCCGGAGCTCGGTCTCGCTGAGGTTCGGCGTGTTCGGACTCTGATTGCCCGGCCGGTTTCCGCTGTCGCCCATGGTTGCGGCGTACCCGGGCTGGGGCCCGGCATGCTGGTCCGGTTGTGGATCCCGGGGACTGGGTAGCCCCCGGGCGTGTTGGATCTTCATGGGCATGGTCCCACCGCGCGTCATTCGACGCTGGCAGCCGCGGGGCTGCTGGGCGCCACGCTGCTGCTTGCCGGCTGCGTCGGGCAGCCGGGCCAGGATGCCGTCGATCGTATTGCCCGGCAGTGGTTGGCCGCCGCCCAGGCCAAGGACGCGGCCGCTATGTGTCGGCTCCTCACTCCCGCCGCGGCGGAATCAGCCGCGACCGGAGACGAGACCTGCGAGCGGGCGGTCGGTGACCTGGATCTGCCGGGCGACGGCCCGGTCGGCGCTGTCGAGGTGTGGAGCGACCGGGCTCAGGTCAAAACCGGCTCCGACACGCTGTTCCTTACCGAGCTCAGCACGGGCTGGCGGGTCAGCGGCGCCGGTTGCGAGTTCCAGGGCGACGAGCCGTACGACTGCGACGTGGAGGGCTGACGTGCGGATGCTCTGCCTCGGGTTGATCGTCTTCCTCATCGCCGGCTTGGCGTACTTCATCCTGCTCGGGCTGGTGCACCGGTGAAGCGCTGGATCCACGACAACGCGCTCTCCCTGTTCTTCGGAACGATCTTCTTGCTGGCGCTGCTCGGGCAGGCGATCTCCGGGCTGGCGCTGTACAACAACCAGCAACTGCTCAGCGGCGGTGAGCCGGTGTCGTTCTGGGCGTACGTAAGCTCCTCCAGCTTCGCGGTCGACGTAGCGGAGAACTGGCAGTCGGAGTACCTGCAGTTCTTCCTCATGATCACGATCACGGTGTGGCTGGTGCAGCGCGGTTCGACCGAGTCGAAGGAGTTCGACGAGGTCGGCCTGGAGTCGGACGAGGAGCAGAAGGTCGGCCGGCACGCCGAGGACGACTCGCCGCGCTGGGCCAAGCTCGGGGGGTGGCGGACCGCGCTCTACTCGAGGTCGCTGGCGACCGTGATGGGCCTTTTCTTCCTCGGCTCGCTGCTGGCCCAGTCGGTTGCCGGCTGGGCGGCGTTCAACGCCGAGCAATTGCAGGACTTCGCAGACCCGCTGTCCTGGGTCGGCTATCTGACCTCGGCGGACTTCTGGAACCGGACGCTGCAGAACTGGCAGTCGGAGTTTCTGGCGGTCTGCTCCGCGGTGCTGTTCTCCATCTACCTGCGCCAGCGCGGCTCCCCGGAGTCCAAGCCGGTCGGCGTGTCACACGAGGCCACCGCCCAGGAAGGATAAGCCGAGAGACTGCGTCGAGGATCCGCGGGCGGCCGGGGACCACTACGCCGGCCAGCCGACCCGGCGAATGGATCACCATCGCGTTATCCGCGGCCGAAGTCGGGTAGTTCGTGCTTGCCCGCTACCAGACGGAAGGGTGAGCCATGGAGAGCCGTCCAGGCTCGGAGATCATCAAGAGCTGGCCAGAGGAGTCCCGGGAAGCCGCCCAGTTGGTGATCGACACGTACGGTGAACCCCAGGAGACCACGCCGACTCTACTGACTTGGTTGGACGTGGGGCCATGGAAGCGTGTGCTGGCCGCCAACGTCTTCTACGATCACCAGTTCCCGGCGCCCCATTACGACTCAGTGGAGAGCGTCATTGATTACCGCGTGCCCCCGGAGAAGGCCACGGAGCTGGCGCAGTTCGACGGCAGCGTCATCGTCGAGCGGACCGCGGGTGAAGCCTCAGCCCGATGCCATGACGAACAGGCCAACTTCCTGGCGCTGAACCTCATGCACGACATCGTGACCGGACAGAAGAGCGTCGCCGACGCCCGGCAGTACTACGCCACAGAGTTCCTCGATGCCCGCCGTCAGCAACCCACGCCGTACATGGACAAGTTGCGGTTCACCCCCGGCGAGCGGACGGCCGATCCCGACCGACGCGTTCTTTCGGACGAGGACCTGCAGCAAGCTCAGCAAGACGGCGAGCAGAGGTCCTCCTGAGCCAGCTGTCGGCCGGCTGGCATCGTCGAGCGGTCAACTCGGTGACATGGCCTTGGTATTGGTGCTTCGCCATTCGAGCAGCAGGAGGGTGGCGTCGTCGGTCAGTTGGCCTTGCTGATGATCGAGCAGGGCCAGGGTGACCCGCCGCATGGTCTCCGGCGTCGGCAGGCCGGCCGCGAGGTTCCGTACGAGCAGGTCTGTCGGTGCGCGCTCGCCGAAGAAGTCACCGGTGGGTGAGCGGGCTTCGGTTACGCCGTCGGTATAGAACAGGACCCGGTCGTCGGGTTCAAGCTGTTCGCGACCTATGGCGGGCTCGGCCGCCCGGGGCGGGCCGGCGACGTGCAGTCCGAGGGGCAGGGTCGGGTGCACGTGCAGCGACTTGATCCGGTGGCCGCGGCGGAGCAGCAAGGGCTCGGGATGTCCGGCGTTGATCCACATCAGCATGCCGGTGCCGGTGTCCAGCTCGGCCAGCACGGCCGTGGTGAAGGCTGAGCCGGCGAAGGCTTCCATCAGTGCGCCGTGGATGCCCGCCGCGGTGTCGGTCAGGGACCGGTCGGCCCGGCGCGCGTTGCGGTACGCGGCGACTGCGAGCGCCGCGAGTTGGGCGCTGCGTAGTCCGTGTCCCATGCCGTCGAAGACGGCGACCCGGGCCCCGCCGGCATCGACGGCGTAGTCGACGGTGTCCCCGCCACCGCGTAGGCCGGCTCCAGTGCCGCGGCGACGGTGACCTCGCTGCAGGCGAAGGTCAGCGGCGGGAGCAGCGACCACTGCATCTCGGCGGCCAGCCCCATCTCCGAGCGCCGGCGCAGTCGCACGATGGTGTCCCCGTAGACCGTCTTGGTCGTGACGAGTTCGGCGACCAGCGCGGCGAACCGGCGCAACCGCGCTTCCAACAGCCCGCCGGGCATCTCGCCAGCCGCGGCCGGCTCGACCGTCAGGCCCAGCATCCCCAGGCGTTCGGTGCCGTCCAGCAGCGGGAGCCAGACCCGGACCCGGCCGTCGTCGTTCTCCTGGGTCAGCACCTCGACGTGTTGGAACGCCCGACCGGCCAGGCTGCTCTCAACCTGGAGCGCGTCGACCTGCCGGCCGATCCCGGCACCGCCGGCGCCGAGAAAGGGCACCAGCACCCGCTGCTGGAGATCAGCCAGATACAGCGTCGCGTCCTGCGCGCCGAGCGTAGCGGCGTGCCGGCCGACCAGGTCCGCCAGCTGGTACGGCGCAGCCAGGTGAGCTTCGACCAGCAGCGCGTCGACGGCGCGCTCGGCATCGTTCATCGGCTGTCCGCTCGCCGGTCCAACCTCGCTGCTCACCCGTGCACAGTACGAGGCCCTTGCGGTGGGTCAATGACGGTGCCGGCTGTTGGTCCTACCACGACGGGCCTCAAGCGCAGGGATGCGTACGCCCCGGGTGGGGCACACCATGGGGGACCGGGAGGAGCGGCTGAGGGAATGTCGAGTGAGCCGATGCCTATCGGCGGTGGACATTCCCACGAAGGGTGCGCGGCCTGCGCACGGGAAGCGCGGATCGATCACGCCGAGTGGAACCACCGCATGCGGGGCGAGAGCGATCTTCAACGGATCGACCGCAACTTCCTGGAGCTGCTGCAGGAGTTGCGGGTGGCGCAGACCGGCGTGCGGATCCTGTTCGCCTTCATGCTGGGGCTGGCCTTCACGCCACGCTTCGCCACCCTCGCCGCCTGGCAGCACGTCGTCTACTTGATCACGTTGGTGTGCGCGGCCGGCTCCGCCGCCCTGCTCATCGCCCCGGTCAGCTATCACCGCACGGTGTTCCGGCGCCGTCTCAAGGGGCAGCTGGTCGAGATCGGACACGGTACGCCCTCGCCGCGCTGATTCTCCTGTTGCTCGCTCTCGTCGGCGGGGTAGAACTCGCGGCCAGCTTCGTGCTGAACGGATGGTCGGCGTTGCTGGCCGCTGTCCTCTGCGTGGCGTTCTCCGTGCTGTGGTTTCTCGTGCCACTCCGGCACCGGGACCGGCACCGGAACCACACCTGACGGCTCCCGTCCCGTCGTCTGGTTGGGGGTCGGCGGCCCGCGCTATCCGCCCCTGTGAGGAGGTCGACGGGGCCCGTTCGCCTCGCTGGTCGATCGGGCCCGTAACGGCTGGCGTCGTCCTCGGTGCACCCGGGGGCCGGTGCACGGCGCTCCGGTGCGAACGCCTGCCCGCGCGGTCCTGCGGGCCGGCAGAGTTGCCGGGGGCGCACCATCACCTCCGCTCGAATCCTGACGCAGGGAACGCTCCGGTACGAGCTGGCTCACCGGCCATCCGGCGGGCCGAAGGTTCGCTCCGCGGCGAGCCGGCGGCCGTAGCGGGTCATCCCGCCGGACGTCAGGCGCAGCCCGAGATCCGCGGCGCGCGACAGCGGCGGCAGGTCGAGCAACCGGCTCAGGCCCATCACCCGCGGCACCGCGACGGTCCTGCCCCTGCCGTCGCATAGCTCGCGCTCGGCGACGCGGGCGACCCGGTCGGGATCCATGCCGGGCGCGGGGCGGACGCGCGGATCGGCCTCGGCGGGGTGCTGCCGCAGCGCCCGGGCAAGGAACTCGGTGGCCACGAAGCCGGGATTGACGGAATGGATTCGGACACCGCGGCCGGCCAACTCCCGGCGCAGACCTAGCACGAACCCGTCCACGGCGAACTTGCTGGCCGCGTACACGGTCAGGGGTGGTGTGGACAACCAGACCGCGGCCGAGGACATGACGAGGACGTCACCGTCGCCGAGCGCGAGCATCCCGGGCAACACCAGCCGGGTGAGATCGATCAGGCCGACGATGTTGGTGGCCAGCACTCGCTCGACGTCGTCGGCCGTCATCTCGGCGACGGTCCCGATATAGCCGAGGCCGGCGTTGTTCACGAGTACATCGATCCGGCCGTACCGGTCCACGGTGCCCTCGACCAGGGACTTCCGCTCAGTGCGATCCCGTACGTCGCAGCGGACCGGCACCAGTCCGGGCAGCTCGTCGTGCACCGTCTGCAGACGGTCGACGTCCCGGGCACAGCCGACAACGGTCGCGCCGGCGGCCAGCAGCCGAGCCGCCAGGGCGCGCCCGATCCCCGCGGTGACCCCGGTGACCACCACGACGCGTCCGGCCGGTGGACGGGTCACCGCTGTCGGTGGAGGTCTGCGCCCACCCTAACGAGATGCCCAGCTCGGCGAGATCGATGCCGACAGTCGGGCCGGGACTCCGGGATCGCCCTGAAGGAGACCTGGAGCGGGACGTGGATCCGGACGCCGGCGTGGAGGCCGCATTCAGGGCGGTCGGCGGTGTGGGTGTGGCCATGGAGATCGTCGACGTCGGATGTCGGGCCGGAATGAACGAGGTCATCGCGCAGAACGTATTCCATCGGGCCGCCGCGTTCGGGCCCGTGCCCGGCGTTCACGAGCTGACTTCCGGTCGGCGGGGATGGGCGAGCATCGGTGGCGAGCTGCGGGAGGTGTCGGTGCCGACCGGGTCGGTCGGCGAGACTGTCCTGCGGATGGCTCAGCTCCTGACTGCCCTGGGCGAACCGCTGCGTGCCGGCGAGCAGATCATCTGCGGTTCTCTCACGCATGACGCGGTCCACTCCGGCGACCACGTCACAGCAGGGATCGATGGGCTCGGCAAAGTCTCGCTCCAGCTGATTTGACGTGGACCCCGCCGGCGTTGCCGGAGTTTTTCCCGCCGCGTTGGCACGCGGTCCCTGACCTGACCGCCGCCGACACGCTCGAGCTGCTGCTACGTGCGCCTGATCCGGATCGGGGCGCGCGGCTGTCACGGTCGAAGATCACCGCCCGGCGACCGCGCTTACTACGACTGCCTGCCTTCGTGCCCGCGGCAGCGGACACCACGCCGAACTCCGCCAACTCGGCAACCGCCTCGTCGGCATCCTCCACGGCTGCCTCAAACCGCCACCACCAACTCCGAACACACCGCCTGGCCCGACCGATCACAAGCCGCCGCTTGACCAACCGCTCCATGGGATGTCTGACCTGCTCCGCCCGCGGAGGGAACCGTGGCTGGGCGCCGGAGCACCTGACCGTTGGGGACCAGGTGTTCCGGCGACGCCTTCAGGACCGCGGCGACGTGTTGTCTGTGCCGCCGAACCTGGCCAGGAACTCGTGGCACTTCTTGGCCCTGTCTGAGTCCTCGGACATGATCTGCTCGAAGAAGGACGCGATTTCCTCCTGGCCTGCGTTCTTGGCGTCTCGGACGTACTGCCCGTAGTCGTGGCCCGCCTTGAGCGCGTGGTACTGGACAGAGACGAGGTCGTAGGTGACGTCATCGAATCCGGTTTCGCCGGTTGCCATGGTGTCCTCCTCATGTGTCGGTCCGGGCCAGTGCCCCGGGGATGCGTGGCTTACCCGATCGGCTCCGCACCATGCGGGGCGGCTCGACCAGCACGCCGTGCGCCCGGCCCGGCCGTCACCTCCCTTTGTGCACAGGTACCCCTGACTCCCACCCGGACGGGTCCTGCCTCCATTGGTCATCCCTGCGTGTGGAGGTCGCATCTCCCGAAGTCACACGACTCCTGTGGATGATCACCCAGACCGACCGCATCCTCGGGTCGAGGTGAGGTGCTGACACCAGGAGCAGGTGGGCGACTCTGATACGGCCTCCGCTGTGGACACGCTCCCACTGTGCTCCGGTATCCCGCGAGTCGCGGCCAACGAAGGGAGGACTGGGGAGTTCACCTACGAGATTGAAGAGGTCGATCGCTCGCAAGCCAGGATGCCGAAGAGTTGGGCTGGCCGTGCTCGACTTTGTCGGGCCCAAGGGGGCCGCTTCGGATGTCGCGTCGGAGTCAGGATCGGCGGCGGGTTGCCAGGACCACAGTGGAGAATCGTCGTCCGTCCCGGCGGTCGGCCAGCAGCCGCAGCGCGACCGGCTCGCCGTCAACGGCGAACTGGGCTAGGTGGAGGGGTGCGGAGCTGACAGCACGGCGCCCGATGTCCCGGACCGCTCCGGAACGGGGCTGGCGGCCGTCTCTGCGCTGATGACGTCCAGCCGCTGTGTGACCTCGCGGCAGGCGAAGGTCAGCGGCGGCAACAGCGACCACCGCACCTCGGCGGCCAGCCATCGCCGTCCTTGGTGAGGATCTCGCCGTGCTGGAAAGCCCGGCCGGCCAGCGTGTTCAACCTCGAGCGCGTCGACCTGCCGGCCGATCCCGGCCCCGCCGCTGCCGAGGTAGATCACCAGGACGCGTTGCTGGAATCGACCAGACATAGCGTCGCGCCCTGCACGCCCAGCGTGACGGTGCCCTCGGCCTTTGACGCCGTCGATGGTTGTTGTCCGCGGGCTGGTGCGGGGGCGGCCAGGCCGAGTACGAAGTCCCGGCCGGCGGCGCCGGCTCCGCGGGCGACGTCTCCTGCGGTGTGCGCTGCGGCGCCGCCGCGGCAGCCGCCGTCGGGGTTGCGGCCCAGCGGGCACGGGATGGACAGATGATCTTGATGGCGTGGCTGGGATGACCTTCGACAAACTAAAACGCCAGGTCAGACCAGGTATTTGTGGTGCGCCGCCAGGGACTCGAACCCCGAACCCGCGGATTAAGAGGTGGAATTGTTCGCTGTCGACGGATGTCATTTCTGCAGGTTGATAGCGAGGGGCGATTCCATTCTGTGTCAGCTTGTGTCGGGTCTTTCGGCGGCCACCGAGCACCGTTCGAGCACCGAAGCCGCCGGCGGTGCTCGATCAACCACGCTGAAAGCGGTCGAGGCGGCCCGCGCAGCCGCCGACTCAGTTCGCCAGTCGCACCGCGGCAACGGGCCGGATCCTGGGACGGACGGTCCGGTGGGGGAGCGGGGGACACCGGCAGGCTCGACGCCGATGGGGATGGTGCTCGGCTGGGACTGTCCACGGGTGGGTCCGTTGCATCCAGCGTGCCGGGGCAGGCGTCGGGTCGGCAAATACCGTTGGTCACATGGCTTGCGCGAGCTCGGTGAATGCTGTCGCGAGGCGATGCGGCGGTAGGACGTCGGTGGCAAGTTCGTAGTGGCCGCGACGGAGGTTCTGCACGAACGCGTGGCCCGCAGCGATCCGGGCGGCTGAACGAACCTGTTTCAGCCCGCGCATTGGTCGCAGCCGAGCCTTCAACCGGGCATGATCAGCCTCGGCCCGGTTGTTGGCGTACTGCTCGGTGACGTGCGCTGCGGCCGGGACGAGATCGTCCATCACCCGCAGGTATGGGCCGGCCTTGTCCGTGGTCACTTCGACCGGCGCCGGCCCGTGCCGGAGGGCCCGGGTGAAGAACCGGCGGGCCGCGGCAGTGTCCCGCTGCTCGGACACCATGACATCGATGACCTGCCCGTGCTGGTCGACCGCCCGGTACAGGTACCGCCACCGGCCAGCGACCTTGACGTAGGTCTCGTCGACGAACCACCGGTCGCCGGTGGCGTGCCGGAGCGGGCGGGCGGCGTCGGCGAACAGCGGGGTGAACCGCTGCACCCACCGGTACACGGTCACGTGATCCACCTCGATCCCGCGCTCGGCCAGCAGCTCCTCCAGATCGCGGTAGGACAGCCCGTAGCGCAGGTACCAGCGGACCGCGACGGTGATCACCTCGGGTGGGAACCGGAACCCGGCGAACGCCGACCGGTCAACGCAGGGACGGGCGGTTCGAGGTCGACGCACCCACGCAGCCTCCTCGGCCGGAACCCACCGCCACGACGCGGGCCCCCGCGGATGCAACAGACCCCCGCCGGTTCCTCGCCTGCAACGCGGCCGGCGGCCTGATCTGAGGCACCGGCTTCGTCCTGCTCGGCCACGTCGCCGGGAACTCCTACGCAGCGGTCGAGAAGACAGACCCGTCGGACGTGACGCCGCACTCGCCGTCCTCGCCGTCGTACTGGTCGGCCTGCTGGCCTGGCGGATACGCAGGCACCGAGCCGAACGCCGCGCACACCGGCAACCCATGCCCTGACCGGAGAAGGGGCCAGATGGCGATCGCGGTTCGACGCGAGCGCGGTCAACGGACGGTTGTTGTCGTCGTCAGTGGGGCCTTCGACGCCAGAGCAGTGCCGTCTCTGCGCCGAGCGCTGGTGAAAGCAGTGCGGACCGGGGATCCGATCCTTATCGACCTAACCCAGGCAACCTCGATTGACCGCGAGGGGCTGACGGCGCTCGTGGCCGCCTACCGCCGCGCCGAGCGGACAGGGGCCCAGCCGCTCCTCCGTACGGAGCCGACGCAGTTGCGTGACGTGCTCGCGGTCTTCGGGATCCCACCTCAAGATCCACACCCCTCATCCGAGCAACGTCCTGGAGCCGGTCAGCCGGCGGACGTCAAGAGACGGCTGCGCGCCGTGGGCGGAGTCCCGTCCGCGAGCGCAGGACGGCGGCCTGGAAGGTCGAGTGAGGGCGGACGGCGACCGGCTCAGGTCGGGTCTCGGCGCAGGAACAGGGCGGCGGCGAGGCCGCAGATGGCGGCGGCGTAGCCGGAGAGCAGCAGCGCCGCCGCCCCGGGTGCGAGCGGGTTTGCGCCGATGCCGATCAATGCTCCGGCCGTGCCGGTGGGCGTCCAGCGGGTCAGGCCGTCGTGGTGGAGCAGCGCGGGCAGGATGCCCTCTCCGACGAAGCGCCAGAGCAGGACCGCGGCGACTGCGATTGCGGTGCTACGGGTGATCACCCCGAGTCCGGTGGCGAGCACGGCGAACACGGCTCCTACGGCGACGGTCCCGGCGAGGTGTCCCCAGAAGACGCCGGTCGCGGCCCAGGAGCCGCCGGATCCGGCGCCGGCGATCAGGCCGGCCAGCATGGCGGCGGCCGTGCCGAGGAGGACGAGCAGGGCGCCGTACGCTCCGGCGACCGCGCCCTTGGCGGCGAGCACCCGGCCGCGGCGCGGTGCGGCCAGCAGTGTGGTGCGGATGGTGCGGTGCTGGAACTCACCGGCGCTGGCAAGTACGGCCGAGACGATGGCAAGGAACCACATCGCCTGCGCCGGCAGGCCGGCGATGGCGGCGACGTGCGGCGGTTCCCCCGCGTCGGTCGAGATCTGCACGGCGGCGAATCCGATGGCGGCGGAGACGGCGACTGCGAGGGCGGCCACGATCCAGGTGGTTCGCAGGGTACGGAGTTTGAGCGTTTCGGTGGACAGCAGGGCGGTCATGACCAGGTTCCATTCGAGACGAGGTCGAGGAAGAGCTCCTCGAGCGAGGGGGACTGGTGGCGGGCCATCAGGTCCGCAATGGACCCGCGGGCGACGAGCCGGCCGTGGTCGATCAGGATCACGTCGTCGACGGTCTGGGCCAGCTCGGCGAGCTGATGGCTGGAGACGAGCAGGGTGCGACCCTGGTCGGCCAGGCCGCGAAGCAGGCGGCGCAGCCAGGCGATGCCGATCGGGTCCAGGCCGTTGGCCGGCTCGTCCAGGATCAGGGTGGGCGGGTCGCCGAGCAGGGCGGCGGCCAGGCCGAGGCGTTGACGCATGCCGGTGGAGTAGCCGCCGACCCGCCGGCGGGCGGCGCCGGTCAGGTCGACCAGTTCGAGCAGCTCGTCGACCCGCCGGTCGTCGATGCCGGCCGGGCGGGCCAGCACTCGAAGGGCGTTGCGCCCGGTGCGCCCGGGGTGGAAGACGTCGGGATCGGTGAGAGCGCCGACGGCGCGGGTGGGATCGGGTAGCTCCCCGTATGGCCGGCCGTCGATGGTGGCTGTGCCCGAGGTGGGTCGGGTGAGCCCGAGCAGCATCCGCAGGGTGGTGGACTTGCCGGCGCCGTTGGCGCCGACGAAGCCGGTTATCGAGCCGGGCTCGAGGCTGAAGCTGAGGTCGTCGACCGCCGTGACGGCGCCGTAGCGCTTGGTGAGGTGGGCGAGTTCGATGTGCGGCAACGCACTGTCCTTTCTGGAGGGTGGAGGGTCAGCTCGCCCGGACGGCGGTGACGACGCGGCGCAGCTGAGCGAACACGAGCGCGGGCTGCTCGTGTTGGATGTCGTGTCCGCTGCGGGTGGCGATGACGTGGACGGAGCCTGGTTGCATGGCGGCCAGCTCGTTCTGCAACTGCTGCCACAGCCGCTCCTGCGCGGCCGGCTCCGAGCCGGGTGGGAAGTGCTCGCCGCCGTGGGTGATGACGGCCAGCGGCATGCGATGGAGCGGGTGAGCCGCGAGGGCCGCCCTGGTCTGCGCCTCGGCTCGGCAGATGTCCATCAGTTCGGCGTCCACCTGGACCGGCGGGATGCCACAGGCGGCCGCCGCGAGCTGGTCCCACAGCTGAGGAGGAACGAACCGCTTGGCCACCTCGATGCTGCGGCGGTGGTAGTCGGGATGGACACCGTCGATGAGCACCATTCCGGCTACCTGCTCGGGGTGCCGGCTGGCGTACAGCAGGCTGAACAGACCGCCGTTGGAGTGCCCGGGCGAGGACGTACGGTCCGGGCACCCGCGCGGCGCCGAGCAAGGCATGCAGGTCGCGGACCCGGTCGATGCCGGTACGCGGCCCAGGCGCCGGGTCGCTGCGGCCCAACGGGCCGGCCTGCCGCGCCGGATCGTAGCTGCACACCCGGGTCAGACCGGACAGCCGGTTCTGCAGGTCGTACCAGTCCGCGGTCAGGCCGTTGTCGAACACCACCGTCGGGCCGCCGGTGCCGGTGCAGCGCAGGAACAGCCGCCGGCCGCCGCCCACGTCGAACCAGCCGTTGTAGCGACCGCGGGGAACCAGCGTCGGCGGCTCCTGCTCGACGCCGATGGTGTCGATGCGCCCGCCGTCGACCCCGATGGCAACCACCCCGCGCTCACCAGAGGCGGACCCGACGATCGCCAGCGCCTGATCCGGCCGGGGCGGGTAGGAGAAGCCGACGAACCGCATCGGTCCCTTCTCGGCGAGGGTCGAGCGGAAGGCCTCGAGCATCTGCTCGGCCGGCTGCACCTGTTGCAGGCCGGCTGTCAGGTGCGCCCGGACCTCGTCGACGGTCAGCGTGGCCGCGCCGCCGGCGAGGTTGTCGAGCGCCCACGCCAGCTGCCGACCCAGCGGGCCGGCCGGCAGCCGGTGCGCCGGCGCGCAGTCGCGCAGCTCGTAGGCGTCGTATCGGGCGCAGTAGTGGGCGGCGGAGTGCTGGTCGGCCGGGGGTCCCGCGGCGGCGACGGCGGCCCCCATCGGCACGAGCACCGCGGCTGCGGTGGCGGCCGCGAGCGCGAGGCGAACGGATCTGATCATGGTCCTGCATCCCCCGTGAGGTATGGGCTTCGGCGGCCGGTTGGCAATGCCGTGCCGCCGACGCTAGGGATCGAACCGCTCGGGCGCGTCGCCCTGCCGATGTCACGTTCCCGTGCACCACCGGGGGGTGGCCTACTCCGCGGGAAGTACGGCTCAGTCGGCCCCGGGGACGACGAGCCCGGACTCGTACGCGACCACCACGAGCTGCGCGCGGTCGCGCAGCCCGAGTTTGGTCAGGATGCGGCTCACGTGCGTCTTGGCGGTTGCCGGGCTGACGACCAGCCGATCGGCGATCTCGGCGTTGGACGACCCCTGCGCGACGAGCACGAGCACCTCCCGCTCTCGCTCGGTCAGCCCGGTCAGCGCGTCCCGGCGCGGCCGTCCCGCCCGCGGCCGGCTGGCGAACTCGCGGACCAGCAGGCTGGTCACCGACGGCGCCAGCAGCGACTCCCCCGCCGCCACCACGCGGATCGCCTTGACCAGGTCCTCGGGTGTGACGTCCTTGAGCAGGAACCCGCTGGCGCCGGCGGTCAGCGCGGCGTACACGTGCTCGTCCAAGTCGAACGTGGTCAGCACGAGCACCCGGACGCCGGCGGTGCGCGGGTCGGTGGTGATGCGGCGGGTGGCCTCGATGCCGTCCATCTCCGGCATCCGGACGTCCATCAGCAGCACGTCCGGCTGCTGCTGGCGGGCCAGGGCGAGCGCCTGCAGCCCGTTGGAGGCCTCGCCGACGAACGTCATGTCCGGGATCAGGCCGAGCTGCACCCGAAAGCCGTCGCGGATCAGCGACTGGTCATCGGCGATGCCAACCCGGATGCTCATGCCCCGATCCCCTCCCCCAGCGGCAGGGTCGCCCGCACCGTCCAGCCGCCGCCCTCCAGCGGTCCCGCGTACACCGTGCCGTGCAGCATCTCCACCCGCTCGCGCATGCCGACCAGACCATGCCCACCGGACACCGGGACCGTGCCGGCTCCGGTGCCGCCCCGGTCGGTCACCTCGACCTGCAACCAGCCGTCCCGCGCCCGGAGACACACGGTCGCGTCGGCTCCCGGCGCGTGCCGGATCACGTTCGTCAACGCCTCCTGCACCACCCGGTAGGCGCACCGACCGACGACCGGCGTTACCCGCCCCAGATCACCCACCGGGTCCAGGGCCACCCGCACCCCGGCCCGGCCCGCCTGCTCCAGCAGCGCCGGCACGTCGTCCAAGGCGGGAGCGCCCTGTGTGGCTGTGGGTAAGTGCTCCCGCAGCATGCCCACCACGGAGCGCATCTCACCCATGGCGCTGCGGCTGGTCGCCTCGACGTGGCCCAGCGCGACGCGGACGGCGTCGAGGTCTCCCGCGCCCAGCGCCACCCGGGCAGTGCCGGACTGCACCGCGATCGCGCTGAGCCCATGGCCGACCAGGTCATGCAGGTCACGCGCGATGCGCAGCCGCTCCTCCAGCGCCGCCTGCCCGCGCACCGCGTCCTGCTCCCGCTCCAGCGACGCGGCACGCTCCCGCAGCGCCGACACCCGGTCCCGCTCCGCCCGCGTCAGCCCGCCGGCCAGCAACACGATCAACGTGACCAGCAGCAGGGCCAGCAGCTCGTTGCGGCCCTCCGGATTCGCCACGGCCGCGGCGACGACACCCCCGGCCAGCGCTGCCGCGACCGCGGCGCCGGTGACCATCGCCGGGCGAAAGCCCCGCACGTGCGTGGCCACCGCGAACAACGCCACCCAGCCCGCGTACGGCGGCGCCGGGACCACCAGCAGCCCGTACCCGGCGGACGCCAGCACGACGACGGCCGCCACCACCACCGGCCGGATCCGCCGCCAAGCCAGCGGTAGCCCCTGCGCCGCCAGTAGCCCCAGACCAAACAGCCCGATCCAGGCCGGCACCGACTCCGGCTCGGTGGGACCGCCTGTCCTCGGCGCAAGGACGCTCAGCAGCGTGAGCCCCACAGCGACCGCCCAGTCACGGCCGGTCGGACGCGCAGTCACGCCATCGAGAGTGCCAGCCACAGCGCCGGCTGTCGTCGCCCTACAGATGCCGGCCGTATACCGCCGCCGACGTACACACCGGATCCTGACCCGACCAGCGTGACGAAGCCGGCGCCCGGCACCCGGCCAGTCCTCCTGTATTCCGTCGAGGCCATGCTGCGGGTCGTACCAGGTACGGACAACCTGGAAGGTACGGACATACCCTGGAAGGCCAACCTGCTTGCTTGAGACGGCAGCCCGCACGAGGACCGGAATCAGCAACCTACCTGCCGACTCGAAGGGAGGGCGTCATGCACCGCCTTCTGGTTATCGGCCTAGGTGTTTCGGTAAGCCTCGTGGCTGAGAACGTCGGTTGGCGGACCCACGAGGTTGTGGTTCTTCCGATGGCCGGTGGCGCCACCGACGGTCAGCGGGTCCCCGGAGCAGACGGCAAGATCGACGAGACCGGAAGCCTGGGCGAAGCCTCGAACTCGTGCGCCGCCGACTCGGGAGAGGGCATCACCTCCGGGACGGTCGGCTGGACCACCCTCACTCTCAGTCCCGGCCGATATGAGCTCGTGTGCAACCTCAAGAGCCACTACGCCAACGGAATGCACCAGGAACTGGACGTCCGGTGATCCCCGGGCGGTTCAACGTCGTCTATGACGCGACATTCGGCGAGGCGGCCAGGAAATCACCGACGACCTCGACGAACTGCAGGTGTTCTGCGACTACGCCGCGGACCCGCGGCCGAGGCCAAGTTCGCCGACAGCGGGTCTGACCCATGTTTGACAAAGCGCCGGCGGGTGGCTGTTGGCTGCTCGGGCTGGTTGGAGGAGGGGGTGGATTTCGCGGGCAACGTAGCGCTTCACGCAGCGGATGACTTCGCGCCGGGCGGTAAGTACGTGGCCGCGCAGTGCCGGTTCACCGACGAGCAGCAGGCCACCATCCTCGAGCACTTCATCGGCGGTGCCGACCGGACTGCCGGCCGCGTGCAGGCGGTGACCAGCGCGGCCCAGGTCCAGGACGACGCCGATGCCCGCCTACGAGATGGAACGCCTCGACCTGCGGGCGATGACCCTGGCCGCCGCGCAGCAGAACAGCCGACGGCGAGCCGTAAGTGAACCCGGAGTCCTTGAGCGGGCGACCTGCGCGATCGGCTTACCCGACTCCTTGACGATCCGCATCGCGCCGGCGCGGAAGTCCGGGTCGAACTTGCGGCGTACCTCGGGCACTACCTCTCCTCATCGGTGAGGTCCAGACAGTGCGAGGGGAGGCGCAGCCCAGACGCCGCGGAAGGGCATGACGGTCACGGTCAACGGCTACCTGGCCGACAACTCCTTCACCGACCCGGCCACCGGCCAGATCGTCCGCCGGACCCGGCTGGAGGCCGCCGACATCGCGGTCAGCCTGCGGTTGCCACCGCCCAGGTCACCAAGCGCACCAGCAGCACCCGTCACGGCCCAACCGGGCCGCCGACAAGCCGGCCGACTCGGCCGCGGACAGCTCGGCCGCCTGAGCCCGCCGCGGCAAGGACCTCGCCGTGGGAGGCCCCTGCTCGCGGCTCAACACGGTGGCGCTGGCCGAGCCTCACCCGCCGCCGTTGTAAGAACGAGCGGATGCAGCGGCCGTAAGGGTCGCGTCAGGAGACGGGCCCGATTTGGGGGCTCTTCTTACTTGAGGTGGGTGTGACCGACACGCGTTCGTGAGCTGCGGCCGAGGCGGGTCGAGGCCTTCCAGCATCGGTAGCGACCAAGCTGACCGACCGGAAGGCCTCGATAGTGTCCGAGCCTACGGCGTGCCCTGCTGCGCGCTCGTGTCCTGACCGCTTGGACGCCACCTCCTACTGTGATCGCTGCGACGTGCTGGTCGGGCTCGACGGCTTCCATGTCGTTGAGGTCGGCCAGCAGGGCGACCGGCTGCTGGTTGTCGTCGAGTCCGCCGCAGCGGTGACGGGCTGCGGCCGCTGCGGGGCGGTCGCCGCCAGCCGCGGCCGCCGGGATGTGGTGCTGGTGGACGGGCCGTGCTTCGGGCGGCCGGTCCAGCTGGTCTGGCGTAAGCGGACCTGGCGATGCGCCCAGCCGTTGTGCCCGGCCCGGTCGTGGACCGAGCAGCATGAGGGTGTGGCCCGGCCTCGGGCGCTGCTGACGAGGCGGGCCTGCTGGTGGGCGATCGGGCAGCTGCGCCGCGAGCACGCCTCGGTCGCTGGGATCGCCCGGCAGCTGGGGACGAGCTGGCGCACGGTGTGGCGGGCGATCGCGCCGCTGCTGCAGGAGATGGCTGCCGATCAGACGCGGTTCGCGGACGTGACCAGCCTCGGTGTCGACGAGCACGTGTGGCATCACGTCTCCACCAAGCCCGTCCAGGACGGTGGGCGCGGGCCGAAGGAGCTGACCGGGATGGTTGACCTGACCCGGGACCAGCACGGACGGGTCCGGGCCCGGCTGCTGGACCTGGTCCCGGGCCGGTCCGGGAAGGTCTACTCCGACTGGCTGCAGCAGCGCGGTGAAGCCTTCCGCGCAGCCGTGCAGGTCGCGACGCTGGACCCGTTCCACGGCTACAAGAACGCCATTGACGACCAACTCGCCGACGCCACCGCCGTCCTGGACGCCTTCCACGTCGTGAAACTCGGCACCGACGCCGTCGACCACGTCCGCCGCCGCGTCCAGCAGGACACCCTCGGGCACCGCGGCCGCAAGGGCGACCCGCTCTACGGGATCCGCACGATCCTGCGCGCCGGGGCCGAGAAGCTCACCGACCGGCAGCGCGCCCGGTTCGACCGAGCCCTCGCCGCCGATGAACGCCATCTGGAAGTGGCCGTGGCCTGGTCCTGCGCTCAACGCCTGCGCGCCGCCTACCAGCACCCCGACCCCGGCCAAGGCAAGCAGATCGCCGCCGCGGTGGTCGAGTCGTTCCCAACCTGCCCGATCCCCGAGATCGCTCGGCTCGGCCGCACCCTCAAGCAGTGCCGAGCAGCGTTCCTGGCCTACTTCGACACCGGCCGCTCCAGCAACGGCGGCACCGAAGCCGTCAACGGCCTGATCGAGCTCCACCGCCGCATCGCCCGCGGCTTCCGCAACCGCGACAACTACCGCCTACGCATGCTCCTGATCGCCGGCGGCCTGACCAGCTCCCACCCCTAGTAAGAAGAGCCGGTTATGTGAAGAAGCGTACTTCCGGACCCAAGTGTGCCGCGGGCATGCTGGCCGCAACAGATCCCGCAAACAGACCCCTTGGAGTGTCGGCTTGCCGGGCGGTTTGCTTACCGGGGAACGACGGTGATTGGACAGCGGATTCCGGGCGCGTGGCTCAAGTGAGCGTCGGCCGTGACGAGCGGGCAGCTGAGCGATTCGGCGAGCCCGACATATCCGGCGTCGTATGCCGATAGGTTGTCACGCAGCTGCCACACGCGCTCCAGCAGGGGGTACACGGCGTATCGCGTGAGTCCGAGCTGACGCCATGTGTCGAGCGCGGCCCATCCGTTGTCGACGGTGACCTGATGGGCCGCGACTCGGCGGCGCAGTCCGCTGGCGACCTCGGAGTCGATCAGATGCGGTGCATGGAGCTGATCGGTGGCTAGCGACTGCCGGGCTGGCCCGTCGTTCAGCAGTCCGGACAGCGCAGCTGAGGCATCGACCACGATCACCGTCGCTCGCGCTCGCCGCTCAGATCGGCGACGATCGTGGTCACGTCAACGTCGAGGTCGGGCAGCAGGCCCAGCAAGCTCGGGTTGTCCGCCCGACGCGTCACGTCGGCCAGCTCACGGACCGCCACGGCGCCGACCGAAGTGCCATCCCTGGCGGCAAGGCGCTCAAGCCGGCGCACCACGTCGTCGGGCACGTTCCTCAGATAGAGAGTCCTCATGTTGCACAATGCTAGCAGTCAGCAAGCAACTGCGCCGGACCTGCGAACACTAACCCCCTCGGCAGCCGAGGAGACTCCGGTGCGTTCCTGCAAGCCGGCTATGCGTCGGCTCGTGGCGCCCGAGATCGGCTGGCCCAGCGAAGCCGCCAGGATGCCGGCACGTGATAACCGGTCACCGCGACCAGCAGACCAAAGTCCGCTGCTTCTACGCCTTCACCACTCCCCCGCCTCGTGCGCCGATCGAGCACCGGCTACCCGGCGCGGTGCTCCATCGGTGCTCGGTGGCCGCGCAAGTGGCCGACACCAGCCGACACACCACGGCACCGCCCTCCGACGCTGACCTGCGGAAACGACACCACGCCGAACGGGGAATCTCGCGATGCTCGTCGCGTGTCTGTACGTACTGAATCGCTCGAGTCGCAGGTACAACGTCTGGGCCAGGGAGTTCGAATTGGACGACCGCCTGTTCACCGTGCGGACTGTAGGTCGCCTCCGCTTTCCGAGGAAAATGCGTCGGCAACCGTAGTGCGTCTAACGCCATGCCGAGGTAGTGAGTGACCGCATCCTGGTCCCTATCGCGCACTGCGGCTATGAACCGGTCGAGCGATTGGTTGTACTCATCCACCTTCCGTTGCTCATCGGCCAGCCTGGCGGCGTACCTTCGCCGTGCCTCGACGATCCGGCCTTGGCGCTGAGTTTCTCTCATCCCGTGCTCGACTTGAGCCCGCGCGAATTCTTCCTGTGCGGTCGCTAGACGCTCGCGGTAGCGCCCTTCGGCGCCGAACATTCGGCCAAGAGCGGACGGCGCCGGGGGCTCAAAGTCGGACCAGCTTGGCGGAGCCGCCTGCGGGCCAAGCGAGCCTAGGTCCAAGGGAGGTAGGGTGACGTGCCGACGTAGTTTGTTCAGGTCAATGGCTCCGGCCGGCGCAGTCCCCGGACAAGTAGGGTGCGCAGTTCTTCGACTCGATCGTCCACTGCATGAGTGCGCCGGTCCGCCTCGGCTGCGCGCTCGGCGACATACTGACGCTTCGCTTCTCGATCTGCGCTTCGCTGTGCCGCCAGCGCCGCCTTATGCGAGCGCTCCGCCTCGCGTTCCTGCTGGCGCCGTCGTCGCTCGTAGTCGCTGGCAGCGCTGTAGCTTCGAGATCGGGGCATAGAGATCACCTCGGACGCTGCACCTCGAACCGCACGCCTGTCGCTACGGATGAGATCACGCACCGTCTGGTCGCGCTAGCGATGCGAGTGATCACTGACCGTGAGATGAACCAACATGGCAGGGCCCGGACGCCCGTGGCGTCCTCCTGCCCGCGAGTCCGCGGCATGGCCCTGAATCGCTGTGGGGAGCAGCGGCTACCGCGGCTTTAGGCTCGTCGACGTTGCGTGAGCCGCCCGCGCGAGTTGTCGCGGGCCTCCGGCCTTCGGCGTGACGGGAGGCTCTGATGGGCTCGTTCGACGTGCTGCTGGGCGACGAGCGCACCCAGCTCGACGCGTTCGTCGAGGAGTACCGAAGCGCACTCGAGGCGACCCTCGACGGCCTTAGCGAGGAGCAAGCCCGCCGGCGCCTCGTCTCGTCGGCGACAACGTTGCTCGGCCTGCTCAAGCACGTCACGTGGATGCAGCGGGTGTGGTTCGAGGAGTGCGTCGGCGGCACCTCCCGTCGGGAGTTGGGCCTGGTGCAGAGCCCGGACGAGTCCTTCCAGCTCTCCGACGACGACACCATTGCCTCCGTCACCGCGGCCCATGGGGAGGCCTGCGCGAAGGCCCGGGCGGCGGTCGCCGACCTGCCGCTGGACGCCGTCGTGACCGGTCACCGGGCCGGCCCGCGCACGCTGCGCTGGGTGTACCTGCAGGTCCTGCGCGAGCTTGCCCACCACTGCGGGCACGCCGACATCCTGCGCGAGCAGGTGCTTGCTAGCTGAGCAGCCATTGTCAGACCAACCGCTTTGCGGCAGTTGAGTGCGTTGGCGCGCGGCCGTGAGATCCCTCCCGTCGGCTTCTAGGGTGCTGGTCTGTCGAGGTCCGGCCGGTTGATCAGAAAGCTTCGTATGGCGCGCTCCGCGTCGAGCAGTGGCCGGCTGGCGGTCCAACGGCGACTCCACAGCAGGCGTCTGCGAACCGGCTCGAAGACGTCGGTCCACAAGTCCTGAACGCCGAGGCCCTCCACGATGAACAGGCCCCGCCATCGGCGGACGACCGAGATCGTCATCTCCTGGCTGGCGGCGAGGCCGTGTAGCCGATCCATGATGTCGCCCAGGCCCCCGTGATCGTCGGGCATGTCGCACGCTAGCGCGGCCGTGCCCGTTCTGCCGCTTGCTCGCTCCCCGCGGCAGAGTCGCGAGTCCCGGGCGCAGTGCCGCAGAGTCGGATCTTTCGTCGCCGTGTGGACTCCGTGCCGGAGGCTTTCAGGACGTCACGGGTTCGGACCGCAGGACGTAGATAAAGGCGTCGATCTGGCCCGTGGCGGTGCTCACGGTCGTCGGGACGCGCCGATAGCCGGATCCCTCGAAGTGGTCCAGGCGGGACCAGTGCACCGGCAGGTCGGCAGACTCAAAGACCTGGACCTCGACGGGGGCGGCGTCCGGATCGAGGACGAGCGCCGGGTAGCCGAGGCCGGCGCCCCAGCCGGCGTCCACGAGCGTCCCACGCACATGTCCGCGGAACCACCGGCCTGCCAGGCCGTCGAGCTGATGATGGTTCCGCCGACCCGGCGCCAGGCTTCCATACGTGGCCAAACGGTGCCGGGCGTCGCCGGCAAAGGCGCTCCCGCGGCCGCCCGCACCGACATCGCGGTTGTCACTCATGACGTGACCTTGTCACGGCGATCGCGCCCTCCGGGCAACTCCCAGCGGCATGGGCAGCGTCCTGCGCGCCGTGCGGCAGATGCGCGCGTTCCGGGGGCTGCCGACGGTGCGCTCTCGGGCGACCTGGTCAGCGGAGATCCACGCCTAGGAGCCACAGCGACTAGCGCCGCTCAGATAGGCCGCGAGCGCGCGCGGGGAGCGGACAACGACGAGGTTGGCTGCCGGCGCGTGCCGGCCGATCTCCAGGAGCAGCCGCTGGCGGTGCCAGACCCGCCAGATCAGCAACCACCACCAGAATCGGCACGCTCACGCGATCGCCGGGCGGCGTTCCACAGGCACCGAAGCAGCGCGAAGTCGAGCAGCACGACGGTGTCGGCACGGGCCAACCTGGGCGCCAGCACGTCATAGGGGCCCAGGTCACCGTCCATGATCCAGTCGTCCGCGGCCGCGAGCGTTCCCTGCACGGCGACCCAGCGGTCCCGAGCGAGCGGAACCAGATCGGCGGACCAGAAATACGCGTCCAGTTCGAGCACCGGGATCCCGGTGACCCGACCCAGCTGCACGGACAGGGTCGTCTTGCCGGCTGCTCCTCGGCCCAGCACGACCACCCGGTGCACGCCCCCAGTATCGGCCGCTACGGCGGCCCGACCCCTTCGATCTGGCCGCGTACGCCTCGACCCGCCGTCGCGGACCTCAAACAGCCGCCCTCTGCCGACAGGCCGCACACCTCCGGAAGCCCTAGGCCCGACGCGACCAGCGGCAGATGCGTGCGTTGCCGTGCGAATCGGGGCGGGGGGCGCGGTCTGCATTGCGGTTTGAACACGCTCTTTGCCCGTCGGAGAGATTGACGCCCGCTGATCGGCCCGGATGAATTCCTCGGCGTTAGGTTGGCCGGGTGAGCGACGTACTCGAGGGCGGGTCTGGTCGCTCCAGACCGCCCCGCTGGGTCTGGCTGGTGGCCGGGGTCGTCGTCCTGCTGGGGGCCGCGACCTGGGTGGCGGCGGACGGCGATCGCGCTCGCAGCCCTGGGTCCGATCGATCACCCGCCGCTGGTCTGGGCTCTGCAGCGGCACCGTCAACGCCGTCACCGTCACCGTCACCGTCATCGCCGTCGCCTTGGCCGTCGGCCGCCGGTGCCTGCGGGTCCAGCGTTTTCCGGCCGTTGCTGAGCGCACGGCCGCTGAGGGAGCGGATCGGTGTCCGGTTGCTGGTCGGCGGTTACGGGGTGCGCCTGGTCAACGCGGACACGGGGACCGCACGGCCCTTCCGTGGACTCCCCATCGATGCCACCCACACGGTCAGCGAGCTGGTGTCAGCCGGCGGGGTCGTCTATGTGGTGTCCGCCGTCTGTGACGGCAGCAGCGGCCGGGTCTACCGGCTGGCCGCCGACACGGCGCGCCCCATCACGGCCACACCGGTCGGCGACCTGCTCGCCGGCCCGGGGCGCGTGTGGGCGGTGCACTACCCGGCCGCGTCCGCACCGCCGACGACCCCGGTGAGGCTGCGCCCGTTAGACGGTGGTCGAGCAGTGGCCCTGCCGTCCGGTACCTACCCGGTCGCGGACACCGACGCCGGCATCGTGGCCGCCGCCAACCAACTCGGCGCGAGGCCGCAGGTTGTGCTCGTCGACTCCGCCACCGGCCGGCGAGTACGGACACTCGGCGCCGGCGTACCACTGGCCGTTGACCGCAGCCACCTTCTGCTCCAGCGCGATCCCTGCGACGTGGACCAGGCCAGCCCGTCGTGCGCTATCGCCCGGATCGATCTCCGCACCGGTCGCCAGAACAGCCGCTACGCCTTGCCCACCGGACGAGTTCCGGTCTCGACCGGGACCCTGAGCCGCGACGGCCGGCTAGCCGCGTTCCAGCTCGCCCGGGCCCACAGCGACCCCCGGTTCGACCCCGGACATCCGATCCCACCGGCCGACATCGCCCTGCTGCACCTGGACACGGGCCGCCTCGACATCGTGCCCGACCTGGAACTCGCACCCAAGACCGGCGCCGGCCTCGTCATCGCTGATGACGGCAGCTGGCTGTTCGCGGCCCTGAACGACGGCGACCACATCCACCTGCTCGCCTGGCATCCCGGCCTCGACGCGCCCCGATCCCTTGCCCGACTCCCCGGCCCGATCACCTGGACACCGTCGTTGCTGATCGCCTGAGGAGCGGATACCCACATCGGCGTCGACCTCGCCCCGGATGAGCCGCGCGAGCCGCAGGAGACTCACCCGTCCCGCGCGCCAGTGCGGCGGCATGGTCCCGCGGGCTGCTCGACGTGGTGGACTTGCCTCGCGACGGAGGTAGCGACGGCCCGCCCGACGCCGGCACACCCTGGCGTGACACGAGCGGGATCGACGAGACTGGCGCGATGTTCGTCGATCCAGTGCCGGAAGATGGCGCCACAGGCGCGTTGGCCGACTACTACCGGCAGCAACGGAACGCTTGGGGGTTCCTGCCCAACTACGCAGCCGCCTTTTCGACGCGCCCGGATGTCGCGCAGGCCTGGAACACCCTCAACGCAACGGTGCGCGACGGCATGGACCGGCGGCGGTTCGAGGTGGCCACCATCGCCGCGTCCCGCGCTCTTCGCTCCACGTACTGCACCGCTGCACATTCGAAGTTCCTTCGAGACGTCTGCGGTGACGAGGCGACCATGCTTTCGATCGCGGAGGAGCCCAGCGGTGCAACGTTAAGTCCACCAGACCACGCTGTGTACGAGTTCGCCGCGAAGGTCGCTGCCGACGCGGCCTCGATCGAGCAGACAGACGTGGACCGACTGCGCGCGGTCGGCTTGTCCGACGCCGACATCGCCGACGTCGTGTTCGCCGCCGCCGCCCGGTCTTTCTTCACACGCGTGCTCGATGCGCTGGGCGCGCAGCTGGACGTTCAGACGGCCCAGACCTTCCCACCGGACGTTCGCCAAGCGATGATCGTCGGACGTCCGGTCGCCGAGACCTGAACACCAAGTCGCGAGGACGACCCCGGACTCCCGTCCGGCCGACGACGACCGGCAGGTCACAACCCCTTCTCGTAGGGGCCTTCCTCATTCTCAGGTCATCCGGGGCCTTTCGGCCGCGTTCGCAACTGCGGGCCGTGCCTGCGCGTCCAGGCCGGCCAAGGCCTGGCCTCACCGACGGTGTCGCCGTCGAGGTAAGTACCGGCTCGTCGGCGGACGGTCCGCTCAACACGTACGGCGCCATCGTTGCGGCTACCGGACAGCCGATGCTCTATGCGCCCGGCCCCTGGTTCGCCGACTCCACCGGCATTGCCGCTCTGTGACCAGGTATCGGCAAGTCGGCCACAGACACACCCCGGACCGCTCGTCTCGCGGCTGAGGGCGCCCTCGGTGAGGCCCGGAGCGGAGCCGTCCGTCAGTCGCTGGCCGGGGGACGGGGACGATGTCGTCGGCGCTGCCGGCCACGACAAGGATGGGGCAGCGTACGGCGGTGATCCGGCCGACCGATTCGTACCGGTCCTTGGGCAGCTGCCTGACCGGCAGGTACGGATAGTGCCGCCGGCCGACGTCGGCGAGGCTAGTGAACGGCGAGCGCAGTACGAGCGCCGCGGGCGGCCGCTCGACCGCCAGCCCGATCGCCACCCCGGCGCCGAGTGACTCGCCGTAGTAGACGACCGACTCGGAGCGGACGTCCGGCCTGGAGTCGAGGTAGGCGGGCGGCTCTGGCGTCGACGGCCAGCCCGGGTCTCGGACGGGTAGCCGGGATTGCCGCCGTATCCGCGGCAGTCGAACAGCAGCACCGACACGCCGGAACGGGCGAGCGCGGCGCCCAGCGGGGCGCGGACCGACCGGTCTCCGGCGTTGCCGTTGAACACCAGCACGGTCGCCGCGCCGGGCGCCGGGGAGGAACCAGCCCACCAGCCGGAGGCCGCCGTCCGTGCGGAACGACACGTCCTCACTTCCCGGCAGCATCCGGGCGACGGCCGGCACCGGTTCGCGGGATGGCAGGTAGATCAGCCGGCGCTGGAGCACCCAGGCGAGCACCACGAGCATCACCGCCGCGAGCACCAGGACCGCCGTCACCCGGGTAAGCACGGCGCTCGGCCCGCTCACGCACCCGACGCTACCGCCGACGTGCTGCGTCGCAGCCCGCAAGCCGGGTCAACGGGCCAGGAGGTGCCAGCCCAGCCAGGCCCAGCCCAGCGCGAGGACGAGCCGGCCCACCGGCGAGACGCGGACGGCGGCGATCACCTCACCGAACGGGACGAGACAAAGCCGCCGGGCCCGGCCGGCCAGCTGGAGGGCCACCGCCGACACGGCGAGCGCCACGTACGCGGCGGTGATCATCCAACGGGCGGTCATCGGCGGCCCAGTGCCCATCCGGCCCACAGCCAGCAGCACCACAGCACGAACCGGGTCGGTCCCACCTCGGTCAGCGGGTCGAGCAGCACCGAGAGGGTCGGGAAGCCCGGGGAGGCCACGTTGTACGCCGGCTGACGAGAGAATGCGACCAGCTCGAGGGCGGCCGCGACGACGACGACCGCTCCCCAGGCTGCCGCAGTTCGCCGGCATAGGCGGGTGTCGGCGGCCGGGGCCGTGGGCGGACGCCGCCGAACGGACTGAACCAGCACGATCCCGACGGGGATCGCCACCGCCGCTGCCGCCGCCGCGGTCAGCGGCCTCGACAGCGTGGCCACGGCGGCGTAGGCGCGTCCGGCGATCGCGGCGAGCCAGCGCACGGGCCTGCGCATCCGCACAGTGTGTCCCGGACCGTGCGCCGTGTCCTGGACGGTGCGCCGGCGCCGGCTGCACGACGATGGCCGCCCCTGGGAGACGGCCACACAGCATTCACCGACCTGGCCGAGGAGCACCACACCCACGACCGGTGATCGTCGGAGCCTCCACTTGACAACACACCAGCCGCTTCACCGCACAGCGACGTCCGCATCACCGATGTCATCATGGCGCGAGCGGTATGAAACGACGTCCGTCGCATACCGGATGACCCGCCCAGCGGCAGAGTCGCGCGTCCCGCGCGCAGCGCGGCAGAGTCGCGCGTCCCGCGCGCAGCGCGGCAGAGTCGCGCGTCCCGCGCGCAGCGCGGCAGAGTCG